>Ga0316628_100005034_pt1 | contig 10495 bp, 8 predicted proteins | sample OWC_Aug_M2_C1_D5_FD_207648 | JGI IMG/M metagenome (GOLD analysis project Ga0316628, IMG submission 207648) | Wetland soil microbial communities from Old Woman Creek delta, Ohio, United States - OWC_Aug_M2_C1_D5_C | ecosystem: Environmental > Terrestrial > Soil > Wetlands | place: USA: Ohio... | reverse complement strand
TCATGGTGGCCTCGATAAAGAGGATGTCCCCGCCCGTCGGGGTCCAGGCCAGTCCCGTGACCACGCCGGGCCGGTCGATCCTTATCGCCGTCTCGGCGAAAAATCTCGGGTTACCGAGGTAGTCGTGCAGGTTCTCCGCCTTCACCGTGATTGGCACGGGCTTTCCTTCTGCCACAGATTTAGCAACCTTCCGGCATACATTGGCGATCTCGCGCTCGAGGTTCCTCACCCCCGCCTCGCGCGTGTAGTCTTTGATGATGCCCCGAAGCGTATCGTCCTCGATCACTATCTCTTCGAGCTTGAGCGCGTTCGCTTTGACTTCCTTGGGGATCAGGTACTTTTTGGCAATATTCAGCTTCTCGTGCTCGGTGTAACCCGGCAGGTGGAGCACCTCCATGCGGTCCAGGAGCGGCGGCGGGATCGTGTCGAGCTGGTTCGCCGTGGTGATGAACATGACCTGCGAGAGGTCGAAGGGCACGTCGAGATAGTTATCACGGAAATCCTTGTTCTGCTCAGGGTCGAGCACTTCGAGAAGCGCCGACGACGGGTCGCCACGCCAGTCAGCGCCCACCTTGTCCACTTCATCGAGCATGATCACCGGGTCCCTGGTCTCCACGCGCTTCAAGGCCTGGATAATGCGGCCCGGCAGGGCGCCGATATACGTGCGCCGGTGGCCGCGGATCTCGGCCTCGTCATGGAGCCCGCCCAAGGACTGGCGCATGAACTTCCGGTTAAGGGCGCGGGCAATGGACTGGCCGAGCGAGGTCTTGCCCACGCCCGGAGGGCCGACAAAACACAGGATGGGCTCGCGCATCTTGCCGCCTTCCTGCGGTCCACGTTCCTGGCCGAGCTTTTTGACGGCGAGGTATTCCAGTATCCTGTCCTTCACCTTTTCGAGGTCGTAGTGGTCCTCGTCGAGCGTGATTTTCGCTTTCGCGATGTCGATGGGAGACGCGGACGTCTTGTTCCAGGGAAGGATCGTCATCCATTCGAGATAGGTGCGGATGACCGAATATTCGGGGGACGAGGCATTGAGCTTTTCCATGCGCCCCAGCTCGCGCTTGGCCTCCTTCTCCGCCTCAGGCGTCATCTTTGCCTCTTCGATCTTCTCGCGCAGGCTCTTGATCTCCGAGCCTTCATCGGTTTCCTCGCCTAGCTCCTTGCGAATAGCCGAAAGCTGCTGGCGGAGAAGGTATTCCCTCTCAGCCTTTTGCATCTGGTCCCGGGCCTGTCCCTGGATCTTTCGGCCGAGTTCGAGAACCTCCACCTCGCGGTTCAGATACTGCATGATCTTGTTGAGCTTCTCGTACACCGACTCGGTCTCGAGGATGTCCTGCCGCTGCGGCAGGTCCAGACGGATGTTCGTCGCGATGAGGTAGGCGAGTTGCAGTGGCTCTTCGATGTTCTGGGCCGCGGCCGACAGTTCTTCCGGCATGTTCGGCGTAAGCGTGACCATCTTCTGAAAAACTTCGGACACACCCCGCATGAGCGCCTCGAGCTGCACGGAGCTTTCGATCCTGTCCGGCAGAGCCTGGACGCGCGCCCTGATGTAGGGATCGGTCTGCGGAAATTCCGCGATTTTAATCCGCTCGATCCCCTGCACGAGCACGCGGAGCGTGCCGTCGGGAACCTTGACCATCTGGAGGATGCGCGCCATCGTCCCGATGGTGTAGATATCGGACATACCGGAGACTTCCGCATCCACTTTTCTCTGCGCCGTAAGGCCCAGGATCTTGTCCCCCACCGTTACATCGTTGACGAGTTTGATCGATTTTTCCTTCCCGATCACCAGGGGATAGACGGTCAGCGGATAGACGACCGTGTCCTTGAGCGGCAGGAGAGGGAGTTCCGCCGGCACGGGCGGTTTCTTTTCAGCATCTATTTCTACGGTTTCCATAGCGTGGCTCCTGGCCTGTTTCTTAAGTAATTTGCTTAAAAGACTCAAGATCTTCAACGTTGTTTACCTGCACCTTGACTGTCTCTTCAACTGAGTTTCCTGAGCACGATCTTGAGCAAACCGTTCTTATATTCGGCATTGACCTGTTCGCTGTCAACAGAGACCGGGACAGGGACCTCTGACCTGAAATCGCCATGCTTGATGCCGAGCTGGTGGCATGCGTTCATATCTGCGCAGGGCGGTTGCTTGCGCCTTCCTTCCACGACAAGCAGGTCACTGAACAGCGTGACCGTCATGTCGTCTTCCGACATGCCGGCAAGCTCGATGACGACGATGAGTTCATCACGCGTTTCATATACGTCGGTCGGAGGCTTCCAGATGATGGCAGACGGCTGGGGCCATGCGCCGAAGGACTCCCAGGCATGTTGGAAAGCGACTTCCGAACGCCCCTTTCTCGTGTATTTATAAGCAATATATTTGTAACGCAAGAAACCTGCCCCCTTTCAGCATTCTGGTCATCTACGTAATTATAATGATTCCTGAGAGGCCTTCTCGGCTCTGGATTAATGATTCAGGCACTCTGGCGCCTGATTTACCTGATTTAATTGTAGCTTCTTTACGGCGAAAACGGGACAAATAAATTCCCCTTACTTGTTAAGAACATAGCAAAGACGCCCGTGAATGTCAAGCGGATAGAAAAAGTCCTCTTTTTGCCGTTATCGTATTCATTATTTTATCATAACATGCTGATAACAGAGCGATAGGTCCGCCGAAAACAGCGAAAACGCATGCCCCTGCCCACTTGTTCCTTAGTCATTAAACATCTAAACTGAGAAAAAGAAAAATAATTGCTCAAGATGTCTCGACACATAGACTTTTATTTGCTATATTAATCATTGTATACTTTTCCAGACGGCTCTTAACCACATGAGCGATCAATCTCCTTCTTTCAATACCAGTTGAACCCTTCCGCGCAGATTTAAATCTGCGTTCACCACTGAGTGTCATCAAGTTCAAAAATTAATTTAGATCACTAAGGAGGTCCTTCTATGGGGGTATCGCGACGGGATTTCATGAAGATTTCAGGCAGCACGGTTTTGCTCGGCTCGCTCGGCATCAACCTTGATCCCGCGAAGGCTTACGCGCAGGGACTCAGGATCAAGGATGCCGCGGTGACGAAAACGATCTGTCCCTACTGCGCCGTAGGATGCGGCATCATCGTCCAAACGAAAGACGGAAAGGTGGTGAACACCGAGGGCGACCCCGATCATCCGATCAATGAGGGCACGCTTTGTTCGAAAGGGGCATCTCTGTTTCAGATCATCAATAACCCCCTGCGGCTTTCGAAACCCAAATATCGCGCAGCGGGCGCAACGGAATTCAAGGAAGTAGAGTGGGATTGGGCGCTCGACGAGATCGCGAAACGAGTCAAAGATACACGCGACAGAACATTCAAACTCACCTCCAAATCCAAGGTCAAGGAAAAAGCTGCTGACGGCGTCGAAAAAGACGTCATGAAAGACTTCGTCGTGAACAGGACAGACGCCATCGCCCACGTGGGGAGCGCGGCCCTTGACAACGAAGAGTGCTATATGCTCCAGAAGATGCTTCGCTCCTGGGGCTTGGTATATATAGAACACCAGGCGCGCATCTGACACTCCGCAACTGTAGCGGCTCTGGGAGAGTCGTTCGGGCGCGGTGCAATGACGAATCACTGGATCGATATCAAAAATGCCGACGTGATCCTTGTTATGGGGAGCAACCCGGCATCGAACCACCCCATTTCCATGAAATGGGTGATGAAGGCAAAAGAAAAAGGCGCGAAGCTGATCGTTGTTGACCCCCGTTTCACACAGACCGCAACCAAGGCCGATGTGTACGCAGCCATGCGTTCCGGCACGGACATCGCCTTCCTCGGCGGTATGATCAAGTACATCATCGAGAATAATCTCATCTTCCGGGAATACGTCGTCAACTACACCAATGCGCCGTTCCTCTTGAATCCCGATTTCAAGGGTCCCGCCGATCTGAACGGCCTGTTTTCCGGCTACGATGAAAAAACGAGAAAATACGATAAAAAGACGTGGTCGTTCCAGATGGATGAGAACGGAATGCCGAAGAAGGACCCGACGCTCAAGAATCCGCATTGCGTGTACCAGCAAATGAAAAAGCATTATTCCCGCTACACGCTCGACAAGGTCTCAAGTATTACCGGGACGCCGAATGAAAAACTCGAAGAGGTCTACAAGCTCTATGCTTCGACCGGTAAGCCTAACAAGGTGGGGACCGAACTGTACGCTATGGGCTGGACCCAGCATACGATCGGAACGCAGAACATCCGTGCCATGACCATCGTCCAGCTCCTGCTCGGCAACATGGGGATGGCTGGCGGCGGCATCAATGCGCTGCGCGGTGAGAGCAATGTCCAGGGCTCGACGGACCATGGCCTGTTGTTCAATGTTCTTCCTGGGTATCTGCCGACGCCCTCGGCATCCGTCCCTACCCTTCCGGCCTATATCGAGAAATACACGCCAAAGACCAAAGAGCCGAAAAGCGTGAACTGGTGGGCCAATCGCGGCAAGTACATCACCAGTTATCTTAAGGCCATTTACGGAAGCAAGGCTACCAAGGAAAACGATTTCGGGTATGCCTGGCTGCCCAAGTTAGACGAAGGCATGAACGCCTCCTGGCTCATGCTGTTCGACCAGATGAACAACGGCAAGTTCGAAGGGTTCTTTGCCTGGGGCCAGAACCCGGCCTGCTCCGGCGCAAATTCAAACAAGACCCGCCAGGCGCTTGCAAAGCTCAAATGGATGGTGAACATCAACCTCTTTGACAACGAGACTGGGTCATTCTGGAAAGGCCCGGGCATGAATCCGAAAGATATTCAGACCGAGGTCTTCCTGCTTCCCGCTTCTTCATCGGTTGAAAAGGAAGGCAGCCTTTCGAACTCCGGCAGGTGGGCCCAGTGGCGGTACAAGGCCATCGACCCGATCGGCCAGTCAAAGCCGGATTCGGAGATCATGAACGAACTGTACTTCAGGGTAAAGAGCTTGTACCAGAACCAGGGCGGAAAATTCCCGGCGCCGATCGCGAACCTGACCTGGAACTACGGGGAAAAGGACTCGTCCGGCAAGGTCAAGAGTGTCAATATCCATAATGTTGCCAAAGAGATCAACGGCTATTACCTCGCAGATGTATACGATAAGACCGTGACCCCGCCGAAGCTTCTCGGGAAAAAAGGCGATCTCTGCGCATCCTTTGTCCATTTACAGGCTGATGGCTCCACTTCGTGCGGCAACTGGATCTATTCTCAGAGCTACACGCAGAAAGAGGGAAAGATCATCAACATGATGGCGCGGCGGGGGAAAAACGATCCCACGGGCCTTGGCCTGTATCCTGAATGGTCCTGGGCCTGGCCGGTCAACAGGCGTATCATTTACAACCGCGCTTCCGTTGACCCCGGCGGAAAACCATGGGACCCGAAGCGTGCTGTCGTCAAATGGGACGCGGTCAAGTTAGATGCCGCCAGTAAGAAGCCCGGCACGTGGGTGGGAGATGTGCCTGACGGACCTGCTCCGCCCATGGCAACGGAAAAAGGGAAGTTGCCCTTTATCATGATGGCAACCGGTGTAGGCGCGCTCTTCGGCCCGGGACTGGCCGACGGCCCCTTCCCCGAACACTATGAGGCCCTTGAGTGTCCGCTTGAGGAAAACTCAATGTCCAAGCAGCGGATCAACCCCACGATAAAGCTGTTCGGCGACAAGTCAGATGCGTTCTTCTCGTGCGACGTCAGATATCCTTTCGTGGCAACGACCTACCGGACATCCGAGCACTGGCAGACCGGTGTCATGACACGGCATGAGCCCTGGCAGCTCGAGATGCAGCCGCAGCAGTTCGTGGAATTGAGCGAAGAGCTGGCAAAAGAAAAGAACATCCGGAACGGAGACAAGGTAACGGTGAAATCGGGCCGCGGCGAGATCTGGGCAATTGCCATGGTCACCGGCCGGTTCAAGCCCTTCAAGATAGCCGGATCGACAGTCCACCAGGTAGGACTCCCCTGGTGCTTCGGCTGGCAGTATCCCGAGGGCGGCGGAGGCGGCGACAGCGCGAACCTGCTCACAGCGACCGTGGGCGACGCCAATACCATGATACCCGAATCCAAGGCCTTTATGGTCAACATCGTGAAGGCATAGAGGGAGATTATGACGACACCATCAAAAAAAGACAGGAAGGCAATACTCGTTACGCCTGAGATATGCATCGGCTGCCGGGGCTGCCAAACCGCGTGCAAAAGCTGGAACCAGCTGCCCGGCCAAAAAACGAAGAACTCCGGTACCATGCAGAATCCCCCGGACCTGATGCCGTCCTCGTACAACATCATACGATACAGCGAGGTCCCGTCAGAGGCAAATCCCGTACGATGGCTGTTCGTGAGCCGCCGGTGCATGCACTGCGACGACGCGGGGTGCATGAAGATCTGTCCCGCACCCGGCGCGCTCTACCGGACCAAGGAAGGCGCCGTGGCTTTTGACCGCGAAAAGTGCATCGGCTGCAAGCTCTGCGTTGCAGGCTGCCCCTTTGACGTGCCGCGTTACGACAAGGACGGCAAGGTCGCCAAATGCCACCTCTGCTACGACCGCATCGCCGAAGGGCTCCAGCCCGCATGCACCAAGACCTGTCCCACCGGCGCTCTCAAGTTCGGCGACCGTGACAAGCTTATAGAATCGGCCAAACAGGCGGGCTACTCCAAGATCTACGGCGAGGCGGATTTGGGCGGGCTCGGCTCCCTGTTCGCGTTCAAGGACGCCCCGAAGGTCTATGGCATGAACGAGAACCCCGCGATTCCCGAGAGCGTCATCTTCTGGCACAACGTGCTCAGGCCCCTGGCCGTCATCGGCCTGGGCGGGGCCGTCGTGGGAGCATTGATCCATTATGCCGCAATCGGTCCGCATAAGGACGAAGAGGAGGTGAAAAAATCATGAACGAGATGGTGAGAAAAGCGAGTACTGAAGAGATCGTCAATCACTGGATCATGGCCGTGAGCTGCATCCTCCTGATCATCACCGGATACGCCTTCCTGTTCCAGCTCAAGGCGCTGGGCGGCCTTTTCGGCGGCTTCAACGTCATGAGGGCCGTGCACAATTGGTCCGGAGTCGTATTCATCGTGTCGCTCGTCGCCACAATGTTCAATTATCTGCATGAATCGCTCAGCATGGGTGCGGACGACTGGAACTGGATCAAGATGGGCGGCGGATATTTGTCGAAAGGTCCGGTAAAAGCCCCTCCCATGGGCAAGCTCAATACCGGCCAGAAGCTCTATTATCTGATGATCCTGGTGGCGGGGATCCTGATCGCGGTTTCCGGTTTTTCCATCTGGTTCATCCAGGGAAACCGGGCGCTGACACAGGCGTCGCACCTCGTCCATAACCTGGCCTTTATCCTCTTCGTGGTCGGTGTGCCGGCCCACATCTACCTGGGGACCCTGGCCAACCCCGGCACTTTTCGGATCATGGTCTACGGCACTGTCCCCGTGGAATTCGCCAGAAAAAAATATCCCAAGTGGATGAAAGAGATCGGCAAGCTGTAACGTATTTCCCCTCCCCGCTGTGGGAGATGCCTTCAATAACTAAAAACCCCCGCCTTTATAGCTATGGCGGGGGTTTTATTTACCCTCTGCGTTACTCGTCCCGTTTCAGAGTTCCCGTTTCTCCCTCCGTGCTCGCATCTCCGCGTCGACTCTCATGCGCTGTCTCTCCCGTCTTCATCTTCATAAGGGTGAAAACGAGTGATCCGATGGAAACCGTGCTTTTTATGAGCACCGGGATCTTCCGGCTGTCGTCAGTGAACCAGATGTACATCTCACCCTCGCTCATGAAGAGACCCTTTTGGGCCCTGACCTTGAGCGTAGCAAACTTCCCTGCGCGCGTTTGCACCTTCTCCCTGCCCACGGCCTGGACCGCAACGGCCCAAGTCTTGCCGTTGTCACAGACTTCGAAGGTAATGGGTTTGCCGCTACCGAGATCCTCTCTCGTCCGAAGATAGTAGAGCGCGGACAGGGTGTCCTGCACCTGGTCAGGGATGGCTATGGTCTCCGGTGGGTCGTCGTTCGTCGTGCTGACCGCTGTTTTTCGCGCATGATCGAAGATCAACCCTTTGCGTCTCGTTCTCTTGCCGCGGCTCGCAGTAAGGCTGAACGAGAGGCTTTGCATGATCTGCGGGTCGAAGACGCTCCAGATCGTATCGCCCAGCGGATAGAGCTTGCCCATCATACCCACCGTGCGCGATGTTACGACAAAACGGAGGAGCTCCTTGCGGTCCGGCGTCATCTCCTGTTTGACCTCCATGACCGCCGTCCCCGCGGTTACGATGTTCGACCAGCTGATGTCGTACGTCAGCGATTCTCCGGGAGCGAACGCCTGGATGCGCGGCGGGGGGGTGAACGTTGTCCGTTCTGCTGCGTTGAGCGTGTCGGGGACAGACAGGGGGCCGAGCGCGAGCATGCACAGGGCGACCGTGGTCCAAAAAGGCCGGCGGGTTTTGATGCGAAAAGGGAATGCCATGGATTAAGCCTCTCACCTTACGGTCGTTATCAAGCACGAGAGCTTGGACCTCAGGAAGTTCTCATGCAAGGTAATGTGCTCTATCGATATATTATAGTATGTTTTATGTTTTTTTTGAGAGGTTTTCAACAGCCGGTAAATATCCGGTAAATCCTCCGTTGCCAACGCTTCGAAGGAGGTAAGAGCCGGATCTTCCCTCCGTTCTCTTTCGCTCTTTTTTCTCGGTCAGCAGTTTTTTGCCCGTTTTCATGAAAAAAAAGGCCTGGAATTTTTTCCAGGCCTCTGCTTATGCGATCATGGAGAAGGAGTTGGCTGCATTCGTTTCAAAATTAAGTCCTCAATTCGAATTCACTCCGTTAGAGAGAGAAAGCCGCCGACTCCTGTCTGTGGTTAATATTATGCATTTACAGGTTGTGGTGTAACGCCACAAGCTGCATACGTTAGAGAACTTGTTCTCTAACGGGTATCACTTATCTTCCCCTCGCCATCTCGTTCAGCCGCTTCACCCTCTCAGCGATCGGCGGATGGGTGCTGAAAAGGTTCATCATCCCGCCTCCGTGAAGCGGGTTCACGATGAACATGTGGGCCGTGGCAGGCTTGGCATCATCCATGGGAACGATCTGGTTGCCGCGCTCAAGCTTGAGGAGCGCGTTGGCCAGCCACGCGGGGTTTCCCGACATGGCTGCGCCGCCCTTGTCGGCCTCGTACTCACGGGTGCGAGAGATGGCCATCTGGACGAGCATGGCCGCAATGGGCGCCACGATCATCATGACGAGCGCAACAATAGGGCTGCCACCCTCGTTATCGTCCCGCCTGCTGCCCCCGCCGAAGATCATGGACCACTGGGCCATCTGGGCGAGCATGCTGATCGCGCCCGCGATGGTCGCTACAATGGTGCCCGTGAGCATGTCCCGGTGCCTGATATGCGCCAGCTCATGAGCAATGACGCCGGTCAGTTCCTCGCGGGACAGGATCCGCATGATCCCCTCGGTCACCGCAACGACCGCGTGCTCCGGGTTCCTGCCTGTTGCAAAGGCGTTCGGCGCCTCTTCCGGCATGATATAGACCTTGGGCATGGGCATCCCGGCCTTCTGGACAAGCGTGCGCACGATGGAATAGAGCTCCGGGGCCTGGGCCTCGGTCACAGGCTGCGCCTTATACATCCTGAGCACGAGTTTGTCGCTGAACCAGTACATCCCGACGTTCATGACCGTGGCGATCACAATGGCCATGACCATGCCGCCCCTACCTCCCAGGGCCCCGCCGATGGCCACGAACAGCACCATCATGAAGGTCATTAAACCGACTGTTTTAACCGTATTCATCTGCGATTTTCTCCTTCGTAAACGGGTTGTTTTCTTATGATTATGATACTGTAACTTACCACAGTAGCGTAGCCCCGTCAAGCGCGTCGATGATTATGCCGTTTCATATAATTTTGTATTGACAAGGACAGGCCACTTTGTTATATTTGCAAAGTCTTAAACGCAGAAAACATACTGCGGGTGTAGCTCAGTTGGTAGAGCACAACCTTGCCAAGGTTGGGGTCACGAGTTCGAGTCTCGCCACCCGCTCCATTTTTTCAGTTCAGAGTGCTGAGTTCGGAGTTCGGAGTATACACACCACAGCTCGTAACTCCCGACTCGTATCTTCATCGGTCAGTTCCCAACTCCCAACTCCCGACTCATAACTCGCAACCCATTGTTTACAAGCGGCGGCGTAGCCAAGTGGCTAAGGCAGAGGTCTGCAAAACCTTCATTCATCGGTTCAAATCCGATCGCCGCCTCCAATTTTACTACTCTTACCACGGAGACACAGAGCCACGGAGGAAAGCTTTAAAGAAATCTTACCTCCCGATAAAAATCAGAACCTCCGCTTTTTATTAGGTTACGCTCCATTCAAAACTATCCTGGTTTTTGACGTTCTCCGTGCCACCGCCTGCACCCAGCGTTTACGAGCGCTCTAGCGCGAGTGCAGGGTGTGCCTCTGTGGTGAAATAAAATCCTATGCATCATGCCGATTTCGTCCATCTGCA
>Ga0316628_100005033_pt1 | contig 10495 bp, 8 predicted proteins | sample OWC_Aug_M2_C1_D5_FD_207648 | JGI IMG/M metagenome (GOLD analysis project Ga0316628, IMG submission 207648) | Wetland soil microbial communities from Old Woman Creek delta, Ohio, United States - OWC_Aug_M2_C1_D5_C | ecosystem: Environmental > Terrestrial > Soil > Wetlands | place: USA: Ohio... | reverse complement strand
TCGAAGAGGGACATTCGGATAAAGTAAGGCGAGACGGTGGTGGGCGCTTCGCTTCGTTCGCTGGTTGGAGGTAGTTTTTCTCGCCATGCCGAGAATGCCACACGCCGTCGTGATGATGCTGCTCATTATCGTCGCCGCGGTCGCCCTGACGTATGTCGTGCCGTCCGGCGCGTTCGAGCGCACCCCAAACGGGCTGGTCGTGCCGGGGTCGTTTCACACGGTGGCAAAGGACTATGGCGCCGCGTTTCGGCGCAGCGGTCATTCGAATGCGCTGGCGTCGCCGGCGAGTCCGATCGCCGTCGTGAGCGCGATCCCGGTCGGAATGGTCCGCTCGGCGCCGCTCATCTTCATGATCCTGTTCATCGGCGGCATGTTCGGCGTGCTGCAGCAGACGGGCGCGCTCGAGTCGGGGATCGAGCGGCTGCTCGCCATCACGCGCGGGAACGTCAGGGTCGTGGTGCCGGTCCTCATGCTGCTCATCGCCGCGGGCGGCACCTTTCTCGGCTTGATCTCGGAGTATCTCGTCATCATTCCGATGGCGCTCGTGCTGGCCGAGCGGCTGGGCTACGACGCGCTGTTCGGGACGGCCCTCGTCACCATTGCCGCCAAGATCGGCTATCTCACGTCGGTCACGAATCCACTGGCGCTCGCCATCGCCCAGCCCATCGTCGGCGTGCCCGTGTTCAGTGGCGCCGCGTTTCGTGCCGCCACGTTCGTACTGTTCCTGCCCCTCGGCGTTTGGTATCTGCTGGCGCGCTGCCGGCCGGTGTCGCCGCCGGCCGTCGCGCTCGCGGCGCCGGTGGACGCGAGCAGCATCGCGCCTGGTGGAGCACCGGGTGCCGGGTCGCGCCTCGCGACGCGACAGACGCTCGTTCTCGTCGTGCTGCTCGCCGCGATCGGCGGCATGGTCTATGGCGTGGAGCGATTCAGTTGGGGCAGCTCGGAGCTGGGCTCGATGTACATCGCGATCGCCGTCGCCATCGCCGTCGCGGGCGGCGTGAGCTCGCGCGAGGCCTCGCACGCCTTCGTGCGGGGCATGCAGGGGATGGTGTTGGCCGCGCTGCTCGTGGGTCTCGCTGCCGCGGTGGAGGTCATCTTGCGGGAGGCGATGATCCTCGATTCCATCGTCGCGTTCCTGACGCGGTCCGTCGCGGGCAAGCCGCCGGTGGTCGTCGCCAATCTGATGATGCTCATGCAGATGGTGATCGACGTCTTCATTCCCAGCACGTCGGGCAAGGCGGCGATCACGATGCCGATCCTCGGCCCCATCGGCGGCCTGTCGGGCGTCTCGGGCCAGGTGACGGTGCAGGCGTTCCTGTTCGGCAACGGGTTGATGAACACGCTCACCCCCACCTCCGGGATGCTGCTCGCCTATCTCGCGACGGGGAAAGTCTCCTACGGCAGGTGGATCCGGTTCATCGCGCCGCTCGCGGCCGCGCTGGTCGTGCTGTGCGCGGCGGCGCTCACCATCGCGGTGGTGATCGGGCTGTGACCGCCACGCCGTTCGAGATCGCGCGGGCGTCGCCGCTCACGCCGCTGCTGTACGACACTCCCCACAGCGGCCGGTTCTACCCTCGAGACTTCGTGCTCGGGGCGCCGCTCGGCGAGGTGCGGCGCGGCGAGGACGCCTACGTCGACGAGCTGCTCGCGGCCGCGCCGGGAGTGGGCGCCACGCTCCTCGCCGCGACGTTCCCGCGCTGTTACATCGATCTCAATCGGGACGAAGCCGACATCGACGCCGGGCTGCTCGCCGAACCATGGCCGGAGCCGCTCGCCCCGACGGAGAAGACCGCGCGCGGGCTCGGGCTCATTCGGCGGTTCGTCGTGCCCGGCGTCGAGGCGCAGGGGCAAAAGCTCACCGTGCGCGACGTGCGGGCGCGGATCCGCGACGTGTACCGGCCCTACCACGCGGCGCTCGATTCGCTGGTGCGCGAGCTGCGCGAGCGGTTCGGCAGCGTGTGGCACGTGAACTGGCACTCCATGAAGTCGACGGGAAACGCGATGACGCCGGATGGACCGGGCGCCGCGCGGCCCGACTTCGTGGTCTCCGATCGCTTCGGCGAGAGCGCGTCCTCGCGCGTGACCGGGCTGATCGTGGAGACGCTGCGCGGGGCGGGGCACACGGTGTCGGTGAACCAGCCCTACTCGGGCGGCACGATCATCCGGCGAACCGGCCGGCCGGAGCAGAACGTCCACAGCGTCCAGATCGAGATCAACCGCGCGCTCTACCTCGACGAGGCCGCCGTCGCGATCACCGCGGGCGCGCCGGCGCTCGCCGCGACCCTCGAGGCGCTGACGCGCGTGCTCGCGGCGGCGGCGCGCGGCTGATCGGTGCGCCTGCTCCGTGCCCCTACTCGGCCGAGCCGGCGTGGCGCGCGAGGCGCAGCGCGAGGTGGCGCTTCACGTCCGGCCATTCGCCGGCGAGAATGCTGAACATCACGCTGTCGCGCACCGTACCGTCGCGGCGCGGATAGTGATGGCGAAGCACGCCGTCCCGCTTGGCGCCGAGCGCCGCGATGGCCCGCTGCGACGCGAAGTTGAAGTTGTCGGTCCGCAGGCCCACCACCTTGCAGCCGAGCGTCTCGAAGGCGTGCGTGAGCAGCAGCAGCTTGCACGCCGCGTTCACGTGCGTGCGCTGCCACCGCTCCGCGTACCAGGTGTACCCGATCTCCACGCGATCGATGTGCGCGACGATGTCGTGATACCGCGTCGTGCCGACGATCATGCCGGTGTTCAGATCGCGAACCGCGAACGGCAGCATGTGTCCGGCGCGAAGTCCGTCGAGGGCGGCGGCGATGTACGCGGCCGTCTCGCCGGGGCGGGGGACCGACGTGAACCACAGCTCCCAGAGGCGCCCGTCGCTGGCGGCGGCGGCGAGCGCGTCTTCGTGCGCGGCGCCGAGGGGTTCGAGTCGAACGCCGTGGCCTTCGAGCGTGGTGGGTGCGGGGGAGATCACGGCCGTGCGTCTCGTGCGTGAGGGTGAAGGCTGCGTCGGGACTCCCAAATGTGGCTCTTCGGGGATTCGTGTGGGCGATTTTGATGACAGTCCGCCGAAGAAACATGGGTGGAACAGCTGCTTTTCAGAGGAGAAACAGCCTCGGCTTCAACCTCAGTTCTCCCCCATCTTTCCCCAGTCAAATCCACGAAGACCCCAAAGACAATAGGTGAGGTTGCGGCCCCTGTTTCACAGAACCGGGTCAGGTCCCAGCAGGTGTCGATGCCGTAGATCAAATTCTGGTTCTTTTGCCGTTACATTCGCGCGCATTCGCGCTCCGTCCGTCCCGACCCGGTGGCCTGCCGTTCCGAAGCCGGTCTCGGCGCCGGCCCCCGCGGGCCCAGGCCACGGTGAAGGGACTCTCGTGGAACGACAATGCACGCGAATGCGCGCGAATGCACGCGAATGACAACGGAGCAGCATTCAAAGAAAAAACGGGGCTCTTCGGGGATTCGTGTGGGCGATTGTGGTGCGCAGTCTTCTTGACCTCGCATCATCGCGGCAAGCTTCCCTCTGGGAGGACTCCGCCGACCGGCATTTCCCCTCGAAGAATGGGTTCGAATCGCGCCGCCGGATCCTCGGCTTCAACCTCAGTCTTCCCCCATCTGGCCATGTCGCGCGCCTCGACGATGATGAAGCCGAGGACGAGGTCCTTTGCCTCGGCGTACGGACCGTCGGTGACCGCCGCCGGTGCGCCGCGCACCACCTTACCCGTGGGCGCGAGCGGCTGACCTCGATTCTTCAGATGGCCGCTCGCCTCGAGCTGTCGAATCCAGGCCGACCATGCCTCCATGCTCGCCTCCGCGCGCTCGGGCCCCATGGCCTCCCGCTGCTACGCGGCGGTGGTCCGGAACAGATAGACGAACTCGCTCACGATGCCGGTCTCCCGTATGGGTTGCCCGTCCTGAACGCGCGGACATTCCGCGCCGTCGCCGGGTGATTCAGCTATTCGACGTTCGAGGCGGCGGCGGCCGGACAGACATTTTGCCATGCCGAGTGGTGGAGGTGGAAGCGAGCACATCGCATCGTCTTCCCAACGGAGGCCCGGCGAATCAACGTTGCGGCATGACGACGACATCACGCCAGGGCTCCCGCCGGCTCGGCTCGGGGCCGACCGTGTTCCCACTGGCGCTGGGCTGCATGGGCATGTCCGGCGTGTACGGTCCCGCGGACGAGCGCGAGAGCATCGCGACGATCCACGCCGCGCTCGACGCCGGCGTCACGCTCCTCGACACGGGCGACTATTACAACGCGGGCCACAACGAGCTGCTCATCGCGCGCGCGCTGAAGGACCGTCCCGGGCGCGCGGTGCTCTCGGTGAAGTTCGGCGCGCAGCGCGCGCCCGACGGCGCCTGGCTCGGCATCGATCTGCGCCCAGCGGCGGTCAAGAACGCGCTCGGATACAGCCTCACGCGGCTCGGCGTGGACTACATCGACATCTATCGTCCCGGACGCATCGACCCCGCGGTGCCGATCGAGGAGACGATCGGCGCGATCGCCGAGATGGTCCGCGCGGGCTACGTGCGCGCGATCGGCCTGTCGGAGGTCGGCGCCGACACCGTGCGCCGCGCGAGCGCGGTGCATCCGATCGCCGATCTCCAGATCGAGTATTCACTCATCAGCCGCGGGCCGGAGGCCAAGATCTTTCCCGTGCTCGCCGAGCTCGGCGTGGGCGTGACGGCGTACGGCGTGCTGTCGCGCGGGCTGCTCGCCGGGTCGGTCCCGTCCGCGCCGAGCGACTTCCGCGGCCGCATGCCGCGCTTCAGCGGCGGGAACCGCGAGCGGAACCAACCCGTCGTCGACGCGCTCGCCGCCGCGGCGCGCGAGATCGGTTGCACGCCCACGCAGCTCGCCATCGCGTGGGTGCTGGCGAAGAACGGCAGCATCGTTCCGGTGATCGGTGCGCGCACGCGCGCGCAGCTCGCCGAGACCCTGGGCGCGCTCGACGTGACGCTGTCGCCCGCCGACGTGGAGCGCGTGGAGCGCGCGGTGTCGCCGGCCGTCGTGGCCGGAACCCGCTACGACGCACGCCAGATGGCCATGCTCGACAGCGAGCGGTGACGCGCTGGTCGTCCCAGCGCGTGCGCGCCACCAGTGAAGCAGCGTCACGGTGCATGGAGCCGATCTCGGGCGCGCCGCGTGGCGGCGGCCGATGGCGCGAGTCGCCCGTGACCGGAAGGCGCGCGCCGGCCGCGCCTCAGTCGGCGCGCAGCGCCACCGCGGGATCCGAGCGACTGGCGCGCACCGCGGGGAGCCACGACGCCGCCGCACCGGTGAGCGCGAGGAGCAGCACGACCGCCGCGAGCGTGGCCGGGTCGTTCGGCGCGACGCCGTACAGCAGGCGCGCGATCGCCCGATTGCCGATCAGCGCAATCGCGGCGCCGATGACGAGCCCGCCGGTCGTGAGCCGCAGCCCCTGGCGTACCACCATCCAACGCACCTGGCCCGATCGCGCGCCGAGGGCGATGCGAATGCCCATCTCGCGCGTTCGCTCGCGCGTCGCGTGCGCCAGCACGCCGTACACGCCCACGACGGACAGCACCAGGCCGATGCCGGCGAAGGCGAGTAGCAGCATCGTGATGAAATGCGCCCGCGCCAGCGACGCGTCGCGAACGGTGTCGAGGGTCTGGACCGAGAAGATCACCGTCGCCGGCTCCAGATCGTGCACCATCGCGCGCATGCTCGGCGCGAGCGACGCCGTGCTGCCACGCGTGCGCAGCAGCAGGTAGCTCAGTTGCGACGCCGCCTGGACTGACGATTCATACACCGCGGCGCGCGGCGCGCGATCCATGCTCTCGGAGCGTTCGCCGCGGACGACGCCGAGGATCGTGTACCAGACCGTGGTGGGCGTCGGCGCCTTGTCGAACGCGATGCGCTGACCGACCGGGTCCTGGCCGGCGAAGTAGGATCGGGCCAGCACGTCGTTGATCAGGACCACCGGCGCGCCGTCGCTCCGGTCGTCGGCGGTGAACGCCCGCCCGCGCAGCACCGGCACCTTCATGGTCGCGAAGTACTCGGGCGACACGATGAGATGTGCCACCTCCGTGCCATAGCCGTCCGCCGGCCGGCCCGCGGCGACGTAATCACTGGTGTAGAAATTCCCCGTGAGCGGCAGACCCTGTGTGGTCGCCGCGCTCGAGACACCGGGAATGGCTCGCGCCCGCGCGACGAGCTCCGTCATGAAGGCCTGCACCTTCGCGGGGGACCGGTAGTCGGGGCCGAGGGGAGCCAGCTCCACCGCGAGCACCCCCGTGGGATCGAAGCCGGCGTCCACGCGCGAGAGCTGCAGCAGGCTCCGCACCAGCAATCCAGCGCCCACGGTCAACATGAGGGCGAGCGCCACCTCGCCGACCACGAGGGTGTTCGCCCAGCGCCGCGCCTGTCGTCCGCGAGCGGCGCCGCGCCCGCCGTCACGCAGCGAGGCCGCGGGATCGCGCCGTCGCATCCACAGGGCGGGGCCGACGCCGAAGAGCAGCGCGCTCGCGACGCTGATCGCCACGACGTACACGAGCACGGCGGGATCCACGCCGAAGTCCGTCACGCGCAACATCCCCTTGGGCTGCAGGCGCACGAGCCATCGTGTGCCGGCCCAGCCGAGCGCCAATCCGAGCGCGCCCCCCATGGTGGCGAGCACCGCGCTCTCCGCCAGCGCCTGCCGCACGAGCCGCGACCGACCGGCGCCGAGGGCGAGCCGAAGGGCCGTCTCGCGCTCGCGGCCAGCGGCCTGCACGAGCAGCAGGTTCCCGACGTTGGCGCAGGCGATGAGCAGGAGGAACGCGACGGACGTGAGCAAGACGAGCAGCGGGAGCCGCGAATCGCCGATGAGAAAATCCTGCAGCGGCACCATCGTCGCGCCCATGTAGCGGTTCGTCGCGGGATACTCGCCCTTGAGCCGGTTCACCACCGTCTGCAGTTGCGCGTCGGCGTGCGGCACGCTCGCGCCCGGCCGCAGGCGCGCCACGACGCGCAGCCAGTGGGCGCGACGGAAGAAGGTCGAATCGCGGCTCGCGGGGTTCCACGCCGTGGGGAGCCACACGTCCACGGCCGCATCGGGGAACGCGAACCCTGGCGGCATCACGCCCACGATCTGCGTCGGTCTGCCGAACAGGGTCACCGACGTGCCCACGATGCTCGTGTCGCCGCCGAAGCGCTCCCGCCAGGCGCGGTCGCTCAGCACCGCGACGCGCGCGGCGCTCTGCCAGGTCTCCTCGTCGTGGAAGGTCCGCCCGAGTGCCGCCCGCACCCCGAGCGTCTGGAAGAAACTTCCGGTGACGGTGGACGCAGTGAGCACCTGCGTCTCGCCGCGGACGGTGAGCAGGGCGCGGCCGAGACCGTCGGTATACGCGGCGGCGTCGGCGAAATCGGAGACGCCGGCCCGCCAATCGAGGTAGTTGGCCGGCGCATCCACGTTCATGTGCCACCGCTTCTCCGAGTTGTCCTCGCCGATCATCATGAGCCTGTCCGGCGACGGGAAGGGAAGGGGTCGGAGGATCACGGCGTTCACGGCGGAGAAGATCGCGACGTTCGCCGCGATCCCGAGCGCCAGCGTGACGACGGCGGTGCTCGCGAGCGCCGGCGCGCGCCTGATCGCGCGCAGCGTGAAGCGCGCATCGGTCGCGAAGTCGGCGAGCCAGCGTGGCCGTCGCACATCGCCATGTTCCTCGCGCACGCGCTGCACGCCGCCGAAGTGCGCGACGGCGAGCCGTCGCGCCTCGGTCGCGGACATGCCGAGCCGGAGGTTCTTTTCCGTCTCGAGCTCGATGTGGAAGCGGATCTCCTCGCCGAGCTCCAGATCGCCCGCCGATCGGCGGAACAGGGCGCGCAGCCGGGCGCGCGCCGCGTGCAGCATGCTCATCGCGTGGCCTCTATGAGATGTCGAGGATCAGCTCCACCGCCTTGACGTAGAGGCGCCAGTTCGCGGTCTCGGCGCCGACGGCGCGGCGGCCCGAGGCCGTCAGATCGTAGTACTTGGCGCGGCGGTTGTTCTCCGTGGTCTGCCAGCGGCTCGTGATCCATCCCTTCTGCTCCAGGCGCTGAAGCGCCGGGTAGAGGGAGCCCTGGTTCACGTCGAGAATGCCCTTGGAGAATTGCTGGATGCGCGCGCTGATCCCCCAGCCGTGCATGGGCTCGAGGGTGAGCGTCTTGAGAATCAGCAGGTCGAGGGTGCCGCGGAGGACGTCGGACTGGTCGGTGGCCATGTGCATCTGTCGAATTTCGACAGAAGGTATGCGTCGTTCTGTCGGAACGCAACAGGAGTGTCGCCGCGATCAGTCCTGGCGCTGCGCGTATCATGGTTGGCCGAGTGTCCGGGCCGGCGCCGATTCCGCGTTATTCGATGTGGGTATTCAGGCCCATCCCCCCTCCCCATCCCCCCTCCTCGAGGTGCCCATGTCATCCCCCACGTCAGCGCCGAGCTGCCCGGCCGTGGACGTCCAGCCCGTGGCGCCGTCGGAGCTCGAAGCCGTGCTCCCGGCGCTCGTCGACCTGTTCGTGGAAGCGGTCAACGGAGACACCGGGCTCGGATACGTCGCGCCGATCGCGCGGGGCGTCAGCCTTCAATACTGGCTGTCGATCGGCCACGAGCTGGACGCGGGCACGCGTATTCTGCTCGTGGCCTCGATCGACAACCGCATCGTTGGGTCGGGGCAGATCGCGTTTCCCACGATGCCGAACGCGCGGCACCGCGGCGAGCTGCAGAAGTTGTTCGTCGACCGTTCGCTGCGGGGGCAGGGCATTGGCCGCGCGCTCGTTACCGCGCTCCACGACGAGGCTCGCCGGCGCGGGCGGTCACTGATTCTGCTGAGCGCCCGTCGAGGTGAATCGGGGGAGCGATTGTATCGGAGCATGGGCTATGAGGAGGTCGGGGTCGTCCCCGGGTACTCCCTGGCCGCGGGCGGAACGCGAGCCGATACGGTGTTCATGTACCTTCAACTGCCGGAGTGATGACGGAGGCGCGACCGCGCCGACGCGCTAGATTCCGCCTCACATCTGGCGAGTCACCGTACTCTCTGCGACCGTGAACAGCGAGGGGCTGCCGAGATGAAGATCGCGCACGTGGCGGCCGCGGCGGCATTCGTCGCGATGTCGTGCTCGGAGGGCGCATCCGCCGGCGACGCCGGGGCCGGTGCTGACTCGACCCGTCCGCCCGCCGGGCAACCCGCCCGCGCGAGCAGCACCCACGACTGGACGCGCTTCGGCTGGAATGCCGCGCGGTCGAACGCCGCGACGGATCCGACGGGCATCGACTCCACCAACGTCGGCTCGCTGCGCCGCCAGCAGGTGACGATCGACGGCACCGTGGACGCGTCGCCCATCTATCTGCACGGCGTGCAGGTGAACGGCGCGGCGCACGACGTGCTCGTCGTGACCACGACGTACGGCAAGACGTTGGCGATCGACGCCAACGACGGCTCCGTGCTCTGGCGATTCACGCCGCCCACCTATCGGGACTACGCCGGCTCGTACCGCATCACGACGAGCACGCCGGTCGCCGATCCAACCCGCCAGTTCGTCTACGCGGCCGCGCCCGACGGCAACGTGCGCAAGCTCGCGCTCGCCGACGGCCGCGTGGCGTGGACCACGGCGATCACGCTGCTCCCCGAGCGCGAGAAGATCGCGTCGCCGCTCAACTTCGACCGCGGACACGTCATCGCCGCGACTGGCGGCTACATCGGCGACGCGCCGCCGTACCAGGGACACGTCGCCGTGCTCGACGCGGCGAGCGGACAACTGCTGCACGTCTGGAACGCGCTCTGTAGCGACCGCGCCGGCCTCATCGACCCGCACTCGTGTCCCGAGAGCGGATCGGCGATCTGGGGCCGCGCCGGCGCGGTGATCGACAGCGTCACCGGCAACATCTTCGTCGCCACCGGGGACGGTCGCTGGGACGGCAACGTCTACTGGGGCGACGCCACGCTCGAGCTCGACGCGAATGCTACGCGTCTCGTCGGCAACTACACACCGTCCAATACCGAAGCGCTCGACGCCGGCGACGTGGATGTGGGATCGACGGCGCCGGTGCTGCTCGGCGCTGGCCTCGTGTCGCAGAGTGGCAAAGACGGAATGATCCGCCTCCTGGACCTCGCGGCGATGCGCCAGCCGGGGCCACATCGGGGCGGGGAGCGACAGATGCTGGCGACGCCGTCGAGCAGCGGACTGTTCACGGCGCCCGCGGTGTGGCAGTCGGCCGGCGTCACCTGGATGTTCGCCGCCGACGGCGGCGGCACCGCGGCGTGGACGATTGGCGCGGGGCAACTGCAACCCGCTTGGAGCAACCGGAGCGGCGGAACGAGTCCCGTGCTCGCCGGTGGACTGCTCTACGTGTACGGCCGCGGCGGTGGGTTGCACGTCTATCAGCCGGAGAGCGGCCGTGAGGTCGCGCGGCTCGACTGCGGGGGCGGCCACTGGAACAGCCCGATCATCGTCGATGGCTTGGTCGCGCTGCCCGAGGGAAACGCGAACGATCATCGCACGAGCGGCGTGATCGACATCTTCCGGCTG
>Ga0316628_100005032_pt1 | contig 10498 bp, 8 predicted proteins | sample OWC_Aug_M2_C1_D5_FD_207648 | JGI IMG/M metagenome (GOLD analysis project Ga0316628, IMG submission 207648) | Wetland soil microbial communities from Old Woman Creek delta, Ohio, United States - OWC_Aug_M2_C1_D5_C | ecosystem: Environmental > Terrestrial > Soil > Wetlands | place: USA: Ohio... | reverse complement strand
CGTCGGGCTGCGTCAGGGCATACCCGGAGCAGTCGGAATCGTTCTGCTTTGTCCCGCCTCCCGCATCTTGTGGACGATCCGGGCCCGTGAAAGATGGGGGCGTGCGCGCCCCTACGGCGGCGGCACAGCCGACCGGAGATCGATCATGACCCCGCCCCCGCCCCCGCACCGCCCCGCGCCCGTCGTCGACGTCGCCCGTAGCCCGCACGCGCGGCTGGCGCCGGTGCCGGTCTCCGCCGTCACCCTCGACGGCGGGCTGTGGGGCGCGCGCACCCGGGCCGACGTCGAGGTCAGCCTCCTCCAGCAGTGGGAGCAGCTCGAGTCCACCGGACGCCTCGACAACTTCCGGCGCGTGGCGGGCAAGGTGGATCGGCCGTTCCGGGGCCGGGTCTTCAACGACACCGATCTCTACAAGTGGCTGGAGGCCGCCTCCTGGGTGCTGGTGCGCGACCGCGATCCGGCCCTGGAGCGGCTGGTCGATCAGGGCATCGAGCTGTGCGAGGGTGCCCAGCAGCCCGACGGGTACCTCGACACGTACTACAGCCTGGAGCGGGCCGGCCAGCGCTGGACCGACCTGCGCGACAACCACGAGCTCTACTGCGCCGGCCACCTCTTCCAGGCCGCGGTGGCCCACCACCGCGCCACCGGCAGCGAGCGGCTCCTGCGAGTCGGAATCCGCCTGGCCGACCTGATCTGTGCCGAGTTCGGCCCGCCCGGGTCGGGCCGGCGGCACGGGATCGACGGCCACCAGGAGGTGGAGATGGCGCTGGTGGAGCTGTACCGCGAGACCGGCCAGCGCCGCTATCTCGAGACCGCCTCGTACTTCCTCGAGGCGCGAGGGTACGGGCTCCTCGATGGCGGCTGGTTCGGCCGCACCTACTTCCAGGATCACCGGCCGTTCCGGGCGCTGGAGCAGATGGCGGGCCACGCGGTGCGCGCCCTGTACTACGTCTGCGGGGCGACCGATCTCTACCTGGAGCTGGGGGACCGGACGCTGCTCCAGACCCTGGAGCGGCTCTGGACGCGGATGGTGGCGCGCCAGCTCTACGTCACCGGTGGTGCGGGTTCGCGCCACGAGGGCGAGTCCTTCGGCGACGACCACGAGCTGCCCAACGGCCGGGCCTACACCGAGACCTGCGCCGCCATCGCCAGCGCCATGTGGTGCCACCGCATGCTGGCGGCCACCGGCGAGGCCCGCTATGCGGACCTGCTGGAGTGGACGCTCCACAACGCCATCCTGCCGGGCTGGTCCCTCGACGGTCGCTCGTACCTGTACGTGAACCCGCTCGAGGACGATGGCGGCCACCGCCGCCAGCCCTGGTACGACTGCGCCTGCTGCCCGCCCAACCTGGCCCGGACGGTCGCCTCGCTCCCCGGGTACGTCTACGGCACGCGCGGCGACGCGCTCTTCGTGCACCTCTATGCCCAGGGCGCCGCCACCGTGGACCTGGGCGGCCGCACGGTGGCCGTGCGGCAGTCGACCCGCTACCCCTGGGACGGCCGCGTCGAGCTGGAAATTGAAGGCGAGGGCGAGTTCGCGCTGCAGCTGCGCATCCCGGGCTGGGTCGGGGTCGGGGACGGGGCGGCGCTGTCCGTGAACGGCAAGGCGGTGAGCATTCCACTCCGGCCCGGCACCTACGCGCCGGTGCGGCGGCGCTGGAACCGCGGCGATCGCCTCGAGCTCTCGTTGCCCATGCCGGTCCGCTTCCTGGAGGCGCACCCCTACGTGCCCGAGGACGGGGGCCGCCTGGCGCTGACGCGCGGCCCCATCCTCTACTGCGCCGAGGCGGCCGACCACCCCGGCGTCGAGCTCCGGGACCTGGAGGTGGACCCGGCGCATCCGCTCGAGGTGTCCTGGGAGCCCGACCTGCTGGGCGGGGTGGTGGCGCTGCACGGCAGGGCGGCGGTCCGCGGGGTGGGCGAGGTCTGGCGCGACCGGCTCTACCTGCCGCTCGGCGAGGCACCTGCCCCGGGCGAGCCGCGGCCGGTGCAGCTCACTGCCGTGCCGTATCTGGCCTGGGGGAACCGCACGCCCGGCGCCATGCGCGTGTGGCTGCGCCGGGGCGAGGCGGGCTGATCGCTCCCGCCGCCGCCCGCGCCGGAGCGGGCGCGGGCGGTGGGCGTCGCTCCTGCTAAGCCTTCTTCGCCGTCAGCAGCGCGTTCACCTTCTCGACGACGGCGAAGGCGTCGGCGACGTAGAGCACGTCGGCCTTGCCCCGGGCCCAGCCGCAGTTCGGGTCCAGGTTCACGGCCCGCCGCTCCCGGATGAAGCGCCAGCCCACCACGTGCGGCTCCTCGCCGTGGCAGCAGGTGGACAGGCCGCGGGGGTGGCGCGGGGTCGAGCCGGTCTGGCCGACCTGGTTCAGGTGGGTCATGAACTCGAGCACCTTCTGCCCCTCGCCGGCCTGATCGGTGAGCGACTTGGAGGTGCCCAGGGAGGCCCCCGAGGCGCGGAGGAAGCCCACGATCAGCTCCCCGGCGCGATCGGGATGGGGCTGGCCGTCGGCCTGCTTCTTGGTCCACCCGGCGCCGGCCACGAACAGGACCTTGGCGTCGGGGCGGATGGTCTGCTCGCCCGAGGTGGGCGAGCGGAGGCCGGTGACCTTCGAGCGCTGCAGCTCGGGGCCGAGCTCGACCGGGACCGGCTTCACCGATGGCGCATCCCCGCCCCCGACCGCGGCCGCCGGGAACGCGCCCGGGTCGACCAGCAGCACCCAGGGCCGCTCCGCGCGCGAGAGCCTGGCCTCGATGCGCTGCCGGTAGTACCAGCGCGAGATGGAGAGGCCGCCGCCGTCGGCAGAGACCTGCGTCGCGTGGGTGTCGATGCGGCCACCCAGCCGCTGCGTCACCCCCGCGGCGATGCGGGCCACGCGCGAGAGCGCGGGGGCGATCACCACCGTCGCGCCGGAGGCGCGGGCCAGGGCCGTCGCCGCGGCCGCGTCGGTGCCGTAGCGCGGCTGGGCCAGCGCCTCGGCCTCGGCGGTGAGCACGCCGGCCACGCCGGCGCCGGCGAGCTGCGCGGCGGCCGGGCCGGTCTTGGCGCCGAAGAGGCCGACGGTCACGGCGCCGCCGGCGTCGCGCGCCGCCGAGAGCGCCTCCAGCGCGGCGCGCGGGAGCGAGCCGTCCGGCTCGGTGGGGGTGAGGAGGAGGATCGTGTCCATGAGTCACTCCGGTAGCGGAACCTGGTCCTAGACCTAGACTTGGAGCTAGACCTAGACCAATCGTGAATACCGGTCTAGGTCTACGTCTAGGTCCAGGTCTAGGTCCAAGTTCATGTCAGTCCTTCTCGATCCACTCCACGATCTCCCTGGCGATCTCGTCGGGCGAGAGGTCCTTCACGATGCGGGTCTCGCGGGTCACCTTGGGCACGGCCACCGACTCGAACTTCACGCCGCCGGTGCCGACCGGGGCGGGCGGAGCCTTCTGCAGCGCCGGCATCACCCCGCGCATGTTGGCCATGCCCACCTGCGGGTTGTTCTTGGGCTCGGGCAGGTTGCCGGTGGCCCAGCCCAGCACCGCCGGCGGCCCGGCGCACACCGACACCTGGTGCTTGCCGCCCTCGACGCGCTCCAGGATCTCCAGCGCCCCGCCGTCCTGGACGGTGAGCGCGTCCACCCCCTGGAACTGGTCCGGGATGCCCAGCCGCTCCCCCACCATCTGCAGTGTCACCCCGGCGCCGCGCGAGGCCGACTCCCAGCCGCCGAAGAGGAGCAGGCGCGACCGGTCCAGCCCCGGGAGCTTGCCCACCGCCTCGGCGAGCTTCGCCGAGACGTCGTGGGCGTCGGTGAAGCCGCTGGCCGGACCGTCCAGGGCCACCAGCTCGAACGGGACCTTCTGGCCCACCGCCATCATCACCTGCTGCAGCTTGGCCTTGGGCCCGAGCGCCAGCAGCGTCACCCTGGACCCCGGCACCTTGGCCGCGAGGTGGGCCGCCTCGTAGAGCGCGTGCCCGGCCCAGGGATCGAGCACGTGCGGGAGCATGGCCTCGTTCTTGAGGCCCGGCCCCTGCGCCGTGGCCACCGGCTCGAGGGTCTGGAGGGGGTCGGGGACGATGCTCCCCAGGACGACGATCTGGTAGCCGGACATCGGGTTCTCCAGTGAGGCTCAGTTCTCGGCCGAGTGCAGCCCGCCCGCGCCGGCGCGGAACTCGAGGTTCACGCGGTCGGAGCCGGGCAGGCGGGTGGGGCAGCTCCACAGGCAGGCGCCGCAGTGGACGCACTTCTCGCGATCGAAGGTGGGCGTCCCGCCCTGGCCGGGCCGGATGGCCTCGGCCGAGCAGATCTCCACGCACACGCGCTTGCCGCAGCCCCGGCACAGCTGAGGGTCGAGGAAGACCACGTGGTCGGCGTAGCCGGCGGGCGCCTGCACCTTGCCGCCCATGAGCAGCGCGTCCTGCTGCGAGACCAGCACCTGGCCGTCCATGGGGATGGGCGACCAGCCGGCCCGGTCCATGAGGGCGTCGTGGAGCGGCACCCCCTTCTTCTCGCAGTCGGCGCGGATGCGCGCGATCTCGTCGGGTGGGATCTTGCCGGCGTAGAACGCCTCCAGGCTCCCCACCTGCTCGGCAGGGTGCGGCGGCTCCTCCCCGAGCGAGGCGCGGCCGCGGCTGAATCCGGCCAGCGCCATGCCCATGAGCCCGGTGACCACGCCCCGCTGGAATCCGTCGCGCGCCTTCTCGGCCACGCGCCCCTCGCCCTCGACCCAGCTCTGGCGGCGGCGGGCCACGTAGGCCCGTTCCAGGTTCTCGCGGGTGAAGGGCTGGCCGGCCTCGAGCAGCTCGATGACGCCCTCGGCCAGCTGCACGCCGGTGGCGAATGCCTCGTCCACGCCCGAGCTGGTGAGGACGTTGGTGGACCCGGAGCCCTCGCCGATGCGGGCGAAGCCGTCGCCGCACAGGAACGGCTCGCCGCGCCGGCCCGACTCCAGGATGGACTTCGCGCCCCAGGAGCGGAGCCGCGCCTTCTGGAGATGGCGCCACAGCGCCGGGTGCTGCACGTAGTGCTGCAGGTAGCGGTAGCTGGTGCGGGTGGGCGACTCGAACCAGCTCGGGACGAAGATGCCCACCGAGGCGATGCGATCGGGGTGGACGTAGAGGAAGCCGAAGATCTCCGGCTCGGGGAAGCCGAAGGTGTGGAGGACGGTGCCGGCCGGAAGGGTGGTGTCCTCGGGGAGATCCACCACCAGCTTCATCCCCACCGCCCACTCGCGCCGGGCGTGCCCCTCGGGCATGCCCAGCGCGTCGTCGAGCTGCCGGCCCACCGCGCCCACCGGACCGTCGGCCACCACCGTCAGGGCGGCGCGCACGTCCATGCCGGGTAGGTAGCCGGCCGCGGGCCGGCCCTGGCGATCGACGCCCTGATCGAGCAGGCGCACGCCACGCACGGCCTTGCCGTCGAGCAGCGCCTCCGCCACCGGCGTGCCCGGCCAGATCTGCACGGCGCCGGTGGCCATCACCTGGGCCGACACCCACTGCATGAGCTGGCCCAGGGAGAAGATCAGGCCGTCGCCCTTGTGCAGGAAGGCCGGGGTCCAGGGCAGCTGGAAGGCGTGATCCTCGATGCGGTGGAAGGCGCGCAGGGTGCGGTCCGCCGCCCGGAGCATGACCGCGCGCCGGCTGGCGCCGACGGGATCGAGCAGGTAGAGGACCTTCTCCTCCCGGACCGGCGCGGCCATGGGGATCTGCGAGGGATCGAGGTCGGGGAAGGCGGCGCGGATGGCCCGCGCGCGCGTCACCACGCCGGAGACGCCGAACCCCAAGTCGTCGGCTCGCTCGTAGCAGAGCACCTGCAGCGGCAGGCCGGGGGAGGCGGCGCTCTCCAGGGGAGGCCGGGCGGCGTCGGCCAGGCGGCGCGAGAGGGTGGTCAGGAACCCGGCCGTGGCCGGGCCGAAGCCGACGCAGGCGATGTCGACCGTCATCGACTGGCGGGCAGGGCTATCGGTTTCGGTTGTCATCGTTTCTCGGATCTCCGTTCCCGAACGCGTGCCCGAACCCGAACCCGTTCTCCGTGATCCGTGCAACGCGTCCCGTGTCCCGTGAGCCAAGGGTCGGATCGGGACCCCCGCCGTGCCACGGGCAACGGGCCAGGGGACAGGCTGCACGGGGTACGGATGACGGGTTCGGTCACGGTTCGGATTCGGATGCTACTGCGGGTAGTCGAGCGCCTCCGGGATCATCACCCGCGACACCGCCTCGGCGGCGCGGTCCTTGGCCAGCATCGCCCCGGTGAGGCACCCGTCGATCTTGATCCGCAGCTTGCGGAAGTCGGTGATGCCCTTGCACGACGGACAGGGCCCGGCCTTGTCCGGGTGATGGTCGACCTGGTCCATGGCGCAACCGGCCAGCCCGGGGACGATCCCCTCCAGCGCCTCGGTGGTGTCGGCGCTCCAGCAGGCCCGGCACGCCTCCTCGTCCCAGAGCGGGTGGCGGTTGTAGCCGTGGACCAGCTCGGCACAGATGCGCCCCACCTCGCCCGCCGCCCGCGCCGCCTGCACGTGGCAGAGATCCGCGAAGAAGCGGGCCGTGCCGGGAAGCGCGTCACCCAGCACCGCCTGGCCGCCCTCGGCCAGGGCGACGGCGTCGAGGATCTGCTGGCGCGCGGAGAGCAACCAGCAGAGCGCGTCGGCCAGCTTGAAGGTGACGCCCTGGCGCGGCGACTGGTAGAGCTTCTGGCCGTCGGCGTCGGTGGCGGACTCGAGGTGCCGGAAGGTCCAGAGCCAGAGCTCGATCGCCGAGGCCAGCGCGCAGGCGCCGGTGCCAGGGTACGCGGTCGAGAGGTGGCGCAGCTCACGCGCCCAGGCATGGAGCTGGGCCAGCCACAGGGGGCTGGCCATCGTGACCGAGAGGTGGCGGCGCTGCACCGCCTCCGGCCCCTCGTAGGTGGCCTCGAGCTGCGCGTCCATCCACTTCTGGCCCAGGAATCCGGGGCAGTCCTCGGTGATGCCGTAGCCGCCCATGAGCGAGACGGCCTCGCGCAGCACCGTGGCGCCGTGGCCGGTGTTCCACAGCTTGGTGGCCGGGCAGAGGACATTGGCCTGCGTGTCGAGCAGGATGAAGCGGACCATCTCGTCGGCCCGCAGGCCCTGGAGCCGCTTCTCGTCGCGGTCGCCCTCCGGCCGCGCCTGCAGCTCGAGCAGCTCGAGCGCGCTCTTCTCCAGCGACTTCATCCACCTCATGGTGGCCTTCATGCCCGAGATGCCCTGCGACTGGAGGACGGCATCCTTCCTCCGCTCCAGCGGGTCGAGCTCGTCGAAGAGCCGGGCGGTGGCGAACCCCAGCGAGGCGGCGGCCTCGCCGGTGGCCCATACCTCGACCAGCCGGTGCAGCGCGTCCTCGCGCTGCTGGATGCCCAGCTCGTACCGGACCGAGCCGGGCGAGGCCTGCTCGGCGCCGCGGAAGCGGCCGCGCTGGTAGCGGATGACCGGCTCGATGGCGCTGAGGAGCTTGGCGGCGGTCATCACCCCCACCGGCACGCGAGTCCGCCGGAAGACCGCCTCGATGATGGTGGAGTGGTCGTAGGTCGGGACGATGACGCCGTCCTTGACGGAATAGCCTCCCACGATGCGGGAGGCCGGCACGGTCAGGCTGAAGATGGGGTCGTTGGTGGAGGAAAGCTGGTGGACCAGCTTCTTGGTGGGCGTGCCGCGGTCGTAGGTGCCCGGGTCGCCCTCCTCCAGCACGACCATGCAGCTTCCCTTGATGCGCGGATCGGCCGAGTCCACGGCGGCGGTGACGAAGTTGGCGAACCCCATGTTGGTGATGAAGCGGCCGCGCTTCTCCACCTGCAGGAGCGGCTCCTGCCCGTCCTTCCACTCCTTGACCCGCACCTTGCCGGAGAGCATGCCGGTGTCCACCCCCACGTACGGGATGGGCTCGGTGAGCGCGAACGCCGCCCGCCAGGGCCTGCGGTCCTCGCCCGGCCTGGCCGGCGCGGCCAGGCTCATGTAGTGGCGCGCCTGCTCGGGCGTGCCGCGCTCGTGGATGGGGGAGAGGCCGAGGAACCCGGCCAGCGCGCCGGTGGCCGCGCCCGCGTCCACCCAGGCCAGCTCGAAGGCGGTGAGCGACAGGGCCAGGTTCTTGGGGCCGCTGATGAAGCCACCCTCCTCCGGCTCCATGAAGGTGGCGGTGATCCCGGAGGCGTCATAGGCCGCCAGGAGCTCGTTCTTCCGCGCCGTCCACTCGTGGTCGTTCCTGCCGCCCTCGGCCACCAGCCGCGCCACCGGGCCCCGGGCCACGCCGCGGGTCGACTGCACCAGCATCTGGAGATCGTAGCGCTCCGAGAACCGCCACATGACCTGGCGGACGTCGTCGCCGGGGAGGGTGCGCAGGGAGTCGGAGGTCTCGTTCGCTGCCTTGGACATGGACGTCTTCCCTCATCGTGCGAGCGCGCGGCGGCGCGCTCGGGTCGGTGCACCCGGTGCGGTTCCCTGAAGAAGGGTCGCAGAGGCTAGCAGACGACCCGGGGGGAACGGAACAGGGCAAGGAGCGCACGGCCGGCGGCGCCGACGCAGCGCGGCACGCAGGGGCCAGGGCACCTCGCGCGCGACGGGGAGCCCCGACGAAAGATCGTTTGCAGCCGGGGCGGGTGGTGACGAGGGTTGCCTATGCGAACTCGGCCAGCACCGGCGCGTGATCGCTGGTGCCGAAGTCTGGCAGCACGGCGCAGCGCTTCACGCGCCTGGCCAGCTGCTCGCTGGCCAGGACGTAGTCGATGCGCCAGCCGATGTTGCGCTGCCGCAGGTTCCGCCACGGCGCCCACCAGGTGAACAGGCCCGCATTGTCGGGGTCGACCGCGCGGCCCACGTCGACCAGCCCGTGCGAGAGGATCCGCTCCAGCAGCGCGCGCTCCTCCGGCAGCTGCCCGACCGCCCCGGCCTTCCGCTCCTTCGGGTGCACGTCCATCTCGGTGCGGGCGATGTTGAGGTCCCCGCAGACGAGGAGCGTCCGCCCGGCCGCCTGCGCCTCCGCCGCCCAGGCGTCCAGCGCCTCCAGGAAGCGGAGCTTGGCGGCCAGGTCCTTGCCGCCGTTTGGCACGTACACCGAGGCGACCGTGACGCCGCCCGCCTCGGCGGTGGCGATGCGCGTCTCCTGGTCGAACGGGGGATGGCCAAAGCGGGCGCCGTCCGGCGCCAGCTCCTTGCGCACGTGCAGCCCCACCCCGGAGTAGGCCGTCTGGCCGTGCCAGAGGCATTCGTACCCCGCCAGATCGCACAGCGAGGCGGGGACCTTCGCTGCAGGCGCCTTGATCTCCTGCAGGCAGACGACCTCGGGGTACTCCCGTGCCAGCAGCTCGCCGACCTGCGCCTCGCGGGCTCGGATCCCGTTCACGTTCCAGGTCGCGATCTTCACGCGAGCCTTATATCAGCCCCGTTCCCCCCCCCGCTTCCGGTCCCGCTCCGGAAATCTCCGAATGGGTCGGGCGCGGATGTCGCCCATGCGTTGCCTGTGGGAAGGGGGCCGGGCGCGGGAGCGCCGGTGGATGGTCTACAATCAATCCCTCGCGATGGATCCTCGAATCCTGGAGCTCACGCTGCCGCCGGACTGGGAGGCCGTCCGGGCGGTCTGGGACTCGTGCCGGGGCATGCTGGAGCGCTCCGGGCTGCCGCCGGACGAGGCCTATTCGCTGGCCATGGTGGCCCAGGAGCTGCTCGAGAACGCGGTCAAGTACGGCGCGGGGGGCGCGGACGGGATCCGGCTTTCGTTGCGTGTGGAGGAGGAGGACGTCACAGTGGTGGTGGTGAGCCGGGTGGGTGAGGACGATACGCACGTGCGGGCGTTCGGCGGGGCGGTGCAGCGAATCCGGGAACGCCCGGACTCGTTCGACGCGTACGTCGAGCGGCTCCAGCAGGTCGCCCTTCGCCCGTACGCCCCAGGTGGGAGTGAGCTCGGGCTCGCCCGGATCGCCTACGAGGGACGCTGCGCGCTGGACTTCAGCCTGGACGCTGGATTCCTTGCCGTGTCCGCCGTCTACCGGCGATAGGAGAGGTGTCGAGAATGGGCGAGCCGGCGCGACGGTGGGTCCAAGGTGAGCTCTCGCTGGAAGCCCACGAGGGCCCCGGCGAGCTGCGGCTGATCTGGCGCGGCCGGAGCGCGGACCGCGAGCCCGGCAAGTTCTTGCTCCCGGTGCTGGGCGAGGCGATCGAGACCTGCCGCCGCAGAGCGGTCCGGCTCTGCCTCGACTTCTCGGCGCTCGAGTACATGAACTCCTCGACCTTCACCCCCATCGTCAAGACCATCGACGAGGCGCGCCGGGCCGGCGTCGGGATCGCACTCGAGTACAGCCAGGCCAAGAAGTGGCAGGCCCTCTCCTTCAGCGCGCTCCGCACCTTCGAGACCCCCGATGGCCAGATCGCCGTCCTCGGGCGCTGAGCCCGTCCGGACCGATCACGGTACGACCGGCGGATGGCTGCCGGGGTTCGCCCGTCACCACCAGGCACTCATTCACCGTTGGTGCGGGACGGTCGCCATGCTGGGCGCGGTGGTGGTCCCGCTCTGGGTGGT
>Ga0316628_100005031_pt1 | contig 10499 bp, 4 predicted proteins | sample OWC_Aug_M2_C1_D5_FD_207648 | JGI IMG/M metagenome (GOLD analysis project Ga0316628, IMG submission 207648) | Wetland soil microbial communities from Old Woman Creek delta, Ohio, United States - OWC_Aug_M2_C1_D5_C | ecosystem: Environmental > Terrestrial > Soil > Wetlands | place: USA: Ohio... | reverse complement strand
GAGCCGTCGAGCCCGCTGCGCGCGCGCATGCAGCGCTGCCTCGAAGGCGCCGGCTTCAAGGTGATCCCGTGCCAGTCGGCGACCGATGCGCTCGAGGCGTGCGCGGCGTGGCGGCCAGACGCGATCGTCTGCGCCGCGACCATGGATGCGATGACCGGCGTCGATCTCTCGTACGCGATGAGCGAGCACTCGGTGCTCTCCGACGTGCCGCTGATCCTCACCGGCGACGAAGGCGATCTCGCGCGCCTCGAGGCGTTCCGCGCCGGTGTGCGCGACTACATCCCGGTGCCGTTTCTCGACGAGGAGCTGGTGATCCGCGTCCACCGCGTGCTCGCGCCCGTCGCGCCGATCGCGAACCCCGGCCTGCGCGGCAACCTCGTCGACATCGGCCTCGGCACGCTCCTCTCCCTGTTCGAGTTCGAGCGCAAGTCGGGAATCCTCCTGCTGCTGCGCGACGGCGAGCTCGCGCGCCTGTTCGTCTCCGAGGGCAAGATCCTCAAGGTCGAGTCGAGCGCGTCGAACGGAGCTCCGCGAGAAAAGCTGATGCGGCTGCTCGACTGGCACGTCGGTCAGTTCGAATTCTCGCCCTGTGCGATCGGCGGTCGCGACGAGCTCAACACCAGCGTGACTTCACTGCTGCTCGAGCACGCGCGCGTTCACGATGAAGCGGACGCGGACAAGACGACCAAGGTTCGGCGCTGACGCAGCCCTGTCGCACGCTGTCGCAGTTTTCGTCGGGGGATTAATCTGCAACATTCGTCGGTAGCGAGGGTCCACCGCTGCGGACTCTCGTGGATCTCCGGCGCATGCTGTCGTCTCGCTTGTGCTCGCTCGTGCTGCTCGCGGCTGCTACCGCGAACGCGGGAGATTTGCTGCGCGCGCACGCGGTGAGGCGCACCGGTACGATCACGATCGACGGCCACCTCGACGAGCCCGCGTGGCAGAGCGCGCCGAAGCAGGGCGGGTTCACCGAGCGGTTCCCGGTCGACGGCGGAAAGCCAACGGACGAGACCCAGTTCGCGGTGCTCTACGACGACGACGCGGTCTACGTCGGGGTGTGGGCGCACGATCCGGAGCCGTCCAAGATCAAGGCGCTGCTCACGCGCCGCGACGCCGACTCGACGGCCGATCAGATCGCGATCGGGTTCGACTCGTACCACGACAAGCGCACCGCGTTCGTGTTCCAGCTCGACGCCGCCGGCGTGCAGCGCGACATGCTGGTGTACGACGATCAGAACTCCGACGACACGTGGGATGCCGTGTGGACCGGCGACACCGCGATCACGAGCGACGGCTGGACCGCCGAGTTCCGGATCCCGCTCAACCAGCTGCGATTCCCCGGCGGCGAGCACCAGGAGTGGGGCTTTCAGGTCGTGCGCGCGATCGGCCGGACGATGGAGCAGAGCGCGTGGAACCCGTGGCCGCGCAGCTCTCCGCAGGTCGTGTCGAAGTTCGGCATCGTCGACGGCATCGACAACCTGCCGCCCGCGCGCCGGCTCGAGCTCTTGCCGTACGCCCTCGGCGGCGTCGACGTCGCGCCGGTCGAGGCCGGCGATCCGCTCAACCAGCACGTCACGGGCCGCCGCAACATCGGACTCGACCTCAAGTACGGCCTCGGGCCCGCGTTCACGCTGTCGGCGACGATCAACCCGGACTTCGGCCAGGTCGAGGCCGATCCGTCCCAGGTCAACCTGTCCGCGAACGAGCTGTTCTTCGCCGAGAGGCGGCCGTTCTTCCTCGAGGGCGCCGATCTGTTCAAGCTGCCGATCGGCGCGAACGGCAACACGGTCGAGGGCCAGTTCTACAGCCGCCGCATCGGGGCCGCGCCGCCGACGCCCGACACGGACTACCAGTACCTCGAGGCTCCGCAGGCGACCGAGATCTACGGCGCGGCGAAGCTGACCGGCAAGACGCGCGGCGGCTGGTCGGTCGGCCTGCTCGATGCGGTGACCGGCCGCGAGGATGCCGAGCTGATCGACGCGAGCGGCATGAAGCAGACCGAGGTCGTCGCGCCGCTGTCGAACTACGCGGTCGGCCGCGTCAAGCGCGACTTCAACGACGGCGCGACCAGCGTCGGACTCTCGGCGACCGCGGTCGACCGCGACGTCGCGGGGACGCCGATGGCGCTGACGTTCCACGATCACGCGTACACCGGCGGGTTCCAGATCCAGCACCGGTGGGACGACAATGCGTGGCTGCTCGACCTGCACGGCGTCGGCAGCTGGGTGCACGGCAGCGCCGAGGCGATCGCGGCGACGCAGACGAGCAACGTCCACCTGTTCCAGCGCCCCGACGCGGCCGACGTCGACTTCGATCCGATGCGGCGCTCGCTCGCCGGCACCGACATCACGCTCAAGCTCGGCCGGCTCGGTGACACCCAGCACGTGCGCTACGGCTTCGGCGGCAACCTCCGCACGCCCGGCCTCGAGCTCAACGACGTCGGCTTCCAGGTCCAGGCCGATCGCAACCTCGGCTTCATCTACGGCGAGTACCGCGACGACGAGCCGAGCGATCACCTGCTCAACTGGCAGGTCAACGCCGACGTGTTCGCGCTGTCGACGTTCGAGCCACGCCTCGAGACCTACGGCTTCGAGTGCAACGGCCGCATGCAGCTGCTCAGCTACTGGCAGGTCGCGGCGGGCTGCAATCTCGCGAACAACAAATGGGACCCGCAGGCGATGCGCGGTGGCTCGGCGCTGCGCCAGGATCCGTCGTTCAACGGCTACTTCGAGGTCGACACGGACACGCGCAAGCCGTGGTGGTTCTCGGTCAACGCGCACGCCGGCGCGGTTCCCGTGCAGGGCGAGCTCGACGGCGGGGTCGACGTCGGCGCGACGATCCAGGCGCGGCCGAACATCGATCTGTATCTCGGACCGAGCTTCTACGAGCGCGACGATCCGATGCAGTACGTCGCGCAGGCCGATGACACCGCGGGTATGACCCACTACGTGTTCGGGCGGATCCGCCAGACGACGACGTCGCTGACGATGCGCGTGAACTGGACGTTCTCGCCGCACCTGTCTCTGCAGGCGTACGCGCAGCCGTTCATCGCGTCGGGTCGCTACAGCGAGCTCAAGGACGTGGATCACCCACATGCGTCCACGTTCACCGACAGGTTTCACACGCTCGAGGGAAACGACTACCAGATCTCGGGCGACACGGTGTCCGCCACCTACAATGGCTCCTACAGCTTCGCCAAGCCGGATTTCGATGTTCGCCAGCTGCGCTCGACGGTCGTGCTGCGGTGGGAGTACCGCCCGGGCTCGACGGTGTTCGCGATCTGGAGCCATGGCCAGACCAGCACGACCGATGACGGCCGCTACCGCCTCGGCACGGATCTCTCGGGGCTCGTACATGCACCCGCCGAGAACATCGTGATGGTCAAAGCGAACTACTGGATCGGGCTATAATTAGCGGCGATGGAGCCGGCCACGGCGGCCGAAGCGAGGAGCTTCGGGAAGTACACGCTTGTCGCGAAGCTCGCGACCGGTGGCATGGCCGAGATCTTTCTCGCGCGGCTCCACGGCGACGGCGGCTTCGAGAAGCTCGTCTGCATCAAGCGGATCCTCCCGCACCTCGCGCGCGACTCGCAGTTCGTGTCGATGTTCCTCGACGAGGCGCGCGTCGCGGCGCGCATCTCGCACCCGAACGTCTGCCAGGTCTTCGAGCTCGGCGAGTGGGAGGGCCAGTACTACATCGCGATGGAGTACCTCGAGGGCGTGCCGCTCTCGTGCTTCCGGCGCGGCGACTACTATCCGCTGCCGCCGGATCCGCGGCTCGTCGCGGGCTTCGGCGTGCAGGCGTGCGAGGGCCTCCACAACGCCCACCAGCTCAAGGCGACCAACGGCGAGCTGCTCGGCGTCGTCCACCGTGACGTGTCGCCGCAGAACCTGTTCGTCACCGTCGACGGCGTGATCAAGGTGCTCGACTTCGGCATCGCGAAGGTGCAGGACGCGTCGAGCAAGACCAGCACCGGCGCGGTCAAGGGCACGTACGCGTACATGGCTCCCGAGCAGCTGCGCAACGAGCCGCTCGACCGCCGCACCGACGTCTGGGCGCTCGGCACGGTGCTGTGGGAGACGCTGGCGCAGCGGCACCTGTTCAAGCGCGAGACCGAGTTCCTGACGTTCCAGGCGATCACGCACGACCCGATTCCCGACATCTGCGAGGTGCGGCCGGATGTCCCGCCGCTGGTCGGCGACGCGATCGCCCGCGCGCTGGCGCGCAAGCGCGACGATCGATTCCCGAGCGCGCGCGCACTCGGCGAGGCGCTCGCCCAGGCGGTCGCGCCGCTCGGCGGTGCCGCGAACAGCGCCGCGATCAGCGAGGAGGTCCAGGCCGCGTTCGCCACGCAGCTCGCCGAGCAGCACACGCTGCTGCGGATCGCGCGCGAGGGCGGCCAGTTCGACCTCGAGACGTCGAGCCCGCTGGTCGGCCACGGCACCGCGATCGCGACCACGCCAGCGTCGAACATCAAGCGGCGCGTCGCCGAGGCACAGGCCGAGGTCGCGCAGTTCGTCGCCGCGCAGCAGGCGATCGACTCGCTCGTCGACGACGGCTCGTCGCCCGGCTTCGGCCGCGCGGACAGCGAGGGCGCGTTCACGCCGGCGCCCGGGCGCCGCCGGTCCGAGCCGATGCCGGCGCAACCGGGGCCGCGGCGCACCTCGAAGCCGATGGCGGCGCAGTCGGGTCCGTACTCGGTCGCGCCGGCCGAGTGGACCGCGGCCGAGGTCACGCCGCCGCCGGCGCCGCGGCCGACGATGCCGTTCGTCATCGAGAAGTCGTCGCGGCTGCCGTGGATCATCGCGCTCGTCGCGCTGCTCGCGGCTGCCTGCGCGGGCGTGCTGCTCTTCCTGAACCTGTCCAAGCAGAAGGCGCCGCCGGTCGAGTCGACGAAGGTGGTCGCGATGAACAACACGGCGCCGCTCGTGCCCGCCGACGCGGCGGCCGCGCCGGCCGTGGTCGCGCCGCCGGTCGACGCCGCGGTGGTCGCGCCGGCTGTCGATGCGGCAGAAGTCACGCCGCCCGTGGTCGCGGTGAAGCCGGCCGTGAAGCCGGTCGCGCACCCGCACCCACAGCCGACCCGGCCGCCGCCCGTCGTCGTCGAGAAGGAGCGGGAGAAGGAGAAGGAGCGGGAAAAGCCGCCGAGCGGGCCGCCCGGCTTCATCACGATCGACTCGGCACCCGTCTATGCGGTGATCTACATCGACGGCAAGAAGTATGGCGAGACGCCCCTCGTGAAGATCTCGCTGCCGCCGGGCAAGCACAGCGTGCGCGCCGTGTCACCGACCGGCGGCACGAAGAATGTCTCGATCTCGATCGACGCGGGAAAGACCGCGCCGGTCCGCAAGATCGAGTGGTAGAATTTCGCCATGGTTCGCTGGGGCCTGGCCGCACTGGCCGTGCTCGCCCTCGTGGGCACCGCGCGTGGCGACAACCTCGCGGATGCGCGCAAGGCCGTCGACGCGTCTGACTACGACGCGGCGCGCACGGCGATCGACAAGGCGCTCGCCGACGGCACCCACGGCCCCGAGGACCTCGCCGACCTCTACCGCATGAAGGGCATCGTCGACGCGGCCGAGGGCAACAACGCCGCGGCGACGACCGCGTTCGGCAAGTGGCTCGCGCTCGATCCGAAGGCGGCCCTGCCGACCGGTACGTCACCGAAGATCACGCGGCCGTTCGATGCGGCGAAGGATCAGGCGAAGGGCCGCGACCCGGTGAAGGTGAAGACCGAGACCACCTCGGACCCACCGACGGTCACGCTCGTCGTCGTCAGCGATCCGTTCATGATGATCTCGAAGGTGCGCGTGCACGTGCGCGCCGACGGCGGCAAGGAGCAGATCGTCCTCGGCCAGAAGAAGCTGGCGATCGACCTGCCGAAGGGCAAGCGGCTCGACCTCTACGTCGAGGCGCTCGACGACAACGGCAACCGCGTCGCGATTGTCGGCTCGTCCGACGTGCCGCTCGTGATCACGGGCGCGCGCGGCAATGACGTCGTCGTCGTCCCCCACCACGAGGACAAGGGCAAGCCGCTGCCGCCCGGCCCGACGCAGTCGCACGAGGCGCACGCGCGGCCGCTGTACTTGAAATGGTGGATGTGGACCGGCGTCGCGGTCGCGGTCGGCGCGGGCGGCACGTACTTCGGGTTGCAGGCGCGCAGCGAGAGCGACCAGCTCAACCAGCTCAACGCCAACAGCTCCGACCACACGTTCGACGAGGCGAAGGCGGTCGAGTCCGACGCCCGGCGCGACGTGCTGCTGTTCAACGTCGGGATGGGGGTCGCGGGCGCGTTCGCGATCGGCGCCGCGATCCTCTATGTCACCGAGCCGCACGCCGAGACGCATCTCGCGGCAGTGCCGACGAGCGGTGGCGGCGCAGTCGTCGTGGGAGGTCACTTCTGATGCGCGCGCTGTGCCTCTTGCTGCTCGCCGGCTGTTCGCTCAACGTCAGCTACAACGGCACGATCTACAAGTGCGGCTCGGACGGCTCGTGCCCGAGCGGCTACGTGTGCCAGGACCAGGTCTGCCTGCCGACCGAGCCCGAAGCGCCTGCGTGCTCCGGCGCGATCGCCGCCGGCGGCGACCACAGCTGCGCGGTCAAGAACGACGGCACGGTGTGGTGCTGGGGCGAGAACCGCAGCGGCCAGCTCGGCGTCGGCACCGTCGAGGACAGTGACGTGCCGGTCCAGGTGATGGGCGTGACCGGCGCGAAGCAGGTCACCGCCGGCGATGACTTCTCGTGCGCGCTCGACATGACGGGCTCGGTGTGGTGCTGGGGCAAGAACGACGCCGGCCAGCTCGGCGACGGCACCACCAGCGACAGCCGCACGCCGGTCAAGACGATGACGATCAGCGGCGCGACGGCGATCTCGACGGGCGCCGGTCACACGTGCGCCCTGATGGGCGATGGCACGGTCGACTGCTGGGGCTACAACGACGACGGCCAGCTCGGCGACAACACGACGGACAACCGCGGCATGCCGATGCCCGTGATGGGCCTGTCGGGCATCAAGGTGATCGCGGTTGGCAATGACACGAGCTGCGCGGTCGACGGCGGCGGGCAGCTGCGCTGCTGGGGCGACGGCACGCAGGGCGAGCTCGGCCAGGGCGACACGAACAAGTCGAGCGTGCCGGTCGTCGTGCCCGGGCTGTCGAACATCGCGGGCGTCGGGCTCGGGGACAACTTCGTGTGCGCCTTCGACACCGCGGGTGCGATGTGGTGCTTCGGCAACAACGACGAGGCCGAGCTCGGCATCGGCACGCAGAGCGACTTCGAGAGCACGCCGGTGCGGTCGCCGCTGCCGGTAAAGGTCGTCGAGATGGATGGCGGCATCTATCACGCGTGCGCGATCGATGATCAGAGCGCCGTGTGGTGCTGGGGCGACAACGACGACGGCAAGCTCGGTGACGGCTCGACGAGCGGATCGACCGTCGGGCGCAAGTCGTTGTTCCTCGACACCGCGCACATCGCGCTCGGCGCCTTTCACACGTGTGCGCTCGCGAAGGACGGCGCGATCCGGTGCACCGGCTGGGACCGCCACGGCCAGCTCGGCGACGCCCACCACACCTCGCAGGGCGCTCCCCAGGCCGTGCCCCAGCTGAGCGGCGTCGCATCGGTGTTCGCCGGCGGCGGTCAGATGTGCGCGCGGCTGGCGAGCGGCGCCGTCGACTGCTGGGGCGAGAACGACGAGGGCGAGGTCGGCGACGGCACGTTCACGCACCGCGACACACCGACCGCGGCGCTCGGCGTCGACGCGAAGAACGGCGGTGCCGGCGGCGGCGATCACACGTGTGCGATCGACGCATCCGGCAGCCTCGCGTGCTGGGGCTACAACGGCTACGGCCAGCTCGGCGACGGGACGGAGAACACGCGCTCGGTGCCGGTCGGCGTGATGATGCCGGGGACCGTGACCGACGTCGCGACCGGCGACAGCCACACGTGCGCCGTCGCCGGCGGCGCGGTGCTGTGCTGGGGCCGCAACTACGAGGGCCAGATCGGGACCGGTGGCACCAGCGGCCCGGTGGACCCGCCGACCGCCGTCGCTGGACTCTCGGGCGCGCTCGGGGTGTCGGCCGGCGGGTTCTTCAGCTGCGCGATCACCTCGGCGAAGACCGCGATGTGTTGGGGCCGGAACTACAATGGCAACCTCGGCAACGGCTCGACGACCGAGAGCTACACGCCGGTCGACGTGTCGAACCTCACCGCGATCGACGATCTGCAGTCGCGCGGCAGTCACAGCTGCGCGCTCACCGGCGGCACCGTGTGGTGCTGGGGCTACGGCGCCGGCGGCCAGCTCGGCGACGGCAACGGCCAGAACAGCTCGACGCCCGTGCAGGCGACGAACCTCACCGGCGTCGCGCAGATCGCCGTCGGCTGGGATGCGGACTGCGCGCGCAAGTCCGACGGCACCGTGTGGTGCTGGGGCGACAACACTTTCGGCATGGTCGGCGACGGCTCGTACGAGACGCGCAATGCACCGGTGCAGCTCACCACGATCTCCGGCGCGAAGGATCTCGCGGCCGGCGGCAGTCACGCGTGCGCGCTGCTCGGCGACGGCAGCGTGACGTGCTGGGGGCGCGACAACGTCGGCCAGCTCGGCGATGGCGTGAAGCGCCAGCTCGTGCCGGTGGGAGCCAGGATGACGTGTCCGTGAGAGCGCCCGCGCTGGCGCTGCTGGTCGCGGGATGCCAGCTCAGCGTCGACTACAAAGGCACGCTGTACCAGTGCGGCTCGGGCGGCGCGTGCCCGTCGGGATACATGTGCGCCGACGATCGCTGCGTGCCCGAGACGACGCCCGGCACGACGTGCGCCGCCGGCATCACCGCCGGCGCGAGCCACACCTGCGCGCTGCGCACGGACGGCAGCGTGTGGTGCTGGGGGGCCAACGACTCCGGGCAGCTCGGCGACGGCAGCACCGACGACAAGGTCTCGCCGGCGCAGGTGATGGGTGTGACGAGCGCGAAGGGCTTCGCCGCGGGCGACCTTCACACGTGCGCGTTCTCCAGCGCCGGCACGGTGCAGTGCTGGGGCACGAACGCCGACGGCGAGCTCGGCGACGGCACGACCACCGACAGCCGCACGCCGGTGAGCGTGCTGAACCTGACCGGCGTGACCGCGCTCGCGGCGGGCGACTCGCACACCTGCGCGCTCGCGGGCGGCACGGTGTCGTGCTGGGGCCTCAACGGCGCCGGTCAGCTCGGCGACGGCACGACGATGAACCGCAACGTGCCGGTCCAGGTCGCGGGTCTCGCGAACATCACCGTGCTCGCCTCCAACGACGACACGAACTGCGTCGTCTCCGGTGCATCCGTGCAGTGCTGGGGCGGCAACGACAACGGCGAGCTCGGCGACGGCACGACGACCGCGCGGCCGACGCCTGCGGCGGTGCCCGGCGTGACGAACGCGGCCGGCGTCGCGATGGGCGATCGCCACGGCTGCGCATTCACCACGGATGGCGCGGTGTACTGCTGGGGCGACAACCAGTACGGCGAGCTCGGCGACGGCACCGGCATGGACTCGCTGGTGGCGGTGCGCGCGGCGGTGCCGGTCAAGGCCGTCGCGGTGTACGCCGGCCGGCTGCACTCGTGTGCGCGCGGCGACGACGGCTCGCTGTGGTGCTGGGGGCTCGACGACGATGGCGAGCTGTTCGACGGCGAATCGACGTACCGGTTCGCGCCGGTGCGCGCACCGCTCGCGGCCGTCGACGCCGCCGCGGGTGGCGACGCGCACAGCTGCGCGCTGCTCCACACCGGCACGATCGAGTGCGCCGGCTACAACGGCCGCGGCCAGCTCGGCGACGGCAAGCGCACCACGCAGCCCTCGCCGATCGCGAGCCAGGCGATGAACGTCAAGGACCTCGAGGCCGACGGCGCGCACACGTGCGCGATCCTCGCCGACAGCTCGCTCGCGTGCTGGGGCCAGAACGGCGGTGGCGAGCTCGGCATCGGCACGCGAGAGCACAGCGGCTCGCCGGTGCCGGTGCCCGGGCAGACGAACATCATCGACGTCGACCTCGGCTACAACCACTCGTGCGCGGTGCACCAGGACGGCACGGTGTGGTGCTGGGGGATCAACGACAACGGCCGGCTCGGCGACGGCACGCAGAACGACACCGACCTGCCGGTGCAGGTCACCGGGCTCGCGGGCCCGGCGGTCCAGGTCTCGGCGGGGCGCGTGCACTCGTGCGCGGTGCTCGCGTCGAACGCGGTGCAGTGCTGGGGCTACGGCGAGGACGGCGAGCTCGGCGACGGCAACGGCACCACGTCGTACACGCCGGTGACGGCGACGGGCGTGTCGGCGCTGATGGTCGCGGTCGGCTACGGCCACACCTGCGCGGTGCTGACCGATCACACGGTGTCGTGCTGGGGCAACAACGGCTCCGGCGAGCTCGGCGACGGCACGACGACCGCGCGCCCGACGCCGGGGCCCGCGATGGGCCTGGCGAACGTCGTCGAGATCCACGCGCACGGCGGCACCAACTGCGTCGTCGAGGGCGA
>Ga0316628_100005030_pt1 | contig 10502 bp, 9 predicted proteins | sample OWC_Aug_M2_C1_D5_FD_207648 | JGI IMG/M metagenome (GOLD analysis project Ga0316628, IMG submission 207648) | Wetland soil microbial communities from Old Woman Creek delta, Ohio, United States - OWC_Aug_M2_C1_D5_C | ecosystem: Environmental > Terrestrial > Soil > Wetlands | place: USA: Ohio... | reverse complement strand
CATAACGCCCTGCAGCGGAAGGCAACGGTGGTCCTGCAGAAGTCGATCCGCGAGGGATTCGGGCTCACGGTGGCCGAGGCCTTGTGGAAAGGTACGCCGGTGATCGGGAGCAATGTGGGCGGAATCCGCCACCAGATCGAAGAGGGGGAAAATGGGTTCCTGGTTGCCTCCCCGGAAGAGGCATCCGAGCGAATCGTCCAGTTGCTGAGGAACCTCGATCTCCGGGACCGCATGGGGAAGAAGGCCCACGAAAGCATTCGGAAGAAGTTCCTCCTCACCCGCTACCTGGAGCAGTACCTGGACCTCTTTCATTCCTTCGAGACCATTTACCGCCTTAAGGGCCTGCCCAAGGAACAGGGATGACCGCCGGACCCGATCCTTGGGGGTGCACCCGGTCAAGGAGCGGGCATCGTTTTCTCCCTCCTCCGGCAAGTCGGCGGGGCCCTCCATGGGAAGTGGGGTTGCGTGGGGCCCCTCCCGGGGCACTCCAGAAGAAAGTCCTTGAGGAGGAGAAATAGAAAGTCCGGGACCAAGGCCGTCCATTCGGGCGAAACGTGATGATCCGGGCAAGGGTGGATTGGCGGGGGACAGAAGTTGGGCCGCACCCTCGAGAGGCAGTCTCCTGGTCCGGGTATAAGAAGGCCCCGGAAGGGAGGGAAAATCAAGATCGTAAGCAGGGGATCCCCGGAACAAAAAAAAATCGGGATAAATTTTGGTGGGATTTCGGATGCCAGCATGCCATGATAGAGAGAGGTCTACAGGAGGATTTATGGGCTATCGTGAACTTCCCCTGCCGCCTCACTTTGATCCCGGGAAAACCGGCCAGGTCTGGAAAATTCCCTACCAGGAACGGGCCGCCCAGGCCCGGGCCTGGGCCCGGGAACACGGGGTTTCCCTTGCCGCTGACGATGCTTACCGGATCTGCCTGGTGGCGGTGGACGTCCAAAACAGCTTTTGCCTACCCGGTTTCGAGCTCTATGTGGGCGGCCGCTCGGGGACCGGGGCAGTCGACGACAACCGCCGGTTGTGCGAGTTCATCTACCGGCACCTCCATCGGATCACCCAGATTTGCCCCACCATGGACACCCACCAGTTGATGCAGATCTTCCATCCCATCTTTCTGGTCGACGAGATGGGAAACCATCCGCCGCCTTTCACCCTCGTAGCGGAAAAGGACCTGAACGCGGGCCGGTGGAAATTCAACCCCTGCCTGAGCAAGAGCCTGGGCGTCATCCCCGGATACGGGCAAAGCCATCTGCTGTCCTATGCAAGGAAGCTCAGGGAGAGCGGCAAGTACGACCTGACCATATGGCCGTACCATGCCATGCTGGGGGGAATCGGTCATGCCCTGGTGGCCGCCGTGGAGGAGGCGGTCTTTTTCCACGGCGTGGCCCGCTGCAGCCAGCCGTCCTTTGAGGTCAAAGGAAAGAATCCCTTGACCGAGCACTACTCGGTGCTGGGGCCGGAGGTCCTGCAAGGACCCGGGGAGGAACCCATCGGGCAGAGGAATACGGAATTGATCGACCTGCTCCTGCGGTTCGACGCGGTGATCATCGCCGGGCAGGCCAAGAGCCACTGCGTGGCCTGGACCGTCAGCGATCTCCTGGAAGAGATCCGCGCCCGGGACGACCGGTTGGCCCGAAAGGTTTACCTTCTGGAAGACTGCACCTCCCCCGTGGTCATCCCGGGGGTTGTCGATTACACAGGGCAAGCCGAAGCGGCCTTCAAGAGATTCGCCAAAGCCGGCATGAACGTGGTCCGGGCCATCGATCCCCTGGACCGCTGGCCCGGGATTCCACGCTGAATCGTCAAACCATCACCATTCACCCAGGAGGGTTTCCTATGGAAGAGGATGTGATCATGACCCCCATCGGGGTTCTCATGGTGGAGCACCTGCTCATCGGGCGCATGATGAACTTGATGGAGGCGAGGCTGGGAAGAATCGGACCGGAGACGAGGCCGGACATGGTATTCGTCGACGGGGCGATCGACTTCGCCAAAACCTACTCCGATGCCTGTCACCACGGGAAAGAGGAAAATATTTTTTTCGAAAAGCTGGCCATGAAAAATCTCCTTCCGGATCATAAGAAGCTCATGGACGAACTGGTCCTGGAGCACATTCAGGTCCGGAAGATCGTGACCAACCTGGAGATGGCCAGAGAGGATTTCATGAAAGGGGACTCCGGCGCCATCGGAAAAATCCTGGTCCTATGCAAGAGCCTCTGGCAGATTTATCCGGCGCACATGGAGAAGGAAGAGAAAAGCTTTTTCCCCTCTTCCATGGAATACTTCAGCAAACGGGAGCAGGAGGAGATGGTGAAGCGGTTCTGGGAATTCGACCGGAACCTTCTCCTGGAGAAATACATCAAATTCTTTGACCAGTACGATCGGTAGGACCCGGAAAGCCCTTCCCCGCCCTGCTTTGCTGGGAGCTGAAATCCGGAGTCGCATTCCCCCGCGGAAGGGGCTTTTTCCGATCCCCGTCACCCCTTCGGTTTGCAGGGCAGAACCCGGCGGGAAATCGGAGAAGGGTACAAATTCTTTTCCCAGGGGATTCCTTCCCGTTTCGCAGGACAAAGGCGGGGTCTTCCTCCCCTCAAATTTATCGGGTGAATTCCATAACCCGGCAGGAAACAAGGGTTTCTCCTCCCCCGGGGTTTTGGCATGTTTCTTGGTAGCGAAATCCAGAAGGGCAATATCTTTCAAATCATCAGGGAGATGGGCCGAAGCTGCCGAATGGAGATAGGGGAAAGGGTCCGGTGGTGAGGGGAAAAGGGAGGGAAAGATGGAAGCAAAGAGAGACCGCGGGGAGGGACCTCCACGACTCTATGTGGGCCCCCCGCTGCTGACCGTTTCCGAGGCCGCCCGGTACCTGGGAGTCGGCCGGAAGGTTGTATACCAGCTGATCGAAGGGGGAGAGCTCAAGGCGGTGAAGCTGGGCCGTTCGGTCCAAATTGAGAAGGATAGCCTGGACCATTTCCGGGCGAGCGGCAAATTGACCTGAGAGTCATCCTGACCTTTCCCAGAGGGGGATCTCTTGGGCTTCCGGTTCACCAGGCGGGATTTTTTGAGATTCATCGGTCCCGCAAGTGCCTGCGCCTTATGGGGTGGGAAAGTCACCCCGGGGGGAAAGACGGCTAGGGTCGTGGGAAACAACCTCCTGGAAGCTATTGAAGCATCCGATGGGGCCGGGGCAGAGAAGCTGCTGGCGGGAGACGTGGGCCGGGGAATGGATCCCTGGCAGATTCACCTATCCCTGTTCCCGGTGGCCCAGCGGGTTTTGAATCCCCCCTTCATCAATCCCCACCTCCCCAAGATGTATTCCATCTGCCGGGAGCTGGTTCCTTACCTCGAAAAAGACCGGGTCGTCGACCTTGTCTCCCTAGAAATCCGGGAATTCGCCCGCCGGGCCAAGATGGAGAGAATCCCCCGGGCCCATGCCCCCGTTTCCTCCGTCTCCTTCACCGAAATTGAGTCTTCCATCCGCGAAAACGATACCGCCAAGGCGGCTGCGCTTATGGCTGCTTTCTGCGACCAGAAGGGGGGGCCGGAATTTGCCCGCCGTCTTCTGCTCCTGGGAAGCGGCTATCTGAAAAATTCTCTGGGCCACTCGCTGTCCTGCACCGCCTTCATCCTCCTGGAAATGCTCCGGCGCAGGGACCAGGACCCCTGGCCGGCATTTTCCGCCCTGGCGAATTATTTCTGCCAGGGACAATTCCAGACCGCCCCGGATCTCCAGGATTTTCCCCCTTCCTCCCCGCAAGCGGTCCCTGAGTCCCACCTGTTGCGGGCTACCAGCGGCCGGGGGTTCACCAATCTGCACCAGACGATCACCGGGTATGCCGTCTCCCGGGTCCGAGATTTTTTCACTCCAGCGGAAGAGAACCACTTGTGGCAAGCCTGGATAGAGTTCTTGGGCGATAAAAAAGAAGAAGGAGTGACCCTCGAAAGTGGAGGGGCCGGGGAATCGGAAGACTACGATCGTTTCTACGCGAGCTTTTCCGCCGGGAAAACAAAAACCCTGGTCGCCTCCTTCCGGCAAAAGATCGGCCTGGACGAAGGGCGCCGCCGGATCGGACGTTTTCTCATCCAGGGGTTGTGCGACCAATACCGGGGAAGCTACGATCCCCATTTCCTCACCGGCCTCGGGTCCGCCCTCTGGCTTCTGAGCCGATACTGGAACAATCCCCCCTTGGTGGCCCAGGCCCTGATCCAATACCTGGATTTTTTCTTCAGCAGCCGAAGATCCTAGTCCGCAACTTCTCCCCCCATTTCGGCCTAACCGGAAGAGATGGGCTGGGGTCTCTCAGCCTTGCCTCCCAGGGTGGAAAGCAAGGGATATTCAGAAGGGAACGGAAAATCCGGGTTTCGCCGATCCCCTTTTCAATCGGGTAAATTGCGCATAAAAGCTGCGGTCTCTTCGGGGAGGGCGGTATTGATAAACATTCCAGTCCCCAATTCAAAGCCGGCCGGAGTGACGAGTCGGGGCAGGATTTGCAGATGCCAGTGGAAGTACTCTTCCTGCTCATCCTTGATGGGAGCGGTATGGATGATGTAGTTGAAATCCGGGTTGTTCAAACCTCTATAAAACTGCCAGAGGGTCTTCTTGAGCACCCAGGCGAATTCTTTGGCCTCATCCATGGATATGGAGCCAAAGGAGGCGTGGTGCTTTCGAGGAATAATCCAGGTCTCGAAGGGGGCGCGGGAAGCGAAAGGGTGAAAGGTGGCGAACCGGTCGCTCTCCAGAACCATGCGGGTGCGAGTCCGCAGCCCTTCCCGGAGGGTGTCGCAGTAGACACAGGTCCCTTCATCATCGAAGTGCCCGGCCGCCTTTTCGAAACGGTAGCGGATGGTCAGGGGCACGATGGGCGCAGCCACCAGTTGGGAATGAGGATGCTCGAGAGAGGTTCCCGCGGCCCGGCCGTGATTTTTAAAGATTATGATCACCTTGAATCGGGGGTCCTCCCGCAGGACCTGGTACCTTTCCCGGTAAGCCAGAACGACTTCTTCAACCTGCTTCTCTTCCATCAAGGCCAGGCATAAGTTGTGTTGGGGGCTCTCGACGATAACTTCGTGATGCCCCACCCCATCCATCTTGCGAAAGAAGCCTTCCTCCTCTTTGCGGGATAAGCTTCCTTCGGGAACCAGGGCGGCAAATTTGTTGGGGAAGGCCCGAACCCACCATCCAGGCCCGTTCGCTGACCCTCCGCGGCGGTAGGCCATGGTTTCCGCAGGGGTCATCTTCTCATTGCCCGGGCAAAAGGGACAGTCGGCCTGATAGGCTGGCGAAGGCGCCGGCGGATTGGGTTTCATAAAATCATGCGGCCTTTTGGCCCGCTCGGTAGCAATGATGACCCACTGTTTGGTCGCCGGATCCTGTCTCAACTCGGGCATAGCAATTTCCCGTTCTCGGCTACTCGTTGCTAGTTACTGGTTATGGTTCCTGACTCCTGATTCCTGCTTCCTCGTTCCTCGAACCTCGATCCTCGTCCCTTCTATTCGCCCGTCTGCACGGCGATTTCCACTCTTCGGTTCAGGGCCCGCCCCGCTTCCGTGGCATTACTGGCCGCCGGCTGGGAAGGCCCAAGCCCCTGGGCGGAAACCATGGAAGGGTTCACATTCTGGTAGGCCACCAGGTATTCCCTCACCTTATTGGCCCGCTTTTCCGATACCGTCCGGTTCGTGCTTTCCGAACCGGTGCTGTCCGTATGTCCGCGCACGACGGCCTTGTGGTCAGGGTTTTTCTTCAGGAAACTTCCCGTCTGGTCCAGAATCTTTTTCCCCGAATCGCTGATCTCCATGGCCGGGGTGAAAAGGTTGATGGCCAGGACCGTGATGATGAGCTCTTCTTCTCCGGCCTTCACCGTGGCCTGGGGGATCCTGCCGGCCTCGGCAAGCATGGTCTTCTCTTTTTCCAGGGCCTCGGCCTTCTTCTGGAGGGCTGACAACTTCTCTTGCTCGGCGGCCAGCTTTACTTCACGCGCCTTCAGGTCGGCGGCCTCCCTGGCCTGCTGCGCGGCCATCTGTTCCGCCTTTATTTTCGCCTCCGCCAGATCCCTTTCTTTCTGGGACAGGCGGGTGGCCTCCTCCAGCCGGGAAGCCTGGATCTCTTTCTGCTTTAGGACCTCCAGGTCGGCAACCCGCTTCTGGGCTTCCAGCAGTTCCCTTTTCTTTTGCTCCTCCAATTCCGCCGCTTTCCGCTTGACCTCTTCCAGGACTTTGCGTTCCTCCTCCGCCTTGGCCTGGACCTGTCTGGCCTTATCCACCTCGACCATTTTTTTCTTCAGGGCATCAATGGCGTTCTGATAGTCGGCCAATTCTCTGCGGTCCTCCTTCAGCGCCGCCAGGGTGGTGCTCTTTTTGGCTTTGGCCTCGGCGGTCATGGCTTTGGCCTTGGCCATGGCGCCCAGGTAGAGGATCTCCTGATCTTTGGCGTCGGAGGAAGTCAAGCGGGAGAGGATCCCTTTTTTCGCCTCGTATTCCTTCTCCGCCTGGGACAACCAGGATCTGGCGGCCGTCAGATCATCCAGGGCCACCTTATCCGCCCCTGCCCGCCGCGCCTGCTCGATGGCAAACCTGGCTTCCTCAATGATCATGGTCGGAGTCGTGGCCGCCCAAGTCATGGTGGGCGAAAAGAGGAGACCGCCCAGGAAGAGGGTAAACAGAATTCGAATTTCCCACGGGGATTTTGGTTCCATCGTCTCTCCTCCTCTCTACTGGGCTTTCTTCAGACGGTCGATTTCCGCCCTGGCTTTTTGCAGTTCCTCCTGGGTCGCCGCCAGCTTCTCTTCTTCGGTTTTAAGCTCGGCCGTGGCGCGCGCCAGTTCGGCATAAGCCCGGGCCAGCCGGGAAGCCTGGGCGAATTTGACGGAATCCTTGAAGCTGCGGGCGCTCTCCGCGGTCACCAGGAGGTCCTGCGCCTGCTTCAGGGGTTCGGGCGCATATTTTTCCGCCTGGCTTTTTTGGGCCGCATCCACGGCATTCCGGGCGTCGATGAACTCCTGCTCCATGGCCGGGGAGATGGGTTGAGCCAGGGCCGATCCTCCGGGCGCCAGCAGGAGGATTGCCAGAGAAATCAAGAAGACAGGGAAACGCGCCTTTCCGGTCGACATACAAGCCTCCTATGGGGTGGAAAAAGAGGGTTCTTCCCTACTTATCGGAAAAACTGGCTAGATTATAACGAGCAGAAGGAGAAGAATCAAATTAAAAAGGCTAAAAAGGATTAGCGCTGTGATTCTCTGAAAAAAAGCCCCCTCGGGATCCGGAAGGACCCCTCGGGGGCTCATGGGTCGAAATCTCCGCTTACTCCTTGGGGATCCGCATCCCGTAGAACGATCGCCCTACAAAGACCAGGGCAATGAGCAAGAAGACAAACCCGACGTAGTGGGAAATCCCCTTCATCATGGGAGAGATGGCGATTTCCATGGCCAGGAGGCCGAAGAGGGTGGTGAACTTGATGATCGGGTTCAGGGCCACGGAGGAGGTGTCCTTGAAGGGGTCGCCCACCGTGTCTCCGATGACCGTCGCCGCGTGGAGAGGGGTTCCCTTCTCTTTCAGGTCCACTTCCACCACTTTCTTGGCGTTATCCCAGCAGCCGCCCGCGTTGGCCATGAAAATGGCCTGGTACAGGCCGAAGATGGCGATGGAGATCAAATAGCTGATAAAAAACGATGCCGGGGCATTGCTGCTTCCCGGCGCGGAAAAGAAGGCGAAGGCCAGGGCGAAGGAGAAGATGGCGATGAAGATGTTGAACATACCCTTCTGCGCGTACTGGGTGCAGATCTTCACCACTTCCTTCGATTTTTCCGTGGAGGCGCTCAGCGAGGCGCTGTCATCCAGCTTGATGTTCTTCTTGATGTACTGGACCGCCCGGTAGGCGCCGGTGGTGACCGCCTGGGTGGATGCTCCGGTGAACCAGTAGATGACCGCTCCCCCGCACAGGAATCCCAGGAGGGTGAAGGGGTTCAGCAAATTCAAAATGGTCTCCGGCTGGATGCCCAGGGTCTTGCGCAGGAGCAGGATGAGGGAGAAGATCATGGTGGTGGCGCCCACCACCGCGGTGCCGATCAGAACCGGCTTGGCCGTGGCTTTGAAGGTGTTGCCGCAGCTGTCGTTTTCTTCCAGGTAGTGTTTGGCGTTGTCGAAATTGGGCTTGAACCCGAATTGGCTCTGGATTTCCGCTTCCACGTTGGGAATCGTCTCGATGAGGGAGAGCTCATAGATGGACTGGGCATTGTCGGTGACCGGGCCGTAGCTGTCCACGGCGATGGTGACCGGCCCCATTCCCAGGAAGCCGAAGGCCACCAGTCCGAAGGCGAAGATGGAGGAGTACTCCATGAACTTGTCCAGGCCATGCAGGCTGGCGAAGTAGGCGATGAACATCAAGCCGGTGATGGCCATCCCCAGCCAGAAGGCGCTGAAATTTCCGGCCACGAAACCCGAAAGGATGTCCAGGGAGGCTCCCCCCTCGCGGGCCGAGGTGACGGCCTCTCGGCAGTGGATGGACTTGGAGCTGGTGAAGACTTTAACCAATTCCGGGATCAGGGCCGCGGCGAGGGTCCCGCAGCTGATGATGATGGACAGGGTGAACCACAGGTTATTGGGCAGGTGCCCGATCTGCCAGTAGCTGGCGGCAAAGGTTACGATGATGGAAAGAATGGAGGTGAACCAGACTAGCATGGTCAGCGAGATTTCGAAATCCACCTTCGTCTTGCCCGCGAACCTGGCTGTGCTGACCGCCTTGTTGAACTGAAAAGCGACGATCGAAGTGATGATCATGAGAATCCGCATGACGAAGATCCAGGTGATCAGCTCGGCCCGGAACTGCTCGAAAACCCCCAGGACGATAAAGCTGATCAGGGCCACGCCGGTCACGCCGTAGGTCTCGAAACCGTCGGCCGTGGGGCCTACGCTGTCCCCTGCGTTATCCCCGGTGCAGTCGGCGATCACGCCCGGGTTTCTCGGGTCGTCTTCTTTGATGTTGAAGACGATCTTCATCAGGTCGGAGCCGATGTCGGCGATCTTGGTGAAGATCCCGCCGCAGATGCGCAGCGCGCTGGCGCCGAGTGACTCCCCGATGGCAAACCCGATAAAACAGGCGCCGGCGGTGGAGCGGGGCATGAAAACCAGGATAATGAGCATCATGATGAGCTCGACGCACACCAGAAGGACGCCGATGCTCATCCCGGCCCGCAGGGGGATGTCCAGCAGTTTAAGCGGCTTCCCCTCCAGGGAGGCGAAGGCCATCCGGGAGTTGGCCAGGGTGTTCATGCGGATGCCGAACCAGGCCACCCCGTAGGAGCCCAGGATTCCCACCACCGACCAGATCAGGATAAGGATCACTCCGCCAACTTCCATGTGCTGGAGAAAACCAAAATAGTAAGCGATACACACGCCTATGAAAATCTCCAGGACGATGAGGAGTTTCCCCTGCTGGAGCAGGTAGGTCTTGCAGGTCTGGAAGATCACATTGGCCACGTCCAGCATGGATTTGTGGGCCGGGAACCCCTTTACCTTTACATATTCGTAGGCCCCGAAAGCCATTCCCAGGAAGCATATCAAGAACCCAACCATGAGGAGGGTGTTTTGGGAATCGGTGAGGACGGGGATCTCCAGCTCGGCTTCGCTGGCCAGGAGCGGGGTGGCCAGGAGGAAGAGGAATAACCCGGTAATCAGGATCAGCAGTCGGTTTTTGTTAATTTTTTTGCTTCGCATGCCCGTTTCCTTTCGCTTATCTATTTGTTTTTATTTAAAAAAATGAAGATCCAAGAGGCAGAATGAATGATTATTCATTCAAGGATTCATAGCACAGCGTTCAAAATTTTGTCAAGCCCTTTTATAGCTTCTTATAACTATTTTTGGGGGGATTAGATCGCAGGTCGCGAAGGCTGGCCGGGGAGAAAGAATGGGTTCGGGAGCCCCGGTAGGCAAAAAGCAAAGAGGCATAATCCCTCTCGGAATTATGCCTCTTCCTCCGCTCGACGAAGAAAAGCGATTTACCAGCCTTTTCTTACTTCTTGGGAGCCTCTTTCTTCGGTGCCTCTTTCTTCGGTTTGGGCCCGGAGATGGAAGTGGCTAGCATCTTGTCGCCGTCCTTCTTGTACACAACATTGACCTTGGCGCCATCTTTAATCTCGCCTTTGAGCTTGGCGTCGGCGGCGACGTCGAAGGTCATTTCCTTACCCTTCGCGTCTTTCACTTTGATCATCTTGCCAGCCTCATAGGCTGCCACTGTCCCCGCATATTTCATGGATTTGGCCGCCTTGGGTTTTTCGGCCTTCGGCGTCTCTGCTTTAGCCGGAGCTGCCTTCTCGGAAGTGGGACCGGCGGCGGGAGCGGCCGGTTTCTCTGTTTTCGCCGGGGCCTGAGCTAGGGCCGTACTGGCAAAAGCGACCATCGTCAATAGAGCTACCACCAGAACCAGAATTCTTTTCATTCTCTTTCACCCTTTCTGGTCTTTCAAATCACATCATTTTGGGTTTAGGAAAATTCCCGGGAATTAC
>Ga0316628_100005029_pt1 | contig 10502 bp, 8 predicted proteins | sample OWC_Aug_M2_C1_D5_FD_207648 | JGI IMG/M metagenome (GOLD analysis project Ga0316628, IMG submission 207648) | Wetland soil microbial communities from Old Woman Creek delta, Ohio, United States - OWC_Aug_M2_C1_D5_C | ecosystem: Environmental > Terrestrial > Soil > Wetlands | place: USA: Ohio... | reverse complement strand
GCAATTACGCGGCGCTACGGCCGCCGACTCGTACACCCCCACACGCGGGACCGCGCGCGGGGGCACAAAAAAAGCCGCAGCAAGCGGCTGGGCCGCCGGGACCAAGCGCGCCGGACAGCCAGCCGCATCATAGCCGTCGCGCGCGTGCAGTGTCAAGCCTGAGCTGCGTCGAACTAGCTCAAAATGGCCGAAAAACGCCAAGCTCAGCCGTAGTCGCAATCGACACGGGACGGTCCGATGGCTGGTTCGGCGAGGCGGGCGACGAGTAGCGAGTAACGACCAACGACCAACGACCAACGACCAACGACTGACAGCCAACGACTGACAGCCAACGACCATGCGAGCCTTGATCAGTGTTTCCGACAAAGCCGATCTCGTCACATTCGCGCGCGCGTTGACCGTGCGCGGCTACGAACTCGTCTCCACCGGCGGTACGGCGAAGACCTTGGCCGCGGCGGGCCTCACCGTCGTCTCGGTTGCCAGTGTCACCGGCTTTCCGGAAATGATGGATGGCCGCGTCAAGACGCTGCACCCGCGCATCCACGGCGGCATTCTCGCCCGGCGCGATCACCCCGAGGATCTCGAGGCGGCAGAGCGGCACGGCATCGGCCTGTTCGACCTCGTGGCCGTGAACCTCTATCCGTTCGCGCAGGCCGCCTCCGACCCTGCCGTGGACGTGCCCGGCCTTGTCGAGCAAATCGACATCGGCGGGCCGAGCCTCGTGCGGGCGGCGGCGAAGAACTTCGCCCACGTGCTCGTCGTCGTGGATCCCGACGACTACGGGCGCGTCATCGAGGCGCTCGACGCAGGCGGCGCCGACCTCGCGTTTCGCCTGCGCCTCGCACAGAAGGCGTTCGCCCACACCGCCAGGTACGACTCCACGATCGCGAGCACGCTCACCGAGGTCGCAGTGCAGAACGGCCACCTGGAACGACAGCGCACGCGGCCGGGGCAACTGCCGGACGCGGTCGTGCTGCCACTGCGCAAGCTCCGGGACCTGCGCTACGGGGAGAACCCGCACCAGATCGGTGCCTGGTACCGCGTCGAAGGCCATCGCGACGATCTGGCGATCGGGGTGCTGCAGGGCAAGGAACTCTCGTTCACCAACCTGCTCGACCTCGACGCGGCCCACCGGATCACGGAGGAGTTCGAGGAACCCGCCGCGGTCGTCGTCAAGCACACGAACCCGTGCGGCGCGGCGTGCGGCGCCACGCTGGCGGAGGCGTACGTCCGGGCCCGCGACGCCGACGCGCTCTCGGCGTTCGGCGGCGTCGTCGGGCTGAACCGACCGGTCGACGCGGCAACGGCGACGGCGATTGCCTCGACGTTCATCGAGGCGGTGATTGCGCCCGGCGCGAGCGATGAGGCGCGGGCGATTCTCGCCGCGAAGAAGAACCTGCGCGTGGTGGTGGCCAGGCTGGCGGAGTGGCCGCGTTCCGGATCCCCGGGCGGCCAGACCGACATCCGCTCGATTTTCGGCAATACGTGGCTCGTCGAAGAGCGCGACGCGGTGGTCGAGGCGTGGCAACCCTGGCCGCCGGCGGGCGAGCAGTCCTTCCGCGTCGTCACGCGCCGCCAACCCGATGCGCAGGAGTGGAGCGCGCTGCGATTCGCCTGGCGTGTCTGCGCTCACGTCAAGTCGAACACGGTGCTGTTCGCCGGACCCGATCGCACGATGGCGATCGGCGCAGGTCAGACCAGCCGCGTGGATGCCGTGAAGGTCGCCGCGATGAAAGCCGCGTCGCTGGCGCCTGCCAATCCGCGCCCGCTGGCCGGCTCGGTGGCTGCCTCGGACGCGTACTTCCCCTTCCGCGACGGCCTGGACGAAGTGGCGGCTGCCGGCGCGACCGCGGTCATTCAGCCTGGCGGATCCGTGCGCGATGCGGAAGTCATTGCGGCCGCCGACGAGCACGGGTTGGCGATGGTGTTCACCGGGAGGAGACACTTCCGACATTAGATTACGCTGATTCGGATCGATTACGCGGATAGGGATTCATCCGCAGATTACGCGGATTACGCAGATTCGGATTTGGGATTCATCCGCGGATTACGCCGATTACGCAGATTCGGATCGGGATTCATCCGCGGATTACGCCGATTACGCAGATTCGGATCGGGATTCATCCGCGGATTACGCCGATTGCGCAGATTCGGATCGGGATTCATCCGCGGATTACGCCGATTACGCTGATTCGGATCGGGATTCATCCGCTGATTACGCCGATTGCGCAGATTCGGATCGGGATTCATCCGCGGATTACGCCGATTACGCAGATTCGGATCGGGATTCATCCGCGGATTACGCCGATTACGCAGATTCGGTCGTAACGAAGCGAGCGACAGAGGACCGCGGGAGACGCGTAAACGTTGCTCGCTCCCCTCAGGCGCCCGTGCACGGTTCTGCGCTTGCACAACGCCGCCCACCTTCCGCGGCCCTTGTGCCGCGTTCGGTCAGTAGATCTTCTCCAGGCGTGCTCTCCGCATTTCCTGCAACCAGGCGAGCGTTCATTGACGGCAAGGATCGCCACAGTCCATATGAACCTGGCGGTTGAAACGGCACGTTCGCCGGCAGCCCCTGCGGCCCGCTTCTTGCGAGCCGTAGCTGCATGTCTACTGGTTCTCTGATCCCCGACCCGGAGACACATGCGCTCATCGGCTGTGCCATCGAAGTGCACACGGTGCTTGGATGCGGTTTTCTCGAGCAGGTCTATAAGGACGCTCTCGTTCTCGAGTTTCGTGATCGCGGTGTGCCATTTGAAAGGGAAGTGACGCTTCCGATTCGGTACAAGGGGCGGTCGTTGCCCTCGTTCTACCGCGTGGACTTCGTCTGTTTCGAGAAGCTGCTCGTGGAAGTGAAGGCCTTGTACCAGCTGACAGCGATTGACCACGCCCAGATGATCAATTACCTCAAGGCCGCCCGGGCTGACCGGGGCCTCGTCTTCAACTTCGGCGGGCGTTCGCTGGAGTGGAAACGGCTCGCGTTCTCGGAGGCGCTGCACAGCACCGGGGACGCGTCGACGCCGAACCGCGAGCACGGCCGGTGGCGGAGCTCACCCGCTGGCAGCCGGACGTTCGAGGAGCCGCTGGAGCGCAGGCATCGCGAACGGCAACAAGAGCGTTGATCGGGACACGATACGGACTCGAACGCTTCACGATGCCGCGCGACGGCACCGCGTGCACACGGTCCGCACAATGAAGAATCAGCGTAATCTGCGGATACACGTATCCGCGCAATCTGCGGATGGACGCATCCGCGTAATCTGCGGACACGTCATCTTCGCAATCCGCCGCATCAAGATCCAATCGCCGTAATCAGTTCCTCGGGCGTCACCGTCGCGGGCCCGAACTTCGCGACGACGACGCCGGCCGCGTGGTTGGCCAGCCAGGCGGCCTGTGCGATCGGCGCGCCGGCGCCCAGTGTAAGCGCGAGCGTGGCGATGACGGTGTCGCCCGCGCCGGTCACGTCGGCCACTTCCCGGGCAACCGCCGGGAAGTGTGCTTCCTCGTCGCGGTCGAGCAGGCACATGCCCTGCTCGCCCCGCGTGATCAGCACCGACTGGCACCCGGCGTGTTCCCTGAACACCCGTGCCGCGCGAGCCGCGTCCTCGTGGGTGCGGATGCGCGTGTGAGTCGCGACCTCCGCCTCGTGGTGGTTCGGCGTGACGAGCGTCGTGCCGTGGTAGTAATCGATGTGCGGGATCTTCGGGTCGACCAGCACCGGAATGCCGTGTTCGGCCGCCACGCGGACCACTGCCGTCATCACGCCCTGGCTGATCGCGCCCTTCAGGTAGTCCGAGACGACGATGACGCGCGCGCGGCCCGCGGCGCGCGCAATCTGCAAGATCACCGCGGACTCGGCGTTGCCGGTCACCTCGTCGTCGGTCTCGTAGTCGATGCGCGCGACCTGCTGATTGCGGTTCGTCACGATCCGCAGTTTCGTCGTCGTCCGCCGGTCCCCGTCACAGACGAGGCCGCTCGACCCTATGCCGCGGGCTTCGAGTTCCTGTGCGAGCCGCTCGCCCGCCTGATCGCGGCCGACCACCCCCACCAGTTCCACCGTGCCGCCCAGGGCGCGGATGTTGCTCGCGACGTTCGCGGCGCCCCCGGCGCGGTACTCGTCGTGTTCGTACTCGACGACGGGCACGGGGGCTTCCGGCGAGATGCGGTTGACGCGCCCGACCACGAATTGATCGAGCATCACGTCGCCAACGATGGCGATCGGCAGGCCGGCGAAGCTGCGGACGACGCGGGCGGCCGCATCGGGAGGTACGGCGGGATGGCGGGAGACGGTCGGCTGGCTCATCGATTCGGCTCGGCGGCGAAGGGGAGCGTCACCATCGCGAGGAACAGCATCAGGAACTCGGAATCGCCGAAGTTGAACTCGAACATCCCGGCGGCCAGCATCGCGATGATGGCCCCGAAGGCGGCCGCCCCCACCGCGCTGCGGCCGCTCAGCCGGAAGCGCTGCAGCACCTGTATCGAGAGCGCCACGATGAACCACAGCCAGGCGGCCAGGGCGGGCAGGCCTCGCTCGGCCGCAATCTGCATCGGCACGTTGTGCAGGTGCGGGGCGTTCCAGTCCTGCGACCCGGGATCGCGGTACATCTTGTACACGCGTTTGACGTTGTTCGGCCCGACACCGGTCAACGGATAGTCCCGGACGATGCGAACGCCGGCGCGCAGCATGGCGATGCGATCGCTGTTGGTCGGGTCCTTCATGTTGACGACCGAGTAGACGCGGCCGGTCAGGGCCGCTGGCGCGAAGACGATGACGACGACGACGAGGGCCGCCGCCACCAGCGGCGCCGCGATCGCCAGGCGCACGTCCTTCACTGCGAACAGCACCGCGACAGCCACGCACGTGCCTACCCACGCGCTGCGCGTGAAGGTGACGATGATGGCCACCAGGAGCGCGGGCATGATCAGCGCGGGCCAGGTGCGATCCTTGCGGTCGAAGATCAGCCGGGCGGCCGTGCCGATGGTCACCAGCATCAGCAGTCCCGAATACGTCATCCAGTGTCCCAGCAGGCCGTGGACTCGGCGGGCCAGGCTGTCGTAGCCGAGCGCGCCGTACTGGACGACGCCGAGGACGGCGCTCAGCGCGCCGACCGTGATGATGACCTGCAGCACCGTGCTCGCGCGGCTGCCGCGCGCGAAACGATAGACCACGGGGACGACCAGAACGAGCAGCAGCTGTTTCGAGTCGTAGACGCTGGCCCGGGGATCGAGCGAGAAAGCGGCGGAGACGAGCGTGAGGCCGGCGTAGGCGAGAAGCGGCCAGAACATCGGCGGCACGGACACCCGCTCGCGGTTCACGACGAGCGCGCCGACCCAGGCGAGCACGGTGAGCGTCAAAAGCGACTGGGCAGCCGCGATGGAGAACTGCACCGTTGCGGCAAACGCGCAGACGCCCACGAGGCCGGCGGTTTCGAGCCAGGACTGGCGAGTCGTGTCGGCGGCCACGCTGGACATGGTGTTGGTCGTCATCATCTTGCCGCCTCGCTCACGGGCGCCGGTCCGCGGCCCGCCAACCCGGCCTGGGTGCCTCGTTGGCGCGGCGGCGCTCCCGTTCCAGCGCCCGTTCGGCCGCCTCGTGGACGGCCTCGGCGGGAATGGCCGCCAGGCAGCGGAAATCGTGCGTGACGCAGTTCCGCTGATCGCACGGCCGGCACCCGAGGTCCGTCCGCTCGACCGCTTCTGCGACGAGCGCGGGATCGCGCCACGGGGCCGAGCGCGCCGGCAGCGTCGGGCCGTAGAGCGCGACGATCGGCGTGCTGGTCGTGCCGGCCACGTGCATCGGCCCGCTGTCGCCGCCGATGAACAGCGCGGCACGGTCGATGAGCGCGCGCAGTTCGCCCAGGTCGAAATCGGCGGCGTGAACGACGCGGCGCGCCGAGGGTCCGTCCAAGCGGCTGCGCGCCTCGCCCGTGACCATCGCGGCCGCCTGGAGGTCGGACGGCCCGGATGTCACCGCCACCCAGCGGGACGGACCGGACGAGACAAGCCGCGCGACCAGGTCCACGAACGACGCCCGCGGCCAGCGGCGGAACGGATTGCCGGCGCTCACGTGCAGTACGATCATCTCGTCCCGATCGCCGCACCCTTCGGCGGCAAGCCTCGACGCGACCCGCGCGGCGGCCGCTGCATCCTCGGGCATCTCGGTCGCGTCCCGCGCGGGATCCGGAGGTTCGATACCGAGCGGGCCAAGCAGGTCCCACTGGTTGACCACCGAGTGGCGCGGCCGCAACTCGCGCGAACGCGGGATGCGGTGCGTGTAGCTCCAGCTCCGGCCGGGTACCGTGTATCCGATCCGCATCGGCGCGCCCGTTGCGAGCGTCAGCAGGCCGCTGCGCGGGCCGCCGTGAAAATCGATCGCGACGTCGTAGCGCGCGCGGCGCAGCCGGCCGGCCAGCGCGAGATCCGCGCGAATCCTGCCGCTGCCATCGGGCCGCGCCGCGACGATCACTTCATCGAGGTGGCGGTTCCCCGCGACCACCGCCGCGGCGTCGGGTTCGACGACGTAAGCAAGGTGACAGTCCGGGAAACGCCGCCGGATCGCACGGATGGCGGGTGTCGTGAAGACGACGTCCCCAATCAGCCGGAGGCGAATCAGGACGATTTTCACTTCGCTCGCCGTAGTTCGCAGCCCGCAGTCCGTAGAGCGCCTGTCCCAGTACGGTCGTAGGCTGGCGTTCCACGGTCTTCGGTTCGCGGTCTACGATCACGGCCGGCGGCAACATTCACGCCGACGGCCCGTTCTCGATCGTCGCCTCGTCGATCAACATCACCGGGATGTCGTCCTTGATCGGGTACACGCGATGGCACTTGGCGCACTTCAGCCCGTTGCCGTCGTGGACGAGGATCACCGGTGTCTTGCATGCCGGGCAGGCGAGAATCTCGAGAAGTTCCGGGTCTACCGCCATCAGCCGCCTCCTGCCGGTTTCGGGTCCTGCAGCGGGAAACTATATCAGAAGCCCACGTTTCAAAGCGGGAGGCGGCCTGCCCCGGCATTGCTGCCCGACCATCGTTGTGGAAGAATCGGAGACACATGGTGTCCATCCCCGTTCTCGTCCTGGCCGCCGTGAGCGCGTGTCCGCCCGCGGGTGTTGCCCGGCCCGATGAGCGCGCGGCGGCACGGCACACCGCCCCGGTGCCGATGCGCGCCGAGCCGGGACAGGCGTCGAAGGCTGCGGCGGGGCAAGCGCCCGCCGGGCGCGCCGGAGCCTACTACCTGTTCCTGCGCGCCCGCAGCCTGGACAACGACGGCGACGTGGAAGGAGCTATTGCCCTTTACCAGCAGGCCGCCAAACTCGACCCTGCGGCGGGCGAGATTCCGGCAGCACTGGCGGAACTCTACGCGAGGCAGAACCGGGTGCGCGAGGCACTCGCGGCGGCGGAGTCCGCGCTGAGGATCAATCCGGATACCGTGGGAGCCCACTGGGTGCTGGGCACGATCTACGCAGCCTTCGCCGAGGGGGAAGCGGCAGGCAGGACCGCTGCGGACCGGCAGGCCGAGAGGGACTTCGCGTCGCGCGCCGCCAGGCACCTCGAAGCCGTGCTGCAGTCGCGAGGCAATACCGCCGAACCGGAGCTGCTGCTCACGCTTGGTCGGCTCTACCTGAAGACGTCCGACTTCGACAAGGCGATTGTCGTGCTCAGCCGATTGAACGAGCTGGAGCCCGACTCGCTCGATGGAGCCGCGCTGCTCTCCGACGCCTATACGCGGGCCGGCAGGACGGAAGACGCGATCAAGTTGCTGGAACGCGGCGCCGAGCGCGATGCGGTTCTCTACCCGGCACTTGCCACCGCCCTGGAACGCGTGGGCCGCTGGAAGGACGCCGCCGGGGCGTACGCGAAAGCGAGCGAGCAGGGCGTGAACAGCCCCGAAGTAAGCCGTCGCTGGGCCGTGGCGCTGTTGAACGCGGGCGGGCCGGGCGACGCGGGCAGGGCGCGTGACCTGCTGCAGGATCTCGTCAAGAGCAACCCGAAGGACACGCGCGCCTTGTACTTCCTCGTGCAGGCGCAGCGGCAACTGCACGAGTACGAGGCGGCTGAGGCGACGGCCCGCCAGCTGATGGCGGCCGACCCTGGCGGCGCCTCGGGGCCGTACGCGCTCGCGCAGGTGTACGAGCAGCGGCACGAGTACCGGAAGGTGGTCCAGACGCTCGAACCGGTCGTCGAGCGGATGACCCCTGCCAGCGCCGCCGAGAAAGGCATCGAGCTGACGCCGATTCTGCTGCGCCTCGGATTCGCCTACATCGACCTGGACCAGCCGGATCGCGCCATCACCGTGCTGCAGCGCGCCAAGGAAACAGCGGCAGACAATTCGACCGTTGACGTCGGGTTGGCGCAAGCGCAGATTGCGGCAAAGCGGTACGCGGAGGCTGCGGAGACCGCGGGCAAGGCGCGAACCGCGCACCCGGACGACGTCCGTTTGACGCGTCTTCAGGCGGATGCGCTCCGGCAGGGCGGCCAGATGGACAGAGCCGTGGCGATCCTCGAGCAGGTGCGGCAGGCGCATCCGGACGATCCGTCCAACTACGTCGCGCTCGCGCAACTGCTGTTGAACGGCGACCGCACCGAGCAGGCGGCCGGTGTCATGCGGGACGCGCGCACGCGTTTTCCGGACGACGTGTCGGTGCTGTTCCATCTGGGAGCCGTCTACGAGCGCCAGAAGAAGTACGACGAGGCGGAAAAGACGTTCAAGGACGTGCTCGCCAGAGACCCGCGGGACGCGCAGACGCTGAACTACCTCGGGTACATGCTGGCGGACCGCGGATTGCGGCTGGAGGAGTCGGTCACCTACATCCAGAGGGCGCTCGACGTCGAGCCGAACAATCCCGCGTACCTGGACAGCCTCGGCTGGGCGTACTTCAAGATGAACCGCCTGGTCCTGGCCGAGCGGAACCTGCGGCAGGCGGCCGAGGATCGGCCGCGCGATTCGGCGGTGCAGGACCACTGGGGCGACCTGCTGCTGAAGCTCGGGCGTGGAGAGGAGGCGATTGCCGCCTGGAAGCGGGCCCTGGCTGGCGACGGGCAGGATATCGATCGCACCGCGATCGAGGGGAAGATCCGGTCGGCCAGCGGAAAGATCCGAAAGTGACGCACGATCGTTGGTGCCTGACCACAATGCGTCGATCGCGTGGCGCGGCGAAAGCTGCCGTCGTCGGTGTCGTCCTGGTGGTGGCAACTGGCGCATGCGCGCCGAAGCGCTTGACATTGCCCGTCGGCCCGGGAACGCCCGCTGCCGATTACGGCCCCGCATTCGATCGTGCATCGGCGGCCTGCTCGCGTGTCCGCTCGCTCAAGGCGACGATACGGTTGTCCGGGCGCGCAGGCGGGCAGCGAATGCGCGGGACGCTGCTGACGGGGATGGACGCGCCGGACGCAGTTCGCCTGGAGGGCGTGGCGCCGTTCGGCGCGCCGGTGTTCATTCTCGCCGCGCGCAACGAGTCCGCCACGCTCCTGCTGCCGCGCGACGACCGCGTTCTCACCGGCGTGTCTCCCGCGGACATCCTGGAGGCGCTCACCGGCCTCCGCATCGATCCGGCCGCGCTTCGCGCCATCGTCTCGGGCTGCGTGGCGGCCGATGCCAAGCCGGCCAGCGGGCGGCTGTTCCCGAACGGCTGGATGTCGGTCGACATCGGGAGCGGTGCGACCGTGTACCTGCGGCCGGAGCAGGGCCGGTGGCGGATCGTCGCCGGATTCACGCCCCGCCTGCAGGTGCAGTACGGGCAGTTCGAGGGAGACTGGCCGCGCCAGGTGCACGTGTTCTCGCGCGCCGATCAGCCGGCTGCGATTCCGGTGGACCTGACGCTGGCGCTCTCGGACGTGTCGATCAACGTGGTGCTGCCTGCCGCGGCGTTCACCGTGGACGTGCCGCCACGCGCGGCGCCAATGACGCTGGCCGAGTTGCGCAAGGCGGGGCCGTTGGGCGAGAAGAAATAGGCGCTTCGATGGATCTTGTGCCGGGGACGGACCCCGGACCCAGGGACGACAAGCAGTGATCGCTGATCCGCCAGCTGTCCGCGTCCGCGCGCACGCAAAGATCAACCTGAATCTCCGCGTGCTCGCCATCCGCCCGGACGGGTACCACGACGTGCGGACCGTCTTCCAGGCGCTGGCCCTCCACGACACGCTCACGCTCGTTGCGTGTCCCGGGCCGTTCAGCCTGGAGTCGTCGTCGCCGGCTGTGCCGGTCGATTCCAGCAATCTCATCTGGCGTGCGGCCGACCTGCTGTGGCAGCACCTTGGCCGCCGGGGCGGCGCGTGCGACACGCGCGTCCACCTCGAGAAGCGCATCCCCGTCAAGGCGGGCCTCGGCGGGGGCAGCGCCGACGCTGCCGCGGCGCTCCTGGGCCTGGCCCGGTTGTGGCAGCCGGACGTGCCGCCAGCCGAACTGGTCGACCTGGGGAAACGACTCGGCGCCGACGTCCCGTTCTTCTTCACCGGCGGTGCAGCGCTCGGACTCGGCCGGGGTGACGAGCTGTACCCGCTGCCCG
>Ga0316628_100005028_pt1 | contig 10502 bp, 10 predicted proteins | sample OWC_Aug_M2_C1_D5_FD_207648 | JGI IMG/M metagenome (GOLD analysis project Ga0316628, IMG submission 207648) | Wetland soil microbial communities from Old Woman Creek delta, Ohio, United States - OWC_Aug_M2_C1_D5_C | ecosystem: Environmental > Terrestrial > Soil > Wetlands | place: USA: Ohio... | reverse complement strand
GGCTCCACACGGCGCTGCGGGAGACCCTCATCGAGTGGACGGAGCGGCTGCGCCGCGAGGCGAAGGGACGCTTCCCGGAGAAGGTCACGGCCTTCCGCCCGGGCATGGCCGTGCACGGCCGGCACCACGAGCCCTGCCCGGATTGCGGAGCGCCGGTGCAGCGCATCGTCTTCGCGGAGAACGAGACCAACTACTGCGCGCGCTGCCAGACCGGGGGGCGCGTGCTGGCGGACCGCGCGCTCTCGCGCCTGCTGCGCGAGGACTGGCCGCGCACGCTCGAGGAGCTGGAGGAGCGGCGGCCGGGCCGGCCGCTCACGCCCTGAGCGGCTGCGCCAGGAAGCGCTCCCTGGCGATCTCCCCCACCCCGGCGAGCCGGGAGTCGGGTTCGCTCACGGCGGGCCCAGCAGGGCCGCCAGCCCCTCGCCGGCGTCCAGCAGCCGCTCGGCGGCCTCGGGAACGAAGGTCGAGGTCAGGACCTCGTAGGCGGTCTCGGCGCCCTGCGCGGCGAACTCCCGGGGGTGGGGGAGATAGCGGAGCCAGCCGTTGGCGATCGAGAGCACGAGCCCGGGCGCGGCCCCGAGCCCGCGCGCCCGCTCGGCCCAGGCGCGCCCCACCTCCACCGTCGGCTCGAAGGGCAGCGCCAGGAGGAGCGCCGGCCCGATCCGCAGCACCGCGAGCTCCACCTGCGCCGCGAGTCCGCCGGCCACGCGCGGCGCGCTGCGCTCCCGCAGGTAGAGCCGGAGCGTCGCGAAGCGCTGCCTTGCCTCGTCGAGCGGCCGGCCCCGCAGCCGCTCGAGGGCCAGCGGAAAGAGCTCCGAGCTACGCAGGACCGTGTCGGATGGGAGGTCGAGGGCGGCGAGCGCGGCGCTCCGCCGCGCGGCGAGCGTCGCCGCGTGCGCCTCCGGGCCGTCGGCGGCGCCGTGGACGGGCAGACGCACGCGGCCCGTGGCCAGGGCGATCCCGGCCCCGGGGCCGGCCTCCTGCGCGTCCCGGGACGCCGCCTCCACCGCGCGGGCCACCTGCTCCCCGAGCGCCTCCATGGCCTCGAAGCCGACGCCGACGCTGCGGCCGGGAACGGCGATGTCCTGGAGCCCGCGCGTCACGGGGTCCACGTCGGCGTGGGCGGAGAGCGCGAAGAAGGCGAGCGCCCCCGGAAAGCGCTCCTCCAGCGCGCGGCTGGCCGCGCCCGGCCAGTCCGCGGAGTAGGCGAGGTTCTCGTGCCCGAGGGCCGTCGGGTGACACCCAAGGGCGTAGACGAGGGCGACGGGCCCGCCGCCGGGCTCGGAGAAGCGGAGCAGATGGACGCGCGGATCGACGGGACCGTCGGCGCGCCGGCGGTTGCGTCCGATGGCGGCGCGGGCGCTCCCGAGGGCGAGCCGCACCGGGCGCGTAGCCCCGGCCGCCGCGGCGGCCGCCTCGAGGGCGGCCTCCAGGATCCCGGCCCAGGTGGCGCCGCTCCCCGCCGCGGCGCCGGTCTCCGGTCCCGAATGGGTGTGGGTGCAGGTCACCAGCAGGCGCTCGCGCGGGATCGCCGTGCGCTCCGCCGCGCGCTCGCGCAGCTCCGCCGCCTGCTCCGGGGTGATCAGGCAGACGTCGAGGAAGACCCAGAGCAGGGAGTCGCGGTGGCGGAGGTGGAGCGCCCGGGCGTAGAGCGGGTCGTGGACCCCGCTCGCGCCCCCTGCGCGGGCGGCGTAGCCCATGAGCGCGCCGCCGGGCGGCATGGGCAGTGCAGCGCGCGCCACACCCGCGCACAGGGACTCCGTCATTGCGAAGACCCCCTCCGCCGCAGCGTAGCGACGGAGGGGGCCCTGCTGTCACTGGGCGCGGGTGCCTACGCGCCCAGGAACCCGGTCACCGCCGCCACCCAGGCGTCTCCGCGCTCCAGGGGCAGCATGTGCCCCGAGCCCGGGATCACGCGCAGGGTCGCGCCGGGAATCCGCTTGGCGAACTTCTCGCCGTAGTCGAGGGGCACCACGTGGTCGTCGTCGCCCCACAGGCAGAGGGTCCGTGCCGTCACCCGGTGCAGGATGCGCTCCAGCCGAGGGTCGTGCAGCAGCGGGTTCCAGCCGATCTTGGCCGTGGCGGCGAAGGCGTTCATGATGTTCACCAGGAGCTCGTCCGGCAGCTCCATGTCGGCGGGCGAGACCATCATCTTCGCGGCCGGGCACTCGATGTCGTGGAAGAGCAGGCGTTTCACCCGCTCGGGGAAACGGGTGTCGACGGCGAAGATGTCGGCGATCGGCTTCTCCGGCACCCAGATCCCGACGGAGCTGGTCAGCACGAGCTCGGAGACGCGATGGGGATGCCGCGCCGCCAGCTCGGCCGCGATCCAGCCGCCGAGCGAGAGACCGACGATCGCCACCCGTTCCCAGCCCATCGCGTCCAGGTACGCGAGGTAGTGGTCCACCAGGTCCTCGACGTCGCGGATCTCGTCGATGCCCTCGGAGCCCAGGAAGCCGGGATGCGCCGGCGCGTGGAGCTCGTAGCGCTGCGCCAGCGCCGCCAGGTGGGGCAGCCACACGGCCTCTCCCATGGCGCTGTGGAGGTAGAGCAGCGGCCGCCCGCTGCCGCCCCGGATCTCGTGGATCCTGCGGCCGAGCACCTCGAGGGTCGTGGTCGTGTTCTCCATCGCCGCGCCCTCTCTCAGCGCCGGTCCGGGAAGGGGATCGCCGCCGGCATCGGCTCGGCCGAGTCCGGCAGCGCCCGGCTCACCACGGGCATCACGGCCTCGGCGTAGCGGCGCGCGTTCTCCCGCGCCTTCTCCGCCGGCATGTCGCCGAGCTGGAACAGGCCGAGCACGTTGCCGCAGCCGATCTCGCTGGCGTGCTCGATCAGCTTGTCCGCCACCGTCTCGGGGCTGCCGACGATGGCGAAGCAGCCCTTCTCCACGTCCTCCCAGGTCTCGCAGGAGTTGATGAAGGTCTTGCCGTCCTTCAGCGCCTTGAAGACCCGCAGCGCCGACTTCACCGAGGTGTAGCCCGGCGGCGAGAGGGTGAGCCCGGGGATCAGCTTGTTCTTGAAGTACCAGAAGTGCTGCTCGAACTCCTGGCGCGCTCGGGAGTCGGTCTCCGCGACGTAGATCGGCATCAGGAGCCCCATCTGCTCGGGATGGGCCCGATAGCCCTCCTTCTCGCAGCACTCCCGGAAGGTGGCGTAGTTGCGCTTGAAGAAGTCGATGTGGAAGTACGGGATCCCCATGTAGGCGTAGCGGCGCTTCGCCACGAACTCCATGGTCTCGAGCGAGCCGGCCCCCGGGATCCAGATCGGCGGATGCGGCTTCTGCAGCGGCTTCGGCCACACGTTCACGTAGCGCAGCTTGTAGTGCTCGCCGTAGTGGGAGAAGGGCCCGGGCTCGGTCCAGGCCCGCATGATGAGCTCGTGCGCCTCGGCGAAGCGCGTGCGCGCCTCGGCCGGGTTGATGGAGAACGAGAAGTACTCCGGCCCGCCCCCGATCACCTGGCCCGAGATCATGCGGCCGCCCGAGATCACGTCGAGCATCGCGATCTCCTCGGCCACGCGGGTCGGGGGGTTGTAGAGCGGGAGCGCGTTGCCGACCACGGCGATCCGGATGCGCCGGGTGCGCATCACGAGCATCGCCGCGATCAGGTTCGGCGACGGCATCAGCCCATACGCGTTCTGGTGGTGCTCGTTCACGCAGACGCCGTCGAAGCCGAGGGTCTCGGCCTCGGCGAGCTGATCGATGTAGTCGTTGTAGGAGACGTGGGCCCGGGCGGGATCGAAGAGCTCGTTCGGCACCCACACCCAGGCCGACTCGTGCTTCTGCTCGAAGTCCGGCGGCAGGTCCTGGTACGGCATCAGGTGGAACAGGAAGTGCTTCAAGCCGTCCTCCTGCGGCGCTGGGATGTCGACGCCCCCGTCAGGCCCTCCAGCGCGAAGCGGGTGCAGAAGCGCGCCGCCTCCTCCGGAGAGGGATCGGGCCGCGAGAGCATGCGGCGGCCCACCAGGCTGGCGAGCCCGATCATCGCCACCGCGACGTAGTCCGCGTCGAGGCCGCCGAGCGCCTCGGGCGTCTCGGCGAAGAGGTCCTCGCGCAGCTCGCGCACGGCGATGGCGAGGTCCGGCGCCAGGCCGTCGCGCAGCGCGAAGGCGTTGCGGTCGAGCAGCTCGAAGAGCGCGCGGTCCTCGCAGGCGAAGCGGAAGTAGGCGAGGTAGGCCCGATAGACCCGATCCTCGAAGGGAACGCTGCGGGCCCGTCGCTCGGCGCGCACGCGCCGGCGCAGCTCCGCCGCCGCCTCCCGCGCCACGGCCGAGAAGGCCTCCTCCTTGTCTCGGAAGTACTCGTAGAAGGTGCCGACGGCGAGGCCAGAGGCCCGCACGATGTCGCGCACCGTGGCGGCCTCGAAGCCGATCTCGATGAAGACCTTGCGAGCCGCGGCCAGCAGGACGCTGCGGTTGCGGACCTTGGTCTGCTCGCGCCGCCCGAGGCGGGGGGCGGGAACGGCTCGCGGCATGAAATCGACGATACCGTCGACTTCCAGCCGGCGTCAAGCGGGCCGGCGCCGTCTAGCATCTGCCCCATGGGTCCGGCGATCGGGATTCCCCTCGGTCTGGAGGCCGTCCGCAGCGGCGCGCGGCTCGCCGCCGCACGGGTCTACGCCGACGCCCTCGTCGAGTCCGGGGGCCTCGCCCTCGGCCTGCCGCCCCAGGGCGACACCGAGGCCCTGGCGGCGCGGCTGGACGGCTTGCTGTTGCCGGGGGGCGGTGACTTCCTGCCGCCGCCCGGCACGCTCCCCCGCGTGCGCTTCCGCCCGCTGCCCGAGGCCCGCCTGGCCTTCGATCGGGCGCTCCTCGCCGCGGCGCTGCGCCGCGGGATCCCGGTCCTCGGCATCTGCTACGGGATGCAGCTCCTCGCCCTCGCGCACGGCGGGCGCCTCTTCTTCGATCTTCCGAGCGAGCGTCCGGACGGCGTCGAGCACCGCCTGCGCCGCGCCGGGGCGCGACACACGCTCGAGGTGCTGCCCGGCACGCATCTCGCCCGCATCCTCGGCGCGGGCCCCCATGCGGTGAACAGCCGCCATCACCAGGGCGTGGCGGAGCCCGGCCCGGGCCTGCGCGTCGCGGCGCGTGCCGCGGACGGGCTGGCGGAGGCGGTGGAGCGTCCCGACGGCGCGTTCTGCCTGGGCGTGCAGTGGCACCCCGAGTCGCTCGAGCCCGCGCACCGGCGCGCGCTCTACGGCGCGTTCGTCGACGCTTGTGCGCAGGGGCGGCGCGGCTAGCCTTCGCCCTTCGGCCGCTCGCCCCGAGCGCACCCGCTCCGGAGGACCCCATGCGCCGCGACCTCTTCAGCGAGGAGCACGAGCTCTTCCGCGCCCAGTTCCGCCGCTTCGTCGAGAAGGAGGTGGAGCCGAAGGTGCCCGAGTGGAACGCACGGGGCATGAGCGACCGCGAGACGTGGCGCCGCGCCGGCGCCGAGGGCTTCCTCGGCGCCAACCAGCCGGTCGAGTACGGCGGTGCGGGAGGCGACTTCCTCTACGACGCGATCGTGATGGAGGAGCTCGCGCGGGTGCGCGCCCACGCGCTGATGGTCTCGCTCCACTCCGACATCTGCCTGCCCTACGTCGTCTCCTACGGCAGCGAGGAGCAGAAGCGCCGCTACGTGCCCGGCGCCATCGCCGGCGAGATCCTGCTCGGGATCGCGATGACGGAGCCGGGCACGGGCTCGGACCTCGCCAACGTGCAGACGCGCGCGATCCGGGACGGCGACCACTACGTGCTGAACGGCGCCAAGACCTTCATCTCGAACGGCCAGATCGGCGACCTCTTCATCGTGGTGGCCAAGACCGATCCCGAGGCCAAGCCGCCCCACAAGGGCATCAGCCTGATCCTGGTCGAGGCCAGCAGCCCGGGCTTCGTGCGCGGGCGCAAGCTCGACAAGCTCGGCCTGCGGGGCCAGGACACGAGCGAGCTCTTCTTCCAGGACTGCCGGGTGCCGGTCGCGAACCGGCTCGGCGGCGAGGGCCAGGGCTTCCGCATGCTGATGGAGAAGCTCCAGCAGGAGCGGCTCTGCATCGGGGTGGCGAGCATCGCCTCGTGCCGCCGCGCGCTGGACGACACGCTCCAGTACGTGCGCGAGCGGCAGGCCTTCGGCCAGCCGATCGCACGCTTCCAGAACACCCAGTTCAAGCTGGCCGAGCTCGCGAGCGAGGTGGAGATCGGGCAGGCCTTCGTCGACAGGCTGCTGGTGGCTCACGTGCGAGGCGACGACATCGTCTCGGAGGTGTCGATGGCCAAGTGGTGGACCACCGAGCTGCAGAAGCGCCTCACCAGCGAGTGTCTCCAGCTCCACGGGGGCTACGGCTTCATGCGCGAGTACCCGATCTCGGAGGACTACGCGGACGCCGCCGTGCAGTCGATCTACGCCGGCACCAACGAGGTGATGAAGCTGATCATCGCCCGGCGGCTCGGCCTCGGCTGATCCCCGCGGCGCCGGCCGGTGACGATCCGCCTCCTCACCCTGAACCTGTGGCACGACGAGGGGCCCTGGCCCGCACGGCTGCTGCGGATCCGCGAGTGGCTGGAACGGCTGGACCCCGACGTGGTGGCGCTGCAGGAGGTGCTGCGCGGGCCGGGCCGCGACCAGGCCGCGGAGCTGCTGGCGGGGCGCGGCCTTCGGCTCGAGTTCGCCCCCGCCTCGCGCTTCTGGCGCGACCCCTCCCTCGAGTTCGGCAACGCCGTGGCCTCGCGCTGGCCGCTGCGGGATCCCGAGCTGCTGCGCCTGCCCAACGCCGGCGAGGCCGACGGCGAGGAGCGCGTGGCGCTCTCGGTGGGCGTGGAGACGCCCGCCGGGCTGCTCGGCGTGACCTGCACGCACCTGCACTGGCGCCTGCACCACGGCTTCGTGCGCGAGCGACAGGTGGTGGCGCTCGCCGACTTCGCGCGGCGCCGCCGTCCGAGCCTCGATCTGCCTCCGGTGATCCTCGGCGACCTGAACGCGGAGCCGGACTCGGCCGAGATCCGCTACCTGACCGGCCTCCAGTCGCTCGGCGGGCGGAGCGCCCTCTTCTACGACGCCTGGCGCCTGCGCGGCGACGGGGGGCCCGGGATCACCTGGTCCAACCGCAACCCCTGGGCCGCCGCGATGCACGAGCCCGACCGCCGTCTCGACTACGTGCTGGTGGGCTACCCCCAGCCGAACGGGATCGGCCGGGTCGAGGCCTGCCGCGTGGTCTGCGACGACGAGCGCGACGGCGTCTGGCCGAGCGATCACTTCGGCGTGTATGCCGAGATCCGGACCGAGCCCCTGCGCTCCGGGAGCTGAGCCGCCGCGGGCGACGCCGCCGGCAGCACGAGGAGCGCGCTGGCCAGGACCGCGAGGCCGGCCAGCAGCAGCACGAGGCCCGACGCGATCCCCACCCGCCGCAGCATCCGCTCGTCGAAGCGGCTGCGCAGCAGCTCGACACCGCTCGTCATCGCCACCCACCAGAGCATCGAGCCGGAGAGCACGCCCGCCACCACCAGGGCCGCCGCCGGTCGGTCGAGCTCCCGGTCGGCGAGCCCGACCACCGCGAAGACCGCGCCGATGGTGAGCAGCACCAGGGGGTTCGAGAGCGTGAGCAGCAGGGCCGAGAGGAAGGCGCCGGCGAGCCCGCTGGCGCGCGCCGCCGCGGGCGCCAGCACCGGCACGTGGCGCAGCGAGCGCACGCCGAGCGCGCACAGCGCGATGCCGCCCCCCACCCGCAGCGCGAGCTCGTGCTCCAGCAGGAAGCGCGACACGAAGCTGATGCCGAAGGCGGCCACGGCGCCGTAGAAGGTGTCGGCGAGCGCGGCACCGCAGCCCGAGACGAAGCCCAGCGCCCAGCCTTGCGTGAGCGTGCGGCGGATGCAGAGCACGTTCACGGGGCCCACCGGCACCGCGATCGCCAGGCCGATCAGGATTCCGCTCAGGAAGAAGCCCACCGCCCCCGCCCCCGCCAGACGCACCTTGCGTCGGATTCATACCTCGCTTCCAGCGCGCCGCGAGGCTGCTAGGCTGCCCCCCGTGCGCGCCCCCCTCCCGCGGCTTCTGCTGGCCTGGCTGAGCGCCGTGTCTCTTTGCGGGGCCTTCGGGGTCGTCGGGGCGCAGCCGGCGGCGGCGGAGTCGGCGCTGCGCTTTCCCGAGCCCGCCCACTTCGGCGACGTCCCGGCCATCACCTACGATCCGACCGGCCGTCGCATCGGCCCGGCACGCCAGCGGGTGACGCAGCTCCCGGGCGACCACGTACTGATCGAGTCCACCGGGGGCACGGAGGGAGCGGCCTCCATGACCGTCATGGCGGAGCTCGCGCCGGCGGCGGACGGCCGGGGGCTCCAGCTCCTTTGGGAGAAGTCGCACTCCTACGACCAGAACGGGAACTCGCTCGGCATCATGTGGATCGACCACCAGAAGCGCGAGGTGCTCTGCACCCACCCGGACCAGCCCGACGCGACCCTGCGTCTGCCCGATCCCGAGCGGGTGGCGAACGTGCCGCTGAACCTGCTCTTCCTGCCGCTGGTCCACGGCCAGACGAAGGAGGTGGACTTCCAGTTCCTGGTCTGTCGCGGCCCGCGGGTGGTGAACGCGCGGGCGAGCATCGCGCGCCGCATCCCCGAAGGTCCGGACGGCCGCTCGCTGGTCGAGGTGCGCTACGTCCTCGACTTCGGCCCGCTGCTCTCCGTGCTCGCGCGCCCCTTCATCCCGCGCTTCGCGTTCTGGTTCGATCCCAGCCGGCCGGACGCCTGGATCGCGCATCGGATCCCGCTCTTCTCGGGCGGCCCCGAGGTGCTGGTGGTCCGCTCCGGCGTGGCCCCCGCGAGCCTCGGCCTGAAGCACTGAGGAGCCGCGCCGTCTCCGCTTCGACTCAGGCGGCGGCGTCCGAGGCCGTTGCGTGGAACGAGAGGAAGCGCGCGGCCTCGTCGCGACCGAGGTAGAACTCGAGGAGCCGTCGCTCGGCGGCGACCAGGTCCACCACCACCAGCGCGTCCAGCACGTTTCCGAACCCCGGATCGAGGCTCGCCGCGACGAAGCGGCCGCCGAGCTTCAGGTACTCGCGAACGAGCACGGGAAGACCCTTGCCGTCGGGCTCCAGCGCGGCGACCGCCCGATGGAGGTCGGCCGTCGTGGGGAGCGAGGCCACGCGCGCCGCGAGCGCGGCGCGCTCGCCCCGGCCCAGGCGCAGCGGCCGGCGCGGCGCCACCTGGGCGACGAGCTCGGGAGCAGCGTGCCAGCGGGCGAGATGCTCGGCCACGAGCGCGCGCGAGCCCGGCGTGTAGCGCTGGGAGACGCTGACCGCGCCGAAGAGCATCCGGCGCCGCGGCTCGCGTGCAACCAGTCGTGCGATCCCCTTCCAGAGCAGGAGGAGCGCGCTGGAGGAGCGCTGGTACTCCGGTCGCACGAAGGAGCGGCCGAGCTCCCAGGCGGGACCGAGCCGAGCGAAGAACGCCGCGCGGTAGCGAAAGAGCGTGGCGGTGTAGAGCCCCTGGCGGCCGAAGACCGGCAGCAGCCGATCGCTCGCCGCGAGGCGGTAGGCGCCGGCGAGCCGGCGCTCGAGACGATCCCAGGCCAGGAGATGCAGGTAGTGGCCGTCGAAGGCGTCGAGGTCGACCGGGCGGCCCGTCCCCTCGCCGACGGCACGAAAGCTGATCTCGCGCAGCCGCCCGATCTCGTGGAGCAGGGCCGGGATCCGCTGGGCCGGCGCGGCCACCACCCGGAAGCGCTCGCTCTCGAGCAGGCGCTCGCCCGGCGAGAGCGCCTCGAGCTCGTCCTCCATGCGCGCGAGGACGCCGCGTGCATCCGTCATCTTCATCCCCCCTCGTCGTCCGCGCGGGAAGATCGGCGCCCCGGGTGACGGAGGCGTGAGCGGATGACACGGTCTCGTGAAGAGCCGCGCACGATTGCCGCCGGAGCGCCGGGGCGGGGACCGGCGACGACCGCGCGAGGCCGCTCAGACCGAGACGGCGCGCGAGGGGCGGCCCGAGCGTGCCGCCAGACGCAGCGCCAGGGCCGCAGCGAGGCCCGCCACGAGGGGCACGTAGAGCCAGCCCTCGGCGAACGCGCGGGCGCCATAGAAGAAGGTGAAGATCCCCCACAGCCACCAGCTTCCGACGAGGTGGAGGCGCCGCCAACGCCGTGCGCCGAGCGCCCGCACCGCCGCATCGGACGAGGTGGCGGCCATGCCGTAGACGACGACGTAGGCGCTGCCTCCGATCAGCAGGGTGGCGGGGTCGAGGCGCACCCAGCCGCCGCGCTCGAGGCCGATCACCGCGAAGAGATGGATCGTGTGGGAGACCGCGAACGCGAGACCCAGGTAGCGTCGGTTTCGCAGCAGCCACGCCGTGGCCGGCGTGGGCCAGAGCCGGCGCAGCGAGGAGGCGCTGAAGGCGGCCAGGAAGAGCGCGAGCGAGCTGCGAGCCGTGGCGCGCAGGAGGCTCCGGAGCCCGAGCTCCTCCAGGCCCTGGAGCGCCACCACGCCAGCCGCGAGGCCGAGCAGGGCCAGCGCGAGGAGCGCCAGGAGGAGCGGGCCCTC
>Ga0316628_100005027_pt1 | contig 10503 bp, 3 predicted proteins | sample OWC_Aug_M2_C1_D5_FD_207648 | JGI IMG/M metagenome (GOLD analysis project Ga0316628, IMG submission 207648) | Wetland soil microbial communities from Old Woman Creek delta, Ohio, United States - OWC_Aug_M2_C1_D5_C | ecosystem: Environmental > Terrestrial > Soil > Wetlands | place: USA: Ohio... | reverse complement strand
CCACCAGCAGCGCGACCGCGGCGGCGAGCTTGGCCAGCCACACCCGGTGGCTGCCGCCCGGCACGGTGTAGGCGATCTCCAGGGTTCGGCGGTCGACCTCGCTGGCGATGACGCGCACGCCGAGGCCGACGGCGAGCACGGCCAGGGGCATGCCGATGAGCACGTTCTGCCCGCTGACCGGGTAGAACGCCCCCTCCTGCCAGCCTACGAGCAGGGCGAACGCGTTGTAGGCCGGCCACAGCAGGGGCAGCAGGGGAACCACCCAGAACCGCCGCCCGGCGAGCAGGCGGGCCGAGATCCGGGTCAGCGCCAGGAGGTCCCCTAGTCGCACTCGGCGTCCTCCGACGGTGCCAGGTCAGACAATCCCGACGATGTTGAACACTCACGATCTCTCCGTTCGCCGTGCTCCGCCGCAACATCGTCGGGATTGTCTGACCTGGCACCGCCCACCAGCATCAGGTACCCGTCCTCGAGCGTCGGCTCGACGACGGTGGCGCCGTCGACCGGGCGCTGGCCGCAGAGGATGCGCGCCCTCGACCCGCCCTCGGGCTCGGGCACCTGGTCCACGATCGCGGCGTCTTGCGGCAGCCCCGTCTCGCCGCCCGCGGCCAGCCGCGCCTCCCACACCCGACCCTGGGCGACCTCGGCCAGCGCCGCCGGCTGGCCGTCGAACACGACCTCGCCGCCGGCGAGCACGATGACCCGCTCGCAGGCCACGGCCACGTCCTCCACCACGTGGGTGGAGAAGAGCACCACGCGACCACTGGCGAGCCGCGCCAGCAGGTTGCGAAAGCGGATGCGCTCGCGCGGGTCGAGGCCCACGGTGGGCTCGTCGACGATGATCACCGGCGGCAGCCGAAGCAGGGTGCGCGCCACCGCCGCCCGCTGCCGCATGCCTCCCGAGTAGCTCGCGATGCGCTCGTCGGCCCGCTCGGCCAAACCCACCTCCTCGAGCAGGCCCTCCACCCGCCGCTTTCGTTCCTCGCGCGGGCCGATGTCGTAGAGCAGCGCGTAGTAGCTCAGGTAGTCGCGGGCGCTGAGGTCGCCGGGCAGGCCGAAGTCCTGGGGCAGGTAGCCGACCCAGCGCGCCAGGTGGCGACGGATGCGGGCGATCGCAACCCCGCCCAGGGTCGCGGTGCCGAGCGAAGGCGTGTGGATGCCGGCGAGCACGCGCAGGAGGGTGGTCTTGCCGGCGCCGTTGGGTCCCAGGATCCCGACCATGCCGTGGTCGGCCCGGAACGAGACCCCGCGCAGGCCCACAACCTCCTCGCGCGGCAGGTCGAGCCCGAGCACCCGCCGGCTGAACCGGCGCCATAAGGTCCGCGTCCGCCGCAGCAAGCCCGCCGGCGCGCGCTCAAGAAGCTCGCCGACGGCGATCCGCGCGGCGGTCCGCCGCCCGCCCTGGGTCACGGCCACAACCACCGCCAGCACCGCCACCGCCCCCGGAGCGAGCGCCGGCCGCTCGGCGGCCAACCTGGGCAGCAGGGTGTGGCGCAAGCCGAGAACGGCCAGGACCAGCCAGGGCATGGCCGCCGCCAGCACGCCCTCGACCCCGCCCGGTGCGACCCTGCCGGCAGCGTCGCAGCGCCCGCGTGCCCGCCGCAGCTCGAGCAGCAGGCGACCGGCGAGCACGGCCGCAGCGAAGGAAAACGCCAGCCGCCACAGCATGCCCTCCAGGTTGAGGGCCAGGTAGCCCGCGCCGAGCAGGACCAAAACCAGGGTCGAGGCGCGCTCGCGGGCGTCGCGCGGCACGAACGGGGTCCCGCCGCGGGCGAGGACCCGCTCGGCAAACCGCTCGCCCGCACACCAGGCCCGGCCCACCGGTCCGGGGCGACCGTAGACCTTGTACAGCAGCCGCACCTCGACCGCTGGCGGGCCCTCCCCGGCTATCGGCTCAGGCAGCGGCTGTCGCGGGGCCAGGAGCACCGCAAGCCCGAGCAGGGCCGCGCCCACCAGCACGGTGGTAATGACCTGCCAGACCGTGGTCGTGATCTGATCGCTCCAGACGAGCGGGACCATGACCGCGGTGGTGCCTCCGGCCCAGCCCAGCACGACCCACGGCCCGAGCCGCCCGAACATGCGCTCGAGCCGGCTCAGGAGGACGAAGCCGACCGGGACCAGGAGGAGCGTGAGCAGTGTCGAGGTGGCCAGGCCGCCCATGACCACGGTGGCGAACGGCGGCCAGATCTCGTTCTCGCGGCCGGTGGTGAGGGCCAGCGGCCACAGCCCGGCGATGGTCGTGCAGGTGGTCATGAGCACCGGCCGTGTCCGTTCCCGCACCGCGACCAGGGCGGCCGCCCCGGCGCTCCACTCCGTGGCTCGCGCGTGCTGCTGCATGCGGTCCACGAGCAGGATGGCCGGGTTCACGGTCAGACCGAGGAGCGCGACCGCGCCGACCAGGGCCATGAGGTCGGCCGGCATCCCGGCCAGGACCAGGGCCCAGACCGCGCCGAGAACGGTCAACGGCACCGAGATCAGGATCACCACCGGCAGCACGAGCGACTCGAAGGTGATGGCGAGCACGGCGAGGAGGAGGAGCAGGATCGGGACCAGGGTGCGCTTGAACCAGCTCCGCGACTGCTCCTCGCCCAGCGCCTCGACCGCGTACCCGGCGGGCCGGTGGACGTCGCGCACCGCGTCGCGGACCTCCTCGTCGAGGTGGCGCCGGGCCGGTCCGGTGCGGGGCGCACGGTCCCCGAAGCGGTAGAAGACCGTGGTCTCCCGCCGCCCGTTGTGGTGCAGGATGGCCGGCGGGGCGGGCATCCGCCGCACCTCGGCCACCGTTCCCAGCGGGACCACTCCGGCCGGCGTGGCCAGGCGTAGGCTCTCGATCTCCTCCCCGGCGCGAGGCGACTCGCCCGCGATGGAGCGTACGCTGAGCGGAATCTCACGGCCGTCGGCGAGAGTGAAGCCGGTCCGCATCTCGATGCCCTCGCGCCGGACCACGGCGAGCGCGGGCAGCACCTGGTCCGGGGTCAGCCCGAGCCCGGCCAGGGCGAGCGAGTCGGGCTCGACGCGGATCTCCTGCGGACCCCAGTCGGCCGAGGTCCACGCCGACTTCACCTCGGGGATCGACTCCAACCGCTCCTCGATCGCCGTCGCCAGCTGGCCGAGCTGCAGCGCGTCGGGGCCGGAGAGGACGACCTTGGCCGGACCCTGACCGAAGGGGTTGGAGCCGCCCCCGTTCCCGCCGCCGCTCTCGTCGCCGCCCGTCGCGTCCATGCCGCGCACGTCCACGCCCTTGAGCCCGCGCGCCGCATCCCGCACCACCTCCCGGACCCGCGCCGCCGAGAGGTCGGGCGGCCGCTCGCCCTGGTCGACGAGGTGGATGGTCAGGCTGCCGCCCTCCTCCTGGACGTAGCTCTCGACCAGCTCGACGCCGTTCAGGTCCTTGGCCGCCTGCTCGAGCCTGGCGAAGACCTCGGCGGTGGCCGCGAGCGACCCGCCGCCCGCCACTTCGACCACCATCCGCACCTCGTCCGCCTCAGTCGCCTCCTCGGCCATGGTGCTCACCGTCAGCCACGGCACCGCCACCACCGCCGTGAGCAGGACCGCCGTCGCCGCTCCTCCCAGCCAGCCCGCGGGCCGGCGCAGCGCCACCTTGAGCAACCCGCCGAAGAGCTCCCGCCCGCGGTCCGGACGGACCAGCCCGGCATAGGCCCGCTTACGCGCCCGCACCTCCTCCAGGCGGGCCAGGGCGGCCGGCGCGGCCAGCCGATGGGCGAGCAGCGGGACCAGCCCCACCGCGACCAGCAGGGATGCGCCGAGGGGCAGCACGATCGCGATCGCCATCAGCTCGAGCATGCCCCGCGTGACCGCGTCCTCGGTCGTGAAGCTGAGCGGCACGAAGACCACGGCCGTGGTCACGCTGGCGGCGGTGATGGCGCGCACCGTGCGCCGCACCCCGCCCGTCACGGCCTCGTCCGCGCTCACCCCCCGCTCCAGGCGTCGCTGGACCGCCTCGTAGACCACGATGCTGTTGTCCACCAGCATGCCGATGCCGACGGCCAGCCCGAAGAGCGTGATCAGGTTGAGGGTCTGTCCCCCCACGAACAGCAGGGCCAGGGCGGCGAGCAGGCTCACCGGCACCGCCACCGCCACCACGGCCACCGCCCGCAGCTCGCGCAGGAACAGGAAGAGCACGGCCAAGGCGATGACGAAGCCCGATAGGGCCAGGCCCTTGAGCCGGTCGAGCTGCTCTTCGACCAGCTCGGCGGCGTCGAAGCTGACCACCAGCGAGACGCCCATAGGCTCGAGCTCGGTGCCGAGGTCGCGGATCTGCCGACGCAGGCGCTTGCCGAGCGCGACCAGGTTGGCGTCCTCGTCCTGGAAGATGACCAGGCCCACCGAGGGCCGGCCGTCGACCCTGAACAGCGTCTCCTCGCGCCCCGAGCCGAGCTCGATCGAGGCCACGTGCCGCAGCAGCACCGGCTGTTCCGGCGCGATCCGCACCTCGCCCAGGGTGATCTGGCCGGAGGGTCGGCCGTCGAGCACGACCGCGGTCCGCCCGGCCTCGTCCTCGCACCCGCCGAGGTGGCGCAGGCGCTGCACCGAGCGCTGCAGGGCGCCGACGATGGCCGGCGGCGTGACCCCCAGCGCGGCGCAGCGGTCGGGGTCGACGCGCACCGTCAGCTCGCGCGAGGCCCCCCCACCGGCGAGCACCCGGCTGACCCCGCTGACCGCGCTCAGGCGCGGCTCCACCAGCTCCTCCACCAGGTCACGGATGGCGTAGCGGTCCTCGCCTCCGGCGACGTTGACGATCATCACGAAGCGGCTGGCGACCTCCAGGTTCTCGGCCGAGACCTCGACCACGGTCCCGACCGGCTGACCGCGGGCGAGGTCGGCGGCCAGGCGCTGCAGCTCGAGCTCGCGGATCTTCATGTCGGCTCCGGGTGAGAAGCGGACCTGGAGGCTGCCCCCGGAGCCGCGCACCTCGCCCCAGGTCTGGTCGAGCCCCGCGAGCTCCCAGACCCGGCTCTCGAGCGGGGTCAGGAGCTCCCGTTCCACCGCCTCGGGCTCGCTGCCGGGCCGAAAGAACGACACGTGAAGCGAGTCACCGCCGAGCGCCGGCATCAGCTCGACGGGGATTCGCCACCACCCGATCACGCCCAGGATGACGATGGCCAGGAAGACCATCGAAGTTGCGACAGGTCGGCGGATGGGGAGAGAGAAGAGGCTCATCTCGCCATTCCCGCTCCCGTCACGGAGCCCGAGCCCATTCCCGTTACCGTTCCCCACCACCGCCTGCGAATGCCCCCGAGCGCGCCCCTTCGCGGCGCTCCTGATCTCGTCACCGGCCGTCGACGTGGCGCCTGTTTGTCGGCCCGTGCGACCATTTCTCCGACCTACCCCTCCCGCCCCCCCGGGCGCAGGCGATCGAGGAGGAGATACAAACACGGGATCACGAACAGCGACGCCAGGGTGGAGGCGATCAGGCCGCCGACCAGGGTCAGGGCGAGCGGGCTGCGCAGCTCGGACGCCTCGCCCGCGCCCACGGCCAGGGGCAGCAGCGCGAGCACCGTGGTCGCGGTGGTCATGACGATCGGGCGCAGGCGGATGGCCGCGGCCCGGGCGATGGCGACCCGTCGCGCCATGCCCCCGGCCCGCAGCTGCTGGACCGCATCCACGAGCAGGATGGCGTCGTTGACCGCGACCCCGGCGAGCACGATCAGGCCGAGCACGGCCATCACCCCCACCGGATCGCCCGCCGGCACCAGGACCAGAGCCACCCCGATCAGGGCGCACGGCACCGCGGCCAGCACGGTCAGCGGATGGAGCAGCGACTCGAAGGTCGCGGCCAGCACCATCAGCACCAGGAGCAGGGCCAGGCCGCCCGCCCACTCGAGCTCGGAGAATGCCCGCACCCGCTCCTCCTCCTCACCGGCGAGCGCGGCGCGCAGGCCGGGTCGCAGGTCCGCCTCCTCGAGCGCGGCCTCGACCGCGGCCCGCGCCCGCGGCGCGTCTGCCCCAGCGGCGATGCGCGCGGTCACCCGAGCAACCCGCTTCTGGTCGCGGCGGAAGATCTCCCGCGCCCCTTCGGCCAGCTCGAAGCGGGCCACGTCGCTCAGGGTCAGCCGGGCGCCGTCGGCACTGGTCAGAACCACCGCGCCGAGCTCGGCGCGACCCACCGGCGGCAACCTGAGCACCACCTCCTGCTCCTCGTCGCCGGTGGTGAGAACCGTCACCCGGCGACCGTCGAGCGCCGCCTCCAGCACCCCGGCCACGGTGTCCAGGTCGATGCCGAGCCCGTCCGCGAGGCTGCGGTCGAGGATCACGCGCAGCTCGGGTGGCCCGCCCTCGAAGGAGGAGCGCACGTTCCACAGCTCGGGGCAGGCGCCGAACCGCCGCGCCACGGCCTCGGCACCTTGGCGCAGGTCGTCCAGCGAGCGGCCCGAGATCTCCACCACCACGGGAGGGCCACCGGTACCGAGGGCGGTGGTCAGGGCCGAGGCGCCCACCTCCCACGACGCCTCCCAGCCCTCCAGCGTCGCCACCGCGGGCGCCGCAGCCTGCACCACCTGGTTCGCGCTGCGACCGCCTGCCGCCAGGCGGACCCGCAGCCGAGCGGTGTTCTCCTCGGTCAACTCCTCGCGAATGACGCGGTCGTCCTCGGGTAGCCTTCCGACCTCGGCCAGAGTGGCCGCGAGGTCGTCGCCGGCCGCCAGCCGCACCATCTCCTCGACCGCGGCCACCACCTCGGCGGTCGACTCGACCCGCTCGCCCGGGGGGCCGACCAGGCGCACGGCGAGCTGCCGGGGATCGGCCGGGGGCAGGAGCTCGGTGCCGAGCCGGAGCAGGCCGACGACGGCGAGCGCGATGAGCACGGCCGTGACGGCGACCACCAGGAGCGGGGTCTCGAGGAGGCGGGCGACCATCCGCTCCAGCCGCGCGCTGCCGGGATCGGTGGCCTGGGTGCGGCCCCGAGGTAGGAGCCAGGTAGCGAGAGCAGGCACGAGCAGCACGGCCACGACCAGCGAGGCGCTGAGGGAGACCACGACCGCGAACGACAGCCCAGACACCAGCCGCGCCGCCAGACCGCGCACGAAGAGCACGGGCAGGAACACGACGCAGGTGGTCAGGGTGCTGGCGACGATGGCGCCCCCGACCAGGCCGGTCCCGCGCGCGGCCGCATCCGGCACCGCGTCACCCTCGCTGCGACAGCGGAAAATGCTCTCCACGACCACGATCGCGTTGTCGACCAGCATGCCGGCGCCGAGGGCGAGGCCGCCCAGGGTCATCAGGTTGAGGCTGTGGCCGGCGAAGCGCATGCCGAAGACCGCTGCCAGCAGGGACACCGGGACCGCGGAGGCGACGACCACGGTCGGGCCGACCGAACGCAGGAACAGGGCGAGCACGGCCACGGCCAGGGCAATGCCGACCAGGGCCGCGCTCTCCACGTCGCGGATGGCGTCCTCGACCAGGGCCGCCTCGTCGGCCACCGTCCGCACCTCCACCCCGGGCAGGTCCTCGCCCAGCCCGGCCATGGCCTCGCGCACGGTGCGCGACACCGCCACCGTGTTGGCGCCCGCCTCCTTGAACACCTCCAGGCCAACGCCCTCGACGCCGTCGACCCGGACCAGGTCGGCGATGTCGCGGTCGGCGAGCACCACCTCGGCCACGTCGGACACCCGCACCGGCACCTGGCCGCCGGCGGCGTCGCGGCGGTAGCCCACCACCACCTGAGCCACGTCCTCGGGCCGTCGGAAGCGTGACAGCCCGCGCACCGTCCACACCTTGCTCCCCTCCTCCAGGGTGCCGGCGTTGACGTCCAGGTTGGCGGCGCGGATGCGCGTCTCCAGCGTCGCCACCGTCAGGCCGTGAGCCTCCATCAGGTAGCGGTCGACGACGACCCGCACCTCCTTCTCGCGGCCACCGGTGACCCGCACCTCGGCCACGCCCTGAAGCTGCTCGAGGGCCGGCGCCACCTGACGGCGGGCGATGCGCCGCAGCTCGGCCAGGTCGGGCTGGCCCGAGGGCGCCACCAGGCCAAGGGCCAGCACCGGCAGCTGGCGCGGGTCGAAGCGGCGCACCAGCACCTCGTCCACGTCGGGGTCGCCGGCCAGGGGGCTGATCGCCTTCTGCACGTCGACCAGCGCCAGGTCCATGTCGGCCGACCAGTCGAAGACGACCCGCGCTACCAGCCGGCCGCTGCGCGCCACCTGGTCGATGGCGCGGATGCCGCGGACCGCGAACAGGCGCTGCTCGACCTGCTCGCCGTAGAGCCGCTCCATCTCGGTCGGGGGCCGGTCGCCGGAGCGCACCGAGACCAGCACGGTCGGGCTCTGCAGGTCGGGGAGTAGGTCCAAGGGTAGACCCTGCCACGAGATCCAGCCGAGCAGGACCACGGCCGCGGCCAGCACCGTGACCGCCACCGGCCGCTCGACCGCGAGACGGGCGATGCGCTCCATGTCCCTACCCGTTCCCGATCCCGTTCCCGAGCCCGCTCCCGATCCCGTTACCGATCTCGAGCCCGTTACCGTTGCCGGTTCTCACCCCGGCGCCCGAGCCGCCCCCCCACCCCTTCCGCGGGTGCCGGGGGGACTCAAACCGGCCCTCCGCCCGGTCGGCATCAGGATCGCGATCAGGACGGAATCCGAGACCGGGCATCCTACGAGGCCCCGGCGACGCGGACCCGGGTGCCGTCGGTGAGCGTCTCCAGGCCGCGGGTGACGATGCGCTCGCCGGGCTCGAGACCTTCCTTGACCTCGACCGTCGCGTCGTCGCCGAGGCCGAGGGTCACGTCGCGGCGCGCCACCCGCTGGCCGCGTAGCACGAAGACCACGCGCTTGCCCGCGCGCTCGGCGACCGCCTCGCGCGGGACCACGGGCACCCCTGCCCGCCGCTCGCCGATGACGGTGACCTCGACGAACATGCCGGGCCGCAGCAGGCGGTCGGGGTTGTCCACCTCGACCTCGGCGCGCAGGGCGCGGGTGGTCGCGTCCATCACCGGCGCCAGCCGCGCCACCCGGCCCTCGAAGCGACGGTCGTCCCAGGCGAGGTGGCGGACGCGCGCCAGCATGTCGACGCACACGCGGGCCACATCCGGGCCGACCACGTCGACCTCGGCCACCAGCTTACTCGTCGCCGCCACCTGGGCCACGACCAGGCCCGGCGCCACCAGCTGCCCGCTGGCCAGAGGCTGCCCCTGGGCGTCGCGGGCCAGGCGCAAGATCACCCCAGCGATCGGGCTGGTGAGCCGATTGCGGCTCTCGCTCAGGCGGCTGCGGTCGAACTCCAGGCGCGCCTCCTCGAGGGCGGTCTCGGCCGCGCGCAGCTCGTTGTCGGGGATCAACCCCTGCTCGAACAGGCTTCGCGTTGCCTCGAGGTCCGAGCGCGTCGCCTCGTAGCGCTGACGGGTAGCCGCGCTCCGCGCCGCCAGGCGCACGTCCTCGCCGGTGATCTCGGCCACCACCTGACCCGCGGCGACGGAGTCGCCCTCGCCCAGCCGGCGACCGCCCGCGTCGCGCGCGATCTCGAGGACACCGCCGGTCTCGACCGTCAGGCTGACCACCTCGGGCGCGCGCAGGGTGCCGGTGGCCACGATCCGCTCCTCGACGTCGCCGACCCCCACCTCCTCGACCGTCACCGGCACCCGGAACTCGACCTCCCCCACCCCGCCGTCACCACCGCAGCCGACCAGCGCGAGTGCGGTGACCAGCACCATCGCCGCCGCCCACCTGGGGAGCGCAAAACCCGGCGCTCTCCTGCCTCTCTTCGCGCCTTTGCGACTCTGCGCCTTTGCGTTCCTTCCTGCCGAGGTACTCATGACGGCTCCTCGACGACCACGGCCGTGGCGGCCGGGGTCCAGCGGATGGCGTCCGCCACCACCACCTGGCCGTCGGCCTTGTCGCTCAGCACCACCTTCACCTCACCCGCGGCGAGCTGATAGCTGCCGACCAGGTTCCAGCCCTGGGCGGCGGCGGCCGAGTCAAACTGGACCTGCTGCTCGCCCGAGCCTTCGACGATCTTGAGGTTCCAGGTGCCCCACTTGCGCACCGCCTGGAAGCGCTCCTTGGCCGGCAGGTGGAGCTCCAGGTCCCAGCTGCCCGGGCGCGGCAGGGCGGCCGCGAAGGTCGCGCTGCGCGAGCCCTTGCCGACCCGCACCGCGGCCGTGGTGTGGCGGTAGCGGCCCCAGGCGCTGGCGCTCTGGAGGCGGCTCCAGCGCGCAGGCGGGAAGCCGAATGCCTGCAGGGGCAGGCCCTGGTCGGTCTCGTCGTCGTCGCTGCGACGGCCGATCCGAAGCCCACCCCTGGCGCCGCCGTCGTCGACCACGAAGGCCTGGTCGAGGTCGTCGACGGTCACCACATCGGGCGGGCCCGGCGACCACTCGACCGCGCTCGCGCCCACGATCGCCTCGGCGTTGACGATCTCCCCCTCCCCGACCGGCTGCATGGGCGCCAGGAAGGCCTCGCGGTTGAGCGACAGGTAGGGCTCCACGAGGGCCTGCTGCGGCGGCTGCGAGAACACGGCGCCGTAGCGCAGCGCGGCCCGCCCGGCGATCCG
>Ga0316628_100005026_pt1 | contig 10503 bp, 8 predicted proteins | sample OWC_Aug_M2_C1_D5_FD_207648 | JGI IMG/M metagenome (GOLD analysis project Ga0316628, IMG submission 207648) | Wetland soil microbial communities from Old Woman Creek delta, Ohio, United States - OWC_Aug_M2_C1_D5_C | ecosystem: Environmental > Terrestrial > Soil > Wetlands | place: USA: Ohio... | reverse complement strand
GTCCAGATCGAGTACGGCGATGGGAAAATCGGCCAGATGTCACCATTGAAGGATGTCCCGTAGCATCATTCAATCCGTTTGCCCTCGAAATCGCTTCAGACCGCCATGCTGAGGTCCGTCCTCTCCTCTGGGGTCCATAAGGGTTTTTATCGCGCACGTCCCTTGGGCTACCGTGGACGCCGTCATCCTCGCGGGCGGGCTCGGCACGCGCATGCGGCCGCTCACCCTCCACCGCCCGAAGCCGCTGCTGCCCCTGATGAACGAGCCCATGCTCGACCGGCTCGTGCGCGGCATGCCAGGGGAGGTCGACCGGGTCGTGCTCGCGGTCAACTACATGGCCGACGCCATCCGCGCGCACCTGCGGGAGGTCGACCTGGGAGTGCGGGTCGACGTCGTGGAGGAGGCCGAGCCGCTCGGCACGGGCGGCGCGTTCCGCAACGCTCTCGGCGACCGCCTCGGCGACGAGGTCTTCCTGGGCATGAACGGAGACGTCGTCGCCTCGCTCGACCTGGGCGTGATGCTGCACGCGCACGACGCGCACGGCGGGGCGGGGACCATCGCGCTCTGGCCGGTCGACGACCCGAGCGCCTACGGCGTGGTCGAGACCGGGGCGGACGGACGCATCGTGAGCTTCCAGGAGAAGCCCCCGAGGGGACAGGAGCGGTCCAACCTCATCAACGCGGGCGCCTACGTGCTGCGGGCGGACCTGCTCGCCTCCATCGAGAGGGGCGAGGCGGCCTCCATCGAGCGCGACGTCTTCCCCCGGGTGCTGGGCCGCGGCCTCTACGGCCACAGGTTCGGCGGGTTCTGGCTCGACGCGGGCACGCCCCCTGCCTACCTGCAGGCCCATCGCGAGCTGCTCTGGCGGAGGATGCCGAGGCGGCCGAGGTCGCTCGAGGCGCACCGGACGGCCCGCGTGCTGCGGCCCTGCCTCTTCGGCAGGGGCGTGCGCCTCGGCGAGGGCTGCGAGGTCGGCCCCTACGCGGTGCTGGGCGACGGCTGCACGGTCGCGCGCGGGGCGAAAGTCTCCGACAGCGTGCTGCTGCCCCGCGCGGGCATCGGCGCGCGGGCCTCCGTGGTCCGCTCCATCCTCGGGGAGGGCGCCACGGTCGCCGACGAGGGGTCGGTCGATGACGCCATCGTAGAGGACGGCAAGCTTGTCTGAGAGGCTTCTATCAAGAAAAATATATATAATGTCTATGCATTAAAAGTATAGAGAGGGAGGATTGAATGCCGTGAGCTCCGAAGCGATGGGTGTTGTTCGGGAGGGACCGAGCGTATGAAGGATAACCTCAAGCACGCGCTCATCGTGGTGACCGTCTTGGTCGTTTGTTTCGCCATATCATTGCTCTTGTACGAGGCCCTTATTTTAGATGGACACCATCACCATGATGGTATGATTATGGTTACAGCGACGGTGACCCCAATCGATAATGCGGAATATGCGGACGGCATCATCTACCAGGTGAACGCCAGTGAGGTCGGCAAGATCAAGCTTGACGCTAAGGTCATTGATACTGACGGTAAGCCTATGAAGAACGCCATCGTCGAGGTCACAGGTCCAGGTTTTTCCATGAAGACCAATACGACCAACTCCAAGGGGATAGCGGGCTTCGAGCTGTCATTCGAGCTCACTAGCTCCGCTGGTGACTTTATCACAATCAAGGCCTCGAGAAGTACATCGGAATTGGGGGGCGTAGCAACCTACCAACTCCCGGTCCATCCAAAATAATATTGTTCTCTTGCCAACCAGGCTATGTTCATAGAGGTCTTCAATGGCCATCCATGGAGTTACCCATAGCCAAATCGTAGAGGCGTTTTAGATTGCGATGACCACGCCAAAGACCCATCTGAAGGCCTTCCTTGGACCTCCTTGGTGCAGAGCACCGAAATCGCAGTGAGGGGTATTCGGACGAGGATCCCGTCGCCGTTGACGGGAGGCAGGCCTGTGGGCGGCCCTCACGGCCTCAGCGTCAGCTTGCTGCGCTCATAGGAGAGGTAGGCCATCGTCGCGATGGCGAGCGCGATCCAGACCAGGTTGAGCAAGGCGAGACCGCGTGAGTGCCGCATGACCGCGGCCGCCGTGGTCCCGACGATGAGGATGGCCAGGAGAATCGCGGTGCCGAAGGCCAGTGTGAGGAGGCGCACTGCCTGGGCCTGGAGCGCGTCGTCCGGGCTGACGGGCCCTGCCGGCCTGGCAGGACCCTGGCGTCCCGCCGGCCTCGCGCGCAGGCCCTCGGCCATCGCGCGCTCGTACTCCTCCTCCTCCGGCAGCCGCTCGGTCAATCCCCTCCCCCCATGCCGCCGTACATGCGGGCCATCCGCAGCCCCATGAGGATGTGCTCCGTCGCGCCCGCCTCGACCGCGGGCCCGTGGGCGGGGTACATCGCCTCCGCGCCCAGGCCCGAGAGCCTCTCCAGGCTCCTGACCAGCTCGCCGTGGTCCCCGCCAGAGAGGTCCCACCGGCCGATGCCTCCGTCGGCGTAGACCGTGTCGCCGGGGAGGAGCGCGCGGGCCTCCGCGTCCCACAGAGCGATGGCGTCCGGGGAGTGGCCGGGCGTGTGCAGCACCTCGTAGCGCGCGTCGCCCACGTCGATGACGTCGCCCTCCCTCAGGGGGTGGGGCTCGACGGGCTCGAGCTCGCCCCCGAACATCCACGCGTCCGTGCCCTCGCTGTCGGCGCCCTTGAGGGCGGCCATCCCCAGCACGTGTATGTACACGGGCGCGCCCAGGGCCTTGGACATGCCTGCCGCGCCCCCCGAGTGGTCGTAGTGCCTGTGCGTGAGCACGATGCGCTCGACGCGCCTCCCCTTCAGCATGTCGTTGATGCGGCGCACGTACCAATCGGTCGCGCCCCCCGTGCCGGCGTCGACGACGACCGGCCGCTCGCCGTCTAGCACGTGGATGTTGCTGTCGAACGCCTGGCCGGCGAGGCGGCGGACCCCCTGGCGACCCGTGGGAGGCATGCGCATCCCCCAACGCGCCACCCGGTCATGAGCGTTGCGGCCCGTGGCGGGCCCGCGATGGGCCTGTGGCCTGCCAGAAAAGCTTGATTACCCTCCAATCCCATCGGACAGCGGTCAGCTAGGGGGACCGCCGGTGGCCGATGAGGAGAAGGGCGAGGACCTGTGGTCGGGCAGGCTGGGCTTCCTGCTCGCCGCCATCGGCTCCGCCATCGGCCTGGGGGCGGTCTGGCGCTACCCCTACCTCGTCTACGAGTACGGCGGGGGGGCGTTCCTCATCCCCTTCCTCATCGCCCTGTTCGTGTCGGGCATCCCCCTCATGATCCTCGAGCTCGGCGTGGGCAAGACGTTCCGCACCTCGGCCCCGTTCGCGTTCATGCGCGTGAACAAGAAGATGGCCTGGGTCGGCTGGGCCACGCTCATGATCGGGTTCGTGATCATCTCCTACTACACCGTCGTCCTCGCTTGGTCGCTCGTGTACATGTTCTACTCGCCCAAGCTCTCCTGGGGAGGCGACCCGCAGAACTTCTTCAACAACGAGGTCCTGCACCTATCTTCTGGCCCCGGCGCCATCGGGGGCGTCAGCATAGCTGTGCTGGCCATGGTCCTTGTCACGTGGCTCGTGATCTATCTCATCGTCGTAAAGGGCATCAAGATGGTGTCCAAGGTAGTCATGCTCACCGTCCCCGCGCCCTACATCCTCATGACCATCCTGGCCTTCTTCACCCTCCGCCTCCATGGCGCGGACGTGGGGCTCGAGTACTACCTGAGGCCCGACTTCCACGCCCTGGTCAACCCGGAGGTCTGGCTCGCCGCGTTCGCGCAGATCTTCTTCGCCCTCTCGCTCTCGACGGGCGTCATGATAGCGTACAGCTCCCGGCTCGAGAAGAAGGCCGACGTGGTCAACAACTCCTACATCGTGAGCTTCCTCGACATCGGCTACGCGTTCTTCGCGGGCATCGTCGTGTTCTCCACGCTCGGCTACATGGCCAGTGCGCAGGGCGTGCCCATGTCCGAGGTGGTCAGCGGGGGCCCGGGACTGGCCTTCGCGACCTACCCGACCGCCATCTCGATGCTCCCCAGCGGGGCCGCCATGTTCGGGGTGCTGTTCTTCCTGATGCTGTTCACGCTGGGCATAGATTCGGCCTTCGCGACCATCGAGGCCGTCGCGCTCGGCCTCAAGGACGCGGGGCTCAACTACAAGCGGATGTCGCTCATGGTCTGCGTCCTTGGGGGCGGGCTCGCCGCGCTGTTCGCGACCGGTGGGGGCTACCACTGGTTCTGGATAGTGGACAACTTCTTCAACGAGGTCGGCATAGTGACGATGGGCATCCTGGAGTGCTTCATCATCGGCTACCTCTACGACCCCGACAACTTCGTGAGGAATGTCAACGAGACGAGCGAGCTCCACGTCGGCAGGTTCTGGATCTACTGCATCAAGTACATCACCCCCGGTATCCTGACGGTCATGCTCGTGGCCAAGCTCATACAGACCGCGACCTCCGGCTTCGAGGGCTATCCCCTGTGGTCGCTCCTGGCGGGGGGCCTGCTCCCCCTGGTCGTCATCGGCTTCATCGGCGTCTACATGTCGAGGAGGTGGCCCGGACGGGACTGAGCTTCTCCGCGTGGGCGGTGGCCACCACGGCCAGCCTCATCGTCTACGGGGGCACCATCTACTTCGTGTCCATCGCGATGAAGTGGCGCATCGACCACTTGCTGGAGCGCCTCCGACTGGGGTTCGTCGTCAGCACCTGGCGCAAGGGGTTCCACGGCCAGGTCGCCGTGTTCGCGGTCGTGCTGCTCGTCCTGCTCCCCATCGAGGCGGTCGCCATCGGGCCGGGCGCGGGGCCCAAGGAGCCGCGGCCCTTCCAGCCGCCCGACATCTTCGAGGAGGCCCAGGACATCGCCGAGGTGAGCGGCGTCTCTACTGAGGGGGGGGACCCCGTCAACGCGACGCCGGACATCGAGCCTGAGATCATCGCGGCGAACCTCACGCTCCAGTGGGTGGACGACGACGCGCGCGAGCCCCCCGGCGGGCCCTTCGGGCTCACCCCGAAGAACAAGCCCGACACGCTCCGGCTCACGGTCAGGCTGGCCGGCGGGGAGACAACGACGGGGGAGGCCATGAACGACCCGACCACCCGCAACGGCGAGGTCAAGATAGGGCCGCTCAGGGCATCCAAGGGTGGCAACCTGAACGGCTGGTCCATCACCGTCGAGTGCGTGTCGGCCGGGGACGTCCAGGGCCGGCTCATCACCTACACCCAGGACACGGGCAATGCCTGGACGCTCTACGTCGAGTACACGACATTGATAGCGGTCGCTGGGAACTCGACGCAGGGACCCTGAGCGCGCGGGCCCATCCCTGGGTGCGCGCCCTGCTCAGTCCTGTATGCCCTCCTCCATGACGGAGAAGACGGCCTCGCCCTCGGGCAGGTTCGGCGAGTCGATGAGCCTCGCGATGCGCTTGGGGCCCTTGCTCTTGCGGAGGTAGACCCTGAACGTGGCCGCGTGGCCCACGATGTGGCCCCCGATGGGCCTCGTGGGGTCGCCGAAGAACGCGTCGGGCTTCGCCTGGACCTGGTTGGTCACGCCGACGACGGCGTTGAAGATGTCCGAGAACCGCTGCAGGTCGTGCAGGTGCTTGTTGAGCTTCTGCTGCCGGTCGGCGAGCGCGCCCCGCCCGATGAACTCGGCGCGGAAGTGCGCGGTGAGGGAGTCGACGATGAGGCACCGGGTGTTGAACTCCTTGGCGATCTCCGACGCCTTCTCGACGAGCAGCATCTGGTGGTGCGAGTTGAAAGCGCGCGCGACGCGGACCTTCGAGAGCGCCTCGTCGGGATCGATGCCCTGCCCCTCGGCCATCTGGATGATGCGCTCGGGACGGAAGGTGTTCTCGGTGTCGATGTAGATTGCCGTGCCGCCCAGCCCGCCCTCCTCGACCGGCTTGCCCGTGTTCACGGCCAGCTGGTGCATGATCTGGGTCTTGCCCGAGCCGAACTCGCCGAAGAACTCCGTGATGGCCTGGGTCTCGATGCCGCCGCCGAGCAGCTCGTCGAGGGTGTTCGAGCCGGTCTTGAGCTTGCCGACGAGCTTGCGCTTCTCCATTATCACGTCGCCCGTCTCGAACCCGCCGATGTCGGCCTGCTTGCGCGCTGCGGCGATGATCTTCACCGCCGCGTTCACGCCGATGTCCGCGGTCTCCGCCAGCACCTGCGGGGCGCTGACGGCTATGCTCATGAGGTCGGTGAACCCAGCCTCCACCAGCTTCTCCGCGGTCGCGGGACCGACGCCAGGTAGGTTCTCGATGGCGCTCGTATCGTCCGTCGTCATTACGTCCACCTTTCTGGGGAGCAGCAATCGGAGGGACGGTAGATAAGGATGTCCGTGGGGGGACAGTGAATGTGGGGCAGCCCGGGGGGCCCGGACCGGGCGCTCTGGCATCCTTCGAACCGCGTCTGAAAGGGTATAAATATGGCCGAGGGGCCTTCCCGGAGCAGACGTCCAGGGCCCCCCAGGTAGGGTATCCATGTCACCAATGGCCAGCCGCCTCGTCTGTGCGATGCTAGCGCTCCTCGTCTGCCTCCCCGCCCCCGCCGTGCTCGCGGCGGCACCCTCGCGGTCCGACGCGCCCGCGCCGGCCCCCCCGGCAGGGTCCGGCCAGGGCCTGGGCCAGGGGCAGGGGGAGGAGTCGCGAACGGTGGTCGTGGACCCGACCGTGGACAGGTTCACGTCGCTCCTGCCGTGGCCCACCAACCGATCGCTCTACGGGATGGAATGGCGGCCAGGCGGCAGCTACGGGCTCATCGTGGGCAGCGGCGGGATGCTGCTCAAGTGGACGGGCACGGCCGTCGAGCAGATAGAGACGGGCCTGGAGGAGGGGCTGTTCGACCTCGACTGGAAGGCGGACGGGTCCTCGGCCATCATCGTGGGCAACAGCTCCACCGTCCTCCTGTGGGACGCCGCGACGGAGGACCTCACGCTCCTGCCCTTCTCGGCCACCCTCCCTCTGTACGGCGTGGCCTGGGACCCCAGCGGCCTGGGCGCGCTCATCGTGGGCGAAGGGGGCTACGTGGCGCACTACAACGGCACGGGCCTGGTGCGCATCGACTCAGGGACCTCGGTGTTCCTGTGGCGCGTCGCGTGGCGGCCTGGGTCAGACTACGCCATCGCCGTGGGCGACGAGGGCGTCGTGCTCGAGCTCAACACGACGCTCGTGCGCAAGAAGGTCGACCTGCCCATCCTGTGGAACCTCTGGCGCGTGGGGTGGGCGACCGACGGCAGCTACGCGCTCATCACGGGCCAGCAGCACATCGGCGGCTACCCCTACTCCCTCGTGGCCCGGTACAACGCATCCGGCACGTACGACGAGCAGGCCGTGCCGGGCACCCCCGCGGCGGGGCTTCGGGGCCTGCAGTTCGCACCCGGGGGCTCGCAGGCCATCATCGTGGGGGAGAACTCGACCGCGTTCCTCTGGAACGGGTCGAACCTCACGGGCATCCCCGCGATCGACGACAGGACGCTGCGCGGCGTGGGCTGGGAGGGCGACGGGACGCACGCGCTCGCCGTCGGCAACCGTGGCGTGGTGATGCGATGGGACGGGGGTTCGTGGTCCTACAGCTCCTACGACCCCCAGGCGGACCTTACCTCCATCGCATGGCGCCCCCAGGGGAACTACGGGTTGGTCGTCGGGTTCAAGGGCTACGCGGCCAGGGTCTCACCCTCGGGCTGCTCCCCCTTGAGCACCGGCATCCTGACCGACCTGTACGACGTGGACTGGTCCTCGGACGGCGCCTTCGCGCTCATGTGCGGCGCCGAGGGGCGCGTGCTCAGGTACGACGCATCGTCCGGCGAGGTCAGCTCCATCAGGACATACATCCCCAACGCGCCCGCCCTGCTCGGCGTATCGGTCAAGCCCGGGGAGTCCGTCGCGCTGGCCGTGGGCGAGGGAGGCAAGGTCCTGCTCTGGACGGGGGGGTTCTGGTTCGATAGGAGCAACCTCACCGTCACCTTTCCCCTCTGGGACGTGGCCTGGAGACCCGATGGGTCCTTGGCCCTCATCGCCGGAATCCAGGGCACGATGCTCAGCTTCGAGAACGACAGGGTCGCGGATTTCGAGTCGCAGCCCAGGTTCCACAACCTCTATTCCGTGTGCTGGAACAAGGACGGCACGGCCGCGATGGCCGTCGGGACCCCGTACTTCAGCGTAGTGGATCACACCTGGTACGATGGCATAGAGATGTACGACGGCAACCAGTGGAACATCGTCGACGGCCATACGAACACGACCTTCTGGGGATGCGCCTTCACGGCCGACGGCGAGACCGGCGTGGCGTTCGGTCAACCCGACATCGTCGTGAAGTACTCGACCCGAGAGGGCACCGAGATCCGCACAGGGTTCAGCAACGGCTTCACCTCCCTGCAGCGCGCGGCCATGGACCCCACGAGGTCGAACGTCGTCTACTTCTGCGGCGGGGGCGGCTACGCCTACCGCATGGACGTGGGGCAGCTCAAGAACCGCCCACCGAAGCTCGTCATCTCCTCCCCTGCCACGGGGAGCGGCTTCAACGTGGGGACCGAGGTGCTGTTCGACTCCGCTGGGACGACCGACCTGGACGGCGACGCGATAGCGTTCACCTGGTGGTCCAACGTCTCCGGGTTCCTCGGGACCGGGAGTGCCATCTCCGTGCGCATCGACGAGCCCGGGTGGCACCGCATCACCTGCTACGCCGACGACGGCCACGGGCACAACGTCTCCGCCTACGTGCTCGTCAGGTTCGACGTCCCCAACTACCCGCCCGTACCCGACATCGAGTCGCCCCTCGAGGGCGCCATCTACACCACAGACGACACCATCGTGTTCGACGCCAACGGCTCGACTGACGCCAACGGCGACCCGCTCACGTTCCACTGGGTCTCGCAGCTCTCGGGCGACATCGGGTTCGCCCAGCGCGTCGAGGCCGCCCTTCCCGCAGGGCTCCATCACATCATCCTGTGGGTCGACGACGGCAAGGGCGGCCACACGGCCGCGTTCGTCAACATCACCGTCGCGGTCGCCAACCGGCCGCCCCGCGTCTACGTCACGGCGCCCATCGAGGGCCAACGGTTCCTGCCCACCGACACCGTCGAGTGCAACGCGAGCTACTCCGTCGACCCCGACGGGGACGTGCTCTTTTACACATGGTACGACAACGCCGTCGTACTGGGCACGGGCGAGGTGCTCAGGGTCGTCATCCCTCTTGAGGGCGCGCACCTCATCGCCGTCCACGCGAACGATGGCCACGGCCACACGGTCGTCGTCGGCGTGAACGTCACGGTAGCGGAGCCCCAGAACCTTCCACCCCTGCTCTCGGTCACCGCCCCGGCGAACAACAGCCAGGTCCAGGGCGTCGTCAACGTGACGGGCACCGCGAGCGACCCCGAGGGCGCGCTCGCCTGGGTCCGCGTCGCCGTGGGCGCGCCCTCCGACTGGGTCGACGCCACCGGCCTCGCCAGCTGGAAGTACCAGTGGGACACGCGCCGCCTGGCCGACGGCCTCTACCAGATCTGGGTCGAGGCATCCGACGGCGAGCTCACGGTGCGCATGTGGGTCCAGCTCATCGTCCGGAACCCGCCGCCCCCGAACGAGGCGCCGACGGTCACGCTCACGACCGTCGTGCCCGCCTCGCTCAAGGGCGCGCTCTCGCTCGAGGGGACGGCCTCCGACCCGGACGGCAGCGTGGCAAAGGTGCAGGTCAGCATCGACGCGGAGCCCTGGGTCGACGCCGTGGGCACGGTGCTGTGGAACTACTACCTCGACACCAAGCAGTACGAGGACGGGCCGCACACGCTGTCCATCAGGTCGTACGACGGCTCGAAGTACTCCGACCTTGTCACGCGGCAGTTCATCATCGACAACGCCGGTCCCCAGGACGGGGGCGGCGGGGTGCCCATCCTGCTCGTCGTGGGCATCCTGGTCGTCATCGTCGCAGTGGCCGTGGTGGCCGTGCTCGCGCTCAGGGGAAGGAAGGAGCGCTAGCGTCACCGACGGCCAGGAATGGGAGGGCCGTACCGGCCCGCCAAGGGACCGCCCGATGTCTCAGAGCACGGCGTCGGTCGAGCCCTCGATGATGGGCATCTTGCACTTGGGGCAGACCGTCTCCTTGTGGCGCGACATCGTCCGGGTGGCGTTGGCCATGCGGATGCACTCGTCGCAGACGAACTCGCCGCAGTCGAAGTGGCGGATCGTGGGCGGGTTCTTGTGGCACACCGAGCACACGAGGGGCTCCGCGGGCCTGGGCGGCGTTGGCGGGGGCACCTCGACCCGGGGGGCCTCGATGTCGGCCCCCCCGCCAGACTCCCCTCCCTCCTCGGCCCCCTCCCCGCCCTCGGCCTCCTCCTTCCCCTCCTTGGGCGGGCGCTTTCCCGTCCTCAGGCTCTCCATGGCGACCTCCTTGTCGGCCAGGTCCGCCTCCTCCTGGGCGAGGTGGTCCAGGACGGCCTTGACCTTCTGCGTCGTCAGGATGCCGCCGTTGAGCCTGCGGGAGATGTCCGAGACCGT
>Ga0316628_100005025_pt1 | contig 10507 bp, 9 predicted proteins | sample OWC_Aug_M2_C1_D5_FD_207648 | JGI IMG/M metagenome (GOLD analysis project Ga0316628, IMG submission 207648) | Wetland soil microbial communities from Old Woman Creek delta, Ohio, United States - OWC_Aug_M2_C1_D5_C | ecosystem: Environmental > Terrestrial > Soil > Wetlands | place: USA: Ohio... | reverse complement strand
CGGTAATCCCCCCTAAAACGGTAATCCCCCCTAAAACTAGCAGTGCCCAGAAGTAGAATTTTCTCGTAATGTAACCCCGAGGAGGTTCTACATGAAAAAGTCACGATTCACCGATAGCCAGATCCTGGGCATTCTCAAACAGGCCGAGGCAGGTACACCTATCCCCGAGCTGTGCCGTGAGCACGGCATCAGCAGCGCCACCTTCTACAAGTGGCGAGCCAAGTACGGCGGCATGGATGCGTCGCTGATGGCCCGGATGAAAGAGCTTGAGGAGGAAAACCGCCGGCTGAAGAAGATGTACGCCGAGGAGCGCCTCAAGGCGGAGATCATCCAGGAGGCCATGGCAAAAAAGTGGTGAGGCCATCTTCCCGCCGGGAGATGGCCAAGCAAGCGGTAACACAGCGAAGTGTGAGTATCCGGGTGGCCTGCCAGGCCTTCGCCATTAGCGAGACTTGCTACCACTACCAGCCAAAGCTATCGGATGAAAATGCCGAAATTGCTGACTGGCTGATCCGGTTGGCTCACAACCAGCGCAACTGGGGCTTTGGGCTGTGCTTCCTGCATCTGCGCAACGTCAAAGGTTTTGGCTGGAACCACAAGCGGGTGTACCGCATTTACCGGGAGCTGGAGCTGAACCTGCGTATCAAGCCCAAGAAACGGCTGGTGCGGGAGAAGCCTGAACCGCTGGCCGTGCCGGAGACGATCAACCAAGTCTGGTCGATGGACTTCATGCATGACCGATTAGAGGATGGACGTGCCTTCCGACTCTTCAATGTGATCGATGACTTCAATCGTGAAGGGCTGGCTATCGAAGTAGACTTCTCACTGCCTGCTGAGCGTGTTGTCAGAACACTGGATCAGATTATCGAATGGCGCGGCAAGCCACAAGCCATACGCAGCGATAATGGGCCCGAGTATATCAGTGGTGTGCTGCAAGCCTGGGCGAAGGACCGAGACATCAGGCTCGACTATATCCAACCCGGCAAGCCACAACAGAATGCCTACGTGGAACGCTACAACCGAACGGTACGCTATGACTGGCTGGGACAATACCTGTTTGCAACCATCGCTGAGGTACAGGAATTTGCCACTCGATGGCTATGGACGTATAACTATGAACGCCCCAACATGGCACTGGGAGGCATCACCCCGAAACAGAAGTTGGCCTTGATGGCATAGGCTCTACTTCTGAGCGCTGTTACAAATGGGGGGATTACCCAATGACAGAGACCGGATTTGTTCTGCAAACCCGTTGAGTAGGCAGGCCGCATCAGTGGCTATTTCCTGATACATTACGCGAATATCACAGGAATGGTTTGGCTGGAGAGATAAATGCGTCTGCACTGGTTTCAACACGTACCTTTCGAGGGGCTGGGCGCCATCGAGGGGTGGGCACGGCAGCATGGGTATGAAATAAGCGTGACCCGTTTCTATGCAGGCGATCAGTTGCCGCGGCTGGAGGCGATCGACTGGCTGGTGGTGATGGGTGGACCGATGAACATCTATGAAGAGGCCGACTATCCATGGCTCAAGGCGGAGAAGATGTATATCCGCCAGGCGATCGAGGCGGGCAAGCGTGTAGTGGGAATCTGCCTCGGTGCGCAGTTGATCGCCGACGTGTTGGGGGGCGCGGTGACCCGCAATGTCCACAAGGAGATCGGCTGGTTTCCTGTGGAGCTGTCGCCGGAGGCGAAACGCGCCGGTCTGGGGGCGGTGCTGCCATGGAGCTTCGATGCCTATCACTGGCACGGTGACACCTTCGCGATTCCACCGCGTGCCTTGCCCCTCGCTCACAGCGAGGCGTGTGTCAACCAGGGCTTTCTCTTTGACAAGCGGGTGCTCGGCCTGCAGTTTCATTTGGAGATGACCGACGCGGGCGCCCGTGAGCTGCTCCAGCATGGTGCAAATGAGTTGGTGGCGGCGCCGTATATTCAGAACGCCGAGACGATGCTGGCCGATCCCAAGCGCTTCACTGCTGCCAACCAACTGCTGGCACAACTGCTCGAACATCTGGCGGTGCAGTCATGAAGCGCTCTGTCTGGAGCTGGGCGTTCTACGACTTTGCCAATTCCGCCTTCGCCACCACGGTGATGGCCGGCTTCTTTCCGCTCTTCTTCAAGCAGTACTGGTCAGCAGATGTCAGCGCCACGGAGAGCACTTTTCGGCTAGGCACGGCCAGCTCTATTGGCAGCCTGGTGATCATGCTGCTGGCTCCTGTGCTCGGTGCGATTGCCGATCGCAGCGGCGCACGCAAACGCTTTCTCATTGCCTTCACCTTTCTCGGTGTCCTTGCCACTGCAGCGCTATCAGAAGTGGCGCAAGGGCAGTGGCTGCTGGCGCTGGTTGCCTTCTTTCTTGGCTCGGTGGGTTTTGCCGGAGGCACCAGTTTCTACGACTCACTGATCGTCTTCGTGGCACCGCGCGAAAAGCTCGACAGTGCCTCGGCCCTCGGCTACGCGCTCGGCTATCTCGGCGGCGGCCTGTTGTTCGCGCTCAACGTCTGGATGGCGCTCAAGCCCGCCACCTTCGGCCTTGTCGACGCGAACGAGGCAGTGAAGCTGTCGTTTCTGATGGTGGCCGCCTGGTGGGCGCTCTTTACCGTGCCGCTCGTGTTGTGGGTCAACGAGCCGGAGAGTCATGGCGAAAGCCTCATCGCTGCGGTGCGCGGCGGCCTGCGTCAGCTCAACCAAACATTTCGCGAAATTCGCCAGGAGAAGGAAATATTTCTCTTTCTGCTCGCCTACTGGTGTTACATCGATGGCGTAGACACCATTGTGCGCATGGCAGTCGATTACGGGCTCTCTCTTGGCTTCGATTCGGGTGATCTCATCACCGCACTGCTTATCACCCAGTTCGTCGGCTTTCCTTCCGCGATAGTCTTTGGCCGCATCGGCGAGAAGCATGGTGCCAAGCGCGGCATCTACATCGCCATCGGCGTCTACTGTCTCGTCACCCTGGGGGCTTCGGTGATGAGCAGTGCACAGCAGTTCTACATTCTCGCCCTGGTAATCGGACTGGTGCAGGGGGGGATCCAGTCGTTGAGCCGCTCCTATTACGCAACGCTGATTCCTGCAGAGAAGTCGGGCGAATTTTTCGGCTTCTACAACATGTGGGGCAAGTTCGCCGCGGTGCTTGGCCCGGTGATGGTAGGCTTTACCGCACGCATCACCGGCAGTCCCGGGTTGTCGCTGCTGACGCTGGTAATTCTTTTTGCCGCGGGCGGCTTCATCTTGAGCCGTGTTCACCGCTAGCTCATCAAACAGGCTATGCCGAGTGGTGTATAACAGGCACAATAACGCGCGAGGCGCTGGTCATTCAGCCTGTCGTAATTTCATAACAAGCTAACTAATTTTCAATGCATCCATGGGGGGACATGATGGGGATCTTCCGTACGAAGAGTGTTACTGATGAAACCTGCGAGACCGGCCTGCGCCGCTGTTTGAGCGCCTTCGATCTCACTTTCCTCGGTATCGGTGCCATCATCGGCACCGGCATCTTTGTCCTGACGGGCATCGCGGCGGCAACACAGGCTGGTCCCGCGGTGGTCCTCTCCTTCATCGTCGCCGGGATCGCCTGCGGTTTTGCGGCACTCGCCTATGCGGAACTTGCCTCCGCCGTGGGTGGCTGCGGTAGCGCGTACGGTTACAGCTATGTGGCATTCGGCGAGATCATCGCCTGGATCATCGGCTGGGATCTGATCCTTGAATATGGTGTGGCCGTTGCCGCCGTGGCGAATGGGTGGGCGGGGTATCTTAACAATGCCTTGAATGCCATTGGTCTGCCGCTACCGGAGATGCTCACCAAGGCGCCGAAGCTGGGTGGCATCATTAATCTGCCGGCCTCACTCATCATCCTCGTGTTGATGGTACTGCTTGCCATCGGCGTGCGCCAAAGTGCCAAAGCGAATACCGCGATGGTGTTCGTCAAACTACTGACCATCGTTGTCTTCATCGCAGTGGCCTTGTTTCATGTGGACGCCACCAACTGGGACCCCTTCATGCCGTTCGGCTGGAGCGGCACCAGTGCTGAGGGCAAGCCGGTAGGTATCATGGCGGGTGCGGCAATGGTCTTCTTCGCCTATGTAGGATTCGATGCAGTCTCTACTGCGGTGGAGGAGGCACGCAATCCGCAGCGCGATGTGCCTATCGGCATCGTGGCATCGCTGCTATTTTGCACACTGATCTACATCGTGGTTTCCGGGCTGCTCACCGGTATCGTTCCCTACACCCAGCTCAACGTGCCTTCACCGGTGGCGCACTCGCTGGAACTGCTCGGCATCAATTGGGCATCGGCACTGGTGGCAACGGGCGTCATCTTCGGACTCACCACGGTGATGCTGGTGCTCTATTACGGCCTGACCCGTGTCTTTTTCGCCATGTCGCGTGATGGGCTACTGCCGGTCTTCTTCGGTGCGGTGAATGCGAGGACACAGACACCGGTGCGCGTCATTGTCTTTTTCGGTGTGCTGATGGCGGTGATTGCGGGACTTATCCCTCTCGGCGAATTGGCAGAGCTGGTAAATATCGGTACCCTGGCGGCGTTTGTGTTGGTCTGCTTCGGTGTGATCGTGCTGCGCATCCGCCAGCCGCATCTGCACCGCCCGTTCAAAAATCCTCTCAATCCAATCTTCCCCATCCTGGGCATGATCTCCTGCGGCGGCCTGATGGCCTTCCTGCCAATGCTGACCTGGGTGCGCTTTGCGGTATGGCTGGTGCTTGGCCTGATCATCTATTTTGCGTATTCCTACAAGCGCAGCGCGCTCGCAGTGAATAATAGGTAATTGATAAACAGATGGGGCACTGAGCCCACGTTATCAGGCCAGGAGCGTTAGCGCGAAGCAATCACGTTTCCGGCAAGATGGCTGATATAAGGACAATAAGCCGGGAGGCAAGCATGGGTGCGTTGGCCTGGGTCTTGGGAGTTATCGGTGCAATCCTTGGTGTCGGTGCACGCGACTCATTTACGGGATTACTGCTGGGCGGCGCAGGCGGCTTTACACTCGGCTGGTTGATTCGTGTTGCTGAAAGGCTGAGTCAGCTCGAAGGGCGGGTGAAGACGCTGGAGCGGCAACTGCAAGCATATCCTGCCGAGGTGCCTGCACAGGTGAAGACCCGCGAGCCTGTTGCGCCGGTCATGAAGGAAGCACCGCAAGCTGTATCTGCAGCCATCACCCTCGAACCTGCCGTTACCACAACCAGGCCGGCGGCTATCAAATCTGTTGAATCCGCAACATCCGTCAGCGAACCTGTCCACTGGGAACGCGTTACTCCATCGAGCGGCCTCGATCCCCTCATCGATCTGGTGCGCCGCTTTTTCACCGACGGCAACGTGGTGGTACGCGTTGGCATCATCGTGCTCTTTTTCGGTGTTGCGTTCCTGCTCAAGTTCGCCATCGATCGCCAGCTGCTGCCCATCGAATTGCGTCTCAGTGCTACGGCGCTCTGCGCTATCGGTTTGATCGGTCTGGGATGGTATCTGCGCGAGAAGCGCGCCGGCTATGCGCTGCTGATCCAGGGCGGTGGTATCGGCATCTTTTATCTGACGGTCTATGCGGCGGCAAAGCTTTACCATCTATTGCCGCTTGGTCTTGCATTGACGTTGATGGTGGCCGTGGTGGTGCTCTCGTCACTGCTTGCCCTGTGGCAGAACTCACGTGCGCTGGCGGCTTTCGGCATCGCGGGTGGTTTTCTCGCACCGGTGCTCACCTCCACCGGCGGTGGTAGTCATGTCATGCTCTTCTCCTATTACGCGCTGCTCAACGCCGGCATTCTCGGCATCGCCTGGTTCCGCGCCTGGCGCGAATTGAATCTGTTGGGATTTCTCTTCACCTTCGTCATCGGCACCACGTGGGGGCTGAATTATTATCAGCCCCACCACTTCAACAGTACCGAACCGTTCCTGATCATCTTCTTCCTTTTTTACGTAGCCATCGCCGTGTTGTTCGCACTGCGCCAGCCGCTGCAATTGCGCGGCTATGTGGATGGAACGCTGGTGTTCGGCGTGCCCATTGTCGGCTTTGCGCTGCAGGCAGGGATGGTGCATGACATTGAATATGGCATGGCGATCAGTGCCTTCGTATTGGGAGGCTTCTACATCATGCTGGCCTCGCTGCTGTGGCGGCGGCAGATGGAGGGGATGCGCCTGCTCACCGAAAGTTTTCTCGCCCTCGGTGTGGTATTCGCCACCCTGGCCATCCCGCTCGCCCTCGATGGGCGCTGGACGGCAGCTGCTTGGGCACTGGAGGGAGCGGCGCTGCTCTGGATCGGCGTGCGTCAGTCGCGTCTGCTGGCACGCCTCGCCGGATTGCTGTTGCAATTGGGGGGGGGCCTATTTTTTCTGCTTGACCTCTACCGTCCCTATGGCGATCTGCCGATCCTCAACAGTGTGTTTCTCGGTGCGACGCTGATCAGCGTTGCCGGCCTCTTTACTGCCTGGCAGTTGCATCACCAGCGCGCCCACCTGCGACGCTACGAATACGGGTTCGAATACGCGATGCTCGGCTGGGGATTGATATGGTGGTTTGCATTCGGTGTGCGCGAAATCGATCACCATGTGGATTATGTTTACGCCTTTAATGCCACGCTGCTCTTTTTTGTGGCCAGTGCTGCGGTGCTACTCGCCTTGTGGCAGCTCGTGTCATGGCCGACGCTACGCTATCCGTTGCTGGCAATGCTGCCTATAGCAGCAGTCATGGCGCTCGACATATTCATCGGCCAGCGTACCCATTTCTTCGCGAATGGGGGAGTAATGCCATGGCTGCTGCTCTTTGCCGTGCAGTACCGCTTGCTGTGGCGGCTCGAAGCTGTGATGAGTGAGCGGCTGGTGCGCTTCGCTCACAGTGTTACGCTCTGGTTCATGCTGGGAGTGTTCAGTCACGAACTGGCCTGGGCAGTGGGTACACCGCTTGAAGTAGCCAGTGTGTGGCAGACGGTTGCATGGGTCGTCGCGCCATTGTTGACAATCTTCATTATCGGCGAGGGCCGCGTGAAACTGGCGTGGCCCATTCAGCGCTTCGTCTCCACCTATCAGGTCACGGCATTGCTACCCGTAGCGCTGGCACTGCTGACATGGGGCGTATTTACTTTGAGCCTGGAGGGTAATCCATGGCCTCTGCCGTTCATCCCTCTGCTCAACCCATTGGAATTGATGCAGGCGCTGGTGCTGATGGTGGCCGGTTCCTGGTGGTGGCAACGGCGCGCCGAGTCCACGATGAAGGAGTGGTTCCCCGATCAACGGCTGCCAATGGGGCTGTTTGCCTTACTCGCCTTTGCCTGGCTGAACGGTGTGATCGCGCATGCGGTGCATCATCTGGCGGATGTCCCCTATACGCTCCATTCGCTGCATCGCTCGGTGCTGTTCCAGACCGCGCTCTCGGTGACATGGACAGCCGTGGCACTGTTGATAACAGTAATCGCCACGCGCACGCGTTTGCGCACGCTCTGGATGGCTGGTGCGCTGCTGTTGGCACTGGTGGTAGTGAAACTCTTCTTCATTGATCTGGCCAAGAGCGGTACTGTCGAACGCATCGTATCGTTCCTCGTTGTGGGCGGACTGATGCTGGTGATCGGTTACTTCTCGCCGCTGCCGCCGAAACGTGAAGGGAGTGAGTCATGAAAATCTTGAGAATGGTTCTGTTGTGGCTGCCGTTGATTGCCCTGGCCGAAACGGCGCCGCTGCATCCCAACGATTTTGCCTATGGCATGAAACTGCAGGGGGACGGCGCGGATGCGCTCTACACCTTCGACCTGCCCGGTGAGGTGTACCAGCATACCGTCCGCTCCGATCTGGGGGATATGCGGATCTTCAACAGCAATGGCGAAGTGGTGCCGTATCTGCTGCAGCATGAAACGGTGAAGGAAGAGATCCGCCACACGGTGATGCTGCCCTTCTATCCGCTGTTTGCCGATGAGGTGGGTGTCAAAGGCGAGACTACGCTGCGCATCGTGCCCGGCAGCCAGGGAGCGGTAATCGACTTGCGCGCACAATCGGCACGGGATGTCACAAACAAAACGATCAGCTACTACATCATCGATGCCTCAGCACTCAAACAGCCGATCAGGCGCCTTACACTGCACTGGCAGGCCACAAATGAAACTTTCATTTCGACCGTGGTCGTGGAGCAGAGCAGTGATCTTGACCACTGGCGTCCCCTGGGCAGCGCTAGCCTGGCGGAGTTGCTCTATGGCAATGAACACCTGCAGCGTAATGAAATTTCACTGGCAGCGGAACAGCAGCATTACCTGCGCATCTCCTGGCCGATGGGCCACCACGGGGTAACACTCACCGAGATCGAGGCTGAGGTGGCCCAGCCTGGAGTAGAGGCTGCGCTCAACTGGAACGATGCCACAAGCCGCACCCGTGACGGCATACCCGGCCGCTACGATTTTGAAGTGAATGGACACTATCCGGTGGAGCGGCTGCAGGTGGTATTGCCGCAGGACAACACGATGGTGAGAGTGAAGCTGTCTTCCAGTGCGGATCTGCAGAGTGACCACTGGACGGTGCGCTATCAAGGGGTGTTGTATTCACTGCTGCACGAAGGCAAGCGCCTCGAATCGGGTGAACTTGCCATCGCTGCCACCAGTGATCGCTATTGGCGACTTGAAGTGGCTCAGGAAGGCGGGGGCATCGGTGCGGGCGCACCGCAATTGAAGCTGGGCTGGCATCCGCACCGCGCAGTTTTCGTGGCGCGTGGTTCATCCCCCTTCACCCTCGCCTTTGGCAGTGCGCACGCCGGCAGCGAACCGCAGGACCAGGGGCTGATGGGTTGGTTGGCAGCTCAGCGTTCCGGCGGTGAAGAGATCACCATGAAAACGGCTGTACCGCAGGCAATGCAGCTGTTGGGGGGCGAGCAGCAACTCGTTCCTCTGCCACCGCCACTGCCGTGGAAAAAATGGCTGTTATGGGCGGTGTTGGTGATCGGTGTGCTGGCGATGCTGGGCATGGCGCGGGGTCTCTACCGGCAGATGAATCGCGCCTGAACGGCTTCTATACTCTGTTCTCTGATAATGGAGGTGCACCATGAACAAGATGGCGATCGGATTAGTGGGGACGTTGCTGATGAGCGCGCCACTCTATGCTGCTGAACCCTAAGTCATCATCGACTACACCAAGATCGATGCCCGCCAATACTGCGTCTACAACGGCCAGCTCTATACCCGTGGTATCCGCATCAAGACCGATACGGGTACCTACACCTGCCGCATTGCCGATACCAAAGTGCCTGGGCAGAGCGACGCCAATCGCGACATGGTGATCTGGGTGCGCGAAACGATTTGACGGAGAAATTTGTCACTCTCCATTAACCTTGACTGGAAAGTCAGATAACGGAAATGCCCGTCGAGTTCTGTATCACCACGCTTTACACATCCTGCGGTGGCAAAAAGTGGCCACTATACCAGTGGGCTGAGGCTTTCTCTGTTGATGTCGGTGTTATCTGGTACACCAACCGTAAATATCAGGGGGCTCTGGCAGAGATGGCGGATCGTATTTTTACCTTCATGTTGCGGCCGAACATTGAGTTTTGATGAGGGTCTTCGATCGGTTCAGCCCAAGGCAATCAGATCAACCGTGACATGGCCAATGACTACAGGCCATAAGTTCTTCAATCGCAGGTACCAGGCGCACGCTACCAGATTAAAGGCGAGCGCTCCCGCCACCACATGCGGCCCCTGTTCCCAGTGGGCTGACGCAAAAACCAGAGAACTGATGCACGAGAATAATAGTACCTTGCCCTGCCGGTAGCGTGACCAGAGCAGCCAGGGCAGACCGATGAAGAAGATGCTTTCGACAACCCCTGCGGTCATTGCAGAATAGATCCACACCACAGTGCCCCATCCACCTCCAGGGTAGACACTCTCCAGCGCGAAGTATTTGGCCGACCAGCCAAAGAGTGGTCTAGTGTATTCCTCTATCCAGAAATAGGCTGGAAAAAACGTCAGTGTGGTCAACGCTCCCCAAGCGAGTGTTTTGATACTGAAAAGTGATGCGGAAAAACCGTAGTGGTGGGGGAGTATATGATGTTTTGTTGCAAGATAACCGGCAAGCAGCGCCGGAAGAAAAATCCACTGCAGGAGATCGGCGCTCCAGAAGGCTGCAACGCTGTATCTGGAGAGGGGACCGAGATAGAGCCCATTGGCGAGCCAGACAACCATAATTGCAATGAGCGAGGCGGCAATCGCCTTGTCTGATTTCTGGCGCATCATTCCTGCAACTCCCTCCTTGTGCAGGCGCTGTTCACTCTATCAAGCAGGTGTTACGGCGATCTTCAGAACCACCTTGTGAATTTCACCGTTGCTGACCAGAGGAGCATGGGCATCGTCGGGATAGAACAGACAGAACCCGCCGGTGGGGGTAGCGACCCAGGCATCAGGGATGTCGGTGAAAAACTGGATGTCCTTGTCGGTGTTGAACTCGCTTACCGGCTGGTGACAGTCACGCAAAGGTTTCCAGCCCATCTCGTCGTTGCCGCTGATGATGTACTGAATGTCGATGTAACGGCGGTGGC
>Ga0316628_100005024_pt1 | contig 10508 bp, 3 predicted proteins | sample OWC_Aug_M2_C1_D5_FD_207648 | JGI IMG/M metagenome (GOLD analysis project Ga0316628, IMG submission 207648) | Wetland soil microbial communities from Old Woman Creek delta, Ohio, United States - OWC_Aug_M2_C1_D5_C | ecosystem: Environmental > Terrestrial > Soil > Wetlands | place: USA: Ohio... | reverse complement strand
GGATCGATCCGCGCCGCGCGGCGGGCGGGGAACCAGGCGGCGGCCGCCGCGACGGCGGCGAGCAGGAGCGGGACGGCGACGAACGTCGCGGGATCGCCCGGAGCGACGCCGTACAGGACCGAACGGAGCGCTCCCCGGGCGGCGAGCGCCGCTGCGAGGCCGCCCGCGACTCCGGCGACGACCGGAGGAGCGATCCGCCGGAGAACGCCGGCCACGACGTTCCCGCCGGTCGCTCCGAGCGCCATCCTGATCCCGATCTCGCGCGTCCGTCCCGCGACGATCCGTCCGACGACCCCTGACAGACCGCCGACGGACACGAGCAGCCCGAGCGCGGCGAAACCGCCGAGGAGGGTCAGGAGGAAGCGCCGTCCGGCGAGCGAGCGCTCGGCGATCTCTTCCAGAGACGCGATCCGATAGAGCGGCTGCCCCGGATCGACGCGATGGACGGCCGCCGCGAGCTCTCCGGCGGCGGCTTCCGGCGCGCCGCTCGTCCGGACGACGAGCGTCATGACTCCCATGGATCTCTGGGCTTCGGGGTAGTAGATCTCGCTCGCCGGCGAGGCGTCGATCGCGAGACGGACGTCGCCGACCACGCCAACGACCGTGAACCACGGCCGCGGACGGTCCGGCCGCGAGCGGGCGTTCGTGAACCGGCGGCCGATCGGATCCCCGCCGGGCCAGAAGCGCCGGGCGGCGGCCGCGCTGACGACCGCGACGCGCGGCTTGTCCGCGTCGTCGGAAGCGAGAAATCCGCGGCCGCGAAGGAGGGGGATCCCCATCGTGCCGAAGTACGCCGGATCGACGATCGCCACGTCGGTCGACGGTACGTCCTCGGCGGCCGGCTCCGGGCTTCCTTCGACGACGATCCCGTCCTGACGGTTCGCGCCGCCGAGCGGGAGCGGATTCACGGCGGAGGCGGCCCTGACCCCCGGGATGCGCCGCGCTTCCCGGAGCGCCGCGTCGTAGAACGCGGCCTCCCGGCCGCCTCGCCCCGGACCGTCCGGAGCGTCGAGGCGCGCGGTGAGCACGCGGGAGGGAAGGAAGCCGGGATCGACGCGCAGGAGGCGCCAGAAGCTCCGCGCGAGCAGGCCGGTCGCGCAGAGCAGGACGAGCGAGAGCCCGATCTCTCCGGCGATGAGCGCCCCGGTGAGCCGGCCGCGCTCCGGCCCCGCCGCGTCGCGCCGGGCGAGTCTCTCGGGCGTCTTCGCCGAGCGAAGCGCGGGAGCCAGCCCGAAGAGGATCGCGGTCGCGACGGTCGCCGCCGCGAGGACGGCGAGGACCGGGGCGTCGAGTCTCACTTCGTCGAGCCGCGCGATCTCGATCGTCCGCGAGACGGCGATCGCCTTCAGCAGCCCGAACGCGGCGGCGAGCCCCGCGGCGGACCCCGCTGCGGCGAGCGCGAGGCTCTCGGTCAGGAGCTGGCGGACGACGCGGCGCCGGTCCGCGCCGATCGCGACCCGGATCGCGATCTCGCGCCGGCGCTCGGCCCAGCGCGCGAGGAGGAGGTTCGAGACGTTCGCACAGGCGATCAGGAGGAGCAGGCCCGCGGCAACGGAGACGATCAGGAGCGCGGGCCGGACGTCGCCGACGACCTCGTCTCGGAGGGACCGCACCGCGATGCCGTGCTTGCCGTTCTCCGCTGGATAGGTTTCGGCGAGATTCCGGCGGACGCGCTCCATGTCCGCGCGCGCCGTCGCGAGCGAGGCGCCTTTCCGGAGCCGCCCGATCGCGTACAGTCCGGCGTGGCTCTTGCGCATCAGCGTGTCCGAATCCGGATCGCGCGCCCAGGGCCCGAGCGGGATCCAGACGTCCGCCGTTCCGTAGTCGTAGGAGCGAAGGCCGGGCGGCGCCACGCCGACGACGGTGCGCATCGCGCCGCCGATCGAGACCGGGCGTCCCACGATCCCGGGATCGGAGCCGAAGCGGCGCGTCCACAGGGCGTGCGAGAGATAGACGACGGGCGGCGAGCCCGGCAGGTCGTCGGAGGGAACGATCGTCCGCCCGAGCCGGGCGGGGACGCGGAGCGTCGCGAAGAAGTTCCCGGAGACGACGTGGGCGTTCAGCCGCTCGGGCGGATCGCCGGGAAGCGTCGCGCTCGAGCCGGTGAACGCGGCGAGCGATTCGAACGAGCGGTTCCGGTCGCGCCAGTCGACGTAGTTGGGATAGGAGACCGAGATTTCCGAGCCGTCGGGGCGTGTCTCCGTCATCCAGACGAGCCGGCCCGACTCGGGATAGGGAAGCGGATCGAGGAGAACGGTCTTGGCGACCGAGAAGATGGCGGTGTTGGCCCCGGTGCCGAGCGCGAGGACCGCGACGGCGAGCGCGGTGAAGCCGGGCCGTCTCCGGAAAGCGCGGCAGGCGTAGCGGAGGTCCTGGAGCAGGCCGTTCATCCGGTTTCTCCTTCTCTCATTCGGCGCGGAGCGTCGCGGCCGGATCCACGCGCGCCGCGCGGCGGGCGGGCAGGTACGCCGCGGCGGCCGCGGTGGCGAAGAGAACGAGCGCCGCTCCCGCGAGGGCCACCGGATCGGTCGGACGCACGCCGAAGAGGAGCGACCGGAGGACACCCGCCGCGGCCGCCGATCCGACCAGACCGGCGGCGACCCCGATCGCGGCGAGGGCGAGCGCCGACCGGAGGACGAAGGCCAGGACCCCGCCCGGGCTCGCTCCGAGCGCCATCCGGATCCCGATTTCGCGCGTCCGCTGGGCGACGAAGTAGCTCATGACGCCGTAGATTCCCGCGACACAGAGGAGCAGCGCGATCCCGGCGAACGCCGCGACGAGCGAGAGCGCGAACCGGTCGCCGTCCATCGAACTGTCCCGGATCTCCTCCATCGTGCGGAACGCGAAGACCGGCTGGGCCGGGTCGAACCGGCGCGCCGCCGCCCGCACGGCGGGGGCGACCGACGCGGGCGGGAGCGTCGATCGGAGGACGAAGGTCATCGTGCGCGCGAGCCCGAACTCGTAGAGCCCGTTGTCGGGCGCGATCTGCGCCGCAGGGAAGTCGATCTCCGGGTCGGCTTCCCGGCCGAGTCCCTGCTGCCGGATCGACCGATAGACGCCGACGACGGCGATCGGAGGAGACGACGCTTCGAGCCGGAACCGCCGGCCGAGCGGGTCTTCTCCCCCCAGGTAACGGCGGGCAAACGCGTCGTTGACGACCGCGACGCGCGGAGCGTCCCCCGAATCGGCGTCGGTGAAGTCGCGGCCGCGGAGCAGCGACCCGCCGATCGCACCGTAGTAGCCGGGGCTGACGACGCGCATCTCGGCGTACCAGTCGTTCGGGTCGGCCGGGACCGGGCGTCCCTCGAGGAGGAAGCTGCCGCTGATCCCCCAGGATTCGAGCGGGAGCCGGTTGATCGTCGCGACGGCGCTCACGCCCGGGATTCCGGCCAGCCGCGCCCGCAGCGGAGCGTAGTACGCCTCTTCGAGGCTCCGGCCCGGGTAGCTCCGCGGCGAGGGCGCCGTCTTGAACGTGACGACGTGCTCGGTCGCGATCCCGGCGTCCTGCCGGGCGAGCGCCACGAGCGTGCGCGCCAGCAGCACGGCGGCGGCGAGGAGGACGAGGGACAGCGCCGTCTCTCCGGCGACGAGCGCCCCCCGCAGGCGGTCGAGGCCGTGCGGCGAGCCCGCCATCTCGCGCCGGAGCGCGGTCGCTTCGGTCCGGGCCGCCCGGATCGCCGGCAGCAGCCCGAAGAGGAGAACGGTCCCGCCGCTCGCGACGAGGCCGAAGAGGAGCATCCGACCGTCGGGAGCGAACGTGGCCGCGCGGGGAAGATAGGGCTGGATCACGCGCGAGAGGATCGTCGACCCGGCCGCGGCGACGAGGATCCCGGCGGCGGAGCCGGCGAGCGCGAGGACGGCGCTCTCGACGAGCATCTGCCGCACAAGACGGAATCGCGCCGCGCCGAGCGCCGCGCGGATCGCGAGCTCGCGCCCGCGGGCCGTCGAGCGGGCGAGGAGCATCCCGGCGAGGTTCACGCACGCGATGAGGAGGACGAGCGTGACCGCGCCGGAGAGGATGAAGAGCTTCTGGCGGTAGTCGTTGGACGACCAGAGCCGGAAGGGCACGACGCGCCCGCGGCGGTTTCGGGCGGCTTCGGGGTACGCGCGCGCGATCCCCCGCATGATGCCGTCGATCTCGGCGCCCGCGGTCGCCGGGGAAATGCCCTGCCGCAGGCGCGCGATGGTGCCGAGGAAATGCGATCCCCGGTCGGCGTAGATCGGCGTGTCGGGATGGAGGGGCGTCCAGATCCCGTCGGAGAGCCCCACCGGAAACTCGAATCGCGAGGGCGCGACGCCGACGATGGTGCACGGGGTCCCGTTGACGCGGACCACGCTCCCGACGGCGGCCGGATCGGCCCCGAAGCGGGTCCGCCAGACCGGGTCACCGAGGACCGCGACGCACGGCGCGCCGGGAGCGTCTTCGCCCGCGGAGAACGTCCGGCCGAGAGCGGCGCTCACGCCGAGCACGTCGAAGAGGTTGGCCGTCGATTCGACGAGGCGGACGCGTTCCGGCTCGCCGCGGCGCTCGAGGTTGCCGGACTGCGCGAGATAGCCCGCCATCCCGTCGAAGCTCCGGGCCTCCTTCCTCCAGTCGAGGAAGTCCGCCCACGAGGGCGGCCCGAATCCCCGCGCGCCGTTCCACGTCTCGATGACCTGGACGAGCTCGGCCGGTCGGCGGTACGGATAGGGACGGAGAAGCGCGCGGTCGACGATGCCGAACATCGCCGCGCTCGCGCCGAGCCCGAGAGCGAGCGTCGCGACGGCGAGCGCGGCGAAGCCGGGAGACCGGCGGAATCCGCGGAGAGCGAACCGGACGTCCTGCAGGAGACCGCTCACGTTTCCTCCTTCACTCTTGCCGCAACGCGCGCATCGGGTCGATCCGCGCCGCCCGGCGGGCGGGGAAATATCCGGCGGCCAGGGACGCCGCCGCGAACGCCGCCGTGCCCCAGACGAAAGCGGCCGGATCCCCCGCCCGGACGCCGAAGAGCATCGACGCGATCAGGCGCGCGGCGGCGTAGGCGGCCGGTAGCCCGACCGCCGCCCCGACGACGAGGAGGCGCGCGACGTCGCTCAGCACGAGGCCCTGGATCGCTCCGGCGGTGGCGCCGACGGCCATCCGGACGCCGATCTCCGGAGTGCGGCACGCGACGGAGTACGCCAGCAGCCCGTAGATCCCGATTCCGGCGAGGAGGGCCGCGAGGGCCGCGAAGACCAGGGAGAGCGCGCCGATGAGCCGCGGGCGCGCGATCGAGTCGTCGATCCGGGACCGCAGCGCGGTGACCTCCGGCATCGGGAGATCCGGCGCCGTCCGCGAAACGACCGACCGCACGGCCGCCGCCGCGGCGGCGGCGTCGACCGTCCGGACGTAGAACGTCAGCCGCCGGAGACTCGGGTCCTGGAGGTACGGAAAATAGGCGAACGGCGCCGGATCCTCGTCGACCTCGGACCGGCTGTCTCGGACCACGCCGACGACCTCGACGTTCGCCGCGCCGAAGCCGATCCGCGCGCCGATCGGATCGCGCCCGGCGAAGAACCGGCGGACGAGCGTCTCGTTCACGATCGCGACCGGCGCCGCTCCCCCGGCGTCTCCTTCGCCGAACTCGCGGCCCGCGGCGAGCGGGATGCCGAGCGTCGAGAAGAAGTCCGGACCGACGAAATCCCTCCGGACGTGGTTCCCCGCGTCGGGCGGGATCACGATGCCGGCGATCGAGAGGTCTCCGCTGAGGTCGTTGTCGTGGAACGACCCGAGCTCGGCGGCGCTGACCGACCGAACGCCGGGGAGCGCGGCGAGCGAATCGGACAGACTCCGCGCGAGGCTCGTGGTCCGCTCGGGCGAGTATCCGATCAGGCGCGGACTGACGGTGAACTCGAGAACGTGGTCGGGGGAGAGCCCGAGATCGACGGCGGCGAGGTTGTGGAGGCTCCGGGCGAAGAGCGCGGCGCCGACGAGGAGCGCGAGCGTCAGGGCGATCTGCCCGGAAACGAGCCATTTCCGCACCCGAAGACCGTCTCCCGGCGCCGCTGCGCCGCGGAGCACCCGGCTCGGATCGAGCCTCGAGGCCTTCCAGGCCGGGACGACCCCGAAGAAGAGGCCGGCCGCGATCGAGACCGCGAGGGTGAAGAGAAGGATCGACGGGTCGATCGTCGCGGGGATCCGGCGAAGGTCGGCGTCGGCCGGGAGCGCCGCAAGGAGCGCGTGCAGACAGGCCGCGGCGACCAGGAGCGCGAATGCTCCTCCCGCGAGGGCGAGGACGAGGCTTTCCACGAGAGACTGGCGGAACAGGGCGCGGCCGTTTCCCCCGACCGCGAGGCGGATGCCGTGTTCGCGCCGGCGCGCCGCCCCCCGGGCGAGCAGGAGGCCGGCGAGGTTCGAGCAGGCGATGAGCAGGACGGCGCCGACCATTCCCATGAGCGCGAGAAGAGGGCCGCGCACGTCGCTCTGGAGCACGAGACGGCCGCGGCCCCCCGGGACGAGCTCGATCCGCCGCTCGAGGAACCGGCGGCGCTTGTCGGCGTCCCAGCCGTGGATCTGCGGGAGGAGGTCGGCGAGAAGGGCGCGGTAGGTGACCGCGAGCGACGCTTCCGCGCGGGCGATCGATTCTCCCGCCTCGAGCCGTCCAATCAGCTGCAGCCAGTAATCCTTGGGGTCGTCGAGGCCGTTCCAGGACGGCGTCATCGACGCCTTCATCATCAGCGGGACGAAGACGTCGGCGGGGCGGCCCCGCTGGACTCCCTCGAATCCCGGACGCGCGACCCCCACGACGGTCAGGAGCCGGCCGTTGACCGTGATCGTCTTGTTCAGGATCGCGGGATTGCCGCCGAACCGCCGGAGATAGTACGGAAACGAGAGGACGACCACCGGACGTTCGTCCGGCACCCGGTCGTCCGACGGAACGAGCGTGCGGCCGATCGCGGGTGTCACGCCGAGGACCTGGAAATAGTTCCCCGACACGAGCTCGCCCCGGGCGGCCCCCGTGCGGTTCGCCGCCGAGACGTTCGCCTCGAACGGAAACACTCCCGCGAGCCCGGCGAGCGCGCGATTGCGGTCGCGCAGGTCCCGGTAGGTGGGATAGGAGAACGACGTCTTGTCGTCGTTGTCGCTCCAGGTGTGTCCCTGGCTGGGTCCCGGCGAGCGGAGCAGGACCAGCTCGCGCGGACGCGCGACCGGGAGGAGCCCGAGCAGAACGCGATCGACCAGCGTGAAGATCGCGGCGTTGGCGCCGATCCCGAGGGCGAGCATCGCGATCGCGACGGCCGCGAATCCCGGGCTGCGGCGGAGCCCGCGGAGCGCGTAGCGGACGTCCTGCAGGAGCGTGCTCATCGACTCACCTCACTCGTCCCGCAGCGCCGAGAGCGGATCGATTCGCACGGCGCGCCGCGCGGGGATCGCGCAGGCGAAGAAGCCCACGATTCCGAGGAGGACGGCGACGGCGGCGAGCGTCGCCGGGTCGTGGCGCCCGACGCCGAAAAGGAATCCTTCGAACGTCTTTCCGAGAAGGAGCGCGCCGGCGAGCCCGGCCGCCCCTCCCAGGGCGATGAGGCGCATACCCGAGCCGACGACCATCCGGAAGACTTCGCCGGGGCGCGCGCCGATCGCCATCCGGACGCCGATCTCGTGGGTCCGCTGCGCGACCGAGTAGGAGATCACTCCGAAGAGGCCGATCGCCGTGAGCGCGAGCGCGACGAACGCGAACAGCCCGACGAGGAGCGAGTTGAAGCGCTCGGGGGAGAGCGAGTCGGAGACGTAGCCGGACAGCGGCTGGGGGGCGTAAACCGGGAGCTCGGGGTCCATCCGGCCGACGAGCCGGCGGATCGAGGCGAGCGCCGACGCGTCGTCCCCGGCCGTCTTGACGACGATCCACATCGAGTCGAAACCCGCCTGCGCCTCCGGGACGTAGATCGCGGGCGTCGCCTCGCCGCGGAATCCGTCGAGCTTCACGTCGGCGACGGTGCCGACGATCTCGCGAAACGCCGGCTCCTCGCTTCCCGGCGAGAAGCTCGGGCGGATCCGCTGCCCGACCGCGTTCCCGTTCGGAAAGAACTTCCGCGCGAGAGTCTCGTTGACGATCGCGACGGGCGGAGCGTGAGGTGCGTCCTGCCGCGTGAACTCGCGGCCCGCTCGGAGAGCCGTGCCCATCGTCCGGAAATAGCCCGGCTCGACGGCCGTGAACCCGGCCTCCCAGGGGAAGGGCCGGCTCGACGAGGAGGGCGGGCGCGCAACCCCGGCGCCGGGCGCGAGGGCGAACCCGACCCGGTTTTCGAAGCCGGAGAGGGGGAGGGGCATCACGGCGCTCGCCGACACGATCCCCGGCGCCTTCCCGAGGTCGTCCACGACGGTCGCATACGCGGCGGCCGACCGCTCCGGATCGGGATAGCGAAGGCCGGGGAGGTCGACCCGGGCGGTGAAGACCCGCCGGGCGTCGAACCCGGGATCGACGCGCAGGAGGCGATCGAGGCTGCGCAGCAGGAGACCCGCTCCGGCGAGGAGAACGAAGGCCACCGCGACCTCGCCGGCCACCAGGGCGGAGCGCACGCGGTGCCGCCTTCCGGCCGGCGTCGCTCCGCGCTCGCGCAGGGCGTCCGCCAGGTTCGGGCGCGCGGAGGCGAGCGCGGGCGCGAGGCCGAAGACGACGCCGGTCGCGAGGGAGAGACCCAGCGCGAAGAGGAGCACGCCGCCGTCGAGCGTGATCTCCGACGCGCGGGGAACGCGGCCGCCGGAAGCCGCGACGAGCGCCGGGACGCCCCAGGCGGCGAGCAGCACGCCGGCCGCGCCTCCCGCGGCGGCGAGGACCAGGCTCTCCGTGAGGAGCTGGGACACGATCCGGCCCCGGCTCGCGCCGATCGCGGCCCGGACGGTGATCTCCGCGCGCCTCGTCGTCGCCCGCGCGAGGACGAGGTTCGCCGCGTTCGCGCAGGCGATCAGGAGGACGAGGCCGACGGCGGCGAGGAGCATCGTGAGGGCGGGGCGCGCCCGGCGGACGAGGGGCTCCGCCGCCGGAACGACGCGGGCGCTCATTTTCCCGTTCGTGTCGGGATACTCGTTCCGGAGGCGCGCCGTGATCGCGTCCATCTCCGACTGGGCGCGCCCGAGCGCGACGCCCTTCTTCAACTTCGCGAAGACGTCGATGAAATGCGCCCCGCGCACCTCCGCGACGGGGCGGCTCCCGTCCGTCGATTCGTGGGCGAACGCCGCGGAGAGCCACAGCTGCGCCGGAGGACCGTCGACCGGGAGCCGGAAACCGGGAGCGAGGATGCCGACCACGGTGAAGGCCCGGCCGTTCAGGCGGATCGTCGAGCCGGCTGCGTCGCGCCGCGCGCCGAGGACGTTCCTCCAGAACCCGTCGGAGAGGATGACGCTCCGGGCGCCGGCGCGGTCGTCTTCGGGCGTGAAGAGCCGCCCCGCCCGGGTCCGCGCGCCGAGGAGCGGCAGCAGGCCCGCGGTCACCGCCGCCGCTTCGACGTGCTCGGGCCGGGGGCCGCCGGTGACCGCGAGGTCCATCGGATACGTGCCGCCGACCTCTTCGAAGACCGTGTTTCCCGCTCGCCAGTCGGTCATGTCGGGGAAACTCACGGCGCCCATCTCCCGCAATCCGCCCGTGACCGTCCGGAGCGCGACGATGCGGTCGGCGTCCGGGTAGGGGAGAGGCTTCAGGAGCACGCTGCGGACCACCGAGAAGATCGCCGTGTTCGCGCCGATCCCGAGCGCGAGTGTGGCGATCGCGACCGCGGCGAAGCCGGGCGACTTCCGCAGGGAGCGGAGGGCGTAGCGGAAGTCGAACGCGATTCGGGAAATCATGCGGCGCCTCTCATTCCGCTCGGAGCGCCGACGCCGGATTCACCCGGCCGGCCCGGCGCGCCGGGGACCAGCAGGCGAGGAAGGCGGCGGCGCCGAGGACCGCCGCCGACGAGGCGGCGGTCCGGACGTCCAGGGTGGACGATTCGAAGAGAACGGCGTTCATCGCGCGCGCCAGGAGGAAGGCGAGCGCGGAGCCGGCGACGATGCCCGCGGCGAGGAGCCGGAACGCGTCGCGAACGACGAGGCGGCGGATGTCGGGGCCCTCGGCGCCGAGCGCCATGCGGAGGGCGAATTCCGGCCGCCGCCGGAGGAGCACGGCCGACAGCAGGCCGTGAAGGCCGATCGCCGCGAGCAGCACCGCGACGAGTCCCGCCGAGGACGCCACGCGCGAGGCGAGGAAGACGTCGGCCATCGACGCCGAGACCTGGTCGGCCATCGCCATGACTTCGGTGACCGGGACGTTCGGATCGACCGCGCTCGCGGTTTCCCGGAGCCGCTCGAGCATCGCCTTCGGATCGCCGGCGACCCGGACGACGAGCCGCGAATCGATCGGCGGCCCGAACGGGAACTGCCAGTACGCGAGATAGAGGAACGGCGGCGAACGCCGGGCGGCGGGACGGAGCTGGGCGTCCCGGAAGACGCCGACGACGGTGCACGGCCTTCCCTCGACGACGACCGTCCGGCCGAGGGGGTCGGCACCGGATCCCAT
>Ga0316628_100005023_pt1 | contig 10509 bp, 9 predicted proteins | sample OWC_Aug_M2_C1_D5_FD_207648 | JGI IMG/M metagenome (GOLD analysis project Ga0316628, IMG submission 207648) | Wetland soil microbial communities from Old Woman Creek delta, Ohio, United States - OWC_Aug_M2_C1_D5_C | ecosystem: Environmental > Terrestrial > Soil > Wetlands | place: USA: Ohio... | reverse complement strand
CCGGTCCAGGATGAAACCTGGTAGGCTTTGGGTAGTGTTCCGGGCCTAAGCGGGAGCGGTCCCCGCGGCAGCGCGGGAGTGATTCGATAACCCTGGTTAAGTGCTTTTGATTCTCCTGGACTTCCGGCAGCGGTCCCCGACCAGGATGAAACCTGGTAGGCTTTGGGTAGTGTTCCGGGCCTAAGCGGGAGCGGTCCCCGTGGCAGCGCGGGAGCGATATCGATAACCCTGGCTAAGTCCTAACGATACAGGCATGTAAAAACCTGGTAATTGACTTGTTCTGTTTTTTTGGTTTACACAATTGGGGTTTTATCCGAACAAACCCTATTTTTTTAATTCCCAATTTTCTATATTTTCCCCTATCAAGGTAAATCCACTACTATCCATAGATTGCATAAACGCTACCTCTAAAATATTTCCTGATAATTCAGGGTGTTTACCACAAAAATCAAAATATTTTGACTGTATCAATTGTTTTTCCTGCTTTTGATTTTCTTTTTTTTGTTCTATATCTTGAGTAGAGGCAGCATAATCTTTAATGATAGCATCATACAGATACCCTGTAAAATTTTTTATTTTGCCTTTTTGGTTTATTTTATTTGTATATTCAATGTTTTTTAAAATTTGGAAATAGGGAACTTTCATAATTATTTCTAGCGTTTGCTTTTCCGTAAAACCTGCTTTCGTTAATGTGTCGATTACTTCAAGATTCTTATTGTCATTATTATTCGTGGATTCAGCAATTTGAGGTAATATCAACTTTTCTTGTTCTTTCGATTGTATAAAGAATGTAATTTTAATGATTTTCCTTCCTTCTTTTATCTCCTTAAAGGTAATGCTGATATCTGAATTTTTATTTATTTCCTCTTGTGCTTTTAACAAAATGTACCTTTTGAATGCGCTGTATTTTTCATATTGATTAGAACCAAGTTCCAGCATTTCTTTTAGTTCGTTCATGGTAAGTTCCCGATATCCAATTTGTTCATAAGGCCATTGCTTTAAAAATTCATAGATGCGAAACGAATAAGAACTTTTAAAATGTAAGACATTTTTCAAACGGTATTGAGTAAAATGTTTTTTAATGTTTAAAAGGTATGGTGCGAGTTTTTGAGATAATTCAATTTCAATTACACCTTGATTATTAAAATATTCCGCGCTTGCAACCCATGTGGTTATTAATAAGTCGCCGTCTTCTTTTATTATTTTTAATTCCCTTGTATTCAACCTTTTGACGGTCTCTTCTATCAAATTATAGGCTTCATGTGATTCTAGTTCTAAGAGGTCTGCTAAATCAGATACTTTATATCTAAAGAGGTTAAATTCTTTATTGGGATTGATCTGGCTAATTACCAACCCCATTAACTTACTTTCGTATGTAGTAAGTTTATACCTGGCTTCTACTAGCTTGTTTGACTTTAAAACAACTCTTTTTGTATCAAATACGGTTTTCATTTTTACCTCACTGCAATTTTAATAAAGGATAGAAATAAAGTCAAGTTCTATCCTTTTTTTCCTTGTTTCTATCCTTTAATTGTTAGGTGTATTTAAGGCTAAAAACTTTTGTCTATAAGCTTTTTGAAATTTTTATCTATCCTTCACCCCGGTTTTCTATCCTTCACCCCGGTTTTCTATCCTTTCACCCCGGTTTTCTATCCTTTTGGCGGTGTTTTCCACCCCGGTTTTCTATCCTTTCACCCCGGTTTTTTATCCTTTCACCCCGGTTTTCTACCCTTTCACCCCGGTTTTCTATCCTTTTATTGTTCTAAAGGCTTTCATGATGATGTTTTTGGGGATTCTATAAACAAATAACGTTTTATGTTTTTAATTTTGTACTTTTTCTAGACATACGTCTTTTTTTATTGTGGAAATGATGAAAATTCTTTTCAATCGTTAATTCGTTTTTATTGCCGCGCCGGAGGCGCGGTATATTTCAGCCCCGCGCGCTTGCGCGCGCCGCCTGGCCCACCCTCTAAGCGGAGCCGCTTTGCGGCTTTCCCCCCTATCCCCCCAGGGGGTAAACGGCAGTAAAAAGAACTGCCGAAAAACCCTATTAAGGCCAAAAATTTAATCGAAAGCGCGGGATGCATTATGTATTGCCAAATCGATAACAGATAAGAAAAAATACAATATGTATCAAGATGCAGGATAACTAAACGTTATCCTGTCATCAAATCCAATGGCACGTATGATTACTTTAATTCGGTCGACGTTCAACAGATCGCAAATACTGACAAATTGGATAAGAAAGCTTTTTATTCCATGGGTTTCTACCATTTTTGCAAATGCCGATTTAAGCTCATCCACATTGTCATTAACAAAACTATCAAGGTAAATTTTAAAAGGCTCAATACGCATGATTATGTCAAGCCTATAGTCTTTGTTTAGCATCGCATTGTAAACGGTTCTAACATACCTTTTATCGTTACTTTGTTCAATCCAAAAATCATAATCTCCAACCGCTTTATTACACGCAAGGGCTTTCAAGATCAAATGATGTAAGTCCATGTCATAGGCTTCGATCCCCTTAAAATTCCCTTCCCTGGCAAAATCGTATAAAAAACTCTTATCTCGAAAATCGCGAATTTGTCCGAAAAGGTTTACTACCTCAAAGATGTACTCTTTGTTTTCTTCAATCCTTTTTTTGCTTACTGAGATATATGTCATTTCATCCATTAGGGTGTTCATTATTGGATTAAATTTGCAGGTTCTAAAATCTTTATCCTCTATTGATTGATAGGCAGTGACGATTAATTGAAATTTCTTCTTTTTTTCTTTTTCTTTTATGGGAAAGTGTTCATCATTCCCTTGTAACCGCGATTCAATCCATTTGTGAAGCTCTTCATAAGTAAATTTCTCAATTTTATCGATGTCTTTTTTTCTATTTTCCATTTTTTTTCCTTTTTTCCTTTGCATTGCTGGCAGGTAAGGCTGGGGAAATAACCTATCCCCCCAGCCTTTTTTTGTCTCAAGTGGTATTGAATAAATACCGCCTGCCTGCCGTCTCTAATGAGACGGTGTATATTTTTTAAAATTAACCGGCCCGTTTTCTTTCCATTCCCCCCTTAATAAAACGTGGTTTGGTGTTGTGAGTTCTTTTTTTTGATACATCGTATCCTGAAAGTTATTGAGGGTGTCCATTAAAGTCAACGCTGTTGAAAAAAGATCAAACAATACTTGCACGTCTCCTGGTTCCCGGGGAAAAATCCCCTTTTCAATTCCCTTTGCTATTTGCCTAAAGTCTTTTTTTAATTCATGTTCCATTTTTAAACCTCAAAACAAAAAATAACCGGGAGCCGGGGGCTGTAATTCCCCCGGTTCCCTGTTAAATACCGAAGGTTTTTTACCTACATTAACATTTTTCCCACTTAGGAGAGGTAAAACAATGAAAACAAACCATGACTAAGGGTTGCAAAAAATGCCGGGGTGTAACCAGGTAGTGAGGCGATGCGATAACACAATGTATTACACCCCGGCTTTTAAACCTTTATACCCTATCAAACCTATAATCTAAATTTGTTTACTGGAATGTCAAAGAAAAAGTTCCGTCCACCCTGGACGGATTACACGTTAACCATAATTTTTTGACTGCTTTGACTGCTTTTCATTTTGTTGGATATTAACTTTCCTATACTGTTTATTGAAAACGTTTTATAGAGTTCCTGTTTATAAATTTTGACAGCAAAATTTTTCTCAAGGAATTGAATCAAAGCAAAAATAAAATCATCTGTCAATATGCCCATATCAACCAGGTTGTCATGATAAGCGAAGTCATCAAAGCCGTCTAGCTGGGATACGATGTAAGCCTTGATTTTTGATTTTATGTCAATGTCATTCATTTTCCCTCTTGACTTTTCGATATTATTGGTTTAAAATGTGGCAATGAAAAGTTATTTAAATTTCTTTTTTGTTTCATATGGCAATCATAATGCAATTTTCTTATTTTGTCAAGAGGTTTTATTAAAATGGAAAAAATAATTTGCGATAGACTGAAAAAAGCCCGTCAATTGAAGGGCGTAAAACAAAAAGACATGGCTAAAGAATTGGGAATAAGCCGGGCGGGATACAGCAGGATTGAAAATGGTCTTGTAGAATTGACCACAAAAAACTTGACTAAGATATCTCAAATCCTGGAAATATCAGCAGACTGGCTGCTTTTTGGTGGAGAAGAAGACCAAACAAAACAAGGTTTCTTTTCAGACTTTGGCAAATATGCCGGGGCTGTAGAGCTTATGTTTTCAGAGATGAAAGAGGATAAATCAACAATGCATTGTGTCCTGGCCTCTTTTTTCGAGAAAAAGGGAAAAACAGCGGAAAAAGATCAAAAGGAAAAAGAACATGGATTATAATTACATCGATGATAAAACACTGATTGAAGATTTTAAAATGGTAATAAAAAACCCCCATATACGATTATCAATGTATCACAGGATAGAAGAGTTAAAAGAGATGCATGTCAAAGATTTTGACGAATACCGGGAACTAAAAAATATTGTTGATCCGGAAAAGGAGAAACCACCGAAAAAGGAGAAAAAAGAGGAGTCTGTAAAACAGATAAATTTTGGAATCGAAAAAGTAAAGAAGCGTTGGACAGTTTACCCGGATATCCCCCATGAAGTTGAAATTGTAGATCATATCGTTGCAAGTGATCTTGAGCCGGGAGTAATCAAAATGGAAAAATTCAAATTACCCGGCGGTAAAATGATTGACTTATCTTTTGAAATGAAGTCACCTTCTTTGTATACCGGTTCGATTATGGAGAAATGCAGCGAAAACGAAAAGAAGACCAAACAAAAAACCACTAAATCAGCAAAAAGCACAGGCACAGGCAGCAAAATAGAGGATTTAAAGACGGTGATTGCATATTTGAAGTATAATGAAACCTTTTCAGATTGGTTGATTACTGAGTTTTTCGAGAGATGGAAGCCTGTTATTGACAAGGGCTTTATTCTTAACGAACGCTAGTTTTATTAACATTCAAGGGAAATACCGTAAAACCATTTGCCGATTCCGGGAATTTAATGGTTTCCTCAAAGGGCGTTGCTGTGTTCCACATTTGACAACTCAGGTAAACTACTTTTTTTCCGGTTTTTTCCAGGAACAAAAGCAGGTTAAACAGGGCCTTTTCCAATTCCCTGGATTCGTTTTTAAGAAAGTCATTCAATACAATCAAGTCACTATCGGCAGCGGTGGTCACTGCCGCGTATATTTTGATTATGATTTCATGACATACCGGTAAACCCCGTAAATCCTTTATACCCATATGGTTAAGGTTTTCAAGGGTTTTTTGTTCATCTATCCCACTTACCTGGCAAAGGTGTTTAAAAATTTCCTGTGCTTTAACTCCGTTGAACATAAAATCCCCGGTGTTGATTTTTTCGAGGCAGCAAGCCCCTTGTCTTTGATAAAAGTTAAAAATGTCTTCTTTGATTGCCTGGTTTTTACAAAAAACGAAAACCGGGTTGTCTTTTTCTTGTTCTATCGTGTAAGCCGTTTTGGCTTCCGGGATTTTAAACCTTTTTTTAAGGATTCTAATTGAGAAGAACAAGAGCAATACTGAGTAAAAGAGGGTTAAAAATATACCTAACCAAAAATTAAACGGTAAATGGCTTTTAGCGAAAAACACATTTTTGTTTTCGCCTTTTTTGGTAAATGGTTTTACATATCCAGGCATGGCCTTATTATAAAATTTTTCCCTGATAATGAATATTATAAAATCATTTTTTGATTTTTGGCTAAAGGAAAAGAAATCTATAAATCCCCGTGGACCACAACTGCTCATTTCCTTAATTGATGACAGGTAAAATGTCACGGGAAAAAGTGATAAAACGGTCTGAATAACCTTTATTTTATCTATAATTTGGATTTTTCTACTCTGTTCACGATTTTTTATCACTTTTAACTCCTTAAATAAAGCCTCTTCAACAATGATAATGACTTTCTCCGGAGCAGCATTACCATCATTTTCATATATTCCAATAATCTTTAATGATTTTCTTTCTATTTCCATAAAATCCTTTAAATTTTTCAACTCTAAAACCTGCAATGATTCAACATCTTGTGCAATTATCTGAGTACCTTTGTTCACCAATAAGGGTATAAAAAAAATCGAACAAATATAGATCACTGCTAAAATACCAACCTGTATTGATTTATTTTTTATGATGCTTCCACAAAATGAACCGACTGATAAAAAGAACAAGATTAGAATTGCAATCAATAAAATTAAAAGGAGGCAATTGTTAAAAAGGTTTATACCATTAATAAATATCCATATTATGCAAATGAATAACAGTACCACGAATGATAAAATCAAGAGAGTGCTTTGTGAGAAAGCAGACAGGAAAAAGAGAATCTTTTGACCTTGATTCTTTCTGAAGGCAAATTTAAGATAGTCTGGATATTTTGTAATCTCGTATCCACCCAAAAGAGCAAAAGGGATACAAAAAATCAAGATAAATCCTGAAAGTCCCGTATAACTTAAATTTTCAAGAAATAAATCTTTATTTTTTATTGATTTGTAGATGTCTAGCTTTTCGGCGGTATTAACACGTGCCAGTGATTCATAAAGAATTGAATAGCCGTGTAAAATACTTGCCGGGTTCGGGATAAACATCAATACTATTCCATGTCCACCGTATTGGTCATAGTATACATATTGATTGACCTTTTCCATTTGATTATCCACAAAGGCTTTTTGTTCATCAATGGTTTTTTTAAAATCAATCATTCCAAAATGAGTGAGTAAAAATATAATTATACAAAAAGCAACAAATACAATTATATTTCGTTTCCTGAAAAGCTTTTTGTATTCAATTTTGAAGGTTGTTTTTAATATATCCATTTGTCTCCTTTTTTTGTCTATTCCATTTTTACAAACACCTCGCTTGCATACTGTCCTAAAAGGGCAAATTCCAGGTAAAGTTGATTTAATCGCCAATAAGCTGAAATGTCAACATTTATCTCGGATTCAAGGTTTACCCGTATGGCCTTTAGTGTTTCCAGGATTTTACTTGAATCAAAATAAGCCTGTTGGAATAGCTCCCTTATATGGCCTTGTTTCAAGAAATATTCTACCCGTTTGAATATTACAGGATTCAAGTTGTTTTCTCTTTGATAGCCAGTATAATCGAATCGATAAAGTTTTTCTATTACAACGGGGTTATATTCGAGGGATTTACAGGTTTCCCAAATTTCAAAATATTTCGCATTTGCTGCGGTCATACTTTGAATGGCTTGACCTATAGAATCAATCACCTCGTTTTCTGATAATTCAATCCTTTTCAAAGCAAGTTGATAATCACTGTTAGATTGCAAAAAGTGTCCAGCAGCATCTATGATTAATTGGTTTAAACCTAATTGGATTGATAAGCCGTCCCCGTCGCATGAATTGAATGCCAACCCGCCTTGATTAAACGATAAAAGTCCATACATATTTAACGAAAGTGCCACAAATACCGTTGTTATTATTATGATTTTGATTGTTTTCATTGTTGGTTCTCCTGTGAGAAATTTTTAAACATTTGCACTCCTAAAAGCTTTTTTTAACACCAAATCACAACTTATTTTAACAGTTTTTCGCTTGTATGTCAATAAAAAAATCAACCGGGCTTAAAGAAAATGTCCAGGGCCTAGGTACCATGTGGCGGGGTGGCAGGAGTGCCAGGGGTGGCAAAGGTTGCCTGGCGGCCGGGCTTCCGTAAAAATCGTTTAAAGGGTGAAAATTTCGATTTTTTTCTCAATTTCAATGTTCCCCTACAGGGGGGGTACTAGATCGTTGAAATTTAAGCGCCTGGCGCAATCCTGCTTAATGTAAATTGCTATTTTGTATCCTGAAGAAACATAAAAACAAAAAAGGCAATTGACAGTAACTAAAAAATTCTTTATAATGACAGATGCTTTACTACATAGACTTTGATTATGAATGCCTTTTAAACCTTTTTGGGGGGGTGTTCAAAAAAAAACGCATTGTAAGCAGGGCTAGGGCGCTAGCCCTTAATAGAAATTTCTTGAAATTTCTTCCCTTTTTTCGGAGTAGTAGTAAAAGGGGGGTCATGGGGGGGCTTCCCCCCCATTCTATTAGCAACTTTTTATACTATTGTCCGATTCGAGAAAAAGGAAAGGGGTACACTTTTAGCAAACCCTCATTTTTTGGGGGCAAAATTCCCCCTTTTTTATTGTTCAGCGCAAGCGAAAAACCTTTTATATTAAGCGTTTCCAAAGAAATTAAATTTAAAAAAAAGGAGCTTGAAAAATGGCTGTTGATATCAAAATTGACAATATAGATGTAAACATGATTAGCTTGATACATAGACATGATGATGGTTATATCCCATTCGTTAGGAAACCAAATAGGCCATTGTCTGGAAAGGACGGAAAAAGGAAAAATTTTGAGACTCTCTACTCAGTAACAATTAATGAATTAAAAAATTACTTTCCTGAATTAGCCCTTTATCTAATCACAGATAGCTATTTCGGTATTAACCCCTTTTGGCGTCCTGCAGTCTGGGAAAACAAATTGACGAAACGTCCAGACGTTGAAAGACGAGAACTTAATTTGCGGTATTTAACCGCTTGCTATGTGGATTTAGATTTTTACAATACCCCTAGCCCACAACCTCTCTCTTTTGCGCATGCATCTTTTATTATACAATCAATGACAGAACACGGGCTTATACCACCACCGTCAATAATAGCCAACAGCGGGCGCGGTGCTTATCTAATGTGGTTGTTGAAGGATGAAAACGAAAACGGATCACTGGTTCCCCCCAGGGCATGGCCGGAAAAAGTAGTCATGTACAAAAAAATCAACAAAAGCATTGGAGAAAGATTGATAAACCTGGATTGGGATAGAAGGGCGTTTGATGCTTCCCGGGTGCTCCGGGTTCCTGGTAGTTTACACCTTAAAGCCAACAGCCTTGTGAGATACCAGGTTCAATATGGTAAAGATGGAATGTTCTTTTACACGCTGCGGCAGCTTGCCAATTGGTATAATTTGCCGTACCTTGAAAAACCAGATCTAAACGGCGTAAGAAATGCAATCGCAGGGGAATTACAGCTTTATCCGTTGTACAGGAAAACGAAAAAAAAGGGAAGTATTCCCCAAAATGCAAAAGGGTTTATAACACTTAACCTTAAACGTATACAGGATTTACTCACACTAGAACAGCATTACGGGGGGTTTCCTAAAGGTTGCCGGCGTAGGAGGTTAACGGTTTATTGTGAATTTCAAAGAAAGGCAGGTTTTGAAAAAAATCAAACCCTGGAAGCCATGATGATAATGGCAAAAAATTGTAAACCCCCTTACCCTAATGAAGAAAACGACACCCCGGTTGAACAAATAATCGCTAATGTTTACAGCGATAAAAAAGGGGGTTGTAGAAACTGGAAAAATGTAACGCTGTGCAAAGATCTAGGCATTACCACGGAGCTTGCACGGGAGCTTAATCTCATAACGATTGTTCCGGATGAAATCACCCAGGAAAGAAAAAATCAACCTGCCCAAAGAGAAGTCGAAAAAGAAAAACGTCACCATGCAATTTATGACATATTAGTAAAATATTTCCATGCGTCAATAAGAGAAGTACAAAAGGTTTTGAAAGAATCTGCCATTCATGCCAGTATAGGCACATTACAAAGGGAAATTCCCCAAATAAGAGCACAGATTCAAAATGAGCGGGCGCTTGCTAGAAAGGCCAGTTAATTGAAAAAATTTTCAACATTTTTTGTGGAAAAAGTGTGGAAAAATATGTTGAAAACTTGTTGAAAAGTTGTGAAAAGGTCTGTTTTATCGGGCGCGGGTTCCTGGTTCTTTGCTTTTCAAGGTAGGGGGGGGGTGTAAAAACGTAAAAACCGCGTTATTAAATGATGTTATTCACGAAAACCAGCAAAAAAACATAAAATAATCATAAACTTTTGTTAGTGTTTTGTACCTTTTTTGTTTGTAAATGTTTCGTTATTGTCAAGTTATTGTTTCATTTTTGTTTGATTATGACTGCTTTTTGTCTTATTTACTTGCTAAGGCTTGTCAATATCGGTTTTACCCGGTAGGGTAAAAAAAACAAAAAAAACGAAAAACCGAAAAATAACGATATAAAAGTATTTTAGGGAAAAACAGCAAAAAAATATAAACTTTTGGTCTTGTTTTTTTGGTTTTTTTTGTTTTTTTTTGTCTCACTTTGATTTTTTTCAAACCCGCCGCGTGTCCCTGGCTCTCTAAACTAGGTAGGGGGGGGGTGTACTGGAATTTTATAGAAAAAAAAGCCTAAAATATAGATACATAGAGCTTTCCAGGAGTAAAAGAAGAAAAACCAAAAAGTTTAAAAAGTTTAAAAAAAGTTTAATTTATCTTTAATAAATCTTTAAAAAAAGTTTAAAAAACTTTAAGCGGTCCCGGTCCAGGATGAAACCTGGTAGGCTTTGGGTAGTGTTCCGGGCCTAAGCGGGAGCGGTCCCCGTGGAAGCGCGGGAGCGATATCGATAACCCTGGCTAAGTGCTTTTGATTCTCCTGG
>Ga0316628_100005022_pt1 | contig 10510 bp, 10 predicted proteins | sample OWC_Aug_M2_C1_D5_FD_207648 | JGI IMG/M metagenome (GOLD analysis project Ga0316628, IMG submission 207648) | Wetland soil microbial communities from Old Woman Creek delta, Ohio, United States - OWC_Aug_M2_C1_D5_C | ecosystem: Environmental > Terrestrial > Soil > Wetlands | place: USA: Ohio... | reverse complement strand
CGACGGGGGCTGTCCGGGTCTACCTGAGCGGCACCTGCTGCCGTTGCGGCGGCCGCCGGCGAAATTGCGGCGGCCCATGCGGGGCGCAGACCCCTCCGGGCCCGGGTGCAACTCGATAAAATCGCTCAATTTAGGACCTACCTACCCCATATCATCATGAAAGCGTCCGGGCAAGGCGATGCTTGGAGCTAGTTCTGCAGGCAGGTCGCCATAGAATAGGAGGGGAGGGGGTAATTGTGGGAGAAATCGGTCAGTGTGCCCAAGAGGCGGACGACTTCCGCTTTCTGGATGGGTCGAGAAAACAGGTAGCCCTGGCCGAGTTCGCAGCCCATGTCGATCAGGATGGCATACTGCTCCGGGGTTTCGATGCCTTCGGCCACGACCGTCATGTCAAGCTTGTGCGCGAGGGAGATGATCGCTTCCACGATGTTGCGGTTGCTGTCGGGTTTTTCATGGATCTTGGAAATGAAGCTGCGGTCGACCTTGAGCGTGTCGATAGGAAGGCGCTGCAGGTAGCTCAGGGAAGAATACCCGGTGCCGAAGTCGTCGATCACCAGGCGAATCCCGAAGTCCTTCAGCCGCTGGGCCAGCCGGACGGTTTCCTCGGAGTCCTCCATCAGGGCGGTTTCGGTGATTTCGAGCTTCAAATGGTGCGGCGGCAGATCGCATTTGGCGAGGACTTCCCGAACGTCGTCGAACAGGCTGGGCTGCAGGAAATGCCGGCTGGAAATGTTGACGCTTACGGTAAGCTCGAGGCGACTGCCCAGCTGCGCCTGCCATTCCTGCAAGTCACGGCAGGCCTGCTCTATGGTGAGCCGGGTGATCGGAATGATCAGCCCGGTTTCTTCGGCGGTGGGGATGAAGGTTCCCGGGTAGACCATCCCCATCTCCGGATGGGACCAGCGGATCAGAGCCTCGAAGCCGACCAGGGATGCCGTGTCCAGCCGGACAATGGGTTGATAGTGGTTCTGAAACTGGTTCATATGGACGGCGTTGCGCAGGTCGGTTTCCTGCTGGAGCAGATGCTGCGCCTTCTCGTGCAATTTGCGGTCGAACAGTTTGACCTGGGCCCGGCCGCTTTCCTTGGCGTGGTACATGGCGGCGTCTGCGTCGCGGATGATGGCCTCCGGCTGGTCGTATTCCTGGGTGTTCAGCACCACGCCGAAGCTTGCCGGTGCAAATACCTCCTTGCCTTGAACGTTGAAGGCTTTGCGCAAGGCCTGCTGGAGCCGCTCGGCGATGCAGCTGGCATATTGAGACTCCTCGATGTCTTCCAGCAAGATCACGAACTCATCTCCGCCCAGGCGCGCCAGGATGTCGGTGTCACGCAGGGATTCACGGATCCGGCCGGCGAAGGCCACCAGCAGGTCGTCTCCGGCGCCGTGGCCCAGGCTGTCGTTTACCAGTTTGAAACGGTCGATGTCCAGATAGATGACCGCAAAATAGTAATCCTGACGGCGTTTCGCGCGCTTGATCGCCATGGAGAGATGCTCGATGAAAAGGGCGCGATTGGGCAGGTGGGTGAGGGTGTCGTGAAAGGCCTGGAAATAAATCTGGCGCTCGGCGTCCTTCAGCTCGGTGATGTCCGTGAGCGAGGCCACGCGCGAATCGGTTTCCGGGATGGGCGCAATGGTGACCAGGATATCCCGGCGGTTATCCAGCTTGTCAATAAATTGACAGCCGAAATGCCTGCTTCCGGTGGCTGTGGTGTTGACGGACGGTGCGTTCTCAGCCTCTATAATCTTACGTTGACTCTTTTCATCCAGAAACTCCAGCCAGGATTTGCGGCTTAGAATCTGCCTTGGCCCATAGCCGGACATGGCCACAAATTGGGAATTGGCCAGGGATATGCGCAGGTTTTTTTCAATGATGATCGTAGCCGCCCCAGTGTTTTCGAATATCGCACGGTACTTGAGCTCCGAGTTGCGAAGCTCCTCGGTTCGTTCCTTAACTTTCTGCTCCAACGTTTCATTCATTTCCTGCAGGGCGCGTTTGGTGCGATTGATATCGTTGACCAGCAGTTGGGTGCAGAAGCTGATGAGCATAATAATGAAGGTCGTGATAAATGTAGTGAGGTTGCCGCCTTGAAGGGTGCGTTCGAAGTAAAAATAAAACAGGCAGGCCCCCAACCCGATGATGAGTAGCCCGGTCTTGTCAAGAAGCGCTGAACGCCTGGTGAAATTCACGTGCACCTCGTTGGTGGCCCAATCGGAAGCCGGCTTCTATGGATATATCGACAGACTATCCAAAACGCTTGAGAGGAATTTCAGCGGCGCACCGGGTGGCCAACCAGCGGCGACCCGGCAGGGGGGTCGGAACGGAATTCTGGCAACGGATAGAACGGACCGGGAGGCGCTATGGGGAAAGCGGTGGGTTCCAAAGAAAAAGGACAGAGCGTTAGCAGCTCTGTCCTTTCATCCTTGGCTTCCCACGATGCCGTTATTCTCGTGGGGAAATCTTCTCAATCATTTATAGTTGGAAGCCCGCCAGAAAAGATGCACGCACATCAGAGAAGCCTCAGTTGGTATTTCTTTAATTCAATATTTGTGCCAAACTACACTACTTATAAATTTCACATAAATAACAGACTGTTATAAATTTATCGAAAATCGGCACCAACCGCCGTGAGGCGCGCCAGTGTCAAAATTCCGATAGGGGGGCATACGGCTAACGGGCCGGTTCGCCTTGCGGTTTGCCGCGAGCCGAACGGCCAGGTCCTTGCTGGTAAAGATGGACAGCGCGGTTGTGATCCGCCAGATCGGTTGAAAACTGGTGGGTGCCGTCATTCCGGGACACGAAGAAAAGATAGTGGGTCTGAGCAGGGAACAGGGCAGCTTCCATCGCCTGCTTCCCGGGATTGGCGATCGGCCCGGGCGGCAGGCCCTTGATCAGGTAAGTATTGTAAGGGCTCGGGGTCTCGAGGTGCTTGCGGGTCAGGTTGCCGTCAAAATTCTTGAGCCCGTAAATCACGGTCGGGTCGGTTTCCAGCCGCATGCCGCGCTTCAAGCGGTTGTAAAACACGGAGGCGATCAGCGGCCGCTCGGAAGGGTCCGCGGTTTCCTTTTCGATAATGGATGCCAGGGTCACCGCTTCGTGGGATGTTAGCCCAAGTTCCTGCGCCCGCCGTTCCCAGTCCGGTGAAAAGGTGGTGCGGAACCGCTGCAGCATCGCCGCGATGATCCCTTCGGCTGTGATGGTTTTTGGGAAAAAATAGGTTTCCGGAAAAAGATATCCTTCCAGGGTGTCGGCAGCGATCCCCTGTGCCCGCACATAAGCGGGATCTGTCGCGCGGGCAATGACATCGGCGGAGCGGGCGACCCCGGCTGCTTCCACCAACTCGGCGATCTGGACCAGCGTCAGGCCCTCGGGTATGGTGAGCCGGTGCAGGCGGACCAGGCCTTTCTCCATCACGGCCAGGATTTCGCGCGGGGTCAGAGAGGGTCTGAGCCCATACTCTCCAGCCTTCAGGCGCCGGTCGTAGCCTTCCAGGCGGGCGAGCAGCTTGAACTTGAAAGCGCTTTTAATCAGCCCGCGACGCTCGAGAGCTTCGGCGATGGCCGAGACGGATGTCCCGGCTTCCACCTGGACCAGGTGTTCTTCCTCGGCCGTGCTCGCGGGGCTGCGGCCGAATTCCTGAAGGTCCATGTAGAAGAGGGCGACTCCCGCCACCAGCAGAAGAAGGGCCCCGCCGGCCACCGCTCCCCATTTCTTCACGCCGGCATCCTCCTGAAGGCGCTTGGCCTTTCTTCGGCGGGCCTCCACGATGGATGAAACCCGGGGACCGGCCGGAGGTTTTTAGGAAATTTTCGCTCTACATTCGCTTCTGTCAACATATGCCACTCAATGACGGGTTGTCAAAGTGATGCCCGCTTTACCGGCCCAGCACCATCCGCTTTCCCTTGACTTCACAAGCCAAGCCGGGTAAAAATTTATCTCCTTTATATGCACGGGTGTCAGACGAAACCCGCGTGAACAAGCTTACACCGCCGGGGATGAACGATGGCCAAACCGAAGCTGAAAAAGCATCACATCAACCGCGACTGGTGCAAGGGGTGCGGAATCTGCGTGGAGTTGTGCCCCAAGAAGGTTCTCGAACTGGATGAACAGGACAAGGTAATTGCCGTGCGGCCTCAGGACTGCATCTGCTGCAGGCTTTGCGAGCTGCGATGCCCTGATTTCGCCATTGAAGTGGAAACTGAGGAGTAGCGCGTCATGGGAAAAACCATCCGATTTGTCCAGGGCAACGAAGCGTGCGTGGAAGCGGCCCTTTACGCCGGGCTCGATTTTTTTGCCGGCTACCCGATCACGCCGTCGACGGAGATCGCCGAGCATCTGGCCGCCCGGCTGCCCAGGGTTGGCGGCAAGTTCATCCAGATGGAAGACGAGATCGCCTCGATCTGCGCGATCATCGGCGCCTCGCTCACCGGGCGCAAGGTGATGACCGCTACCAGCGGCCCCGGTTTTTCCCTTATGCAGGAGGCCCTGGGGTATGCCGTCATGGCGGAGATCCCCTGCGTCATCGTGGATGTGCAGCGGGGCGGGCCTTCGACCGGAATCCCTACCCATGTGAGCCAGGGAGATGTGAATCAGGCGCGTTGGGGCACCCACGGGGATCATGCCATCATCGCGTTGACGGCCTCCAATCACCAGGATATGTTTGCGATCACCGTGGAAGCCTTCAATCTGTCCGAAACCTACCGCACGCCGGTCATCCTGCTGTTCGACGAGGTGGTGGCCCACATGCGGGAGAAACTGGTCATGCCTGAGCCCGGGGAGATCCCCCTTCTGGAGCGGCTGAGAACCTCGGTGAAGGAGGGCGTAGATTATCATCCTTACCTGCCGCGGGAGGACGGGCGGCTGCCCATGTCGGATTTCGGCGGCGTCCACCGGTACAATGTCACCGGCCTGGTCCACGACATGTGGGGCTTTCCCTCAACTGAGCCGCGCACAGTTCACGGCCTGCTGCGCCACCTGGTAGACAAACTGGAAAACCGCTCCAACGAACTGGCGCGCTACAGGGAGTTTTACCTCGAGGATGCCGAGATCATTCTGATTTCCTACGGATCTTCAGCGCGCTCGGCGCTTCATGTGGTCGAGGATCGCCGTCAACGGGGTGAACGCCTCGGGCTTCTGGAGCTGCAGACGCTGTGGCCGTTTCCGCGGGACATCGTCCGCAGCAAGTGCGCCACGGCCAGGGCGGTGGTGGTGGTGGAGATGAACATGGGGCAGGTGATGCAGTCGGTCAAGTTGGCGGTAGAACATCCCGAGCGGGTGTTTCTGGCCAACCGCATCGACAGCGTTTTCATCACCCCCGCGGACATCCTCAACATCCTGCGGATCATTCAAGGCAAAGGGGTGTGATCCATGGCCGTCAAGGATTACCTGAGAGAGAGGTTTTTCCCGCACCTGTGGTGCCCGGGCTGTGGGCACGGTGAGGTGCTGGGCGGCTTGCTCCGGGCGATTGAAAACCTGGGGATGGGCAAGAACGATATCGTGATGGTGTCCGGCATCGGGTGCTCTTCGCGCATCACCGGCTACGTGGACTTTCACACCATGCACACCATTCACGGTCGGGCGCTGGCCTTCGCGACAGGGGTCAAGCTCGCCCGGCCGGAGCTGAAACTGATCGTGCCCATGGGCGACGGCGATGCGCTCGCCATCGGCGGCAATCATTTCATCCATGCGGCCCGCCGCAACATCGACTTGACCGCCGTCGTCATGAACAACCGGATCTACGGTATGACCGGCGGCCAGTTCTCGCCGTTGTCCGGCTCGAACATCAGCGCCACCACCGCGCCCTACCGCACGATCGACAAGAACTTCGACGTCGTGGATCTGGCGAGGGCGGCGGGAGCGACGTTTGTGGCCCGATCCACCACCTACCATGCCCAGCAGATGACGGAGATTATCGAGAAGGCCATCACCCATAAGGGCTTTTCAGTGGTGGAAATCCTTACCCAATGCCCGACTTATTTCGGGCGCAAAAACAAGATCGGCGACGCGCCGGACATGATCAAGTGGTACAAGGACCATACCACGCCCATCGGTTCAAAGGCCAAGCAGGAAAACCCGGAACTCATCGAGCGCGGCATTTTCGTGCAGAAGGAAGCCCCAGAGTACTGCGCAGAATATCAAAAGCTCGTCGAGCGTGCGATGGGGGGGCGCAAGTAATGGAACGGTACAGGCTGGTGTTTACAGGCTCGGGCGGGCAGGGGGTCATCACGGCCGCCATCATTCTGGCGGAGGCGGCGGTGTTGTGGGAAGGACTGAATGCGGTTCAATCCCAGTCTTACGGGGCCGAAGCCCGGGGCGGCTCCACGCGTTCGGATGTCATCATTTCGGACGCGCGTATTTACTACCCCAAGGTGGAGCAGCCCAATGCCCTGGTGTGCCTGACCCAGGAGGCGTACAACAAGTTTTCCGGAATTATCCGGCCCGGAGGACTGCTGATCACCGACAGCCGCTATGTGAAGATCCAACGCAAGGTGGACGCGCAGCAGCGGGAGCTTCCCATCTACCGCACGGTGATGGAGCAGATCGGCCGGCCGATTGTCTTCAACATCTGCATGCTCGGTGCTCTGATCGCGCTGACGGGCCTGATCAAACCGGATTCCATCGTGAAGGTACTGGAGTCGCGCGTGCCGGCCGACTTCCTGGAGATGAATCAAAAAGCCCTTCAGATCGGCATGGAACTGGGCAGCCGCCCTAATGCATGAGAGGCCCGCGAAGGAGTACCGGCGGCGGCCCATGCAAGCTGCAGACCCCTCCGGGCCTTGCCGCAGTAATCCAGAAGCAGTAATCAAGAATAAGAATCGTTCAAGCTAGGTTGGAATCTCCGCAGACCGATCTCACATAGCATCCTGCACTGAAATCCTGCCACGCCACGAAGCCCATCTCGATGCTCACCCACCACGCCGCGGTGAAGGACCTGCGATCCGCGCTCCACAATGATTTTTGACGATGGTCGAAAATCGGCTCGATGCAGAAATCCACGCCGTGGGGTGTGGGCGTGAGGAGCGACATGAGCTCAGGGGTGCTGGGAAGCCTCCAGCGATTGCGGCCGGCGAAGCCGTGGTGGTTCAATCCAGCTACATACGCATGAGACTCCTGCCAGGAGACGGGGTAGGGGGAACCGGACAACTGCCACACCAGCCCGGTGGCGGCGTCGTGCACGGCATCCGGCTCTACGACCGTGAACCGATTCCGGATGAACGTTACCGGCCGCCACAAGGCATCCACGCCGAATTCGGCTTGTGCCCGGGCGGGGTCTATTTTGACCGGCGCCTGTCGGAGGCCGACCGAAGCGAAGCGGCCGGAGCCGGCTGGGGTGGATGTCGAATCTGCCAGCCGGCAGGTTCGGTCGCGCCGCGCCTGCCAGTCGCGGTGCAGGGCCTCGAGGGACTGCAACATGTCCGCTGCGCCGACGAAACGCCGTGCCGGTTCCCTGGCTATTGAGCGCAGAATGAATTCGTTCCAGCCGTCGTCCAGGTCCGGGTTGAGTAAGCCGGGGGCCTGCGGCGGGACGGCCGGCAGGGTTCCGGTGAGCATGCGGTAGAGCGTAACCCCGACGGCATAGAGGTCGGCCCGGGCGTCGGCGGCGTCAGGGTCCTGCTCCTGTTCCGGGGCCGCATACCCGGGGGAGCCGACCTTCAAGTGCTTCGGTGCTGCAACCGTTTCCCCGCGCACCTTGGAGAGCCCGAAATCGCATATTTTGACGGTAGCCTGGTCATCCAGGAGCAAGTTGTAGGGTTTGATGTCCCGATGAACGATTCCGTGGTGATGAAGACAGGCCAGGCCCGAGAGGGTCTGACGGGTGAGGTCGATGGCCCGGTCCATGCGGATCGTTCGTGAAGGGGCTTCCGTGCGCCGCGTCTCACCGATTAAGAGCCCTAGGCTGGTGAAGAAGTAGTCCATGAGGTAGAAGGGCCTGCCGTCTGCCTCATCGAAGTCCCGGATCGCCACGATGTTGGGGTGGTTCAACCGGGCTAGTTTCACGGCTTCGGAAAGGAAAAGCTCCCGGATCTTATCTTCACCCAGTAGGCGGGTGATCAGCGGATGGGGATCGAGGAGTTTCAGGGCCACGATTTTCCCGATCCGGGGAATCTCCACCCTGTACACCTTGCTCATGCCGCCGCGGCCGAGAAGGCCGCGCACGATGTACTTGCCGATGCGTTTCATAATCCTGAAACGAGTGATTTTATCGAGTCGCCCACAGGCCCGGAGGGGTCTGCGCCCGGGTAATCGGTTTCGTTCGCGGCTGAAACTCGCCGCCAACGGACTCTACACCCGGACCAGGCCCGTCATCGCAATAAGTGCCAGAGGTTTGCCGGGTGGCCGGGCTCCGGCGAGGTTCCATGAAGGGGTCCGGGCCAAGACCCCGTAAGCGGCTCAGACAGTCAGCCGCTGCCTCAACTGATCACCCGGGCGCAGACCCCTCCGGGTCTTGCCGCAAGAATGCGGGACAAGCCCAGCCCTGCACCTTGATCGATCTTACCCCAGCAACCTCCGGGCGTGGAGCTCGGGCAGGCCGGCCGCGATGATCTTGGCTGCCGCGGCCCGGGCGTCGTAGGGCACACAACGGATGTCAAGGGTGTTCTCCGCGTTGTCCCAGATCACGTATTTGGCCCGCATGTCGCCGTCCCGCGGCTGCCCGACGCTGCCGATGTTGATGAGATGTTTGTGTTCCGGCTGAAGCCGGTTCAGCCCTTCCTGAAATGCGACGTCCAAGAGGGTGTCTCCGTCATAAGCAGCGATTTCCAGGATGTGGGTATGCCCGACAAAACAGATTCGTTCCGGAAGCTCTTTGAGAACCCGGCGTTTGATCCGGGATTCGACCTGGAATGTGTATAGCGTGGGGGAATCCGGCGGGAACCCGTGGACCAGGCGGAGAGGCGGTGCGGTCAAGTGCGTGGGCAATCCCCGGATGAAGTTCAGTGAATCGGCGCTGAGCATGTCAAACGTCATGGTGAGAGACTTGCGGGCGGCGGGATTGAACCAGGAAAGAAAGTCGGGTTCTTTGGCGGCTAGCTCGTGATTACCGAGAACCGAGGGGATCCGGAGGCGTATCAGGGTCTGGATGACGCGCTCGGGTTCGGCACCGTAGCCGATGTTGTCTCCCAGGCTGTACACGGCGTCCGGTCGGCAGGCCTCGATATCTTCGACCACCTTCTCGAACGCGTCCATGTTGCCATGGATGTCGGAAAACACCGCGATTTTCATATGATCGTAGCGGTTGGCCGGACTCCGTTTCTAATAGATATCAATTAGTCGACCCCCCCGTTTGACAAGGGCTGCTCACCGCAAAGGCGCAAAGGGCGCCGAGGGGTTTTATTTTTCCGTTGCCGGTGAGAGGCCGGCAACGGAAAACCACCGCGCCACTTTCCAGCGGGCGTGGGATTTGCCAGCACGGCGAGCTGTTTTTTGAACCGCCGCCTCTCACGGCGGTACAAAAAGGATTCCGCCTCTGCGGTCTCTGCGTCTCGAGCGCAGCGGGCGGTGAACCCATCAATGTTTCAGCCAGCGGATGTACCACTCCATCACGTCCGGACCGATGAACAGATACGCGATGGCGCCCACGGCCAGAAAGGGCCCGAACGGAACCGCAAGTTTCATGCCGCCCGGGCGGCGGAACATCAGCGCGATTCCCGTCAGGGTGCCGGTGAGCGAAGCGACGAAGATGGTGAACAGCACACCCTGCCAGCCGATGAAGGCCCCGATCATCGCGAGCAGTTTGATGTCGCCGCCCCCCATGCCCTCGCGCCTGGTGATCAGCTGATAGCCCCAGGCCACGAGGAAGAGGCTTCCGCCTCCGGCCAGGATCCCGATCAGTGACTCCAACGGTGAAACAAGCCCGGGGCCGAAGCTGACGGCCAGGCCGACCGGGATGCCGGGGAGGGTGATCCCATCGGGGATGATGCGATGGTCGATGTCGATGAAGGTGATGACCAGAAAGGCCGCGATCAGCGCGTACACGACTGCACCGGTCCAGCCGAAGCCAAACCGGGCGACGGTCATGGCGGCGAACGCCCCGCTCAGAAGCTCCACAACCGGATACCGCGCAGAAATACGGGTTCCGCAGTCCCGGCAGCGCCCGGCCAGCAGGACATAGCTCAGAACAGGGATGTTGTCGTACGCGCGGATCAGATGGCCGCACTGCGGGCACCGGGAACGGGGGTGGACGATGGACTGGGCTGCCGGCAGCCGGTAGATGCACACATTCAAGAAGCTTCCGATAACCAGCCCGAAAACCAACCCCACCCACTCCATGGATTCTCCCGTCGTTTGGCAGGCTCGCTTGAACCGCCTGCTGAAAAATAGTTTTAACCTAAATCGAGCGGTTTTATCGAGTGGCATCGAGGCCCGGAGGGGTCTGCGCCCCGCATGGGCCGCCGCAATCTCGCCGGCGGCCATCGCAACGGCAGCCATAGCCGCTCATATATGCCCAGACAGCCCCCAACGGAAACATCCCACGACAGCCACTGCCGTTGCTGCCTGTTCGGATTCATTCTAG
>Ga0316628_100005021_pt1 | contig 10511 bp, 14 predicted proteins | sample OWC_Aug_M2_C1_D5_FD_207648 | JGI IMG/M metagenome (GOLD analysis project Ga0316628, IMG submission 207648) | Wetland soil microbial communities from Old Woman Creek delta, Ohio, United States - OWC_Aug_M2_C1_D5_C | ecosystem: Environmental > Terrestrial > Soil > Wetlands | place: USA: Ohio... | reverse complement strand
TCCTCCGGCTTTGTTAACCTCAAGAAGTTAAGTAATCCGTTCCCTCTGCAGACTATCTCACATTTTCCTTGACAATGAAAGTGAATTCACTTAGATTGGTTAAGAAGACGAGTTCTCCAACTCAGCTTCCAGGTCGTCTGAACTAAGTCAGATTGTCTGCGATCGGACCTCTTAGAGAAATGCCCCAAGGCGGTTGCTCTTCTCGTTCGGTTTGGTCAGCTGGGTCTTCACCTGCTGCTGATGTGCGGCGAAGAGGGTCGAGGACGAATCGTAACCATGAAACGAGGCTTCCAATGATGACGAAGGTGATGAAGTGGTTTTCCATCGCGGCGTTAATCACTGCGCTGATTTGGCGTCCGTCCGCGGGGTCCGAGATTCTGCTGCAGTTTGTGGTTTGTATGAGTGCTCTTCTGGTTTTCGCGCAGGCGTGGCGTGCGCGTAAGTACATTTGGGCAGTCGGGTTCGTGTCGATCGCCGTGCTCTTCAACCCCGTAGCCCCCGTGGGGCTTTCTCGGGGGATGTTTCTCTGGCTGGATGTTGCCTGCCTGGCAACGTTTCTGATCTCGTTGGCAGTAGTGAGGACGACACCTCTCCCCTCCGTGGCCGGAATCATCCACCCCAATCGGCTGAACGAGTCACTGTGAGGCACTCATCGAGGGTTCCAGGATTCTGCGGTAAAAGGGGAGCATCGTCCGTGGAAGACGTGGTCCAAGCCGGGAGTATCCTGATCAAGGATGGCGTGCGCGTGCCGGAATTCCTACGCACCGAAAGCGCACCCTTTTCGAATGGGTGGAGATTGGTCAAACGTCTCGATGGTCACGACTTGCGCCGAAGAATCCGCGCCGCGGGCTGGACCTTTCTTCCCGTGGCTGGTGAGATCAAGGCGGCGGCGGTGGGTTTTGGTGGATACCAAACGGCGCGCCGGGCCGTTCAACGCGGCTTCGCGAAACCCGGCAATCGGACGTTCAACTGCCTGGAAATTACCCAGGCAATCTGGGGCCATTTCCTGGGTCTGGCCCGCCTGAGGGTGACTGCCCGCCCTCGCTACCTCCAGGAGAGCCCGGGGCAGTCCGCAGCCAGGGATCTTGCGGAAGGGCGTCGAGCAAAATCGGTTCGCGCATGAACAAAACTGTGGCCATACGGAAGGAGACACCGTGTCGGAAAGCAACGGTGACAAAGCCAGATTCGGCCGTGAGCAAAAAGGCAAGATTCTGCGTCGCAAGAATGTCCGGGAATTACGAAAGGCGCTGGAAAGCAAGATGGCCAAGCCAGCCAGTCTCGAACCCAAATGAGAACCGCTTCGAGCCCCTTCCAGCAGATGAAGGTTCGCCCAAATGCCTTGTGGGGATTGCGGATTCTCTTTTCATGCAAGTGCGAGCTTTTTTCGTGCACGTAACCCGGCGGACCTCCCCAAGGCCGCCTTCCATTGGAGGATAGAATGGCTTCAAAGCTCTTTGTAGGTAACCTGCCGCATAGCGTCAGCGACGCTCAACTCAACGAATTCGTGATTAACGCCGGCTTTCAAGTGGCGTCGGCGGTGGTGATTCGCGACAAGCTGACGGGGACTCCGCGCGGCTTCGGTTTTGTCGAACTGGCCGAGGGCGAAGACCTGCAGCGGGCGATCAGCGGACTGAATGGTCAGACTCTCGAAGGCCGTCCCTTGACTGTGAACGAGGCGAAGCCCCAACGGACGGGTTTTGGCAGGGGGCCCGGCGGAGGCGGTGGACACGGAGGGTACCGCGGTCGCTCCGATGGCGGCCGGGGCGGACGGCGCTTCTAGGGCGAAAGGTGACCCATGAAACTGAAGTTGCGGCAATCCGTTCGCCATCGCAAATACGGATGGGGCGTGATCCTCGACGTCGAGGGCGATCAGACGACCGTCTATTTCTATACGGTGGGCATCAGAAAGTTTCCCACTGCTGAGCCGCCCTTCCAAATCGTCGAAGATCAAGGGTCCAGGAAGAAATCGGGTGGTTGATTCCCGCGCTCCGATCCGCCTCCGACCTCGATCGGGTCTCTTCGTGGGTCCGGCCCCCGGAGGGGACGACCGGAGTGGAACTGCCTTTGGCGCGGCCAGCACCAACCCCAGCGGACGCGAGGAGGTCTCTCCAACCTCAAAGCTCCGGACAGGGACCACAGGACACCAGAACCAAGTCTGCTGACAGGCTGCGAGGAGGAAATCGATTGGTCAACGCTTTCAGGGACTTAGAAAGGGTACCCTTATGTACATTCAATACGCTGGCTTCAGCATTGTCTCCAGCTCTCGCATCTACAATTTCGATGTGATCGACCCTCCTGCGGCCGCCCGCGAATTCACTGTCAAAATCCGGTCCGAAGAGTTCTGTCCGGGGCGCTTGAGCCTCCAGGACGGCCCCGGCATCAGTTCTGCGCGGTTGCAGCGGGAATTGCAGGGGGAAACGCAAGCTTCGCGCGCGGAAGCCAATCTGCATATCGAGGATCAGGACGTCCAGGCATACCGAGCGTATCACTACCCGAAAAAAAAGGTGTTTGGGCGTGACGCCCACCGCGACGAAACCCTCTCTTGAATCTCCACCACTGTCCGGGCGATAGATCATCGCTGCTGCGGATTGTGCCGAGTTCATGCCCGCCGCTGCGCCCTGAAGCCCCAAACCCAGAGTCATCTCACCCGCTAGGCCACGCAATGAAAAGCTCCTGCATGGGGGCGCGGAGCCAGGGGGTAGGAGGGCGGCCGCAAAGTCTGACCCCGTGCCGGGCGGCGAAGACCGAAACACCGAAGGCTTCCAGGCCCCGGCAAACAAGCAGCAAACCAGATAACTCAATCAGGGCGGCCATAGTCGCTTGTCCCTGTTAATGGATGTCCTAGGGGAGGAGAAGTCCTCCGGCGGATGCGCCCCGACAGTCACCAAAAGCGCTGGAGCTGTAAACCTCGACTTTAGGTTGACTTTTGCCCTTTTGAGTCCTAGACTTCCGGGCAAGAGGGGTGCAGCCCGCCAACCGTGATCGGTGGCTCTAGGCACCCGCGCCAGTCCTGGGAAAGACAGGAGGAAACCTGTGTTCCACAAAACAATCCGTCTGGCTGGAGTGTTGCTGCTTCTCGCCGCAATCCAGGGGATCGCGCAGGAGGCAGAAGCCGCCTCGCCCGCTTCCGTACCCGCGGCAACTCCCTCGGAAATGAACTGTTCGGGGTTCATCTCCGGAGGCCAGCTCTCCAAAGATCTTTACGTCTTTGAGGGTGCGGACAACGACTTTCGCTTCGGGTACCACACCTTCGCCCCGGGGGATTATGTCTACCTCCGCAGTCGCACCGGTGCAGTCCCGTCGGTGGGCGCCGAGCTCTCGATCGTGCGCTCGGGCTCCGACCGGATGCGTATCCATTGGTACTTCGGGCAGGGACTCCAGTTGCGTGCCATGGGGTCGCCTTATGAGGACGTGGGAAGGGTGAAGGTCGTCAGCGTAACTCCCCAGGGTGCCATCGCCGAAGTCACGTCGGCCTGCACCGAACTTGCTCCCGGCGACTTCGCCATGCCCTATCAGCAGCGCATCGCGCCGCAATACACACCTGGGAGATCGTTGGACCGCTTTGCCCCTCCCAACGGCAAGCTGTGGGGAATCATCGCCGCGGGCGTAGGGAATACGGCCTACCTGGGCGAGGGCAGCATGGCTTACATCAACCTGGGCCAGGTCAACGGCGTCAGCCCGGGACAACGCTTCCGGATTTTCCCCTTCTTCAGCGATGCCAACACAGCGTGGCAGCTCTTTCCGCAGACTCCCCGTGAGACTATCGGGGAGATGGTCATCCTTTCCGTGCAGGATAAGTCCTCGGTGGGGATGATCGTGCAGAGCCGGCGCGAGATCTCTCTCCGCGACGGCGTTGAGCTCGAATAAATCCGCGGCCCGCACGCCGCCGAGAAGACTTCCTGCAGGGCGGGTCTTGTCGACCCGCCCAAGAGGTTGGGGAAGAATAGAAGGACCTTCAGGCGGCGTGGGGGGAAGAGCGGGTTGCCGTAGTCGGCTCACCGAAGACCTGCGCCGTGAAGGCCTGGATGTTCGCCCCATGCTTCCAGGCGTCAGCAGGTAGGCCCGCCTTCAAACAAGTCTCCTCAAGAAAACGCTCCCGGTCCCAATTCCACTCGGTCGCCACCTGGGGCAAAAGAAGCCCGCGTTGCCACCCTTGCGAAACCATGAGCCCGTGGCGTCCCACCTCGATCGCCTCGGGGGAGACCTCCTCGAAGGGGGAAAGCGCGGAAATTTCCAGACGGAGGAGGGGGAGTTCTTCCGGTTCGACCGGGTCAAAGCGCGGGTCGCGCAAGGCTGCGGCGACGGCGCATTCCGCTACGGTCTGATGGAGAGGCTTCAACGCTTCGATATAGCCGATGCACCCACGCAGCTGCCCCGCTTTGTGAATCGTGACGAAGGCGCCACGTTTTTCCGTCAGCGCCGGAGAGTCAACCTCGGCCTCCGGAAGCCGGCCGCTCCGGACAGCCGCTTCCAGGGCGCGTCGGGCCAGGCGCAGCAATTGCTCTTGATCGGACTCACTGAGCGGCGACATCTTCTTTCTCTTTCTCCCGTTTGCCGCCCACGCGGAGGACGACGAGGGGCCGCAGAGGGCTTCGCTTCAATCGGACGTCCAGCTTCCGCCAGAAGCTCCAGAAATACTGAATGGCCGAGGCCAGCGCAAACGCTACGACCGCCCACAAAAGCAGTTGCCCCAGCGGATGCATCCGGGGAAATCGCGGTTCCAAGGCGACTGCGGTGATGGCCACGACCTGAAAGACCATCTTCGTTTTTCCCAGCTCTGAAGCCTCCAGCGCGAAGCCTTCGGCGGATGCGATGCCGCGCAATCCGGTCACGGCGAACTCCCGGCCCACGATGATCACCACCATCCAGGCAGGAATCAGATGCAGCTCAACCAGCGAGATGAGCGCGGAGGAAACTAGCAGCTTGTCAGCAATCGGATCGAGGAGGATCCCCAGGGTGGTGATCTGGCCGCGCTTGCGCGCCAGATAGCCATCGAGCAAATCCGTCGCGGCGGCGAGGAGGAAAACTCCCACCGCCCACAGATCCATGTTTTGTCCCTTGGTCAAGAGCAGGACGACCAGCAGGGGCACAAAGAAGATGCGAAGCAGGGTCAGCGAAATGGGGAGATTCATGCGCCTTCGAGCCTGCCCTCAGCGGGATGTCATGGGTAGGAACGGGCGATTATGGTCGCCGAAGAGCCGCACGAGGATCAACACCGGCGCCCTCCGCCACTATAACCAAGCCTCTGTCCAGTGTCAACGCAACTGGGGCAGAGATTTCCGCTGCGATGCTCTCACTTCTGCCATGCTTCCAATGGCCAGGACCGCCCGCAAGAGGATTTTCGCTCCCCCCAAGTTCGCCGCGCGTCGAAGGAATCCCGTCGGCGCTTTGTCCTGCTCCCCGGAATTCTTCGCACCTCTCCGGCTGATGACCGCGTCAACAGCATGGCTATCGTCAGAGGCTAGGGTCAGGCCGACCAGCTTTCACGCGGTGGGCGAAGAGGTAGAAGGCTACGTGGCTGCACGGGGAGAATGCCTCAGAATTGTGCAAAACTCCCGGCGCCCGGGGGGTGTCCCGTAGGCTCCACGCAGGGAGGGGAATCGGGAGGTTTCTGTCCCATGGAGGCCGAGATAACTGTCTGTTTTTCAAGGGGATACACGAGCCATGTCGCCCGGACCCGCAATTTTAGCGGCTGCGAGGCAACCCCCAGGCTCCGCTGCGGCTGCTAGGATTTTCCACAACGTTTTCCACACTCTTCCCGGCCGCAAAAACACTGGGGTTTCAGTCTTTGGGAGGGGCCTCGGGGGAGGAAGGGGCGGCACGGCACAGGCGGTTTCGCAGCGAGGTAGCCACCCGCGCGCGGACCAGCACACGGCTGTCTTCCTGACGCGTGGCGAGGACCGTCCCGTGGCGGTGAAGCAAGGCTAAGCCTTCGCCGTCGGAAGCGGAGAGTTCGAATTGCGCTTCGATGACGGGATCCTCCATTAAGGCTTCGTCGATCCGGCGGCGCAGTGTCTCCAGGCCCTCGCCGGTGAGTGCCGAGGCCATCACTTCTCGGGCGCTGGGTCCGAGTGGCTCCGGCTTGCTTGCGCGGCCCTCAACCAGTTCGGCAAGCCGCGCTCGCTCGGGCCCCTCCAGAAGATCGATCTTGTTCCACACGTGAAGACGCGGGGTGGGGGCAACACCCAGCGCTTCAAGCAGCGTTTCCACGGCAGCGTCCTGCTCCTCGCGTTCCGTCTGAGACGCGTCGGTGACGTGCAGAATCAGGCTGGCTTCTTCGAGCTCCTCGAGGGTAGCCCGGAATGCGGCCACCAAGTGCGTGGGCAGTTTGCGGATGAATCCCACCGTGTCGGAGAGCAGCACGGGACGGCGGGACTCGAGCTCGAGCGCCCGCACCGTGGGGTCGAGCGTGGCGAACAGCCGCGACGAGGTCGCGACCGCGGAACGCGTCAGGGCATTGAAGAGCGTTGATTTCCCCGCATTGGTATAACCGACGAGCGCCACGGTGAGGAAATTTTGTGCCCGGCGGTGTGCGCGGTGCAGAGCGCGCTGCGACCGGACGCGCTCGATGCCCTCCTGCAGCTTGCGGATGCGAGCCCGGATGCGGCGGCGGTCGGACTCCAGTTGTTGCTCCCCCGGGCCCCGCGTGCCGATGCCGCCGCCTAATCGGGAGAGCAGAATTCCCCGCCCGCCCAGCCGCGGCAGCAGGTAATTCAGCTGGGCGAGTTCGACCTGGAGCTGCCCTTCTCGGGTGCGCGCGCGGCGAGCGAAGATATCCAGGATCAGCTGCGTGCGATCCAGAACCTTTCGATCGAGGGCTCGCTCAAGGTTGCGGAGTTGAGTGGGAGTCAGATCGTGGTCGAACAGGACGAGGTCCGCGCCCGCCGCCCGGGCCTCCGCGCGGACTTCCTCGACTTTGCCTCGTCCCACGAGCGTTGCGGGGTCCGGTTGGGGCGAGTACTGCAAGTTGGAACCGACCACCTGCGCGCCGGCGCTGGTCGCAAGGTCGTGAAGCTCGGCGAGCGTTTCTTCCGCATCGGCGAGCGTCGCAGCGTGGCGCCGGCTGGACGCCCAGCCCACCAGATACGCCTTTTCCAGCGCTTCCAGGCGGCGAATACCCTTAACCCTCCGAGGTCACGGCCGAAGCCGCCGGCGCCGCTCCCGCGCGCGGCAGCACGACCGTGGAAATGGCGTGCTTGAAGATGAGCTGCTCCTGGTTGTTGCTCTCCAGCACCACCGAGTATTTGTCGAAGCTGCGGATGCGTCCCGAGAGCTTGACGCCGCTCAGCAGATAGATCGTTACCGGAATTCTTTCCTTGCGGGCGGAGTTTAAAAAGCCGTCCTGAATATTCTGCGTCTGCTTTTCCATTCTTGGTCTTTCTCCAGAGCCGGTGGTCATCATGCACTGTCTCCGTTTCGAGCTGATAGGGTGGACTCACAAGCGAGCGTGCGCTGCTCCGGGCCCGCAGCACTATGCCACGCCCGGACCCTCCAGTCCAGCACGCGGCGCTGAATCTCCGCATCGTCGCCGAAGCCGGCAAACCACTCGACGCCGGTTTCGCGGCGAAACCAGGTCATTTGTCGCTTGGCGTACTGCCGCGTGGCGGCCTGGGCAGCGCGGATGGCTTCTTCCCGGCTGATCTCGCCCCGCAGAAGCGCGGCCGCCTGCAGGTAGCCGAGAGCCCCCAGCGGTTTGATGCGTTCCGCGTCGGGCCGGCTGGCCATGGCGCGGATTTCCTCAAGGAGGCCGGAGGCAAACATGTTCTCCACGCGAGCGTTGATCCGCCGGGCAAGCTCCTGGCGGTCCGGGCTGAGGCCGAGCTTGAGAACTCGGAAGCCCCGGAGGGCCGTCCGACCGCTCGCCTGCATTCGAGAGATGGGCTGATGAGCCAGCAAGCAGACCTCCAGGGCGCGAGTGATCTTGGAAGTGTCGCGGGGATGGATCCGCGCCGCGGCCTTCGCGTCCAGTCGTCCCAGCAGGCGGTGAAGGAACTCCCGCCCCCGCCGCCGGGCCATTTCCGCCAGCCGCGCACGCAATTCTTCGGAGCGCTGCGGGCCCTCGAAAAGCCCTTCGAGCAACGCCCGGAGATAAAGCCCCGTCCCGCCCACGACAATCGGCAGCTTGCCGCGCTGGCGGACGGCTTCGAGCACGCGCCTAGCTTCCTGGCGGTAGTCGCCCGCGGTGAAGATTTCACCGGGCTCGACCACATCAAGCAGGTGATGCGGGATGCCGTGCCGCGCCGCCGTCGCGACTTTCCCCGTGCCGATGTCGAAGCCCCGGTAAACCTGCACCGAATCGCAGTTGATGATTTCGCCCGCCCAGTGCTCGGCGAGGAAGATCGCCAGCGCGGATTTCCCCGCCGCCGTGGGGCCCACGATCACCACGAGCGGGTCGTCGCCCTCTAGCGGGCCCACCCGACGAGCCGCAGGTATCGCACCAGGAGCAGCGAGAGGATCGCGGCGAGCAGCAGCGCGCCGCCGAGAAGCTGGGTTCTGGAGAAGCGTGGCATCGGCCGGATGGGCAGCCCGTGAAGCTACCTCAGAGTGGGTCGCGGAGGAATCGACAGGTTCGACCCTGTTCTCTGCTTCCCCCGCAGAATGACGTCTCACAGAAAGATTCTATCCAACGTGTTCGAGGCCTTCAAGGGACATAACCCAGGTTGTAAAGAAATATAAACTGCAGGACGAGATGCTCTCCGGTGAATTCCGCCGGCAAGGGCGGGAAAGGGTTCGAGGCGCGAATGGCGCCGATGGCCGCGCGGTCGAGCGGATCAGCGCCCGAACCGGCCACCAAACGCAGTTGCGGCACCGAGCCGTCCTTCAGAATCTCGAAGACAATGCCCACGCGCCCCTTCTGGCCCAGCTTGGCCGACACGGGAATCATGCTGTACCAGTTCCGCTTGACGTTATACACCACGCGCGCCAGGTACGGTCCGAAGTCCACGCCGCGCGTGTCGGAGAGAATGATAGGCGCTTCGGTGGAGAAATTCGGGTCGTAGTTGCGAAATTGCAGCGGGGAATCACCCGGGCCTTCGGCGGGCCCACCGGCGCGTCCTCGCGCTGCGGCCTCCAGGGACTGCTGGATGGCCTCGCCGGGGCTGGAGAGCGGCAACTGCAGTTGCGAGTTGCCTCCTCTGCCCGCCGGGGGAACGTCCATCAGGTGGAGCCGCGCCTCCTGTTGGGGTTCCGGCTTGGGCGCCGGCGGCGTCGGAGCACCGCCCGGTGACGGAGCCGCTCCCGCGCCGGGAGGGGGCAGGGCCGGGGCCGGTGGCGGCGATCCCCCGCCCGCGATCTCCGGCAGCTTGGTGTTCCCCTCCGAATAGGGCATGTGCAAGCCGTGGGGGTCGATCGTTGGGGAGCGCCCCTGCGCCCGCCGGTCGCGGTCGGAAAGGATATTCGTGTCCGGGGGAGGCTCGTGGAGTCGTTTCAGCAGGTCCGGCGGAAACCACAACATGGTGGTTTCACGCTCCGGCGCGGGCTGGAGCTGGATGCCCATCATCTCCGCGCCGCGCCGGAAGAGGCTCGGAGAGAAAACCAAGATGAGAATGAAGATTCCGTGCAACACCACCGAGAGCAGAAGCATCGTGCGGCGGCGCCAGCGCGCAGCTTCCGCTTCCAGTTCCAGCAGCAGATGAATTTGGGGCTCCGCAGCCATGCGATGAACCCAAGAGCGAAACTAGAAACTCGAAAATAGATATTCGAAAGCGAAAACTCGAATTGGCGGGCGGGCAGCCGGTGAAACCGAGCTCCGCATCGAAAGTCCAAAATCTAAAATCTCAGAGTTCTCCGCTCTGGCCCGCCGACCGGCGAAGCGGAACGTTGACCAGGGCCGCATGTTGTTCGATGCAAATCATGACCCGCTCGGCCAAGGCCAGCGCCTGGCGCCCCTCGGCCCCGCCCACCAGGGGCGGCTGGCGCGTTCGAACCGACTCGACAAAAGCCTCGAGTTCTGCCCGCAAAGGCTCGCCCGGCCGGGTGTCCAGTTTTCGAAATCCCAGCCGCGGGGTCTCGCCATCGTGGTCCACACTCAGCACCAGAACGTCGCGGCGGGTGAAATCTATAGAGACGTATTCATTGGGCTGAAAGTAACGAAACTTTCTCACCCGCTCGGTGCTCACCCGGCTGGCGGTGAAATTCGCCACCGTACCATTGTCGAACTCTACGCGGGCATTCGCAATGTCCACCTTGTCGGAGAGCACCGGCAGCCCGACGGCCCGGACCTCTTTCACCGGCGCGCCGACCATCCAAAGCACGAGATCCAGATCGTGGATCATCAGGTCGAAGACGACATCCACGTCCAGGCTGCGCGGGCTGAAGACCCCCAGGCGATGGATTTCGAAGAAGAGTGGACCGCGCGTGACGGCCTTCGCCGCCACCACGCCCGGATTGAAGCGCTCGAGATGGCCGACCTGCAGGATGCGCCCCGCGGCCGTGGCGCGCGCGATGAGGTCGTCCGCCTCCTCGACGGTGCGGGTAATGGGCTTTTCGAGCAGGACATCCACACCACGCTC
>Ga0316628_100005020_pt1 | contig 10512 bp, 4 predicted proteins | sample OWC_Aug_M2_C1_D5_FD_207648 | JGI IMG/M metagenome (GOLD analysis project Ga0316628, IMG submission 207648) | Wetland soil microbial communities from Old Woman Creek delta, Ohio, United States - OWC_Aug_M2_C1_D5_C | ecosystem: Environmental > Terrestrial > Soil > Wetlands | place: USA: Ohio... | reverse complement strand
TATCATCTGGCACCCCAAGAGTCTGGAGACATTTAATCACAAATTTATACATCACTGGCGGTCCAATGACCACCGCTATCGTGTTTTTTGCATCAAGTTTATCTGCTTTGATTTTGGGGAATAATGTCGTTATCAGACCAGTACATCCACCCCAACATTCATTTGGCTCGCACCGATCAACAGTAAGCTCACATTGAACGTTACTTACTTTTTTCCACCGATCAACATCATCCATAAACGTAATTTCCTTTGGGCGTTTTGCTCCATATAAGATAATAATATCCTTAAATTTCGATCTCTGCTTTGGATCAAGGACATGATTAATCAAGGAACGCATCGGCACCATACCCGTTCCACCAGAGGTGAAGAGCAGGGTTTTTCCTTCGAATGTTTTAACATCAAACCCTTTCCCAAGTGGTCCTCGAATACCGATTTTATCACCAGGTTGCAATAAACATAATTTTTTAGTGACGTTTCCAACTTGTCGGACCATAATCTCAAATACAGGACTATTGCCCGGCGGAGTTGAGATACCAAACGGTGCTTCACCGTACCCAAAAATCGATACCTCGACAAACTGCCCTGGCTTGTGTCCTAATGGTTTCTTATCATCGAGTTCAATTTCAAAGAGGGTATCGAGTTCGTTGAAGGGGATTATTTTTTTTATCGTTGCACTTCGTGGAACATGAATAATGCCTTTTTCCAATACCTCGGTTTCTTCCTTGATAAAATATCTTCCCGTATTCTCCGCTGAGTCGAAATGTCCAAGTTCATTGAAAAGGTTACAAGGATCAGCAATATCAGGGAGACATGCGCTACCACATCGACCGCATCCTACGCAGGCGATAAATCCATAGCGCTCTGGTAAGTAATTGCCTTTGCGGAAGAATCGATGACGATATCGTTCTTTTACTTCTTCACGGAAGACCTCTCCGCTTCCAACTTTTGTAAAATCTTTCAGCATGCATCCGTCCCAGGTGCGGACACGATTACCCTCTTTCAGGTTCAAGGATACATTATCTTTAATATCATAGCAAAAACAGGTGGGGCAGACCATGGTACACGAGCTGCATTCCATACAAACATCCGCATGCTCCTCCCATATCGCATGATTATAATTTGCGACAAGAAGAGAAGACCAGTTTTTTTTATCGATTTTTACTTTTTGTTTATATTTCTTGGCTGCAGCATTGCGAACGGTTATAATTTTTTTAAGATCCTCAGGAGAAGCATTCTTGGTTGTTGCATATTTTTCTAGTAATTTACTTCCTTTTTCTGAGCCAACAATCACTGTATAGCTAGTCCCAATATCGGTGAGCAACAAATCGAAACCTGAGTCGGTGACGTTTGTTTTCATACTTGCTGCAAATGAGCGGTCAGAAACATTTTTAATATCAACCCCAATAATCATGGTGTTATTTCGACGTTTCTTGTAGAAAGTATCCTGTTGTTGATCAAGATAGTGCCGGTCCGTCTGCTCTAATGCAATGAGATCATATGGATGGACTCCGATGATGATACGTGGTGTGTCGTCTAAGTTTTCCTTTTCCTCAAAGGGTTTTTCTAATGAAAATTTCAGTAATGATTCTGTTTGTGGCAAGAAATATTTTTTCGGGGGAAGAATCGTCACATCATAATCGAGTTGTAATTCATTAGCAGAAGAAAGAGTATCAAAGACATAGCGGTTTCCTTTTGCTACGACTCCAACGACATCATAGGTTTTATCATTTATTAAGAAGTTTACAAATGATGAAAAATCTTTTTTGGTAATTGTCTTTACAATTTGTTTCATATCAGACACCTTTGTTAATCTAAGGAAATAGCTTCCGTATAATCAGATAACCTCGAGAGACGGTGAACGGATGTTCCGATTTAAGTTTTTTGATTTCTCGAAGGTTCTCTCAAAAAACGATTAGTCTGGAGCTTGTGGTATGAAGCCTTGTTTCATCAGCGATTGTGTAACATCACGGGATTTTTTAATAATAGAAATTGCTTGATCATAAAGTTCTTGTCGAGATGGTTTGATACGTGCAATACCCTGAGAGATTGCTTTCATCCCTACTGCGACTGCCTCACGAGGGAACACTTCCCAGGAATCCATTGTTGGAACAATATAGGTGTCAGTAAGTCCGCTGTCTTCCGCTGTTTTTGCTAGCTCGACCGCTGCAGCGATACACATTTCATCGGTGATGGTTTCTGCACGAACATCAAGAGTACCTCTGAAGATACCGGGAAAACCAAGGGAGTTGTTAATCTGATTAGGAAAATCTGATCTCCCTGTTGCAATAATACGAGCTCCCGCTTCCTTTGCCTCCCAAGGCCAGATCTCAGGGATGGGATTTGCGGACGCAAATACGATAGAGTCATCAGCCATGGTTGTTATCCATTCTTTTTTGATTGTCCCGGGACCTGGTTTACTTGCTGCAAGGCAGATATCTGTATTACGTAACGCCTCTGAGACATTACCGGATCGCCCCTCCGCATTTGATTTGAGGCACATCTCCCATTTCTCAGGATTTTTATCTTTGTCTTTTTCAAGGTCTTTTCTTGATGTATGAAGAATTCCTTTACTATCCGCCATGATGATGTTTTTTTGTTTTATCCCTGTAGCAATAAGAACACGAGCAATTGCGATGTTTGCCGCGCCAGCACCAATCATGGAAACCAACGCGGTGTTCAGAGGTTTACCAACAATTTTTAATGCATTAATCGCTCCTGCGGTCACAATGGTTGCTGTCCCTTGTTGGTCATCATGCCAGACAGGGATATCCATTTCTTTTCGGAGTCGATTGAGGATGTAGAAGCATTTTGGTTTTTCGATGTCTTCAAGGTTGATGCCACCGAAACTTGGTTTGAGCCATTTGACTGCCTGGATGATTTCATCAGGATCTTTGGTATCAAGGCAGAGAGGGTACGCATCCACACCACCGAGGTATTTGAAGAGAAGGGATTTTCCCTCCATCACTGGGAGTCCTGCCTCTGGTCCGATGTCGCCAAGTCCTAATACACGGGTACCGTCGCTAACAACCGCAACCGTGTTCCATTTGTTTGTGTAATCATAGACTTTGAGGGGGTGTTTCTGGATTTCCTTACAGGGCTCTGCAACTCCAGGTGTGTACCAGATCGCGAAATCGTTAAAGTCTTTGATACGACATTTTGGTAACACCTCGATTTTTCCATGATAAAATGGATGGAGCCGCATAGCGTCTTTTCCTGGTTTGTTTGCTTTTTCAATAAGTTGTTTTTCATTGATCTGTTTCATAATAAGACCCCCACGTCGAGGGATATCGTGTTTCGCTATATTAATTTACATTATTTGTAAGGTGAAAAAGTATGATAAAATTTTATTGATAGTTTTAAATATGATATTCGGATAAACTTTTTGCAAAGAAGTCGGAAAAGTATATATAGTTAACAATTGTTAATTTAGTATATAAGAGAGACGGAAATGAGCATTATCGACTTGACTTCTATGGGGGAACCGCAGTCAGATTTGAAAAAAGAACTTAACGACAGACTCACAAAACTGCAAGACGAAATCTCAGAATACTGTTTTCAATGCGCGAAATGCACCTCAGGCTGTGAAGCGCATAAACTCCTTGAGCTTGAGCCACATAAAATCGTCGCACTTCTGAAGCGGGGATTGATCAATGAACTGGTGAACTCTGATGTTATCTGGACCTGCATGACCTGCTTGAAATGTAGAGAGCGCTGTCCACAGCGCGTCGCACCGGTCGAAATCCTGTTTGCGTTGAAGAACATGGCGGTAGCAAGTGGGAAACAAATCCCGGGAAAATACACAGGGATGCTGCAATCGATTCTCTCAATGGGACTTATTCAGGACATCCAACAGACGACAACTCGTACGAATAAAATCTTGAAACGAGAAGAACTTGGACTTCCTCCACTTTCAAAGCCAACTGATGTATCGAAGTTTCAAGCAGGAATTATGAAGATCGCGATGGAAAAGGTATAGACACGATGAAAAAGAAATTCGCATTGTTTCCCGGTTGTTTAATGCCGACTGAGCAGTACGCTTATGAGCTTTCGATCAGAGAAACACTACCCTTATTAGGTGTTGAACTTGTTGATGTGGAAGGCTTTTCATGCTGCGGGGAACCTATGAAAAGTGTAAACCAGCTTCTTACCCTATATCTCTCTGCAAGGAACCTGGCGATTGCTGAAAAACATCATCTAGACCTTTTTGTTCCCTGCGCAATGTGTCATCTCGCATTAACTGAATGCCAGCATATCCTTGAAGAAAACCCAGCGATGAAGGAACGTATCAACAGCATGCTTACTGCTGAGGGTTTAAAATATATCGAGCGAAGACAGGTAATTCATATCGTTGACCTCTTACATGATCAGGTGGGAATCGAAAAGATAAAGGAACATGTAAAAAAGCCGTTTACAGGATTGAAAATCGCAGCACATTACGGATGTCATATCCTACGCCCCAGCGAAATCGGTCGTCCGGATGACTCTGAAAACCCACAGAAAATCGAAGAAATCCTGAAAGCATTGGGTGTAGAACCGATGAGCTATCCGCAGAAACTTGATTGCTGTGGCGCGCCCTTGCTTGCGAACAAACCTGAGTCAGCGTTAACAAAAACAGGTCAGAAACTCCAGGCAATACAAGAACAAGGGATCCAAGGTTTGGTTGATGTCTGCCCCTGGTGTCATAAAATGTTTGACAGCAGGCAAACCAAAGCAGGGGAGACGGTTGCTGCAAAACTCGATGTCCCTGTGTTGTATCTCACACAGTTACTCGGACTAGCCATGGGAATTAGAAGTGAGAAGCTTGGACTAGAACTGAATCTGAGCCCTGTAGAAAAAATCCAGCTCGGAGACGTGAAATAAATGCGTCGCATCGGCGTATTCGTCTGCCATTGCGGAATTAACATCGCACAAAACGTCGACGTCAAAGCACTCACCGAGTACGCCAGTCACCTCAATGGTGTGGTCGTCGCAAAGGAATACAAATATATGTGTTCTGATGTAGGCGCATCACTTATTAAAAACACGATAAAAGAATTCAAGCTTGACGGCGTGGTCATCGCATCCTGTTCACCCCGCATGCATGAACATACCTTCCGACGAGTCGCCAATGATGGTGGGGTGAATCCATATCGAGTAGAGATTTCTAATATTCGTGAGCAGTGCAGCTGGGCACATAGTAACAAAGAACAAGCAACAGAAAAAGCGAAGTATCTGGTTCGTAGCGCGGTATCAAAAGCATTATCACTTGAACCATTGAGACCGTCAACATTGAAGGTTATTCCAGAGGCGTTAGTGATTGGTGGAGGGATCGCAGGGATCCAAACATCACTTGATCTTGCCAACGATGGATTCAAAGTCCACTTGGTAGAACGAGACCCTAGCATCGGCGGCCATATGGCGCAGCTGGACAAAACCTTCCCGACTCTTGATTGTTCGTCGTGTATACTTACTCCGAAAATGATGGAAGTTGCAAACCATGACAACATCGAACTTTTAAGCTACTCAGAAGTAGCTAGTATCGAAGGGAGCATCGGCAATTACACGGTGAAGATACGCCAGAAACCACGCTATGTCGATGTTGACAAGTGCACGGGATGCGGTGACTGTGCCTCCGCATGTCGACTCAAAGAACGAATTGTCAGTGAATTTAACCAAGGGATGGGGAAACGAGGCGCGGCCTATATGCCGTTTCCTCAAGCAGTGCCATTGAAATATGTCATCGACGACAAGAAATGTCTGTTTTTAACAAAAGGGAAGTGCGGAGATGAACCTCTTTGTAAGAAAGCCTGTGCGCAAGGTGCTATTAACTTTGATCAGAAAGAAAAGATAGTAGAACGAAAGGTAGGTGCAATCGTAGTTACAACCGGATATGATGTCATGGACCCTACCTCTGTATATGAGTACGGTTACGATCAATCTCCCGATGTCATCACCACCCTAGAAATGGAACGATTAATTAGCTCCTCCGGACCAACGAAAGGTGAGATCCTGCGACCGTCAAACCAGCAGAAACCAAAGAGTGTTACCTTCATTCTTTGTGTCGGCTCTCGTGATGAAACCCAGTGTACCTGGTGCTGTCGGATCGGATGCATGACCGCATTAAAGCAAGTCTATCTTCTCCGTGAGAAGCTCGGGGAGGACGTTGAGATTAACGTTTGTTACAATGACCTCCGCTCCTTTGGGAAAGGTTATGAGGAATTCTACCGTAAGGTCCGAGGTCTTCATACGAACATGTTCCGTGGGCATCCCTCTGAGGTACGGACCATGAAAGACAATCTCAAAATCGATATTTTCGATACGACCACGAGCAAGTTATTTGAGATAAAAACTGACATGGTCGTCCTTGTTCCCGCAATGATGCCACGAACCGATGCGACTGAGTTTTCACGATTGCTTCACTTGACTCTAAGCGGCGACGGATTCCTTCTTGAAGCGCATCCGAAGCTTCGACCTGTTGACACTTTTGTCAATGGAATATTTATCGCTGGATGCTGCCAAGGACCAAAAGACATTCAGGACACAGTCGCTCAGGCAAGTGCCGCTGCATCACGTGCAGCGACAATCTTATCTCAGGATGAACTGGAGATAGACCCATTAATCGCGATGGTCGATGAGGATATATGCACCGGGTGTGGCATCTGTGTAGAAGTTTGTCCATACGAGGCACGTACGCTCAATGAACGAAAACGGATTGCTGAGGTAAATGACGCTTTGTGTACCGGGTGCGGTGGTTGTATCGCCGCGTGTCCGAGTAACGCATCTATTCATAAAAATTTCACAAAGAAACAACTGCTGAACATGGTTGACGACATCATGTGAGTTTAAAAAAATGACCAAAGAGAAAAAACATCAGGCATCTTCTGCTCATAAACATGGATCCGTCTTGGTTATCGGCGGTGGTATCTCCGGCATCCAATCATCCCTTGATTTAGCAGACGCAGGATTCAAGGTCTACCTCGTTGACCGTGGGTTGTCCATCGGTGGAACGATGACGCAGCTTGATAAGACGTTTCCGACAAATGATTGTGCGATGTGCATTCTTGCTCCAAAGCTGGTGTACACAGGTAGGCATGAGAACATCAAGATTATCACAAACGCGGAGGTTACCGATGTCGCTGGTGAGGTTGGTAACTTCCATGTAATACTCAAAAAGTACCCGCGGTTTGTTGATCTTACAAAATGTAATGGATGCGGTGATTGTGTCGAACATTGTCCTGTGTCCATGCGGTCCGAGTTCGATGAAGGACTTACGACGCATACAGCGATTTATCAACCGTTCCCACAGGCAATCCCAAATATCTTTGCTATCACAAAAAACGAAGGTTCATCTCCCTGTAGAATCGCCTGTCCTGCTGGATTGAACGCCCATGGATTTGTCGCACTCGCAGCACAGGAGAAATTCGCAGAAGCCTATGAACTTATCAAGGAAACCATCCCGATCCCCGGATCCCTCGGCCGTATTTGTTATCACCCATGTGAGAACGATTGCAACCGTAAAGATATCGAAGAACCGATTTCCATTTGTCGCATCAGACGTTTCATCGCTGATTATATTCAGGATCACCCTGAGGTTCTAACAGAATATCAAAAAACAAAAGCAGAAAAACAACAAGGAAAAGGAATAACTGATATAAAACAGGGAAATGGCCAGAAAGTCGCAATCATCGGTGCTGGTCCTACTGGTTTAACCGCTGCCTATGACTTATCCCATAAAGGATACAAGCCGGTCATTTTCGAGATGGAGAAATACAGCGGCGGGATGCTTCATTACGGGGTTCCTGATTATCGTCTGCCAAAGGAATATCTGCATAAAGAAATCGACCCTCTCTGTGAACACGAGCAAATTGAGATAAAGAACAATCAGAAACTCGGAAGGGATTTTTCAGTTGCTGACCTAAAAAAACAAGGGTTCAAGGCGATTTTACTTGCCATAGGCGCCCATAAGACTCGCACCACAGGGATTGAATGCTGTAATGGGACTGATACCTGTGTCCTGGAGGGTGTGGAATATCTTAAACAGCTGAATAGGAATATGATCGCTCCTGAGTATTTCAAGGGAAAGACAATTCTGGTCATCGGCGGTGGGAATGTCGCGATGGACTCCGCACGAACCGCGAGACGTCTTGGTGGGAACGTCACAGTTCTGTATCGACGATCGTTTAAAGAGATGCCAGCACATAGAGATGAAATCCAGCAGGCTGAGGAAGAAGGGATACAATTTAGCTTCTTGACCGCTCCGACAAGATTACACAAAACGGAGAAAGATACCTATCTACAATGCATCAAAATGACGCTCGGAGAACCCGATGCCTCTGGGAGACGACGACCAGTCGTTGTAACGAATTCCGAATATGATGTCTCCTGTGATTATGTGATTTTTGCGATAGGTCAAGAACTTGAAACAAAGCTCATGGACGAAAACAATATCACTCTATCAAAATCAGGATTTATCGAAGTCAATCCAATCTCATTACAAACCAATGAGGAGGGAGTCTTTGCTGGTGGCGATGCGGTGAGTGGTCCTGCCTCCGCTGTCGAAGCGATCGCAGCTGGTCATGCCGCTGCTATATCTATCGATCGATTCCTCAACAACAAAGATCTGCTCATAGGACGAGAGAAAAAAGAACAAAAGAAGGCGGAGATCCCAAAAGAATCATTACGGATTCCGCAAACTCGTGAACAGCCGCCGTTGCTTCTCATTGAAGAGCGAGTGAAAACGTTCTCTGAGGTCGACCAAGGATTATCAAAAGATCAGGTTGTTCGTGAGGCACAACGATGTCTAAATTGCGCGGGATGTTGTGACTGTCAGCAGTGTGTCTTGTATTGCGGACCTGGCGCAATCGACCATCAGATGAAAGAATCAACAGAGACGATCGATGTCGGTGCCGTGATCGTGTCACCAGGTTTCGCTGAGTACATCCCACCGAAAGCAGATAGTTACGGCTATCAGATTTATCCAAACGTACTGACTAGCATTGAATTTGAACGGATGCTGTCCGCTTCAGGACCATATAAGGGACATATCAAACGTATTTCTGATGGAAAACCAATGAAGAAAATCGCTTGGCTCCAATGCATCGGCTCACGTGACGAGAGCTGCGATAGAAAATACTGTTCCTCTGTATGTTGCATGTACGCGACCAAGGAAGCGGTGATTGCAAAAGAACACGAACCAGGTGTGGAAACCCACATCTATTATATGGATATGCGGTCGTTCGGGAAGGATTTTGACAAGTATTTCGCCCGTGCCAAAGATGAGTACGGTGTCGTGTATCGACGATGCCGTATCCCAAAGATTGAACAGGATCGAAAAACAAAGCAATTAACCATCCGCTATGTCGATGAGAAAGGACTTTTACAGAACGAGACCTACGATATGGTAGTGCTTTCTGTCGGGTTACAACCGTGCGCATCATTAGGACATCTAAGCAAAGCCTTAGAAATCAATTTGAACGAGTACGGGTTTATCGAGACAGGGTCATTCACCCCGGTTTCTACCTCACGTGAAGGAATTTACGCATCAGGGACTGTAACAGAGCCGAAGGATATCCCTGAGAGTGTAACCCAGGCATCCGCAGCTGCTGCCGAAGCAGCAAAATCCATCGCAGATGCTCGAAGTACCGAAGTCGTTGAAAAAACATATCCAGTAGAACGTGACATCAAAGCAGAGTTCCCGCGCATCGGGGTTTTTGTCTGTCATTGCGGAATCAATATTGCTGGTGTCGTCGATGTAAAAAAGGTCGTCGAGGTCGCAAAGACATTACCGTATGTTGTATATTCAGACGATACATTGTTCACCTGCTCGCAAGATTCCCAGGAAAAAATCAAGGAAAAGATAAAGGAGTTGAATCTCAATCGTGTCGTAATCGCATCCTGTACGCCACGGACACATGAGCCGTTATTCCAGGATACACTTCGTCAAGTAGGATTGAACCCTCATTTATTTGAGATGGCAAATCTACGTGACCAGAACTCCTGGGTCCATAAAAATGCCCCAGGTAGTGCAACGGAAAAAGCTATCGATGCCGTGCGAATGGCGGTTGCAAAATCATCTGATCTATACCCGGTTCGTCATATGCAGATCCCTGTTATATCCAGTGCGTTGGTAATCGGTGGTGGTATCGCTGGAATGCAGGCTGCGCTTTCCATCGCTAATCAGGGATATCAGGTATATGTTGTTGAAAAAGAACCAGAGCTTGGTGGCCATCTTAAGGACATCTACCTTGGAGCAAATGGTGAAAAACCACAAGAACTCTTGAAACAAACCATTGAACACGTTACAAGCCATCCACTTATTCAGGCGTTTACCAATACAACAGTCCAGCATGTATCTGGGTACGTCGGGAATTTTTCAACGACACTTGATACTCACAAGAAGGAAAAAACACCAACCATGATTCAACATGGTACAATTATCGTTGCAACAGGTGGAGTACCGTATCAACCGAAGGAATATCAATACAAGAAAAGCGATGATGTTCTGACACAGACCGAGTTTGAAAAGGACCTCTT
>Ga0316628_100005019_pt1 | contig 10512 bp, 10 predicted proteins | sample OWC_Aug_M2_C1_D5_FD_207648 | JGI IMG/M metagenome (GOLD analysis project Ga0316628, IMG submission 207648) | Wetland soil microbial communities from Old Woman Creek delta, Ohio, United States - OWC_Aug_M2_C1_D5_C | ecosystem: Environmental > Terrestrial > Soil > Wetlands | place: USA: Ohio... | reverse complement strand
CCAGGGACGGGCACGCTCGAAAGCGCGCGAGGCCTGCAGCACGCGCAGGTCGCGATGCCGTCCCGCCACGATCTGCAGTCCGACGGGCAAGCCTGCGGGCGTGAAGCCGCAGGGACAGGTGGCCGCAGGCAACCAGGTGAGATTGAAGGGATAGCTGAACCCGGCCCAGCGCATCCAGTCCCACGGATGCTGCTCCCAATGCGGCGGGATCAGGTGATCGGCGGGAAATGCCGCGACCGACAATGCCGGCGTCAACAGCAGGTCGTAACGATCGAACAGCGCGCGCACCTTGTCGTACAACGCGAGCCGCTTTTCATCGAGCCGGCAATATTCTGCGGCGCTGAATCTCATGCCGTGCCTGACCAGGGCGACCAGCCCGGGGTCCATGCGGTCTTCCCACTCGTCGAGCAAAGGCCCCAGACGGCTGGTGAAGTTCGCCGAGAAATGCATGTGCTCCATTTCGATCGGGTCGTCCCAGCCCGGCTTGATCTCTTCGACCACGCAACCGAGTTCCTCGAAAATGGCCGCCGCCTTGCGCACGGGCCAGGCCACTTCTTCGTCCACTTTCAGGTAACCGAGGTCCGGACTGTAGGCGACCTTCAGGCCGGCAATGCTTTCGTCGAGACGCCCGACGAAATCCTCCGGCGCGGATTCGAGGCTGGTCATGTCGCGATTGTCGGGACCGGCCATCGCCCGCAGCATGAGCGCAGCGTCGGCAACGGTGCGCGTCAACGGCCCTACATGGGAGATCAGGCCGTTCGCCGGCGTCGGCCAGTAAGGCACCCGCCCGTGCGACGGCTTGATTCCGTAAACGCCGCAGAACGCCGCCGGCATGCGGATCGAACCGGCGCCGTCCGATCCCTGATGAATCGGCCCGATGCCCGCTGCGGCGCAGACGCCCGCACCGGCGCTGGATGCCCCGGCGTTCATGCCGTGCTTCCAGGGATTGTGCGTGATGCCGGTGAGCGGACTGCTGCTCACGCCACTCCAGCCGAATTCGGAAACGGTGGTCTTGCCGATCGAGATCGCGCCGGCGTTGCGCAGGCGCTCGACGTGCACGTGGTCGAAATCCGGAATGCGGTCGCGATGAATGTGCGATCCGGCCATGGTGCGCACGCCGCGCGTGAACGCCAGATCCTTGATGCTGGTCGGCACACCGTGCAGCATTCCAAGCGGACGGCCTCGCATGACCGCCTCTTCGGCCTCGGCGGCTGCCTTCATCGCAGCATCGAAGGTCGGCGTGCAGATCGCATTGAGCCGCGGATTGAGGGCTTCCGCGCGCGCAATCGTCCCGCGCATGACTTCTACCGGCGAAACGGTCTTCTCCCTGATCATGCGGGCCAGCTCGGTAGCCGGCACGAAACTGAGCTCTTCGCTCATTGTCATTTTCTCCAGGTTTTAGGTTTGCACCGGATTCGTTCCGGCGAATCGCGCGATCATTCTAGCTGCGGGGCGCGTTCGTGCGCGGACGCGCCCCGCACGCGCTGTCCCTAACCAGCGACAGAAATTTTTCCTTGGAAACAACCGCATTGTGCCCATCGCATGGAAGGGTGACGCCATCCGGCTACAGGTGCGGCGCTTATTTCGCTGTTCCGGTCCGTCGCGCGCCGCTTAACCCGCTGATATCAAAACGGTACAGGGCTTCTGGCACGATGCTTGTAACAAGAGCTTGAGTCAGGAAATCGCCTGCAGAAGGAAATACGAGCCGGGAGAGATCGAAGAGAACAAAACCGCTTGTCATGAAACAACTCTGACGCCGGCGCCACGGGTGTTATCGCCCGCCGTGAGTTTCGCCGCGTTCACCGGATTACCCGCTTATTTATTCCCCGGGAGACAAAAAATGAAGACCCGAAACGCGAGATCCAGGCTTTTTCCCAACCTGCTCGTCGCCTGCCTGTTGCTGGTTTCGGCCGGCCTGCTCGCCAACATGGCGCCGCTGACTGCCGCTCCTCACTACGAGCCCGCGGAGGTCGAGCCCATCTGGATGAAAATCGACCTCAATGGCGACGGCAAAATCAGTCGAGATGAGCTGCGCGAAGAAGATCCGCGGTTGCTGAGCAAATTCGACCAGGCCGATCTCGACCACGATGGCACGCTGAGCCTGCGGGAACTCGAACTCCTGTTGCTGAGCGTCTGACGCCCGGATGGGGCATTTTCGACTCAGTCGATTGCCGCCACCACCCGCCCGACGATGCTTCCCGCCTTCAACTGATCGAGCGTCCTGCTCACTTCCGCAAGCGGGCGTTTTTCGATCGGGATCGGCTTGATCTTTCCCGCGCGCGCCAAAGAGATGACCTCCTTCAGTTCGGCGACATTGCCGACGCTGGATCCCTGGATTCTCCAGGCGCGTTGCACCACCAGGACCAGGGACACCGGAATTTCTCCGCCGTAAAGCCCCACCACGATCAGCTTTCCGCCTTTGCGCAAGGCACCGAGCGCGAGGGTGGCCGTGTCGGCAGCACCGACCAGGTCAACCGCGCCGTATAGCGGCCCGCCGGCGGCTTCGAGAAGTTTTTTCGCCGCATCCGGATCTCGTCCATTGACGGTCGCAGCCGCACCTTCCTTCTTCGCCACTTCGAGCTTCCTGTCGTCGATGTCCACGACGACGATGCGCTCGTGGCCGATGGCCTTGAGCATCTCGATCGCCATCAATCCCAGGCCACCGGCACCGAATACCGCCACCCATTCATCGCGCGGAATCGGCTTCAATTGCGAAACCGCCGAGTAGGTTGTCAGTCCGGAACAGGACAGCGTCGCCGCCCACATCGGATCGACTCCGCTCGCATCCACCAGATATTTTGCGTGCGGCACCAACAGGTGATCGGCGTAACCGCCGGGACGCTGGATGCCGATCCAGCGCGGTGCCATGCAATGATTGTCCATGCCTTCCAGACAGCGAGCGCATTTTCCGCAACCGATCCAGGGGCACACCAGACGGTCCTGCCCGATCGGCACATCCTTCGCCTCCGGCCCCGCGGCGATCACGGTGCCGAACGGTTCATGCCCGAGCGTGACCGGCGGATTCATCCCGCGATCGCTCATGTTGAAGCGCTTGCCCCCGCCCAGGTCGAAGTAGCCTTCGCGAATGTGCACGTCGCTGTGGCACACCCCGCAATACTTGAGCTTGAGAAGGACCTCCGTGCCTGTCGGCTTCGGCGTCGGCTTCTCCGCTTTCTGCAGGGGCTTTCCCCACTCGACCACGTCGTAACTCAGCATTGCATTCTCCTCGTTATGTTCTTATCGGCATTTGCCTTGTAGCCGAATGCTAGCACCGCTTTGTACGCTTCGCGCGGCAACTACGGCCTAACCGCAAAGACGCAAAGGCGCAAAGGAAACGCAAGGAAAACCTGGACAGGAGAATTTTCCAACCTCCTGGCCCGTTGCGCACAATTCGCGATTACATCCAAGTGGAAGCACCACAAACGCCCGATTGCCTTGTCGATCGCCTCCGTCGTTCATTGCGTTCCCTTTGCGCCTTCGCGCCTTTGCGGTGAGGTGTGCAATCGAATATCACAGCCACTTCGACTTGCGGAAACGATAGAACAAGTAGAGGTCGATCACCGCCATCATGCCGACCGCGAGGGGATAACCGTAGGCCCACTCCAGCTCGGGGATGTTCTTGAAGTTCATGCCATAGACCCCGGCGATCAAGGTCGGCACCGCGACCAGTGCGGCGCAGGCGGCCAGACGCTTGGTGACTTCGTTCTCCTGGATGGTCAGCAGCGACAGGTTCACCGATATCGCTGTCGTCACCATTTCGCGCAGGCTTTCGATCGACTGGTTGAGCCGCACGAGATGGTCGTAGATGTCGCGGAAATAGTCCTGAAGGTGCGAGCACTGGTAAGGCACGCGTCCGCCATAGACCTTACCGATCGCTTCGAGCAGCGGGCTGGTCGCATGCTTGAGCGTCATGAGTTTCTGCTTCAGGGTGTAAAGTGCTTCGATGATGGCGCGGCTGTTCTGGCCCGAGAAAATGCGCGTCTCGATCTCCTCGAGTTCGACCTCGAGCGCATCCAGCACCGGGAAGTAGCGGTCCACCACCGCGTCGGTGATCGCATAAAGCACGTAGCCCGCCCCGTACCGCAGCAGTTCCGGCTCACGCTCGCTGCGGGCGCGCACGCCCAGGAAGCCCTGCTGCGAGTGGCTGCGCACCGATAGGACGTAGTTGCGGCCGACGAACACGTCCACCTCTCCGACGTTCAGCTCTCCGTCCACCATGTCGACGACGTGCAGAACGGCGAAAAGCAGATCGCCGTATTCTTCGATCTTGGGTCGCTGGTGGCCGTGTCGCGCGTCTTCCACCGCCAGTTCATGAAGGTTGAACTCCGCCTGCATCGTGTCCAGCTCTTCATTCGAGGGTTCGAACAGCGCCACCCAGACGAAACACTCCGGCCGATTGACGTAGTCGCTGATCTCGCTGGGCTGGATGTCGGCAAGCTTGTTGCCTTCCTGGTAGGCAACGCAGTTTATGAGCATGAATTTTCTCCTTGCCCGAATCCTAGCATCGCACGTGGCATTTCGTGAAAGGACCAGTCTTCACCGCCTCTGCGGTGAGGATTGTCCTGGCCACCAGCACTAGTACGGCCGGCGGCCGATGTAGTTTCCCGGCGGATCGTAGTTGCAGGCCACGATCAGGGATTTATCGCAGATGGCTTCACCGCAACCGAGCGCAGTCGTGTCACGCCAGACCATCTGCGTGTAGTGACCGGCGGGATGCCAATTCGATTCCGTCAGAACGCCGCCGTGGTAGTCCTTCTTTTCCGATTCCCAGCCCTTGGCCGCATCCACCGCAGTGTAGTAACCGTCGGTACCCTGAAACAGGTTCTCGCCGTACTTGCGTTGCGTGCGATGCGCCATCCTGCAGCTCGTCGCGGCCAGATGGTCCGCCCAGTCCTGGGCATAAGCAGCGAGCATGGGGGACCATTTCAGTGGACCGACGCCGACATCGGCGCGCACCTTGTTGTGATACGCGGCAATGGCCTGAATATCCTTATCGGACATTTTCGAACCGCCACCGGGTTTTGCAGCCGGTTTTGATCCGGGAGACACCGGGACGGCCGCCGGTTTCTCGGGCCGGGACGCACAACCGGCCATCAGCGCAATGCACAGCGCGATGGTTAGACCGAGGCAAGGACATCGCATCAACCGTTGCACCTCGCCATGATCGCGTTGGTGCCGGCGCTGGACGGTTCCTCCGGTGCATAAACGAACGCCCCCTGCTCGCGCAGCGCGCGTTGCGCGAACTGCGCGCCCTTCTCTATCTGGCTGCTCACTGCCACTCCCTGCACTGGATGGGTCGCGCCCGAGTAATCGCGCTGCTGCAATTATGCCGGCCCGCCCCGGGATTGCGGTTTCATTTCGCCTCGTCCACCATCTGGATGGTCTTTTCCTCGACCTCTCTGGCAACCTGAACCAGTGCCGGATCCTGAGACAGCGCCGAAAGCATTTGCACGGGCTTGATAAGGCCGATTTTTGTTTTGCCTTTCTCCGTAAAAACCGAGATGCGGCACGGTAGCGCCATGTTCAGGCGCATATCGGTCGACAGGACTTTTGCGGCCTGCCCCGGATTACAGACCTCAAAAACCTTGCATTGCTCCGCGAATGCAATGCCTTTGCTGCGAAGAGTGGTCCCCAGGTCGTGGACATGCAGTACTCCGAAGCCATTGCGCTTGACCGCCGATTCAAGGTCTGCCGATGCCTGGTCGAACGATTTGCCGGTCTCAACTAGGTAATACATGAATCACCTCGGTTCCGTTGGTTGGCACATTACGTACATTGGATGGCCCGGATTCATCCGGGAAAAGCTATAACACTTCGCGATTGTGCTCTCCGAGCAGCGGTGGCGGAACGTCATGCGCCGGCGGCGTCGCCGACATCCTGATCGGACTCGCCGTCATCTTCAATGTTCCCGCCGGCGCGTAGGGAATTTCGACCACCATGCCCCGCGCCCTGACCTGCGGATCGTCGAATACCTGGTCCATGGAATAAATCGGCCCGCAGGAAACGCCCACTCCGGCGAGCGCATCGGTCCAGTGGGCAACCGGGCGGGCACGGAAAATGGCTTCGAGCAGCGGCGTCACGACTGCTCGATTGCGCACTCGCGCCGAATTCGTGGCAAAGCGTTCGTCCCGTGCCATCTCGGGGCGGCCCGCCGCTTCGCAGAGCTTCCTGAACTGGGCGTCGTTCGCAGCGGCGACGATGACGTAGCCGTCGGCACATTCGAACACCTGCGACGGCAGTACGCTCGGATGCACGCCTCCGTTTCTTTTCGACACCACGCCGGCACCCAGGTACGCGGATGCAATGTTGGCCATCGACGCCACGCCGACGTCGAGCAGGCCGATGTCGATATGCTGGCCTTCGCCAGTTTGCTGCCGATGCAGCAGCGCCGCGAGAATGCCGATCACCGAGTACTGGCCGGACATCAGGTCCACCACCGCGACGCCGACTCGTTGCGGCGTGGTGCCTGGCCTTTCTACCGGCTCGCCGGTCACACTCATCATGCCGCACATAGCCTGCGCGATCGGGTCATAGCCCGCGCGCTCAGCGTATGGCCCGCTCTGGCCGAACCCGGTGATGGAGCAATAGATCAATCCCGGATATGACTCGTGCAGCGATGCATAGTCGAGTCCGTAGCGCGCGAGGTCGCCGACCTTGTAGTTTTCGACCAGGACGTCGCACTTGCCGGCCAGTTCGCGGATCCGCTTCTGCGCGTGCGCATCGGCTAGATCCAGCGTGACCGATTTCTTGCCGCGATTGCAACCGGCGAAATAGGTGGTTTCGGTTGTGTCGTTGCCTTGCGCGTCTTTCACGTACGGCGGCCCCCAGCCTCGCGTGTCGTCGCCTGTTCCCGGCCTTTCGACCTTGATCACCTCAGCGCCCAGGTCGGCCAGGATCTGCGTCGCGAACGGCCCCGCCAGCACCCGCGTCAGGTCCAGGACTCTTATGCCTTTCAGTGGTCCGCTCATTTATCTCACCATTAGGTCAAGACAATCTCCACCCAACACGGAGGCACAGAGGACACGGAGAAATGCAAGAACGGAGAAATGGGTAGCAGGTTCATCAATGGCAACAGGTAGACCGGAGTCCGATGCAGCAGTGACTTTCACACTTTTCTCTTTGTTTTTCCTCCGTGCCTTCTGTGTCCTCTGTGCCTCCGTGTTGGGTGTAGGAAGTAGGTTGTAAAGATTGAGACGCAGTATTATGTCGCACGGAGGAGAAAAACAGCATGAATGTGAGGACAGAAGAGGCGGCGGCCGCGCTGATGCGCGATCACGCCGCTAAAGCCAAGATCGTCCCTTTCGCGCGGGACTACGGCGCAACCGATCTGGCGGGCGCCTATGCGATCCAGGCGGCATACGTGAAACGGCTGGAAGCCGTCCTCGGCCGGCGCGTCGGCTACAAGATCGGGCTGACCTCCAAGCGCATGCAGGAAATGTGCGGCGTCAATCATCCGAACTCCGGCGTGGTATTCGAGAAGAGGCTGCACAGGAGCGGCGTGTCGCTTTCCCTGTCCAAACTCGGCCGGCTCGGCATCGAGTTCGAATGTTGCGCCCGCCTCGGCACTTCGCTGACGCCGCGCGGCAAGCCGTACACGCTGGAAGAAGTCGCCGCCGCCGTCGACGCCGTGTGCCCCGCCTTCGAAGTCATCGACGACCGCAATTCCGACTATCCGCTCGACCTGCTCTCGCTGGTCGCGGACAACTCCTGGAACGAAGGCAATGTGCTCGGGGAATTCCAAAGTACGTGGCCTGCTCTCGGCACGGCGACGAGTGTGCTCGAGTGCAATGGAAAGGTCATCGACGAAGGCAAAGGCTCCGACGTGCTCGGGCACCCGTTCGAGCCACTGCGCTGGCTCGCCAATAATCTCAATGAACTCGGACAAACGCTGAACAAGGGCGAGATCGTGCTGACCGGAAGCTGGGTCACCACGCGCTTTCCCAAGGCGGGGGAGCACTACAAGTACACGATCAACGGAGTGGGGTCGGTGGAAATCAGCCTTGTTTCGTGACTGCCGTAACTACGTGACTGTCGTAAAGGCGAGCGCCGGCGTTTCTATAGACCAGGTCAAAAGCAACCCCGCGATGACGGTCGCGCAATAACGATAGTCGCGGCAGTCATGACGGTCACGCAGTCACGACAAATGGACGACTTGAAGTAGATATATCGACCTGCGTTTTGCGCAACTTCCAGCAAAATCCATACGCTACTGGCGACGTCATTCCGGTAGTGTTTAAATAGACGGCATTTACGAAGTCGAATTCACGTTTAGATCTCTCAAGCGCCATCAACTAGCCCGGCATGGGCACGAACCTACACTCGTCGTCGACTCCGTGTCGACTCACACAGGCAGACCCGGGGAGGTTCATCCAATGACATCAAGTAATACGAAGAAGCCGTTCTCGATGATTCGGGAGTTCCACCTGGCAGACTGGTTCACTCTCGCGAACGCTGTCTGCGGCACAGGCGCTCTGTTTTCCGTCATGACGTACATCGAACTGCATGACGTCAGGCACGTCTACTTTGCGTGCATCCTCGTCCTGGCTGCACTGATATTCGACGTCCTCGACGGCCGCATCGCCAGGTGGCGGCAGAAGGCTTCAGTACTGGGTCGGGAACTCGACTCACTCGCTGATGTCATTTCCTTCGGAGTGGCCCCCGCAATCATCGCCTACGGTTGCGGTATGCAGGGCCTATTCGACCGCGTCGTCCTGGCTTTCTTCGTCGCCTGCGGGGTCTCACGGCTTGCCCGCTACAACGTCACGGCAGAAACACTGGCTCAGGGAACTGACAAGGTGAAGTACTTCGAAGGAACACCGATACCCACTTCGATCCTCCTCGTCGTTGTTCTGGCACTGGCGGCCTGGTCGGGTGCAATACACGAGGACTTATGGTTCGGCGAGATCACCCTGGCCGGCTTCAGACTTCATCCACTTGTTCTCATGTTTGCAGTGTCGGGTTCGCTGATGATCAGCCGAATCCGTATCCCAAAGCCATGAGTCCGTCCAAGAGGGAGGCTGACCATTCCGTGGATCGGTCCTCCTCCCGACTACGACCTGCGTCAGCGGTTCAAGTCAAACGTTGGGCGTCAAGGCAATGGAATTGACTCCCGGACGCACTGGATTAATTGCGGCGCTAATCTGTTTCGTCTTCTTTGCGGTGCTATTCAATGCGCAGCCGCATGGCTGGGCCGCGCGGTATCAGCTTGCGCGTGGCGGCATGGAGGCACAGGCCACCATTACTCGCAGTCAGCCGGAGAACCACCAACTGTGCTATTTCGAGTACATCGTCAATTCAAAGCGGTATGAAGGCTCGGATGACGGTTGCAGTGCAGACATCGGCCACGTTGTAAAAATCTGGTACTTACCCAGCGATCCCTCATTTTCCACAACGAAATCTCCTGTCGGAGAGTTTGTGTTCAGCGTGTTTGGCCCACTACTCCTGTCAGTGTTTGCTGGCATCGTGGCGGCCTGGCGCAGGTCGCGCCGGCGCCGATCTTTGGCATGATCACAATGCCTGTTAATCTGTTGCCCGGCAATTTTCTCAAACAACGACGCGCGCAAAGACCGCGCGCGGTCTAGAAATCACGTTCGAAGGCTCCTCTTGCTTCGGAGGTCGAGATGTCGAACTCAGCGCACATCGCGCGGTTGCTGGGTCCCGCGCTCATCGGAATCACCCTCACCGAGTGGATGAATCTTGACGTATTTACCGCAGCCATAGGCCCGTCATTTGCCGCTTATGTTTACCTGAATGGTACATTGCTGTTTGTTGCGGGTCTCGCAATCGTCCGTGCTCACAATCATTGGACGCGCCGCTGGCCCGTGCTGATAACACTCGTGGGTTGGTTTGCCATCCTTGCCGGTCTGGGCCGAATGGTTGCGCCGATATCGGCTCAGCAGGCCGGGCAAAACACTCCCGTCGTATACGTTTCGCTGGCAGCCCTGCTTGTGATCGGTATCGTTCTGACCTTCGCGTCCTATGGCCGGTCCCAAAGTTAAGCGTCCGCGTGTTCCGGGTGGTCAGCAGCCGTCCAACCCTTCGCCCAGCCGCTCACGCTAAGCGCGCCAGCGCAGCGAACGAACCGGACAATTCGCGTATCTTCATGATGGAGAATTTGCCTGTGAACGCGGCGACACTTCAACCCGCGATCAACCAGCGAAAGGAAATGGCATGTCCGGTTACTTCGAGCTGCACAAGAGCGCCAACCGGAAATTCGCCTTCGATCTGAAGGCCGATGACGACGAGATCATCCTGACGAGCCGGACCTACGCCACCAGGCAGCACGCCCTGGACGGCATCGAGTCGGGCAGAAAACATTCATCCAAGGATGCGTATTACACGCGCAAGCAATCCGCCGCCAGGCAGCCGTTCTTCGTTCTCAATGCCGCCAACGGCGAGACCACCGGCTCGATCCAGATGTACCCCTCGAGTGCTGCGATGGAAAGCGCCATCGCAAGTGTCAAACAGAACGGATCGACAAGGACATCGAAGGACAATTCTTGACGTGAAGCC
>Ga0316628_100005018_pt1 | contig 10512 bp, 11 predicted proteins | sample OWC_Aug_M2_C1_D5_FD_207648 | JGI IMG/M metagenome (GOLD analysis project Ga0316628, IMG submission 207648) | Wetland soil microbial communities from Old Woman Creek delta, Ohio, United States - OWC_Aug_M2_C1_D5_C | ecosystem: Environmental > Terrestrial > Soil > Wetlands | place: USA: Ohio... | reverse complement strand
GCGTTTTCGGAACCCATAGCATGGTGATCAAGAATCCCACTATCTCATCGATGACGATCCTCTGATCATCTTTTTTGCTAAAAAATATCTCGGCATTTTCTGAAATCCAGACGGAGAGAAAGAAGAAACCGATCAGAGTGATTTCATAGAGGGGTGAAGGGATGTTTGAAAGGAAGTAATAAAGAGGGATAGCGACGAGGGTCCCCAGAGTCCCTGGGGCAATGGGAGAGTAACCGACTCCAAATCCAGTTGCGATTAATAGAAAAAATCGACTCATTGTTCACTCAGGGTTCAAGGATTCGAGGGTCCAAGGGGTCGAGCGAAAAGAATTCGTTATCAGTTTACACTTGATTCCTTGAACCATAGATCCTTGGAACCCTTTGTTTACAATCGAACGACGACGCCCTTCTCTTTTAAATACGATTTTACCTGGGCAATCGTAAATTCTCGATAATGGAAAATAGAAGCCGCGAGCACGGCGTCGGCCTTTCCAAGAACCAGCCCTTCGTAAAGATGTTGGAGCGTGCCAACACCGCCGGAAGCAATGACAGGGATGCCTACCTGCATTGAAATGGTCCGGGTCAATTCAATGTCGTAGCCATCTTTTGTTCCATCCCGATCCATGCTCGTCAGTAAGATCTCGCCCGCTCCCATTTCCTCCATCTTCTTTGCCCATTGGATTGCATCAATTCCTGTTGGGACCCTTCCTCCATGGGTATAGACTTCCCAGCCCTCCCCCTTTCTTTTTGCATCAATGGCGATGACAATACATTGGCTTCCAAAACGCTTCGAGGCTCTCTCTACAAAATGTGGATCCCTTACGGCAGCCGTATTGATCGACACCTTATCCGCTCCAGCCTTAAGAAGTTTCCGAATATCCTCCAAATGCCTGACCCCGCCTCCCACCGTGAGAGGAATAAAGATTTCCTCCGCCGTCCTGCGAACAACATCAATGAGAATATCCCTCTCCTCATGCGAGGCCGTGATATCTAAGAAAGCGATCTCATCCGCACCTTGTTCGTCATAGACTTCAGCATTCTCCACCGGGTCACCGGCATCCCTCAGGTCTACAAACTGAGTTCCCTTCACCACCCTCCCGCTTTTTACATCCAGACAGGGAATGATTCGTTTCGCTAGCACCTTAGTTCATCCCTCCCCTAACTCCTCCTCCTCCATACTCCTCTGTGGTTTTGGGATATTGAAATTCTAAGCACGAAATCCGAATTTCGAAACAATTTCAAATGACCAAAGATTCCAAACGGTTTGCGTTTTGAGAATTTGTGCTTCGGATTTGTTTCGGATTGGTCCGAGACGGACGCTTCGCCCGATATTCGAATTTAGGATTTGTCTGCCCCTCTCATTCTTGACTAGGCGACACGCCTTTGGGCTAATCGTATCGCTTCTTCCAGTTTGACGCTTCCCGTATAGAGGGCGCGGCCCACAATTACTCCGATGACTCCCTCCGATTCTAATTCCAAGAGACGTTCAATATCCTCCGTTCGCGAAACTCCTCCTGATGCAATCACTGGGATCGAAGTGGATCGTGCCAAATTCCTGGTCGACTGGAAGTTCAGACCTGTGCCCATTCCATCTCTCTCGATATCTGTAAAGATAATTGCTGAAAGACCCATCCCTTCATACTGCTTTGCCAGATCGATCGCTTCAAGAGAAACCACTTCATTCCAGCCCTGGATCGCCACCTTCCCTCCTTTCGCGTCGATTCCGAGAATCACCTTTCCAGCTCGGCGGCGGCACGCCTCCTCAATCACGGAACGATTTTGAAAGGCTGCCGTTCCCAAGATGACCCATCTCACCCCTGAAGAAAGATAATCCTCGATGGTGGCCAGATCCCGAATGCCTCCGCCCACTTCTATCGGAATTTGCACAGATTGGGCGATCTCCCTGATTAGAGATCGGTGAAAGGGTTTTCCCATCACCGCTCCGTTCAGATCCACCACATGAAGTCTCTCTGCCCCCTTTGACTCCCAGTGCTTGGCCATTTCAACAGGATGTTCCGAATAGACCGATTCCTGATCCATCCTGCCCTGAGAGAGCCTGACACATCTCCCATCTTTCAGGTCTACCGCAGGGATGACGATCAAGGCATCTCCTCCAACTCCTTTGGCCCGGGAAAACGTTTTAGCATCTCATCCATCCCCACACTCGAGAGTTCTTCCGCCGTCAGCCAGGAAGCTTTTCTCCTAACAAAATCCCCCATTTTGAGAAGGTTCTCGCTCAGCGGCCTTTGAGTCTCATCAAATTTTCCAACCCACACCATCTTTTCGTCCTTTAACCGGATGAGATGGACATCGAAGCCCACCGAGGCGGGTCTCTCCGCACCAATATGAGATCCAATCCTTTCCTCAAAACGGAAGACAAAGCCAACTAAAATGAAATCCACGTTCAGAGTTTTTCCTACTTGAATGAATGAGCGCATCGGGTTTAATCCGAACTGTCTCCTGTCGCTTTTGGAAAGAGCTTCTTCCACTTTTTCCGGAAGAAGAGTACTGAATACACCCGCGGCTCCGATCTTCTCATGGAGAAGTCGAGTTAGAGTATTTTGTGAGCCGGGGAGTATATCCCCCTGCCGGTAGACCCCTCTACAAGCGGGACAGACAGCCCCTCTCGCCGGGTCTTCAACCCTCTCGATAAAAAATGGGAAAATGGCTAAGCTGGGCCTCGACTCTGCCATCAATGAATCGCTCCATTCGGGGCTCATCCCCAACATGAAAAGCAGCAACAGAAACTTTTTCATCTCTCCCCTCCTCTTGCCTCTTCTTCCCTTTTCTTCACTTCTTGGTGCCAATCTTCTTGGCATCTTCCAAGAACTGCGCGATCCCTTTATCGGTCAGTGGATGTTTCGCCATTTGCTCAATGATGGCAGGAGGGACCGTCACGATTTCTGCCCCCAACATTCCAGCCTCTATGACATGAATGGGATTCCGGACACTGGCGACAATAATCTGCGTTTCTATATTCGGATAGTTCTCGTAGATTCCCTTGATCTGCCGAATCAGTTCAAGTCCGTTGAAACTGATGTCATCGAGCCTCCCTATGAACGGACAAACATAAGTGGCTCCGGCCTTTGCAGCTAAAATGGCCTGGCCGGCTGAAAAGAGGAGGGTGACGTTTGTATCAATCCCTTCTGAGGAAAGGATCTTGACCGTTTTTAACCCTTCCGGAGTGATGGGAATTTTGATGACTATCTCCTCTCCCCAGGTCGCCATGACCTTTGCTTCCTTCAGCATCTCCTCACTTGTGGTTCCGGTCACTTCGACGTTGACCGGTCCCTTCACTTCCTCTGAAATCTTCCGGATCAGCGACTCTGTTTCTTCCCCCTCTTTGGCAAGCAGCGTAGGATTGGTCGTCACCCCATCGACCAAGCCAAGAGCCTTCGCTTTCCTGATCTCACTGAGATTCGCCGTATCGATAAAGATTTTCATGAAGCCCTCCTCTCGACCAAAATTCCAAATGTCAAAACCCAAAATTCAAGAAATTGTGAAACCTGAATTTCGATTTCGTTTGGCATTTGAGCTTTGACATTTGGCATTGCCTTTCTTAAACAATTCCCCATTTTCTCATCATATCATGAATCGCTTTGGTCTGCCGAAGAAGATTTTCCATTTCGTTGAGTGGAATCATGCTCGAGGCGTCACAGAGGGCTTGACTTGGTCTGGGATGAGTCTCCAGGAAAAGACCATTGCAGCCGGCTGCTACGGCCGCTCTCGAGAGATGGGGAACAAATTGAGGACTGCCTCCCCTCGGGTCCTCACTCGGAATACCATAATTTCTGATGACATGGGTGGCATCAAAGATCACCGGGCAACCGATCTCTTGCATGATAGGAATGGAACAAAAGTCTGAAATCAATTTATTGTAGCCAAAACAAGTTCCTCGCTCGGTCAATAGGACCTGTCGATTCCCGGTGCTGTAAATCTTCTTCACCGCTCCCGCCATGCTTTCGGGCGCAACGAATTGCCCCTTCTTAATATTGACCACTTTGCCTGCCGCCCCCACTTTAAGAAGAAGGCTCGTCTGCTGGCAGAGAAATGCAGGGATTTGGAGAATATCAAGGACCTCTTTTGCCGAATCCACATCCTCCATCCGGTGGATGTCAGAGAGGACAGGAACCCCCACTTTTCCCTTCACTTTGGACAAGATCTTCAAACCTTCTTCAAGACCCGGGCCCTTATAAGATTTTTCTGAACCCCGATTGTCTTTCTCGTAAGAGGCTTTAAAGATGTAGGAGATCTTCAGATTTGAACAGATCTTCTTCATCTCCTCAGCCACCTCGAGGGCGTTTGCTTCACCCTCGATCACGCAGGGGCCTGCAATCAGAACCAGGGGGTTCCCTTCTCCAATGCGGATCTCTCCCACTCTGACTTCATTCATCAATCGCTCCTTCCTCTTCACCATATCAGGCTCAAAAGTCAAAGCTTAAGACTCAAAGCAAAATCCCTTCAACTTTCAGCATTGAGCTTTCAGCTTTCAAATTGATTTTACAAAATTTTCCAGTATCCTCAACCCCTTTTGTTGGCTCTTTTCGGGATGGAATTGGGTTCCAAAGAGGTTTTCCTTCCAGATGCTCGAGACGAAGGGTTTGCTATAGGTAGTCAACGTGGAGATCCATTGTGTCTCTTCTGGAATGACGTAATAGGAGTGGACAAAATAGAAGAAATCGCCGCTCTTTACGCCCTGGAGCATGGGATTCTCGTTCTTCTTCTCAATCGTATTCCAACCCATATGGGGAACCTTATGCTCCGGATCGGGGGTGAATTTCACCACTTTTCCTCGAATGAGATCTAAACCCCTGTGCGCTCCAAACTCTTCGCTTTCGGAGAAAAGAATTTGGAGCCCAAGGCAGATGCCTAAATAGGGCTTCCCTTTCTCAATGGATCGGAGCAGAGGTTCGACGAGGGCGCGCTTTTCCAGGTTTTCCATGCAGTCTTTAAACGCGCCTACCCCCGGAAGCACAACCGCTGAAGCACTTCCAATCTCCTTTTTGTTTCGGGTCAGTTTTGCTTCAAAACCAATCTTCTCAAAACCCTTCTGCACATTTCGAAGATTTCCCATTCCGTAATCAATGATGACAATCCTTGGAGCTACCATATTTCCCTTTATTTCAAATTTAAGGTTCCAGATCGCAGATTTAAGATCTGAAATCTACAATCTCCAATTTGAAACTACAGAATTCCTTTGGTCGATGGGATCTCCGAGCCTCGCTCATCAAAAGAGACCCCCTCTCTCAGGGCTCTTCCAAAACCTTTGAACACAGCCTCTACCATATGATGACTATTTCTCCCATAAAGGAGATTGATGTGAAGGGTGATCCTCGCATGATTGCAAAGAGCCTTGAAGAACTCCTCCACTAACTCCGGGTCAAAGGTCCCAATTTTTGACCTTCTCAGTTTCATCTGAAAAACAAGGCAAGGTCTCATGGAAATATCCAATGCAACAGAGACTAATGTCTCATCCATTGGAATCATGGCCATCCCGTATCTCCGGATTCCTTTCGCTTTTTCCAGGGCTTTCCTGATCCCATCCCCAAGACAGATGCCCACGTCTTCCACGGTGTGGTGTGCGTCCACGCCGATATCGCCCTTTGCCTTGAGGGAGAGATCCATGCGGCTGTGATAGGCCAGGAGACTAAGCATGTGATCGAAGAAAGGAATTCCCGTTTTGATCGAATGTTTTCCAGATCCGTCCAGATTCAGCTTTAAGACGATGGCCGTCTCCTTTGTCTTACGCCTCTGCTCTGCTCTGCGATTCCGTTTCATCTTTTCTCCTTGCCCTGAATGCTGCGTCGTCCAGGGCCCATCCGCTTCTGAATCGATTGATAATGCCCCTGCAATCCTTCCCACTCTGCAAACCTCTTGACATCGTTCTCAAACCGTTCCAATGCACTTCTTGTAAAACTCAACAAATTGGTCCTCTTGATAAAATCCTCTACGCCCAAGGGCGAAGAGAACCGAGCTGTGCCTGCTGTAGGAAGAATATGATTAGTCCCAGCCATATAATCTCCAATGGCTTCAGGAGTATAGGACCCTAGAAAGACGGCACCTGCGTGTCTCAAGCCTTTTATGAGCGAGACAGGCCTCGAAACAGCAAGCTCCAAATGCTCTGGAGCAATCCGGTTTACCCACTGCATTGCCTGCTCGAGATTTTTGACAATCAAAATGGCACCTCTTCGATTCAGGCTGTCCGAGGCGACCTTTCTCCGTCTTAAAGAGGAGAGTTGTCTCTCTACTTCCTTCCTGACTTCCTTTCCGAACGCCTCAGAGTTGGTAATCAGAATGGCAAGTGCCATCTCGTCATGCTCAGCCTGGGAGATGAGATCCGCTGCGACAAAAGAGGAAGGCGTGCTTTCATCGGAGACGATCACAATCTCGCTTGGCCCAGCCACCATATCGATATCCACCTCGCCATAGACCAGTCTCTTAGCGGCTGCCACATACTGATTTCCTGGTCCCACAATTTTGTCCACTTTGGGAATCGATTTCGTCCCGTAGGCAAGCGCGGCAACGGCCTGAACGCCTCCAATACGATAGATTCGATCCACCCCCGCCAGATCCGCTGCCACCAGGACAGCAGGGCTGATCCCTTCTCTCTGTGGGGGCGTGACCATAAGAATTTCCTGAACGCCTGCTTCCTTCGCGGGGATGGCGGCCATGAGGACTGTCGAAGGATAAGATGCCTTTCCGCCCGGAACATAGATCCCTACCCTCTCCAAGGGCCTCATCACCTGCTCGAGCCGAATCCCTTTCTCCTTTCCGCTTAATGATCGGATGAATCTCTTGCTCACAAGTCGGTGAAACTTCTGAATCCGCCGAGTTGCCTTCTTGAGCGTTCCCAAGAAATCCCGGGGGATCTTTCGATAAGCCTCTTCCACCTCGCTTCTCCTTACTTGGAGTTGATGGATCGGAATTCGTAAGCCGTCGAAGGCTTCAGTGTATTGAACGAGAGCTTGATCTCCCCTTTCCCTCACGTCCCTCAATATCGGACGGATTTTCTTTTCGAGGCGAAGGCTATCCTGAGCCACTCGGCCTTCCACCTGGGAGAGGTACCGCTCGAATGCTTTCCCCCCTGCTCGAAGAATCTTCATTAATGACCCTCTTTGAATGGCCTAATTTTCATCCCGCAATCTGCAATCGCCAGCCCGAAATCTCAGTCCCCCTCTTTCACCCTTTTAATGTTCGCTCCGAGGTTAGCCAATTTCTTCTCCAATCCCTCATACCCTCTGTCTAAGTGATAGACTCTGGAGACCTCCGTCACACCCTCTGAAGCCAACCCGGCCAGAACCAGGGAGGCGCTGGCTCTTAAATCACTCGCCATCACCGGTGCCCCACTTAAGCTTTCCACACCCTGGATGATCGCTGAATCACCCTGGATCCGAATATCGGCTCCCATTCTTCTCAGTTCGCTCACATGGATGAATCGATTTTCGAAGATGGTTTCGGAAATGACACTCAACCCTCTTGCCAGGGACATCAAAACCATGAACTGGGCCTGCATATCTGTTGGGAATCCAGGATAGGGTTGCGTCTTGACATCCACGCTCCGAATTCTTTTGGTCCCCACCGCCCTGACCCCATCTCCCTCGGATTCAATCTCCATGCCCGATTCTCTTAATTTATGGACGACCATTTCCATTTCGGAAAGAGGACAATGGAGGATCTTTATATTTCCGCGCGTCAGTCCGGACGCCACCATCAATGTCCCCGCCTCGATCCGATCCGGAGTGATCGTATGTTCAACGGCACGAAGTGACTTCACCCCTTCGATCTCGATCAAATTTGTTCCTGCGCCGTTGATCTTTGCCCCCATTTTATTCAGCACATTAGCTAAGTCAACGACCTCGGGCTCCATGGCCGCATTCTGCAAGATGGTTTTCCCTTTAGCGACCGCCGCCGCGATCATCAGATTCTCTGTCCCAGTAACGGTGACGGTGTCAAAGGAGATATTCGCTCCTCTCAACACCTCGGCTTTTGCCTCGATATATCCATGACGGAGATCGACCTTCGCTCCCATGGCCTCGAGGCCCAAGAGATGGAGATTGATCGGCCTTGCGCCAATGGCACATCCTCCTGGGAGAGAAACCTTGGCTTTCTTCATGCGAGCCAACAAAGGGCCTAAGACGAGAATAGACGCCCTCATGGTCTTCACCAAATCATAAGGGGCCTCATGGCTGGAAACCTCTGTGGCATCGATCTGATAAACGCTTCCTTCCTCCGACACTTTTACTCCGAGATTCTTAAGAACCTTGATGATGGTCTCGACATCCCGCAGGCTCGGAACATTATTGAATCGATTGTTTCCTTCGCTCAGGAGGCATGAGGCAAAGATGGGAAGGGTGGCGTTCTTTGAACCGCTCACCTCCACTTCGCCGATTAACCTTTCCCCTCCCCGTATGACGATTTTATCCATATTTTGCTCCGCTCTTGGAGAGTGAAGGATAGAAAGTTGTTAGTGGCTCCACCTTCTACTTTCTACTCTCTAATTTCTGTGCTTCCACCACTCTCCCAATCCCGGATAAATCCGGAATGAATTCAGGCTTGAGAAAATTGCCTCCCTCCTCGATCATCTCTGAAACGATTCCACTCTGGCCCAAGGCGACTTCCAAGAGGAGCCATCCTCCTTCCCGCAGATAGAATGGGGCTTCTGGAATAATGCGCCGGTAGAAAGCCAATCCATCTTCCCCTCCATCTAACGCGATCCTCGGTTCATAGTCCTTCACTTCTTTCGCGAGCGTCTTGATCTCAGGTCGGATAATGTATGGAGGGTTAGAGAGGATAAGATCGAAAGGCGATCTCCCTTTCGGGGGATGGAGCGGACCGAAAAGATCGCCATTCACAAAGTTCATTTGATCCTGGACCCCTGCGGATCTTGCATTCTCCTTTGCTAAGACGAGAGCATCTCTTGAGATATCGGTCGCCATCAGAAAGATGTTCTTCACCTCTTTTGCCAAGGCGATGGCAATCGCCCCGCTCCCTGTCCCTATTTCGAGGACAGACGGAGTTCGTTTGAGAGACATCTCAGAGAGGATCCGGAGGCTTTGTTCAACCAGAAGCTCCGTCTCCGGTCTTGGTATGAGTACCCGAGGGTCCACTTTAAGGTCGATCGACCAAAACTCCTGATGCTCTAAAATGTATTGAAGCGGCTCTCCTGAAATTCTTCTTTCGATCATCTTCTCCAAGATCTCTTTCTCACTCTCCTTCAGCGGATCATGGAGATGCGTATAGAATTCTTCCCTGCCGAGATTCAGAGAACGGGCCAAAAGCAGCTCTGCATTCAGCCGAGGACTTTCAATTTGATGATCCTTCAAATAATTGGTTGTCTGATTCAGAAATTCTAATACCCGCATCCTTAATACCGTGTCTTCAAAACCCTTCGTGAAGCTCCCCGCCATCTCGTTTTGGCGGGAGGGGGCAGCTGTCGGCCCCCTCTCCTTTCATCGAAGGGCGGATTATCTGGAATTTGAATTTTGGAATTTGGAATTTTCCAATTCTCCTTTCAATATCTCTGCTTGATAATGCGTGATCAATGCATCGATGATTTCTTCGAGTTCTCCCTCCAGGATCGATTCCAGGCGATAAAGGGTCAATCCAATACGGTGATCAGTCATTCTCCCTTGAGGGAAGTTATAGGTTCGGATGCGTTCGCTTCGGTCTCCAGTCCCCACCTGGCTTCTTCTCTTTTCTGAAATCTCCGTCTGCTTCTCCTGCTGGGCCTTATCCATCAGCCTCGCACGAAGGATCTTAAGGGCTTTGGCCCTGTTTTTGTGCTGTGATTTTTCATCCTGGCAGGACACCACTATTCCCGTAGGGAGATGGGTTACCCGAACAGCGGAGTCCGTGGTGTTTACGCTCTGACCTCCCGGTCCCGATGATCTGAAGATATCAATTCGTAGATCATTGGGATCGATCTGAACATCCACCTCCTCTGCCTCCGGCAGGATCGCCACGGTCACCGTGGAGGTGTGAATACGGCCCTGAGATTCGGTCACGGGAACCCTCTGAACCCGGTGGACACCACTCTCGAATTTCAGTCGACTGTAGACTCCTTTCCCTTCGATCAAGGCGATGATCTCTTTGAACCCTCCCACACCCGTGTAGTGGCGACTCAATATCTCCATCCGCCAGCCTTGTTTTTCGGCAAACTTGGAATACATCCTGAAGAGATCCCCCGCGAAAAGCCCGGCCTCCTCTCCTCCAGTTCCTGCACGGATTTCAAGCAAGATGTTTTTTTCGTCATACGGGTCTTTGGGGAGAAGGGCCATCTTTAGCTCCTCCTCGGCCTTTTCCCTCTGCTGGGTCAGCCGATTGAGTTCCTCTTTGGCCAACCCCTTCATTTCTTCATCTTCCTCGTGGTCGAGGAGGTGCTGGCTTCCTTTGATCTCCTCTTCTAATCTCTTAAGCCTTCGGTAAAGGTCGACCACTTTTCCCAACTCGGCGTACTCTTTGGCGGCCTTCTGGAATTCATCCTGTTTCGTGATCAACTCAGGTTGGCCGAGGA
>Ga0316628_100005017_pt1 | contig 10513 bp, 7 predicted proteins | sample OWC_Aug_M2_C1_D5_FD_207648 | JGI IMG/M metagenome (GOLD analysis project Ga0316628, IMG submission 207648) | Wetland soil microbial communities from Old Woman Creek delta, Ohio, United States - OWC_Aug_M2_C1_D5_C | ecosystem: Environmental > Terrestrial > Soil > Wetlands | place: USA: Ohio... | reverse complement strand
AAAATCCATACTCCACCCTTCCATCAGCGTACATCTTCGCGCGGGCGCGGCGGGCCGGCCAGCACTGGGTGTTCACGGCCACCGGGTTCTGGGTGATATGGGTGTGGGCCCACTCGATGTGAACCGCCAGGGTGGTCACGTCACCGCCCAGCCCCATGGGACCGACTCCCAGGGAATTGATGGCTTCGTAGAGCTCATCTTCCATCTTGGCGAAATAGGGATCGTGGTTGTGGGACCCGACCGGTCTCGCAATAGCCTCCTTGGCCAGCTTGGTTACCAGGTCCGCGGTCCCCCCGATCCCCACCCCGATGACCCCGGGAGGGCAAGGGTTGGAGCCCGACTGGAGAACGGTGTCGACGACGAACTTCTTTATGACCGCCACGCCGTCGGCAGGGATGAACATCTTCATGGCGCTCATATTCTCCGAGCCCGACCCCTTGGGGATCATGAGAATATCCAGGCAGTCGCTTTCCGCCACAAAGTCCCAGTAGATGATGGGCAATCCTTCCCCTACGCTCGTCTGGGGGTTGATCCGGGTCACGGGGTGGGTTGAGCTCCCGCGGAAAGGATGCTCCATGGTGGCCCGTTTGGCCCCCTCTTTCAGGGCTGCGGCCACCCGTGCTCCGTCCACCGGAAACTTGGATCCCACTTTCACGATGTAAATGGGAAGCCCCGTGTCCTGGCAGATGAGCATGTTGTCCCGGTCGGCCACTTCCACGTTGGCCAGGATGATGTTGAACATCTCCTTCGCCGTGGGCTGGGTTTCCCTTTCATAGGCCTTCTTCAGGGCCACCCGCACATCGGGCGGGAGGATCTTCAGCGCTCGGATGTAGAGCTCTTTGGCCGTGTCCTCGACCAGCTGGTAATTGAACTTTGCCATTCCTTTTCCTCCTTGATCCTGGACGAGGATTTTCGCCCGTCCTGGAAGAAATACTGAAGGTTTTCCATGACCCCGTCCCGCACCCTCTGAAGGTGCTGCCTCATCCTCCGTTCCGCTTCCTCCGGGTCCTTCTGGCGCATGGCTTCGATGATCCGGCGATGATCGGCCAGGGAGGCTTTCATGCGGTCCGGAACTCCCCGGGTGGTGAGGCGGAACATACGAATATGGTCGAGAAGCAGAGAAACGAGTTTCATGAGCCGGCGGGCGTCGGATAGATGAACGATGGTTTGATGGAACTTGAAGTCCTCCCGGGAATATCGCTGGACGTCCTTCTCCTGGAAGGGTTCCTTAAATCCTTCCAAACAGGTTTCCAGCTTTGCCAGACCGGCCGGGGTGACCTTCTCCGCCGCTAGGCGGGCGGCCAGCCCTTCCAGGTTCTCCCGGATGAGGAAAAGCTCGTACACGTCTTTTTCGGTAAATTGAATGACGAAGGCCCCCCGCTGGGGAAAGATCTCCACCAGCCCTTCCTTCTCCAGGCGGTTGATGGCCTCCCGGATGGGAGTCCGACTGATCCCCAGGGCTTTGGCCAGCTCTCCTTCGTTCAGCTTTTTCCCGGGTCCGACCTGTCCCTCCAGGATGATCCGTCTCAGCTCCTGGTAGGCCTGGCTTCCGAGAGAAAGGTTGGAGGAATGGATCTTCTGCATAGGCCTCAGAATGAGCGCGGTCTATTTCTGTATAATTTATACATTATGCATTTTAGAGTGTCAAGATTTTTTTGCGGAACCCGCGGGAAAGAACGGATCAGGGATCATGGGTCATTGAGCCTTGTTCATTTAACATTGGGCAATGAATAATGGTCAATGACCAATGGAGCTCCTTTCTCCTTTGACATTCCCATGAATCTGTACGAAAATTCCTTGCCAGCAGCATTTAGGATTTTCGGCTTTGAGGGAAATAGGCAGTCTGGATAGGCAGGGCTGAATGAGTGATCGGGGATCGCGGACTTTGAACAGTCCTTTGCGAGGTTTATCCAGCTATTCCGCAATCCGCCCTGCACTGCGTTGAGTGCAGGGCAGTCCTGACCTTACATGGTTCAGGGCGCATTCCGAATTTAGGGAGTGGGTGGGAGGTCAGGCGAAAGGAGAAAAGCCCTGACCTCCCTGGGAGTTGGGGTTGAGTTGGAATGGAGGGCAGGGCGGGGCAACCCTACCCCCCACGGTTTGGGTATGAAGGGCCGGCTGGGTTGGGACGCCAGCTTGAACAGACCCTTCGGGTTTATTATCGTCATTTTTCAGGACGATCTTGAATCTCTTGCGCCTGATGGCCCGCCTTTCTGGCTTTGCCGGGACAATGCCCTAACCATTCGAAACCAAAGATAAAAATTATTTTTGGAATTCGTCTAAAGTTGCTTCGTTTATTCACCCTTTTCGTCTTATTTTATACTCAAGAATCGTGCCATTGAAGTTCTTGGTTTTCCCCCGGGAGGCGTTATTCCAGAGTTCAACCTCTTAGTCATTTTAGGCCCTACAGCATCAGGAAAGACCCGGGTCGGAGTGCAGGTCGCCCGTGCCCTGGGGGGAGAAATCATATCCGCCGATTCCCGGCAGGTTTACCGGGGAATGGACCTGGGTACGGGAAAGGATCTGAAGGAATACGGAGAGATCCCTTACCACCTCGTCGACATCCTTGACCCCGGCCGGGAATTCAGCGTGTTCGAATTTCAGGAGCGATTCGCAGAAACCTTTCAACATATTCTGGGACGGAAGAAGGTTCCCATGATGGTCGGGGGCACCGGGTTATACCTCGAGGCCGTTTTGAAGGGGTACCGGATGGACAGGGTCCCCCGGAACGAGGACCTCCGGAAAGAATTTGCCCCCCTCTCTCTATCCCAATTGGCTGCCCGCCTGAAAAAGGTTAATCCGCGCCTGCATAACACCACTGACCTCCTGGATCGCGAGCGCGTGATTCGGGCCATTGAAATCGCCGAATTTACGGGAGAAGATTTGAGCCCCCCTTCCCTTCCGGACCTGCGAGCAGTGGTCTTTGGAATCCGGTGGCCGAGGGAGGTGTTGCGCAGGAGAATCACCGAACGCCTTCGTCAACGGATAAATCAGGGGATGATCGAAGAGGTCAAGAACCTCCGCCGGGCAGGGGTTTCTTTCGAAAAGCTGGACGATTTCGGACTGGAATACAGGTATCTGGCCATGTACCTCCAGGGCCAATTGAATAAGAACGACATGTTTCAGAAACTCAATTCTGCGATTCACCAGTTTGCCAAACGGCAGGAATCCTGGTTTCGCCGGATGGAGCGGCAAGGGATCCGGATCAACTGGGTTAGCGGAGACGAGAACCCTGCGGGTGCGATCCTGAATATGTTAAAAAATCAACGTTCCCCGGCGGATTCTTGACTTTCGCCGCACCCGATCGAGGGGTGAAATAGCTTCCGGCCATGATTCCTTCTAGCATCGGAAAATACCTCGCCTCACGCGCCTTCACTGGCCCCTGGGCGATCGCCGGGACCGCAAGGAGAGACTTCAATGGAGCCGTCGTTATTCCTTCCCTGGCAGAAAGCAGGCTCATCTTTTCCACCCTCCGTTCTCTCGTTCAAAATCCCCAAGAACTGCTATCTCGCTTTCTGGTCCTGGTGGTGGTCAACCACCGGGAAGACGCCCCTTCCTCCGAAAAGGCGGACAACCGGGAGACCCTCAAGAGGTTGTCGGCCGGCGGGCCCGATCTCGCGGATCTCCAGTTAGCCTGGGTGGATGCCGCCTCTCCGGGCCTGGAGCTCCCGCCCAAAGCCGGTGGAGTGGGAACCGCCCGGAAAATCGGGTTTGACCTGGCCCTCCCCCTTCTGAAATACGGCCAGCCATCCTCTCCCCTCCTCATTTCCCTCGACGCCGACACGCTCGCCGGTCCTGATTATTTGGCGGCGATCACCCTCCATTTTCAGAAGTCCCGTACCCGAGGGGCGGTGATTCCCTTCTGCCACCAACCGGGGGCCAATCCCAGGGAAGATCGGGCCATACACCGTTATGAGCTTTTCTTGCGGACTTATGTGCTCGGCCTGGAGCGGGCAGACTCCCCCTACGCTTTTCACACCGTCGGGAGCGCCATGGCCTGCACGGCAGAGGGATATGCCCGGACGGGGGGAATGAGTCGACGGGGAGCGGGGGAAGACTTCTATTTTCTCCAGCAACTGGCCAAAACCGGAGGCGTCTCCCGGGTAAAGGGAATCGTCGTTTACCCCTCGGCGAGAACTTCTCACCGGGTCCCTTTCGGCACCGGCCGCAGCATGACCGACCTGCTTTCCCGGAAAGAAGGGGCGGTCTTATTCTACCGGATGGAATGCTTTCAAATCCTGGCGGACTGGTTGGAATTGATTGGTGAAAAACCGGGATGGGAAGGGAAAAAACTTCAAGAAAAAGCCTTAGAAATATCACCCTATCTATTTAATTTTTTAACAGAAAACAGGTTTGAATTCGTGTGGGAAAAGCTGCAACGGAATTTCCGTGATTCCCGGAACCTGTTGAAGGCTTTCCATGACTGGTTCGACGGCTTAAGAACCATGAAGCTTATACATCATTTATCCGCCGGACCCTATCCCCGCGAAGACCCCGAACGGGTTGTTCCTGGCCTTCTGTTGTGGGCCGGTTATAAACCAGTGGAAGAAATCGATTCCCAGCTGGAGCTGCTTCGGAAGATTCAGAGCTCATAGCTCATGGCTCATGGCTCATGGGAACAGCTCATAGCTGATAGTTTAAAGTCGTTCTGCTATGAGCTATGAGCTATAATGTAAAGGGTACTCCCACTTCATCCCCGATAGCCTTGAGATCGTCGTAAACCTTGAAGTAAAGGGGAACCCCCTCCCTGCGGTATCTTTCTTCCAGTTCGAACTCCTTTTCGCCGTGGACGTAGATCCGGTCCTGGCCTTCGGCCGTGTTCGAATTTTTCAGGCGGCGGATCATATCGTCCATATCTCTCTTGAAATCCTCCGCCGGCCGAAAATAGTCGATCCGCATCGCCCCGAAGAAATGCCCCACCAGGGAAGGCAGGGGTTTCCCGTCCGCCGTTTTGGGATACAGCAGGTTCAAGTAAGCCAGACCCGGTAGGACGCCGCAGAAAATATCGACCAGAAGGTCGAGGCCGTAGCCTTTGTGCCCGCCGAATTTTTCCCCCTCGCCGCCCACGGGCAGGATTCCGCCGCCCGCCTTGCTCCGGATATTGTTCAGGACGCGGCCGGGATCGTCGCAGGAAATGCCTTTCTCATCTGTAGCCCAGCCGTGGGGAAGTTTTTTCCCCATGCGGTTGTAAACTTCCACCTTTCCCAGAGTGGCCACGGCGGTGGACATATCCAGGACAAAAGGTCTTTCCTTCAGGGCCGGGACGGTTACGCTGATCGGGTTCGTCCCCAGGAGTACATCCCTTCCAAAGGTGGGCACCACGTAGGCGTCCGAATTGGTGAGAGCGAGACCGATCAGGTCGTGCGGTAGAGCCATCAAGGAATAATACCCGGCGATTCCGTAATGATTGCTGTTCCTCACGGCGATGAAGCCCATGCCGTTCTTCCTGGCCTTTTCTATGGCCAGACTCATGCCCTGCTTGCCAGCCACCTGGCCCAGCGCCGCCCCCCCATCAATCAACGCGGTGATCGGAGTTTCATGGATCACCCTGACGTTCGGCTTGGGCAGCATGACGCCGTTCTTCAGCCCGGTGTAATACCTCCCCAGCCTGGCCACTCCGTGGGATTCGATCCCCCGCAGATCGGCCAGGACCAGGACCTCAGCAGTGGTGAAGGCATCCTTGGAGGGCACCCCCATTCTTTCAAAAACCTTCTGACAGAACTGGGTCAGCGGCTCTGCCCGGACGGTCCTGAATTCTGTGCTCATAGAGAGTTTCCCTTTCCTTCTGATCTCACCTCAAACGGGTTCCTTTTTGAGTTCCGGGGGCGGGTTTTTTTCGCGATTTCCCGGCTGAATTAGGGAAAGAATTTAAAGGCAAAAGAAAAAGATGTCAAGAAGAAAGAGCGGATTCCCTTATTTTTTCGAAGAATTTCTGCACTTGCTCCACCACTTCGGAATAAGCCACCCAGTTTGCTGCCTGAGAACGGAATTCCGAACCTCCCCGGAGCCCCCGGGTGTACCAGAGGAGGTGCTTGCGGAACTCCTTGACCCCGCGTTTCTCTCCCCGGAAGTCAATGTTCATCCGCAGGTGCCGGAGGACCGTTCTTTCTTTCTCCTCCGGAGAGGGAGGTTCCGGAACGTCCCCCCGGAAAAACTGCAGGACTTGCCGAAAAATCCAGGGATTCCCCAGGGCCCCCCGGCCGATCATGCCCCCGTCCGCTCCCGTGAGGGCGAAGAAATGACCGACCGCCTCCGGCGTGGTCAGGTCCCCGTTGCCGATCACCGGGATTCGAAGCCTTCCTTTGGCCTCGCCGATGGCCTGCCAGTCCGCTTTGCACGAATACCCCTGCCTGCGGGTGCGGCCATGAAGGATAAGAGCGTCCACCCCGCACTCCTGGGCGATCCTGCCGACCTCCAGGTAATTGAGGTTCTGGTCGTCCCAACCGGTGCGGATCTTGACCGTAAGGGGAATGGAGACAGCTTTGCGGACCGCTTCCATCATCTCTCCAGCTTTCCCGGGATCTTTCAGCAAAGCCGCACCCGATCCCCCGTTGACCACCTTCCTCACCGGGCATCCCATGTTGAGGTCCACGACTTCCGCTCCCCACTCTTCCACGATCTTCGCCGCGGCGGCCATGGACTCCGGCTTGGATCCGAAGATCTGCACCCCCAGAGGACGTTCCTCCGGGCAGCTCTTCATGAGCCCCCCGACCGCTTTCCGGTTCCGCACGAGCCCTTCGGCGCTGACCATCTCCGTGTAGACCAGGCCGCACCCCTGTTCTTTGGCCAGCAGCCGGAAGGGAAGATTGGAGATCCCCGAAAGAGGAGCCAGGACGAGCGGGTTGGCAAGAAGGAGGGAACCGATTTTTAACGCGGGGATTCTCTCAGCGATCAAGGAAAATTTTCCCCTCCCGATATACCGGGACGACTTTGGAGGAATCAACCTGGGCGCAGATCCGCACGTCCTTTCCCAGGCCCAGCCCCTCCAGGTAGATTCCCCATTCGCAGGAGCAAAGCATGGCGTGTACATTATCCTCGCATTGCTCATGCAGGACCTTGGCGGCCTGGGCAGCATCCGTTTTGGTTAGGGAGTGCCCGGTCTTCTCCAGACGTTCCACAATGGCCCCTCCGCAGACCGTGTCTTCCAGGCAGAATAGATCTTTTTCCCCCGAGCAGGCGATGAGCACATCCCGCCTTGCTTCAACCAGACGTTCGCAGAGAGCCCCCAGGTTCAGGAAGGAACCGATGAACACCTCCGCGCCCCCGCGGGCCGCAACCAGAGCCCGGGTTCCGTTCGTGGTGGTCATCACGATCGTCTTCCCCTGGACCTTGTCCGGCCGGAAGTCCCGGGGGGAGTTGCCCAGATGGAACCCTTCCAGGGGCCTGGCTCTCCGCTCCCCGGCCAGGAGGTAATCGGGATTCTTAGCCACCAGTTCCCTGGCCTCCTCCACGGTCCCCACGGGGATGAACGCCCGCGCTCCATTTTCGAAGGCTACGGTCATCGTGGTGGTGGCCCGGAGGGCGTCAATCACCACCACGGATTTCCCTGCCAGCTCTTTCTTCTCCAATTCATGCGGCGTAAATGCCAGATCAACAAACATAAAAAAGCTTTCAGCGTTCAGCGGTCAGCTTTCAGCTTTAGGCGATCCATTTTTAGCTGATCGCTGAAAGCTGATCGCTGATCGCTATTTAGTGGGCCTCCGCCCAGTTCTTCCCCACCCCGATATCTACTTTCAATGGTATGTACAGCTTCACGACCCCTTCCATCTCCTCTTTAACCAGGGCTTTGATTTCCTCCAGCTCTGCTGGAGGCACTTCGAAGACCAGCTCGTCGTGGATCTGGAGGATGAGCTTGGTCTTGCGCCTTTCCCCCCCAAGTCTCCGGTGGATGTTGATCATGGCTACTTTGATCAAGTCCGCCGCCGTTCCCTGGATGGGAGCGTTGATAGCGATGCGCTCCGCAAACTGGCGAACGCTGCGGTTTGGACTCTTGATGTCCGGCAGGTATCTCCGCCGATTCATCAAGGTGGTCACATATCCCCGTTCCCTGGCCTGCACCAAGGATTTATCGATGTAATCCCGCACCTCGTGGTACTTCTGGAAGTAGTTGGCGATGTAAGCTTGGGCCACGCTTGGGGGAATGCCCAGCTCCTTGGCCAGCCCAAAAGCGCTCATCCCGTAAATAATGCCGAAGTTGATGACCTTGGCCAGGCGGCGCATCTCCGGGGTTACCTGCTCCGGCGGAACATGGAAAATCTCCGAGGCGGTGGCGGCGTGAATGTCTTCCCCCCTCTGAAAGGTCTCGATCAAGAATGTGTCGCAGGAGAGATGGGCAAGGATCCGCAGCTCGATCTGGGAGTAATCAGCGGACAGGACCGACCTCCCCTCCTCCGGGATGAAAGCTTCCCGGATCCTTCTCCCCTCGGGGGAGCGGATGGGGATGTTCTGCAGGTTGGGATCGCTGCTGGAAAGGCGGCCCGTGGCGGTTACCGTTTGATTGAAGGAAGTGTGAACCCGGCCCGTCTTCGGGTTCACCAACTGGGGCAGCGCATCCACATAGGTCGATTTCAGCTTGGATAGGCTCCGGTACTCCAGGACCCGGGCCGGAAGGGGAAAATCCCTGGACAGCTCATTCAGGACTTCGACGTCGGTGGAGTATCCGGTCTTGGTTCGTTTCCCTCCCGGCAGCTTCAGCCTTTCAAAAAGGATCTTCCCCAGCTGCTGGGGAGAGTTGATGTTGAAGGACTCCCCCGCCAGGTCAAAGATCTCCTCTGAAATTTTGTCCATCTTTTTTTCAAACTCTTGCGACATGACCTCCAGGAGGGGAAGGTCCAGCCTGACCCCGTTCATTTCCATGGCCGCCAGGACCTCGATCAGGGGAAGCTCCACCGCGTGAAAGAGATCGGCAAAACCGTCGGCCTCGATTTTGGGCATGAGGAGTTGGGCCAGCTGCAGGGTGAGATCCGCATCCTCGCTGGAATAACGGCAGGCCTTCTGCACCTCCACCTGGCTGAAGGGAATCGCCTTGGCCCCGCTGCCGGCTACATCGGAGTAAGTGATGATCTGCCGGTCCAGGTGTTCCCGGGACAGCTCTTCCAGGCTGTGGCGATGCTTGGAGGGATTCAGGAGGTAAGAGGCGATCATGTTGTCGCCGGCGATCCCCTGGAGCCGGACCCCCGATTGGGCCAGGAGGATATAATCATACTTGATATTCTGCCCGTATTTCTTCAGCCCCGGGTCTTCCAGCAGGGGCCGGAGGGTCCGGAGCACCTCTTCCCGAGAGAGCTGCTCGGGAGCCCCCTCATGCGTATGGCCGACCGGGAGGTAAAAAGCCTGACGGGGCTGAAAAGAGAAAGAAAGGCCCACGATCTCCGCCCGCATGGGCTCAATTGAGGTGGATTCCAGGTCCAGGGCAAAAGCCCCCGCTTTTGTCAAATCCCGAACCAATGCTTCGAATTCCGTCCGCGTCGTGATCAGCCGATAGTCGTCTCCCCGGTGGTCGGGCCGCAGGGAAAAGTCCTTCAACAGCTTGGAAAACTCCATCTCCTTGAAGATTTCCTGAAGCTTCTTCCGATCCGGCTCATCCCTTTTCAACCTTTCGAGTGTCCAATCCAGCGGGGCCTCGGAGTCCAGGGTAGCCAGCTCCCGGCTCAACCGGGCCTGCTCGGCGTGCCGGTCCAGGCTGGCCCGGACCCTGGCGTTCTTGACCTTTTCCACGTTCTTCAGGAGTTCCTCGATGGAACCGAACTCTTCGATGAGCTGGCTCGCGGTCTTGGGCCCGATCCCCGGGACCCCCGGAATGTTGTCCGAGGTATCCCCCATGAGCCCCATGACCTCGACCACCTTATCCGGCAGAACGCCGAAGCGTTCCTTCACCTCGGGAACCTGAAAGGTCTTGTCCTTCATGGGGTCGTACATGGTTACGAGGGAGCTGATGAGCTGCATCAGGTCCTTATCCCCGGAGACAATCACCGTTTCCACCCCTTCCCTCTCCAGCTTCCTGGCCAGGGTGGCGATCAGGTCGTCTGCCTCGTATCCTTCCTTTTCCAGGACCGGCACCCGAAGGGCGGAAACAATTTCCTTGATGTGGGGAACCTGGACCCGCAGGTCATCAGGCATAGAGGGGCGGTTGGACTTGTACTCCCCGAAGACTTCATGGCGGAAAGTTGGACCGGGCGCGTCAAAGGCAATAACTACGTACTCGGCCTCCTTCTCCCGCAGGATCTTCAGGAGCATGTTGGTAAAGCCATAGATGGCATTGGTCGGGAATCCCTTGGAATTGGAGAGATGGGCGATGGCAAAGAAGGCCCGGTAGATGTAGGAACTTCCGTCAATCAGGAAAACCCGGGGCTTTTTCTCAGTCATAGAGTCAGTATGCCATTAAGAATCGCAAGGCGCAAGGCGTGAGGGGGATAAGAACCGGGAGGCTCAAGGCTGAGGGGAAAAGGTCTTATCGACTTGCGCCTTGCGCCTTACGAATTCAGTCGAAGTTGAAATCCACGGCGATCTTGAG
>Ga0316628_100005016_pt1 | contig 10514 bp, 8 predicted proteins | sample OWC_Aug_M2_C1_D5_FD_207648 | JGI IMG/M metagenome (GOLD analysis project Ga0316628, IMG submission 207648) | Wetland soil microbial communities from Old Woman Creek delta, Ohio, United States - OWC_Aug_M2_C1_D5_C | ecosystem: Environmental > Terrestrial > Soil > Wetlands | place: USA: Ohio... | reverse complement strand
GGAAAATATGGGAAGTGAATTGAAAAGGACTTAAAATCCCTTGGGACTATGTCCCGTGCCGGTTCGATTCCGGCCCTAGGCACCATAAAACAGATCAAGCACTTATGCCGAGTAAGCAACATGGCATAGGTGCTTTCTCATCTTGTGTTCGACCTTTCGAAGAACCCCCGCACATCTTTGGTGTTAAATCGATCTTACAGATCAAGCTATCCCTTTCCAAAAACATGATCGGCATCCAGAAGGTGCGGCGTTGGTTGCATCTATCTTTCTGCCAAGGTGGCTGCCCGTTTCGGGAAGCAGACGACCATAAGCCCAGTGGTAGGGCGGGGGCTATAATAAATTGGAAAGGCGATTCGTACCGACAGATAGCAGGCGCCCGGACACAATAAATTGGGAGATTTCAGAATGAACTACCATCATGTGGGAGGTTGCGATTGGACTTCCGAAACCAACAAATATAGCATGATTGGATAGAGGCACGGAGTATAAACCTGAGCAGTCAGTAAGAATTGCTCTTTTCGACGTAATGAAGATGTAATCGAACATACTGCGGAAAATGGGAGGTCGCATTAAGGGATGCCAATGGTTCGATCTGTTGATTCAACCAAAACGACTATCGAAGAATAATTTCTCTAGTTGTAATACGATTGGTTTCGGACACCAGCTCTATGCCCCTAAGAGAAAAGTCCGGTTTCAGGTCATGAACCGCCACATTTTTTTCTGCAGCAGGCTTTTCGATATACGGTTTGTTTCCTATTATGGCTTCATGCTCAACAGACTGTATGAGCTGCGCTCGGACTCCAGCTATTGCGGGATCATGGAGAGAACGCTGACAAGACTGGGCCTCCGGCCTCGGAACTGGCGCTATGCCTCGCAGTGCTGCGGCGCCTTCCTGACCGTTGCGCGGCCGAACATTGTGGCTCCCGAGGTGAACACCATCATGTAGGGGACCTCCGAAGGGAAAAAGACGACATTATGGTCTTTCTCAACGACACGGTGCGGCCGCTCATGACTGAAAAGCCCCGGCAGCGGTATCATTAATCCGGTGGCGGGGCTTGAATGAGGCTATCAGACGCTCGGCCGCTATTTCGGAAACACCTCCTTGGGCGGGGTCGTATTTCCGGTCGCATTCGGGAAGTCGGTCGCGACATGGGCCTTCTTGTTGTGCTGGATCATGTCGCGGTCTTCCTCCATGAAATTGTTGTAGAGCTTTTTACAGTCGTAGAATCCATGCCACCACTCGTAGTCGGGTGCCACCATGGCCGCCCTCATACGGGCCCGGCGGTCCTCATAATGACAACGCCGCGCAGACCGCCATCGTCATCTCCCGGGTCGTCGCTCTTCCCCCCAGGTCCCGCGGCAGGCACCGCCCCTCGGCTGTCACTCTCTCGATCGCCCCCATGAGGAGGGCCGCCGACTCGCTTTCGCCCAGGTGCTCCAGCATCAGGACCGCCGACCAGAAGGTCCCGATGGGGTTGGCGATCCCTTTTCCCATGATGTCGAACGCAGAACCATGGATCGGCTCGAACATCGAGGGGTATTTCCTTTCAGGATTCAGATTCGCCGTTGCCCCCATCCCGAGGCTCCCGGAGAGGGCCGAAGCTAGATCGGAGAGGATGTCGGCGTGGAGGTTCGTGGCCACTAGGACATCGATGGTCTCGGGGTGCAGGACCATCCGCGTCGTCATGGCATCGACGAGCATCCGGTCTGTCGTTACGTCGGGGTAAGCGGCGGCTAACTCCTGAAAAATGGAATCCCACAGGACCATACCATGACGCTGGGCGTTGGACTTGGTCACTAGGGTCAGGTGACGCTTTGCTCGCTTGCGGGCCAGATCGAAGGCGAACCGCATCACCCGGCTAACCCCCGTCCGGGTGAAGACTGCCACCTCCATCCCCACCTCCTCGGGATGACCCTGGTGGGACCTGCCCCCGACGCCAGCGTACTCCCCCTCCGAATTCTCGCGGATGATGACCCAATCCAGGTCCTTCGGCCCCCGATCCCGCAATGGGCCCTGAACGCCGGGAAGGAGACGGGAGGGACGGACGTTGGCGTATTGATCGAAACCCTGGCAGATACGCAGCCGCAGCCCCCACAGGGAGACATGGTCGGGGACGGTGGGATGTCCGACGGCGCCGAAAAAGATGGCGTCGAAGGCCCGGAGCGTCTCAAGTCCGTCCTCGGGCATCATCCGCCCATGGGCGTGATAATAATCGCTCCCCCAGTCGAAGGTCTCGAAGGTCATCTGAAATTTCCCCGTCATCTTCTCGAGGGCAGCAAGGACCTCAATTCCCGCAGGGATCACCTCCTGGCCGATCCCGTCGGCGGGAATGGCGGCGATGCGGTAGGCATTCATGTGTTCCTCCCTCAGGCAGTCTTCGACCAGCAGGGACATCTCTCCCTGCTGGCCGCTGTTACGACGGTTTCACTTCTTTATCCTTCCGAGCTCCTTCATTATCTGCTCGTATTCCACCATCTTCTTCTTCACCAGGGCCTGGGCGGCCTCTGGCCCTATGAACTCCGTCTTGAAGGCGTTGGCATCCATCTTCTTCCTGACCTCCGGGTCCTTCATGACTTTTTCGAAGGCATCGGCGAGGATCTTGACGATCTCATCCGGCGTTCCCGGAGGGGCGGCGACACCGCGGTATGCCCCTTCCACAACGTCGTATCCCAACTCCTTGAAGGTCGGCACATCAGGGAGGACTCCCATCCGCTCCTCCGAGGCGATGGCAAGGGCGCGGAAGCGCTCCTTGTGCTGGACCGCCATGGTGGAATAGCTCATCAGCGCCGTCACATGGCCGCCCAAGAGGGCTGGCACAGCCGAACCGGTCCCGCCGAAGGGGATATAGGTCAGTTGGATGCCGGCGGCCTTGTTGAACATCGTCGTCCCCAGGTCGTTCGCCGACGAACTTCCGCTGCCGCCGGCGGTGAAAACTCCGGGCGGCTGCTTCTTGGCGGCCTCGACAAAGTCCGCCAGGGTTTTGTAGGGGCTGTCGCTACGAACGAGTAGGACGTTTGGGGTGCTCTCGAAAAAATAGATCTGCTTGAGGTCCAGAGTGTTGTACCCCGCATTGCCCATCTCCAGAGGCTGCAGGACCGTATGAGGGAGGTTGTGACCGGCAATCGTGTATCCGTCAGGATTGGTTTTGACCAGTTCCGCCCAGCAGAGCGCTCCGCCGCCGCCGACCTGGTAGGTGATGGCAACATCCACGCCGAGTGCCTTCTTCAGGGCCGCCTCCTGGAACCGGGCGGTGATATCCGACTCGCCGCCGGGATTAAAACAGATTTTGTAGGTGATCCGTTTGCTCGGGAACTTGTCCGCCGCGGTGGCCGAAGCGACCAAAACCAGAGGCACAACGGCGCAAAGAACAATAAAACCGAAGGCAATCTTTTTCATGTCTTCCCTCCTATATATGGTTGACTGTCCTGAAATCCCAGGTACCTTGCGACCTGGGGATATCCGCCTGCTAATCCACCCACCTTTTGGAAGGGATGTGACTCTTTAACCGCTGCGCTGAATACTCACAAAAAACTTTTCCTGCCCTTGAAAAACCCTACCGTTCCGATCAGGATCAATATTCCGCATCGTCCGTAACCGCCTCGGGCGCCTTGGCCTTGATCTGAGCCCAAACCCCCCGTCCAATGGACAGGAAGGCCAGCGCCATGAAGATCGCGGAGATGGGACGGTCGAAGAAGATCAGTACCGACCCCTGCGAAATGAGCAGCGACTGCCCGAGGGACGTCTCCAGCATCTGCGCCAGGACACTCGCCAGGACCATCGGGGCGATGGGGAAACCAAGCTTCCGCATGAAGTATCCGATCACCCCGAAAATGAGCATGATCCAGATGTCGAAGGTCTGAAACCGAACGCTGTAGGTCCCGACGAGGGCACAAAAGACAATCAGCGGCCCCAGGATGTAGAACGGGATGCGGACGATCCGGACCCATACCCCGATCATCGGCAGGTTGAGGACCAGGAGCATCACGTTGCCGATGTACATGCTGGCGATGACCGCCCAGACGAAATCTGGGCTCTGGACGAAGAGCATCGGTCCGGGCTGGAGGCCGTACATCATCAGCCCGCCGAGAAGGACCGCCATCGACGGCGCTGTGGGAAGCCCGAAGGAGAAGAGCGGCACGAACCCGGCGGTGGAGGTCGCGTTGTTCGACCCCTCCGTAGCGGCGAGCCCGTCCATCGCCCCGTGGCCGAACCGTTCGGGATGTTTGGAGGCCCTTTTTTCTAAGTCGTAGGCCACAAAAGAGGTGACCGACGGGGCGCATCCGGGGAGGAGCCCCAGCAGGAATCCGACCGTGGTGGAGCGAAGCATTGCCCCGATGCAATTCTTGATATCGTCCCAGGTCGGCATCCAGCTCTTGACCTCCATCTTGCTGATGGTGGTGAGCCGTTGTTCAACGTTAATCATCACCTCGCTGATGGCAAAAAGACCCACGATGATGGCGATGAAATCGACGCCAACCGTCAGCGTGACGGATCCGAAGGTCAGCCGCTCCGCCCCGGTGAGCGGGTCCTGACCGATCAGGCCGGCCGTGAGCCCCAGGGCCATGGAGATAATCCCTTTCAGGAGGGCGCGGCCCGAAAGGCTGATCACCAGACTCAGTCCCATGAACATCAGTGCGAAATACTCCGACGGACCGAAGAGCACGGCAAATTGGGCCAGCGTCGGGGCGAAAAACGTCAGCGCGATCACGCTGAGCGTCCCCGCGACAAAAGAGGCGATGGCCGCGATGGCCAGGGCTGGCCCCGCCTTGCCCTGTTTGGCCAGCTCGTAGCCTTCTATTGCGGTCGGGACGGAAGAGGCCTCTCCGGGTATGTTGACGACGATCGCGGTCGTTGAACCTCCGTACATGGCGCCATAGTAGATCGCCGCCATCATGATGATGGCCGAAGTCGGGGGGAGCACCGTCGTCAGCGGGAGCAGGATGGCGATTCCGGAGACGGGTCCGATGCCGGGCAGGACGCCGACCAGCGTCCCGATGAAACAGCCCAACGCGGCCCAGAAAAGATTCTGCCAGGTCAGCGCGATGAACAATCCCTGTAAGAGATAATCAAAGGAAAACCCCATATCGTGCTCCTATTCGAGGAAGGGACCCGCCGGGAACGAAAGCGCCAGCAGACGGATGAACAGAAAATAAGAGATCGCTGCGGTGATCACGCTTATCACGATCGCCAGCAGCCATTCCGAACGCTTCAGGTACCAGATCGAAAAAGCGATGTAGAGGAATGAGGCGATCGGCAGTCCGAGCCTGCTGAGCAGGGCAATGTAACATGCGATGCTCGCAAGGACGACCAGGATCGTCCGGACCCCCTCCCTGTCCGGCCATTTGATGGCGAGATCCGCCTCTCGAATGCTCCAGGACTTCACGGCGAGCGCGCTTCCGCATATGAGCAGCAGGATGCCGACGACCATCGGGAAGGTTTCGGGCGGCAGTTTATGCGGGGTGCCACTGGTGATCAATGTCGATGCCCAGATGATAAGGATGCCAAACAGCGCGACCAGGCACCCAACGACGATATCGGCGACTCTTTGTGTCTTCACAACCACCTCTCTATCGGTATCTTTTCATGGGTGTCCCCCAGAGAGTTCTGTCCGCCACCTTTGTGGCTAACAAACCATGCCTCCTTAATCCATACAGACGGATGCGTGAGATGGGCTTGCGGGCCTATAGATTCGCCAGCAATAACCGCAAGGATAATGCCAAATGACAAACTCAGGCAAACCGGGCTTTCCAAAAAAATAACCCGTTGCGCTGCAACACCGATTTGAGTATAACTGTCGCAAAACGTTTCATTATGTTGCAGGAGGCTTTCATGTCACAGATCGCATTCCTCGCCCCGGACGAAGAGATGCTCGAAACCGCGCGGGCCGCACTGAGTCATACGCATCCCGACGTGTTGCTCGAACAGGGACTGCTCAGCGCCGGTGTCGACAAAGCCCGGAAGCTGGCACGGGAGGGGGTGGAGCTGATTGTGATCAGCAGGGGGGGAACGGCCGCTGCCATCAACGAGGCCCGGTTGCCCCTGACCGTCCTGGAGGCGCCGATCACTGGATTTGACATGATCCGAGCCCTGGAGAAGGCCAGGCACTACGGCCGCCGCATCGCGTTAATCGCCTTTCCATCAATGGTCGTGGGTATCGACATTCTGGGGCCGATCCTCGATGTCGAATTGAAACGGTACATCATTGACGATGAATTCAATGTCGAAGCAATTGTTCAGCAGGCCTTCCGGGAAGGGGCAGATGTCGCTGTCGGCGGCGTGATCACCGGCCAGATCTGCCGTCAGCATAACCGGCCCTGTATCATCATCCGTAGCGGTTCCGAGAGTATCATCCAGGCCACCCTTGAAGCAAAACGGATCGTCGAAGCCCGACGCCTCGAAAAGGTAAAGAGCTCCCTCTTCCAGACGGTCCTAGACTATGCCTCCGAGGGGATCGTTTCCATCGATCAGGACCACCGTGTGATCATATTCAATCCGGTGGCGGAGAGCATAACCAGGACCAACCGCAATCAGGTACAGGGCAGGAAAATAGAGGAAACTCTGCCCAAATTGAAGCTTGAGCGTCTTCTGACCACAGGGAAAGACGAGTTGGGCCAGATCATCAAGGTGGGAAGGATTCATATCCTCTGCAACAAGGTGCTGATCAGGCTGACCGGATCGCCAGTCGGTGCCGTGGCCACCTTCCAGGATATCGGCAAGATCCAGCAATGGGAGGCCAGTATCCGTAAGACAATCTATCCGGAAGAACATAGGGCCGTTTTCACCTTCGAAGATATCGTCGGGTCCAGCAGCCAGATCAAGCAGTGCATTTCCATCGCTGCACAGTATGCCGCATTGGATTCCTCCATCCTGATCTCCGGAGAAACCGGAACGGGAAAGGAGGTGTTCGCCCAGAGCATCCACAACGCAAGCGGCCGAGGCCACCGGCCTTTCGTCGCGATCAACTGTGCCGCCCTCCCCGCCCAGATTCTAGAGAGCGAACTGTTCGGGTACGTCGGGGGAGCCTTCACGGGTGCCAGCCAGAAGGGGAAACCCGGGCTCCTGGAAATTGCCCACGGCGGCACCTTGTTTCTTGACGAGATCTCTGAGCTGGATTATTCGCTTCAGAGCAAGCTGCTCAGGGTCATCCAGGAGCGCAAGGTCATGCGTCTCGGCAGCGACCGGGTCCTGCCCATCGATATCCGCATTATCACCGCCACCAACAAGAATCTCAAGGAGTCGGTCACGGGGAAGCGGTTTCGCGCTGATCTTTACTACCGTTTGAACGTCCTCCGGCTCCATCTCCCGCCGCTGAGGGAACGGCCCGGTGACATCGAGCCATGCATCCGGCGGTTTCTCGAGCGGCATGCGCCCCCCCTCCACCGCCGATTCCGATTCAGCCGGCCCGCCTTGGAGGTCCTTCTCAGATATATCTGGCCAGGCAACGTTCGTGAACTACAGAACATCATCGAGCGAATTGTGGCGGTCTGCAAAGAAAAGGTCGTCCGGGAGGAGATGGTGCTCCAGATGATGCAGGAGGATGAACCATCGGAACCCTTCACGGTCAGTCACCATGCGACGCCGGCGGACAGAATCCGCACTGCGCTCCTCGACGCACGGGGCAGGCAGGGTGGTGCGGCAAAGCTCCTCGGCATCAGCCGTTCCACCCTCTGGCGCAGGATGAAAAAACTGGGTGTGCTTCCGGCCCGGCAGTAAGCCCGTTTCCCTCAAACGGTCAGTCCTTCCGTCGGTGCCTGACAAACCGGAATCCTACGTCCCCGTAAAGGAGGGGATCCGATTCGAAGTTGAACCCAGTTTTGAGCTGTTTCTGATCATCCAAGACTGTTGGAAGCCGAAGGGCAAAATAGCCTCCGGTGTTGGTGGCCGGCCGTTGAGACTGATGTGAGGCCGGATCGTGTTTTACTCCCGCCACAATTTCTCGATAACCACCTCGGTGTCTTTCAAAGAAAATAATAACACGGCGATTAAACTCTCGAATGGCTTTTTGATGGTGTTGATCAGGTAAACTCCCCATTCCAGTCGTCCCTCAAAAGATTCGATGCAGGCACGAAGTCCAAACCTAACCGGTTTCCTCCCTCCTTTCTTTCGGTGGTTTGGGCATTTGCTACGGGTTATTCCACTGGCATCGGCTCGTCGGCTTTGCAGGCAATAGCGTCAAAGCTGGCCGGATGCAACGAGTGAGCCTATGGTGCCTCCTGAAAACCTTGAGTTTATTGACTTCATCAAATCGGGCCAGTAAGATCGTCATATCCCTTCCAGAGTCAGAATACCGAGACTTTTGAAGCCGCTTCCAAAGTCAATCCAATCTAAGGAGACATCGACCATGTCCGGCGAGAAGAAAATTCTTTCAAGGCGAGAATTCATTAAAGCCGCCGGTGCTGTCGGTTTAGGGTCTGCACTTGTACCCTTGAGTGCTTTGACTGGAGCGCATGCCGACACCTCAACCAAGGCACCGGAGCAAAAGGTTGTGCCTACGCGGCCGTTCGGAAAGACGGGCGTGGATGTTTCCATACTTTCGCTGGGCGGCGTATTAAAGGACACCGATCAGCTCGTATTCCGACAGGCCTTCAAATCAGGAGTCACCTATTGGGATACCGCCGATTCATATGGATGGGGAAATAACGAAAAGGCTATCGGGAACTACTTTGCCAAGTTCCCGGGCGACAGGGAAAAGGTGTTCCTGGTAACCAAGACCGCCAGTTCAAACGCACAAGAATTGTCCGATAAATTGAATACCTCGCGTCAGCGAATGAAAACTTCCTATATCGATATGTATTTCATTCATTATGTAAGCGATGTCGGCAAGGAGCTGACTCCTGAAGTCAAAGCGTGGGCTGAAAGTGCCAAGTCCAAAGGAACGATCCGTTTTTTCGGGTTCAGCGCTCATAAAAATATGGAAAACAGCATGCTGGCGGCAGCCAAACTGGGATGGGTTGATGGGATCATGATGAGTTACAACTACCGCCTGATGGTAAAGGACGAAATGAAAAGAGCAGTTGATGCCTGTGCCAAGGCCGGAATAGGTTTGACCGCGATGAAGACACAGGCAACTTTCTCGGCCAATTTTTATGCCTCGATCGGCTCCGAGACCGATGATGCACTGAAAATGACGGAAAACTTCCTGAAAAAAGGATATACCGCCGAACAGGCCAGGCTCAAGGTGGTTTGGGAAAATCCCCATATAGCCAGCATCTGCTCGGCCATGCCGAATATGACGATCCTCCAGGCCAATATTGACGCGGCACAGAATAAGCAGCGTTTGTCCGAGGGTGACAGGCAGCGGCTGGAGCAATATGCTCGCGAAACGGCCCCCGGCTACTGCGCCGGGTGCGCCCATATCTGCGAATCAGCGGTCGACCTGGACGTTCCGATCAGCGATATCTTGCGCTGTTCCATGTACGCTCACGGCTATGGCAGTCGGGATATGGCGCTGAGCCTATTTAATAGGCTGCCGACCGGCTCCAGGGATAATGTCTTTAAGGCCGACTATTCGAAGGCAGAAAAATCCTGCCCCCAGAAAATCCAAATCGGCAGGGTCTTAAAAAGGGCATGCGAGGATTTGGGATAGCCGGAAGTGTTTTGCATGCATTAAGAGGACTGATAAATGGTCAGCATGAATCCATATGCTCTTCCATCAATTATTGGTTTTGCCCTCCTGTTGGTTTTGAGTTTGGCCGTGGTTCTTCAGAATCCGCGGGATAAAAGCAATCGACTTTTGTTCGCACTTTGTTTGAATCTGGCATTATCAGTCGGAGCTGGCGGGTTGCTGCATTTGTCGACGAGTGAACCGCAAGCCAATTTCTGGAATAAGTGGCCCTATATCTTTGGTCTTCCAGCCTATATTTTGGCCATCGAATTTGCGCTTCAAATATCTGGTCGCAGTCAAAGATTGAAAGAAACCCTGGCAGGGGTTTCGGTTGCCATTCACAGGTGGATTATCTATGGTTCTTTGCCTTTCTTGCTGCTCTTTATAATATTCACCGATTTGATAATCTCTCCGGCAAAGTTTTATACCCCTACAGGTTGGGAACATGGCTACGGGCCTCTTTTTCCAACAGTGACGGTTCATAGGTTATATTTATTATTATTCCAAACCTTCATTCTCTACCGTGGAATAAAAAACGCCTCAAACTCTATCGAAAAAAAAGCAAGATTCATAACCTTTTCAGCTATCATCGGCCGCGATTTATTTGGGTTAATTATCGGAGTCATTTTGCCATTAATGGGTTTACAGGCGCATGCTTTCTATGGTTTGGTTCCGATTTTCATGTGTTTAATATTGACTTACGGGCTGTTGAGAATGCAATGGGAAACCATACAGGATCTTAAAAACGGGCTGGAAAAAAAGGTTGCGTTGCGCACGAAAGAATTAGAAGATGCTCTGGTAGAGCGGAATCAGGCATTTGCCCACCTTAATCAAGAATTAACTGAGGCAGCGGAATATGTGAGAAGTATACTTCCTCACCCAATATCTCATGGAACAATCCTTATTAAT
>Ga0316628_100005015_pt1 | contig 10517 bp, 9 predicted proteins | sample OWC_Aug_M2_C1_D5_FD_207648 | JGI IMG/M metagenome (GOLD analysis project Ga0316628, IMG submission 207648) | Wetland soil microbial communities from Old Woman Creek delta, Ohio, United States - OWC_Aug_M2_C1_D5_C | ecosystem: Environmental > Terrestrial > Soil > Wetlands | place: USA: Ohio... | reverse complement strand
GATTCCATGTGACCGCCCTTCGGCGGCAGCGTCCACTCCCCCATGGCAGACTCCTTTCGATCAGCGATGAGCGTTCAGCGCTCGTTCCATTAGCGCGGCTTCACCAGGATCTTGCCGTCCGTACGGCTGCCCGACTGCTTGATGGCGTCCACCACCTTGTCCAACGCGAACCGGGCCGTGATGATTTTCCGGTTGTCGACGGCGCCGCTGGCCATCAGGCGGATGACATTGGGGAAGATCTCGTCGCCGGAATGGCCCTGAGAGCCAAAGAACTGGGCGTGGCGGACCTGGAACTGATCCAGGTACACCGGCACACGGTCGGCGGCCCGTCCGACCTGCGCGATCTTCCCGTTGACGGCCATGGAGCGCTCCATCTCGGGGAAGGTCAACGTCGGGACCCCCGCCGCTTCGAGTTGGAAGTTGGCGCCTTCGCCGCGTGTCAGCTCCAGGACCACATCCGACGGGCGCGTCCCCTGCTTGGTCAGGGCCACGGGGTCATAGACGTAGTCGGCGCCCATCGCCGTGCAGAGCTTGCGGCGGGCCTCCACCGTCTCGAAGGCGATGAGCTTGGCGGCCCCCGACGCCTTGATCATGGCGATGGCGGAGAGGCCGATGCACCCGCCGCCGTATACCACGGCGTAGGCGCCCGGCTTGAAGCCGCCGCCCCGGATGAAGACCGCGTTGTAGGCGACGCAGGTCGGCTCCACGGTGGCGCCCAGCTCGTACACCGTATCGGGATCGGGATAGCGCTCGGAGAGGGCGTCCAGCTTCCAGCAGTACTTGCTGCCGATGGCGAGGTACTCGGCGAAGGCCCCGTCGACGGTGAAGCCGATCTCTTCCAGGTTGGTGCACTGGTTCGGATACCCGTTCCGGCAGGGGGTGCACTCGCCGCACCAGATCATCTCCTCGGCGGTCACCATGTCGCCCACCTTCAGGTCGCGCACCTCTTTGCCCACCTCTTGGACGACGCCGGAGAACTCGTGGCCGGTGGCGCAGGGCAGCTTCATGAGGCCCGGGTACATCACGTAACCCTGGGCATCGGTCTCGTACATGTGGATGTCCGAGCCGCACACGCCGCAGGCCTTCACCTTGAGCAGGACGTCCTTGGGCCCGATCTTGGGGACCGGGACCTCTCTGACGGCGAGGGTGGGGGCTTTGTAGACGCTGTTCCCCGTGACGGCCTTACCCGTCTTCTTCTCGAACTCGCTGACGACGTAACCCGGCTTTGGTTCCCACTTCGCATCCAATACCAGTGCCTTCATCATACTCCTCCTTGTCACCCCACCCGTGCGGACGGACCCCCAGCGGACCGATTTCCTGGCTCCTACTCTCCTCGCCGGGGGTCATACCTGTCAAGGGGGGAGTCATGGGTTGCGGACTTTGTTTTATTTGTGTAACGTTAACGCTAACAACTTCAACGCCGCAAGGCCAAAAAGGCGCGCCCGGTCGCCGGGTGTCCGGCGAGCCGGGTCAACCCAGGGAAACCTTGCGCCAGGGGGGTACTTCCGCTAGTCTATACCGCCTATACGCCGCCGGATCGGCGGCGCGGTCTCTGACAACCGAGGGCGCGTGGCGCTCGCAGGGCCGCTGGTGGACGACCGCAGCGTGGGGGAGGGGACGCATGATTCGTGTGGCGACGGCGCCGATGAATTGGAACAGCGATGATCTGCCGGACCTGCGTCCGCTCATTCCGGTCGACCAGGTGTTGGCGGAGATGGTTCAGGCGGGCTACGAGGGGACGGAGTACGGGACGGGCCTGCCGCCCGATCCGGCCGAGCTTTCGCCCCTGCTCAAGCGGTATGGCCTGGCCCTGGCCTCGAATTTCTGCTGGGTGTCTCTCGAGGACCGGCGGAAGCACGACCGGGAAGTCACGCAGGCGTTGGGGGTAGCCCGAACCCTCTCGGCCATGCGCGTCCAAGAGTTGATCCTCGGGCTTCGCGGAAGCCCGGACCGCATCGCCCTAGCCGGCCGCGTTCCGGCCGACGGGAGCGCCGGCTTGACCGAAGTACAGTGGAAGACCTTGAGAGACGGCATCCATGCCCTGGCTGCGGCCTGCGAACCGTTGGGTGTGCGGCTGGCCGTTCATCCCCATGCCGGGTCGTACGTGGAGACCCGCGAGGAGCTGGACACGCTGCTCCATTACACCGACCCCCGGGCGCTCGGGCTGTGCGTGGACGCCGGCCATCTGGTGTACGGTGGCGCCGATCCGGTGGAGGTTGTCACGACCTTTGGCTCTCGCGTCCGGTACGTCCACATCAAGGATGTGAATCCCGGGGTGCTCGCAGAGTGCCAGGCACAGGGGATCGGTTTCCTGGATGCCTTGCGGCGGTACATCTTCTGCGGGCTCGGCAAGGGCAGCGTCGATCTGCTAGGGTTCGTGGAGGGCCTGCGGCGGGCCGGCTTCGCGGGCTGGATGGTCATCGAGGAGGACACGTCGCCCGACCCGCCGCTGGTGGCCGCCCGACGGAATCGGCGCTATCTGCAGGAGAACTTCGCAATCTGATCGGTGGGAGGCACATACCCACCTCGCCATGAGGCGAGGCTGGGACTCGTAGAAATTTTCGCGTGGCGGTGATGTTTCTTATTTCGCGGGGAAGGAGGAACTCATGCCCATGGATCCTGCCATGAAACGGGACCTGCAAGAAAAAGCGGTCCAAGTGAGGAAGCTCATTCTGGAGGCGGTCCACCATGCAGGAGCTGGCCACATCGGCGGCCCGCTGTCCATGGTGGAAATCGCCGTCGCGCTGTACTTCAAGATGCTGCGGGTGGATCCGAAGAGTCCGCAGTGGCCGGACCGGGATCGTTTCGTCCTCTCGAAAGGCCACTCCAGTATCGCCCTGTACGCGACGCTGGCCCTCAAGGGCTTCTTCCCGGTGGAGGAGGTGTTCACCTTCGACGCCATCAACTCGCGTATGCAGGGGCACCCGGACATGACCAAGACCCCGGGGATCGACATGGCCTCCGGCTCGCTGGGGACGGGGGCGAGCCCGCCACTGGGCATGGCCCTGGCGGCGAGGCGGCTGGGCAAGACCTTCCACACCTGGGTGCTCCTTGGCGACGGGGAGATCGAGGAGGGCCAGGTCTGGGAGATGGCCTGGGTCGCCAGCTACTACAAGGTCGACAACCTCACGGCCATCGTGGACTACAATAAGGTCCAGCAGTTCGGGTTTCCCAAGGACGGGAACTTGAAACACCGGATCAATCCCCTGACCCAGGTGCCCGAGAAATGGCGTGCCTTCGGCTGGCACGTCCTGGAGGTGGACGGCCATAACTTCGACGCCCTGCTTCCAGCGATGGAGGAGGCGAAGGCGACCAAGGGCCAGCCCACCTGTATCGTTGCCCACACCATCAAAGGAAAGGGTATTTCCTTCATGGAAGGCGACTACAACTGGCACGCCAAGGTTCCGAACAAGGACGAGCTGGCGAAAGCTCTCGCCGAGCTGGAGGCGCAGCGACCCAGTGCCTGACGGAGTTCCGCACTCGGGTGAGGCCCACTGTCTCATCGTGAACAGTCGCGAGCGCAGCGTGCTACCAAAGCGCCCGCACCTGAAGGCATACGGAGGATCCTGATGGGTAAAATGATCGAGATGCGCGTGGCCTGGGGCGATGCCCTGCTGGAACTCACCAAGACCCACCCCAACGTCATGGTGCTGGACGCGGACCTGGCGAGCTCGACCATGGCCCAGACCGTGGCGTACAACGCCCCCGAGTTTTTCATGAACCTGGGGATCGCCGAGCAGAACATGATGGGGGTGGCCGCCGGAATGGCCACCGTCGGCCTCATCCCGTGGCTCAGCAGCTTCGCCTGCTTCCTGGCCAACCGGGCCCTGGACCAGCTGCGGGTGACCGTGGCGCAGCCGAAGCTCAACGTCAAACTCGGCGGCTCCTACAGCGGCATCCTGACGGCGAAGACGGGCAAGACCCACATCGATGTGGAGGACATCGCGATCATGCGGGCCATGCCGAACATGGTCGTGGTCGCCCCGGCGGACGGCGTCGAGTGCCGTCTGGCCACGCTGGCCCTCACGGACATGCCGGGGCCGGCGTATCTTCGACTCACACGGGACGCGACCCCCGTCATCTTCGGCGAGGATTACAAATTCGTCTTCGGCAAGGCGGTGACCCTGCGCGAGGGCACGGATGTCACCATCTTCGGGACCGGGGTCCAGAGCGTCCGCGCCCTGGAGGCGTGCGATCTCTTGGCACAGGAGGGCATCAGCGCCCACCTGGTGCACGTGCACACGCTGAAGCCCATCGACGTCGACGGGATCGTGGCGGCGGCAAAGAAGACGGGCCGCGTTCTCACGACCGAGGATCACAACATCATCGGCGGCCTGGGCGGGGCGGTGGCCGAGGTGCTCGGACAGCACGCCCCCACCCTCATGCGGATCCACGGCCTCCAGGACTGCTACGGGGAATCCGGCCCGAACGACGCCATCTTGGAAAAGTACGGCATGACGCCGAAGCACGTCGCCCAGGCGGCCAAGGCTCTCTTGGGGAGGACGCGCTGAATGAGGAAGTACAGCCGCGCGGCCCGTGGGTTTCGACCGGCGGGTCGCCCAAGCGTCGGCGGCCTTGACATCTGAGCAACCGTCACGCACCATAGGCGCCAATCTCCCGGCAAGCCGGGGCTCGGGTTGCCGCGTGGTTGAGGGACGAGTCCGATGCTCGTGAGATTCCATGGGGTTCGAGGGTCCAATCCGACGTGCGACGTGCGTACCTGGAACTACGGGGGTAACACCCCCTGCGTCGAGGTGGAGACGCCGGTGGGCCATCGGATCATCATCGATGGCGGAACCGGCCTCAGATCTCTGAGCCACGCGCCGGGATGGGGACCGGACTCCGCCCCCATCCAAGCGTCGTGGCTAGTGTCCCACTATCATTGGGACCACATTCAGGGGCTTCCGTTCTTCGCGCCGCTCTACGAGGCACGCAACCGGTTTGAGCTTTACGGCCTCAGGCCTGATGGCGGCGGGGGAATGGAAGCGACGCTGCAGGGCCAGATGCTGCGCCCGTACTTTCCCGTGGACATGTCGCTGCTGGCCGCCGCGCGCGCTTTCACCATCGTAGATCCGGGGTGCCGCTGGCGGATCGAGGATGCGACGGTGGAGGCGGTTCCCCTCAACCATCCCCAGGGCTGTCTGGGATTTCGGATAGAAACGGCCAGTGGAGTCGTGGCGTACGCCACCGACAACGAGCCGGGCGATTCGAAGGGAGACGAAGCGGTCCGGTATCTGGCCCGCGACGCCGATCTCCTGATCTATGACGCCCAGTACGCGCCGGCCATGCTCCGGCACCGTCAAGGTTGGGGGCATAGCTCCTGGCTGGAGGGAGTGGATGTGGCGAAGAGTGCGGGCGTCCGGTCCCTGGTCCTCTTTCACCACGATCCGGACTCGGACGATGCGGTGATCGGTCGGTTCGTGCAAATGGCCCGAGAGCAGTGGCCGGAGACGTGCGCGGCGGCGGAGGGACTGCAGGCGACCGTGCGGACGCCGACGGTCGCCTTCGAGAACACCAGCCCCCGCGTCGGTCCCCGGGTGACCACGCGGCTTCCCGTCCGCGTGCGGGGTCGGCGGTCGGACGGCTCACCCATGGATGCGGAGGGCTTCCTCGTCAATTTGACGCTCACGGGAACGTACGTGGTGGTTCCGGACACCCCCGAACTCAGTTCCGAGGTCGAGGTCACCCTCCTCGAGTCCGATCAGCTGACCGCGGCCATGCCCGGCCACGTCGTGCGGGTGGACACCGATCCGGAAACCGGGCTCCCCGGCGTGGGGATCGTGTTCAGGGTCGAGGACGAGATTCGCCGGTTGGCTACCAAGAGGTAAGCGAGAACGCCCGAGACTCTCAAAACACGACCCGCCCAGAGGTGAGACGCCGAGCAGGCGTCCGCGACTCCGGGCGGGTCGTCGTGTCTTATGCCGTCAGATACTCCACCGCCGACTTCCACATCAAGTAGAACGACGTCGCGCCCGGATCCTGGTGGCCGACGGTGCGCTCGGCGATCCAGGCGGCCCGCCCGATCTTGGATTTCAATGGGACGGTCGCCTTCAGGCCTGCGTCGGCGGCTGCGAGAGATTGCGTGAGCGCCTCGGGCAGCGGCAGCCCCTGTGCCGCCGCGGCCTTGAGGGCCGCGACCGTGGGAGCCAGGGAATCCAGGACGGTCTTGTCGCCGACCTGGGCCTTCCCCCGCTCCTGGATCCCGATCTGTGCCGCCTCCAGCATGGTTGCCAGGTCGGCGAGGCCGATCTCGTGTTTCCCCTTGGCCTCGCGCCCCGCCCGCATGCAGGCCGTGGCGAGGAGCGCGCCGATGGTCGAGGCCGCGGTCCCGTTGAAGGTCAGACCGCTCTTGGTGAGGATGGTTCCGATGTCCTGGCCCTGCAGCGCCGCCAGGCCGCCGCGGACGGCCCGGAACCCGATGGCCATGGTGACGCCCTGGTCGCCGTCCCCCACGGCGCCGTCCAACTGGCAGAGATAGTCCTTCTGCGCTTCCATGTCCGTCGCCATCTTCTCCAAGATAGCGAGCATGTCCGCACTGCTGACCGTGGTTCGCATCGACTCTCCTCCAGCAGGCTGCCAAAACGTCCGCGTTCACCCCGGCTGCTCAAAAAGGTCCAGATGCAAGGCGGAGCGCGATGCGAGACGCGAGGCGTACTTAGCGCGTACGTCGCAGCGTCGCGCGAGCGCGCCACGCCGCAGATGGGCCTTTTTCAGCTACACCTGTTGCACGAACGGGGTCCAGGCCGGCGCATCGAGGAGCGCCTGCAGTTCCCCATCCAGCTTGCACAGGCTCACCGAGGCGCCCGCCATCTCCATGGAGGTGGCGTACTCGCCGATGTACGGCCGGTGGACTCTTACACCCCGCCCGCTCAGGATCTTGTGGACCTGCCGGTACATGACGTAGAGCTCCTCCTTGGGGGTCGCGCCCAGACCGTTCACCAGCACCGACACCAGGTCGCCCTTGGCCAGGGCCATGTCCGCCAGGATCGTCTCCATCAGGTTGGTCGTGATCTTGTCGGCGGGCTCCAGCTTTCCCCGGCGGACGCCCGGCTCGCCGTGGATGCCCATGCCGATCTCCATCTCGTCCTCTCCGAGGGTGAACGTCGGGCGGCCGGCCGCCGGCACGGTGCAGGGGGAGAGGGCCACGCCCATGGAGCGGGTGGCGGCGATGGCCTTCTCGGCGATCCGCTTCACCTCGGGTAGAGGCGCCTTCGTCTCGGCCTTGGCCCCGGTGAGCTTGTACGCGTAGAAGATGCCGGCCACGCCGCGGCGCTTGGCCTCCTGGCCTTTGGGCGCAGAGGCCACGTCGTCGGCCGCCAGGATCGTCTCGACCTTGATCCCCTCAGCCTCGGCCATCTCGGCTGCCATGCCGAAGTTCATCACGTCCCCCGAGTAGTTGCCGAACAGGTACAGGACGCCGGCCCCCCCGTCGATGGCCTGGGTGGCGGCGAACATCTGTTCGACGGTGGGGGAGGAGAAAACGTTGCCGATCGAGCAGCCGTCCACGAATCCCTTCCCGACGTAGCCCATGAACACCGGCAGGTGGCCGGAGCCGCCGCCGGTCGCAATGCCGACCTTGCCCTTGATGGGCGCGTCGGCGCGAACGACGGCTCGCCGGTCGGCGCCGACGAGCTTGAGCTTGTCGGGATGGGCCAGGATGATGCCCTCCAGCATTTCATCGACGAAGGCGAACGGGTCGTTGATGATCTTCTTCACGAGAGGCCTCCTTTGTGCGAGATGTCAGCCCCAGTTCCAACAGGATTGGAGATGAGAGCGCTTTCGCAGGGGATGGAATACGCCCCGCGCGGTCCAGTGTCTGTATTCTTCTGCAAACGCGACCATCCGTCAAGCAGGTCGTGAGCCACTCTGCAGGCTGCTGAAAAAGGCCCATCTGCTGCGTTGCCGCACTCCCGCGGCGCTGCGACGTACGGACTCAGTACGCCTCGCGCCTGCACCCATCCGAGGGATGGGTACCCGGTGCGGCGCCTTGCATCTGGACCTTTTTGAGCAGCCTGGGCAAGAAGAGTTCTTCAGCCGCCTGTCATAGGCCGACGGCTGGACCTGTCGGGTTGGAGGCAGACCACGCAAGGGACTGTCAAGGCTGCGTCCGCCGTGATAAGCTCGGCCACGTTGGAGGGGGCTCCCTCCGCGAATTGTTCATGCCGCCGATGGCTCATCGATGACGCTGCACGACTGCGAGCGATGGTTCCCAGCGGAAGGCCATTAGGGAGGATCCAACAATGAAACCCGTTGTCCTTGTTACCCGCAGACTGCCGAAGGCAGTCGAGGATCGTCTTCGGCGAGATTATGACCCTCGCCTCAATCCGGCGGACGTCCTCTATTCCACGGAAGAACTCATCGAACGCGCCAAAGACGTCGACGCCATTCTTCCCTGCCACACCGAGAAATTCACCGCTGAAGTGATTGCCCGTTTGCCCCAGCGCGTGCGCGCACTTGCCAATTTCTCCGTTGGCTACGACCATGTGGACATCACGGCGGCCAAGGCCCGGGGGCTCATCGTTACGAATACTCCCGATGTGCTGTCCGACGCCACTGCGGAACTGACCATGATGCTGATGCTGGGCGCCGCGCGGAGGGCCAGCGAGGGCGAGCGACTGGTCCGGACCCGCGAGTGGAAGGACTGGAGTCCCAGTTTCATGGTGGGCACCCAAGTGACGGGCAAGCGGTTGGGTATTCTCGGGTTTGGTCGGGTCGGACGGGTTGTCGCCAGGCGAGCCCGCGGATTCGATATGAAGATCCACTATCACGATCTGCAGCGCATGCCGCCCGAGCGTGAGGAGGGCGCCATCTTTCACCCGACCCCCGAGGACCTGATGCCCCATTGCGATTTCTTGACCCTGCACTGTGTGGCGTCCCCGTCAACTGTCAAACTGCTGAACGCTGCGCGCATCGCGCTCCTGCCGGACGGAGCGATTGTCGTCAATGCAAGCCGCGGAGCCGTGATCGACGACGACGCCCTGATTGTGGCCCTCAAGTCAGGGAAACTGACAGCCGCCGGGTTGGACGTCTACAACAACGAACCGGACATTCATCCGGAATATCGGCAGTTACCCAACGTGTTCCTGATGCCACACATCGGCAGCGCCACGAAAGAAACCAGGGACGCCATGGGGTTTCGGGCGCTCGATAATCTGGATGCCGTCTTCGCCGGGCGTGAACCCCGGGACCGCGTCGCCTGAGCGCCCACGGCATCGCCATTTCACGCAGGGCATCCAGGACCGATTCTCGGATAGATAGACTGACGCATTGAAGACTCCTGATCCCCAGTGCTTTCGAGGGCTGGCTCATCAACCCGTGTCACAATGTCGAGGAGGGACAGAGCGATGGCCGGAAAGACACGCAATGGGTTGGGTCGTGCCGTTGGTCTCGGGCTTCTAGTCGTGACGGTCTCGCTTGTCTTCCTGGTAGGAGACGCCTTGGCCGGGGCAAAGATCCTCAAACTGGGTTCGATCCAGACGACGACGGATCCCACCCACCAAGGGCTCATGAAGTTCGCGGAGTTCGTAGCGCAGCGCAGCCAAGGGCGCTACGAGGTTCGACTCTTTCCTGCCTCACAGCTGGGGACCCTCCAGGCCCAGCTCGACGCCGTCATCATGGGCGCTCAGGACATGTTCATGATCGGTTGGGGAGGGCTCGGGACCCAGTCGAAGGATTTCGACATCAGCGGGTTCCCTATTCTTTTCCGGGATCAAGAGCATGCCTGGAAGTTCGCGGTCAGCCCGGTGGGGCAGGAGATGTACGAGCGGCTTCGAAAGGAGCGCGGCCTCCGGCCCCTCAGCATCGACTGGCTGTGGCCGCCTCGTCAGCTCGTATCCCGGCGCCCCATCAGGACCGCGGCTGACATGAAGGGCCTGAAGATGCGCGTGTCCGAGCAAAAAGTGTGGAGCGAGTCCTGGCGGGCCATGGGAATCTACCCCACGCCAATGGCCTGGGGCGAGATCTTCACCGGACTCCAGCAGGGGATCGTCGAGGCTCTCGAAGGGCCGTCCACTCAGCTCATCCCGATGAAGTTCACCGATGTCGCAAAGAATGTCACGATGACGAATCACACGAAGTTCATCGCCCATATCATGGTGGGCGACAAGTGGTTCCAATCTCTGAGCCCTCAAGACCAGAAAATGTTCATGGACGCTTCGAAGGAGGCGGCTGCCTACGGGAACAAGCTCGTCCAGGAGGCCGATGCGCGGTTCGTCGAAGACCTGAAGAAACAGGGGGTAAGCGTCCTCACGCCGGAGCCCGGATTCTTCGATATTATGAAGGACCTGCCGGCGAAGTTCGAAGCTGAGAGCCTGTGGTCCAAGGGACTATACCAAAAGATCCAGGACATCAAGTAGGCGACGCCACCGGGCGGGGAGCGGCGCGAGGCATTCCCCGCCCCGGGAACATGACGGGAGCAAGATCAGTATGGGGCTAGGTGCGATCCTGCGAACGACATCTCAGGCAGTGGCGTGTGTCGAGAAATGGGCTGCCGTGCTTCTGATCCTCGTCATGACGAC
>Ga0316628_100005014_pt1 | contig 10517 bp, 7 predicted proteins | sample OWC_Aug_M2_C1_D5_FD_207648 | JGI IMG/M metagenome (GOLD analysis project Ga0316628, IMG submission 207648) | Wetland soil microbial communities from Old Woman Creek delta, Ohio, United States - OWC_Aug_M2_C1_D5_C | ecosystem: Environmental > Terrestrial > Soil > Wetlands | place: USA: Ohio... | reverse complement strand
TCTTGTCATGCTGAGCGCTGAAGGCGCGAAGCCTCACTGCCTTGCGTGACTGGGACCCTGAACCGCGAAGCGGTTCAGGGTGACAGAGCATACTTGCCAATTCAAGGTGACTGCAGGGAATCAGTGTGCCAGGTTGCGCGAACCTTCGGTTCGCCGGAAACCTGGCAGGTCTTATTTTTGTGGCGTGGGTGTTATCACCGTCACTTGAATCGTGACATTGCCGGTGTTGTCACCCAGGAGGTCGTCATCAATGCGCAAGTAAAGCAAGCCATTGCGCTCCACCCGGCCTGACGTGCCTTTGCCCACGTAGAACGCTGTGCCGTCTTCACCGACCCGCCCGATGAGCGCCCCGCCGCCCACACCGGGCAGCGGGTAAAAGCCCGGCGCGAGGAAGCGGCGATGGCCTTCCGGCCCATTGGGGCCGGCAAAAGGTGAATACATCCATGTGCCTTCAGCGCGGATAGTATACCAGTCGCCCTTGTGCAACTGGATGCCGGTGCTCTGCCAGCCGCGATAAGCATAAACACGGTTGACGATCAGCGCCCCCTGGCTTTGCGGTCCCCACGCCGCCGAAGCCACCAACTCGCCAAAGACCAGGAGCGCACCGAACGCCAACGCCAGCAGCAATATGACCCGTCGTATGTTCATCGTCACCTCAGCCGTATCCCACACTTATTTTTGCGTGGGCGTGATGGTCTCGCCGCCGCGCAGGTCGAGGATCGGATTGCCGCCGCTGCCGATGACCCATTTGCTGTTCGACTTGAGTTCCTGGGCCGTCATATAATCCAGGTATTTGGCGGCGATGGTGGGATGCTGGGATAGCTCGGCCAGCAACATGCGGATCGAATCCTGTTGTGCGGCGGCGATTTGCCTGATTTGATACGCCTGCGCGTCGGCTGTCTTTTGTGCAGCGTAATACGCGGCGTCGGCCTGAGTGTGTGTCTGGGCGGCCTCGGCGTCGGCTTGCTCTTTCCTCTGCTGGGCCACCATGCGGTCTTTGATCGCCTTGACGACCTCTTCCGGCGGCGTGGCACTTTGAATCTGCACGGTCACAAACTGCACGCCGTACTGTGCTTCTTTGGTGCGGAGTTGGGTCAGGATCTCGTCGTTAAACCCGGCGCGGCTGTGCATCATGTCGGCCATCGTCTTGGTGTTGACGACATCGCGCAACCGGCCTTGCACGAACTCGAACAGGATGCGCTCCGGGTCGTCCACGTCGAGCGCGAACCGGGCCGGATCGGTCACGCGGTAGGTGAACTGCAAGCTGACGACCATCGAAAGATCGTCGGCGGTGTTGGCGGCGATTTGATCCACATAGCCCAATCGCTCGTTGACCTTGACGATGATGACCGTGTCCCAGAACGGGATTTGGGTGTGCCAGCCAGGCTGGTCAGTGCCCAGGTACATGCCGCCGCGCAGATGCAGCCCGCGCTCGTAAGGGTGAATCTTGTAGATCGCCATTCGCCCCACCACGAGCAACGTGACCACCAGGATGAACGCGCCGAGAAAGATCACGGCCAGCTTGAACAGCACATCAATGCCGCGACCGGGCCGCGCCGGTTGAGGTTGAGGCACGGAGGTTTTGTTTTCCATGTTCGCTCCTTGTCTTTTGAGACGCAGAAAGTTTGCGTGGTTCTGACTGGTATGACGAACGAGGGGTTGGTGCGGTGACAAAAAACTCCCGCAGGTTAGCAACCTGCGGGAGGTCAAGTGGTGCCATTACTTTGGGCCAGGCGTTCGCTGGATGTGTTCTGGTCACAGGAACCTTTCGATGAGGATCTCGTCTGTGTACTTGCCGCTGAGCTTGGCTTGTCTTTCTGCTCTTCCAACGACGCGAAAGCCGAGCTTGAGATAAAACGCTAAGGATCCCGCATTGTCAGCTCGAACAAAGGTGAATATCTTTTCATATCCTGTGCGCCTCGCAGCCTCAAGCGTTGCCTCAAAGAGGCGCGTGCCAATACCCTGCCGGCGTTCTTTGAGGTCCACGAACGTGCCGATGACGGCCACGTGATCGAATGCGTGCGTGTAGGTAGCGTAAGGCTCGCCATTTTCAAAGCCAACTATCCTCTGATTCTGGTCTTCCGCCACGTGAAAGATACCGCGCGAGGGAAAGCTGGCGATATAGTCTCTTTCGTACTCGACGGTGAGCGGCGTGTCAAGCACGGTGTAAACGCCGGCTTCGATGATGGGATTGAGGATGGAGACAATGGCTTGTGCATCATCGGGCCGGGCCTCTCGAATAACTAGGTTCATTGTGGTCATCTCCCAAGGGTAAGGTTATTCCACAGCCGGCATTGGTGCACTCACATCGCTTACTTGCACCGCCAGCGCCGAGGAGTCTTGATCTTTGAATGCCTTGTACATCACGGCTGCTGCAGCCAAGGCGAACAAGAATTGCGCCGCGCCCTGGCCCCTCGTGATCCACATCTGAAGCGAGTATGCCTGGGCGGTTCCCCGAAATACGGCACTTCGGAGAGCTTCACACCCAACCAGAGCCAGGGCTGCCGGCAATATCAATCCCCAGAATTGAGCACGGGTCGAGTGAGCGCGTAATACCCACACGAGTGTTGCCACGAGAAAGAATGCTGCCAAGCTCACCTCTACGATCAAACTGGCGGGAGTGGGCAGAAAATAACTTGGATCAAAGATGCCGTTCACTATCCAGTATATGCCGGCGACGGGCACCAGCCCTGCGAGTAAACCATTTCGCCGAACGAGCAGCAACCCGATTGCCACTGGTAACAGGAGCAGACTGCCTATTGTAAGAGACACGAGGGGAGAAATCACAAGGGTCAACCCCAAGAGCAGCCAACCCAATTTCGGCATTTGCACAGCATGCCGATACTTGAACGCGATGACAAGGGTCACGCCCCACGCCGCAATTATCCACAAGTTGACCAACGAACTAAACAGGGCAGAATTGGATGGGGAGGGAGGGAGAATCACGCCAAGCACGGCACCGGGAAGGGTCTGGAGCAGAATTCCCAAGGCAGGGAACGTCCATGGAGGAAGTTGTCGTTTCCAAATCAACCCCAGGATGATGAGTGTAACGCATAGCACGGATATGGACGGAGAAACAAGGTCATGACCGCCAGAATTCATAGCCTGTCGGAGCGGGTCGCAGCGCAAAATGATGGCCGCCAGCCCAGGCACGATGGCCAGCCCTACATATCTCCACGGTGTGGGAGCGAATGAACGTGTTTGCATGATCATCATCCTTTCTTTTGGGATTTTCGGCGCGCTAGGCGGTCACTTTCCGAGAACAAGGTTATCTGATAATCGGCGCGAGCCAGAACCCTCCGCGACCGTTGTTGAGCAGCACGCTCTTGCCGTCGGGACTGAGCGCAAAGTAGGCGTCCCAATGCTCGCGGCTCAGGTCGAGCACCTGACCGATGCCGGCATCCACCGTGAGGATGCGCCGGCCGTTCATAGGGTAGGTCTGCACAAAGATGAGCTTGCCGTCGGGCGTCCACTGCGGCGGATCGGTCGCGTCACGTGGGGCCACTTCGGCGGTATGCTGCACCTCGCCGTCGCGCGAGACGATCAGCACACGCACCGGCCCCAAGTTGTTGGCGTCATGTGATACGGCGGCTAGGCGATCACTCGTTCGATCCCAGGTGATGGCGCGAATGCCAGATGCCGGGATGACGCTGCGATCGCTCCCGTCGAGATTTATCAAGCAGAGGTTGTCGCCACACGCATGAGCCGCGCGCGAGGCGTCGGGCGAAACAGCCAGCGGCCAATAGATTGGTAAAGCGTCGCTTGCCTGTCCCAAATCGGGCAGAGCAGTCACGCGAGTTGACGCGCCGGTTTGATAATCCATCAGCCACAACGCGTCGTCCTGTGTGTACCAGATGCCTTGCTGCGTCAAACTGGGCAGGCTGGTGTTGACGATGGCGCGTCGGGCGATGGGGCGTTGCAGTTCATCGCGCCGTACTACAACCAGTTGCGTCGCCTCGTGCACGCCGAACGATAGTAGCCCTTCGCCGGGAGCGGTGTAGACGATGAATGTGCCATCGGGCGACCAGCCGTACTCGAACACGCTGCCGCCACGATTGACGGGCTGCGGCGCGGAGCCTGCGAGCGACACGAGCCAGAGTTGCAGCGTGCGATCCGATCGCTGCTCGACCATCAAGAACGCGTCGCCCTGTGACGACCAGACCAGGCGTTGTAGGCGGTTGCCGCTCCACAGCCAATGAGCCGGGTTAACGGTGTCTAGCCGGTCCGCCTGTGGCGAGAGTTTCAGACGCACCGCGTCGCCCAGGCGGACCGCACTGGACTCGGCAGCAAAAGGTTGGCCTGGCAACGCTATGTGTTGGGCGCGCAGCCGTTCTAATCCATCGTCCAGCCAGTAAGAAAAGCTCCCGAAATCACCCAATACTGGATAGGCCATCGGCACGTCGTACACGCGGCTGGAACCGTCGGCATAAACAAAACGTGTGGTCACCAGCATAAAGCGAGTGTCGCGTGGCTGAATGACGCGCTCAAAAGCATAGCGGGCTAACGGCTGGACGGGGTCGAGCGGATCCAGTCCGACCTGGCCAATGAGCCGGTCCATGTGGGGACGCAGTTTAGGAATCGGGTCGCCTCGGGCTACCCACAGGTTGATGAACGGCAAGTTGGGGTCGTAGGAATAACCACCCACCATCCGCCAAACGCCGCTGATCGGGTTCGGCAAAGCGCTCAGCGGCGGCACAAAGTTAAAGAGCAATGTTATGAGCAGGACCGCACCCAGGGCGGGCCACTTGCGACTGCGCTTGCCTAATGCAAACAGCGCGCCAATCACGGCAATTGCTCCACCGATCCATGGCGCAGCCAAAACCCATGGATTGACCCGTGCGGGCAAATCAGGCGGCAGCGTGAGTGGCGGCAATGGCGAAGGCGGCGCGCTGCCTGTCTGCACGGGCGCCATCGCTGCGACATGCACCAGAAACACTATTGCTAGCGTCAGCGTCGCCAGTCCGCCCACAGCCATCACATCGCCTAGGCGGGCCAGTCCGTTCCAGAAGTGCGCTCTATTATTGCGCTCAAACTGCAAGCGTCGCCGGGGCAAGCGATCAGGCAATGCGGCCAGCAATGTGTCCTGACGATGGAACGCCTCGAACTGCGCGCGGCACTCATCGCACACGGCCAGGTGCGAATGGACGGCTTGACGCTCGGCGGGCGTCAGCTCGCGATAGCTTGCCAGTTGGGTCAGGGGATGGTCGAATCCGGGATCACTCATCTTTGTATAGCTCTTTGAAGCGCAGCCGAGCGCGGACGAGGCGCTGCTTGACCGCGTCCCGGCTGATACCTAATACGTCGGCTATCTCTTGTGTAGAAAGCTCTTGGCAAGAATACAATACCAGTGGCACACGCAACTCGGGGCTGAGCTTGAGCAAAGCCTGCTGAACAGCGTGTGTTTCTAATGCGGCAGGTTCCGGGCTTTCGACGAGCAATGCCGGGTCCTCGTCAAATAACGGCAGCCAGGAGAGCAAGCGGCGCCGGCGCAATTGATCACGGGCAGCGTTGGTGGCGATGCGGTACAGCCAGGCCCGCACGTTTTGGACGCGATCCATTGAGCGCCGTGCGCGGTAGGCGCGGACATAGACCTCCTGACACAACTCCTCGGCGTGGGCGGCATCGCCCACAAGCCGGTAGAGATAGCTCAGAATGGGCTGTTGGTACGCAGCGTAGAGCGCCTCAAAATGCGCCACGTCATCGTGGGCCATTCGTGTGATGCGTGAAAAAGTTGGGGCGCTCTCCATCGTGACTCCTCGCCAAGTATGACGAAGGAAAGCGCCGCATGGTGACGGTCAAATGTCAAATGCCAAATCTCGGCACAGCCCGCGAGTGCGCGAAATCTCAAGTAGCCAAATCGGGCGGGTCAAAGAATAGAGGCCGTATGGCGTTCTCAACCTGCATAATTGCCTGACGCTGATTATATCATAGGCCATCGCGGGGACGACATGGAGAGGGATAGGTGCACAGCTTGATCGGCGGGGTGATTCTCTGCTGGGTCAGCCGCTCCCGCTTATCGCCGTGCGGTCTGGAAAAGAGGCGATTCAACGGCTTTACAAACTCTTCACCATTTGTTATACTGTAGATAGCCAAGGGCTCCAGCTTTTAGACCATCGTCGCTCTGCCCTGTTCTTAATTGTCTTTTCCCATTGTTCTCAGTAAACTGGTTTCAATTCAGAGACGCACCTTCGTCATTCGCACGGTGCAGGATAGCATGAACATGCTCAAGAACATGTCGTGTATACTAGGGTTCGCTTCATCCATAGTTTTGACGTGTGCGCGTGAACGCAGCTAGGGTGGTGTACACTATGGCTGATGCACTTACGGTGGTGACGCCTCCTGTTCGAGCACCTCGCCCGGATAGGCTCCTAACTACCAAATTATACATTCCGCGCTCGCGCCCTCGCGATAGAGTCGTCATCCGTTCGCACTTGATGGAGCGCCTGGGTGAAGCGATCCGTATGGGATGCAAGCTCACTCTCGTTTCCGCTCCGGCCGGCTACGGCAAGACGACACTGTTGAGCGAATGGGTTGCACATAGCCAGTCTCCCGTCGCCTGGGTCTCACTCGACGACGGTGATAACGATCCGACACGCTTCTGGAGTTATTCCATCGCCGCATTGCATGCGCTGGACACCCGCATCGGTGATCGGGCCTTGTCTCTGCTTCGATCTTGGCAATCGGCATCTCTCGAATCGGTGCTCACCACGCTGGTGAACGAGATAGACGCCTTTCCCGACTCGCTTACACTTGTCCTCGACGACTATCACTTTATTGAAGCTCAGTCCATTCATGGCTCCCTGGCCTTTCTTCTAGACCATCTACCGCCTCGGATGCACCTCATCATGGCGAGCCGGACCGATCCACCGCTGCCACTAGCCCAGCTCCGTGCTCGCAATGAATTGATGGAACTGCGCGCACACGATCTGCGTTTTGCGCCGGATGAGACGAGCGCCTTCCTGAACCAGGTGATGGGCCTGAGTCTTTCGGCGGAACATGTAAACGCGCTCGAGGCCCGCACCGAGGGTTGGATCGCCGGACTGCAACTGGCCGCGTTCTCCATGTCCGGACGCGATGACCTACCGGGCTTTATTGCCGCCTTTACGGGGAGCCACCGATTCATCCTGGATTACCTGTCGGATCAAGTGTTGCAGCAGCAACCGAAAGAGCTTCAGCTTTTTCTGCTGCAAACATCTATCCTGGATCGCATGAATGCTTCACTCTGCGATGCGTTGGTTGATTCCTCTACGACAGCAGAGAATGAAGAATCGGTGGCGGGACAAGGCGAAAGTCAAGCCATTCTGGAAAAGTTGGAGCAGCGCAACCTGTTCCTCGTTCCTCTCGACGACGAGCGCCGCTGGTATCGCTATCATCACCTGTTTGTTGATGTGTTGCGCCATCGGCTACAAGAGACTCTCCCCGACCGCGTGATAGAACTGCATCGCCGGGCCAGCGAATGGTTCGAGTGTGAGGGCATGTTGCCCGAAGCAGTGGATCATGCTCTGGCTGCGCGTGACTTGGAGCGCGCAGCCCAGTTGATCGAGCGAGCGGTCAGTCCCTTGTGGCGCCGCAGCGAAATCTCGGCTTTGGCCGCCTGGATGCAGGCTCTGCCGGACACGGTCTGGCGCATGCGCCCTGGACTTTGCCTGGCTTATGCCCGCGCACTCATAGACACAGCACAGTATGCACCCGCCGAAGCTTTTGTGCGGCAAGCGGAGGCTGCTCTTGAGAGCGGCCTAGTCACCGATAACGCCAGGGTGGCTTCGCTCCAAGGGCAGGCGGCTGCTCTTCGTTCCCATCTGGCGGTTACGCGCGGTGAATTTGCTCAAGCCATTGAGCATGCGCGCCGCGCGCAGCAACTATTAGCTGAAGACGATGCATCGTGGTGCAGCTTTGTCGCACTGGGCTTGGCTGGAGCCTATCGGTTCACTAGCGACTGGGCAGCCGCGAGCCGAACGTACCTGGAGGCCAGTGAGCTCAGCCACGCTGCTGGTGATGACATCAGTGCATTGATAGCACTCAGTTCCAGGGGCGAGGCGCTGCAAGCACAAGGCCAGTTGCGCCAAGCGGCGCAGCAGTACGAGGAGGTCTTGCAGCTCGCTCAAACATGGGGAATTCCTAATGCCCCTGCAACGGCCTACGCCCTGGTAGGGCTGGGACACGTATGGTGCGAATGGAACGACTTGGAGGCTGCCACCCGTTACGCGTTGGACGGACTCGAACGAGGCAAACAGGCCGATCTCGCAGACGTTTTTATACAGGGTCATCTGGTACTCGTGCGAGTATGCCAGGCGCGAGGCGACCTGGAAAGCGCACTGGCTGAGCTTGACGTCTTGGAACCCGCTGTTCGACGCATGGGCGTAACAAAAGTCCAAGACCAAGTGAACGCATTGCGAGTACATATTTGGCTGGCGCAAGGAAATACCGAAGCGGTTGTCCGGTGGGTGGGGGGCCTTGCTGGTGACACACAAGGTACGTCCCGCCCAGGCGTGGAGGTTGCACTGGCACGCGTATGTCTGGCGCAAGGACAATCTGACAAAGCCCTCCACCTGCTCGATCACGCGCTGCACGCCGCACAACAAACCGACCGCTTGGGTGACACGATTCAGATCTTGATCCTCAAGGCTCTGACGCACCGGGCCCAGGGTGACCCTGAACAGATGCTGACCGCGCTGGAAAGGGCTTTGTCGCTAGCCGAGCCAGAAGGATACGTCCGCATCTTTGTAGATGAGAGTGCACCGATGGCGCGGCTGCTGCGCCGGGCAGCCATACGGGCACCGTCCTCGATGTATATTCGGCAACTCTTGGAAGTGTTGGGCGCACCGCCTGACACTGAGGCTCCTCCTTCTACAGCACTTGTCGAACCATTGACTGAGCGTGAATTACAGGTCTTGCGGTTAATGGCTGATGGTGCAACGAACCAGGAAATTGCACACGAGCTTGTGCTCGCCGTCAACACGGTGAAAAAGCACACGAGCAACATCTTTGGCAAGCTTGGCGTGAGCAACCGCACTCAATCTATCGCTCGTGCCCGCGAGCTAAACCTCCTCTAACTTGTTGACGCGTTAGCCGTCCTACGTCACCGGCAACTAGATACTACCCTCAAGATACTACTTTTGCGTGGTCTCACTACTACCAGGTAACTGGTACACTTGTACCCGCTGTCGCGTTCGGATTCCTGACACCGTTCCATTGGTTTCAACTGGGTCCGCGCAATGGCTACCCGGGAAGCCTCGTCGCAGAATCGGACCTGAACGCGACGGGAGCACGGGAAAAACATAATGAATCCAGAGAGGTGAATGACGACTAAGGAAAGGATGAACAAGTTTGAACCTTCCGTAAATCCGGAAACTCGTACAAATAAATACCGACCCGTGTAAAAGTTCAAGAAAGGGGAGACAAATGAAAACGAAAAGAGTTGTGTTGGGAGTAATCCTTGTGTTGGCGCTGGCCAGCCTCTCGGTAGTAGGCGCAGTGAGCGCTGCGGGCCCTGCGAATGCGATCGCGGTCCGTGCACAGAATGCGAATAATGGTCAGGTTTTCGTTGATTCGGTGACGGCGGCTCAGACTGGCTGGCTCTTGATTCACAAGGACTCCAGCAATGGGCCTGGTGCTGTCATCGGCTTTGCGCCCGTACATCAAGGCGTGAACACAGGCATCACCGTGGACATCCGGACTACTGACCGCACCGGCAAGGACGATGTAACACCCACGTTGTGGGCCACGCTGGTAGCGGACCCGAAAGCGCTCGATCCTTTTAACGCGCCTGATTCCGCGATCACACAAGAAGGCTCTGTGGCAACGGTCGCCTTTGCCAGTTCGGCAGCGGGCGCCTTGGCTGGCCAGTTGGCCACCACCGGAGGGACTAGCAGCGCATCCAAAGCCACTGGTGCGAACAAGATTGCGGTCCGTGCCCAAGACCCGCGCGTTGGCCAGGGTAACGGTCTGGTGTTCGTTGACTCGGTGACCGCAGCTCAGGATGGCTGGCTCTTGATTCGCAAAGATAACAATGCTGCTCCTGGAAATGTGATCGGTTTTGCGCCCGTGCACCAAGGCGTGAATACCAATGTCAGTGTGGACGTTCAGACCACGAATTCCAAAGGCGATGACATCATCACGTCTGCACTGTGGGCGACGCTGGTAGCCGATCCCAACGCGCTGAATCCGTTTACGACGCCGAGTTCCGATGTCCAGGATGAGGGCAGCGCGGCAATGGTGGCCTTTAGCACCTACCCGGCAGCTGTTCCTGCTAGTGCTCAGGTGGCCGGCCAATTGCCCACGACCGGAGGAATCAGCACTTCGTCCAGCGCGGCCAAAGCGAACAAGATTGCGGTTCGCACCCAGAATCCGCAGAATGGTCTAGTGTTCGTTGATTCGGTCACCGCAGCTCAGCCTGGCTGGCTCTTGATTCGCAAAGATAACAATGGTGCTCCGGGTGACGTGATTGGTTTTGCGCCCGTGCACCAAGGCGCGAACACCAATGTCGGTGTTGCCATTCAGACCACGAATTTCAAAGG
>Ga0316628_100005013_pt1 | contig 10518 bp, 10 predicted proteins | sample OWC_Aug_M2_C1_D5_FD_207648 | JGI IMG/M metagenome (GOLD analysis project Ga0316628, IMG submission 207648) | Wetland soil microbial communities from Old Woman Creek delta, Ohio, United States - OWC_Aug_M2_C1_D5_C | ecosystem: Environmental > Terrestrial > Soil > Wetlands | place: USA: Ohio... | reverse complement strand
CTGAATGGGTTGAACGGCATGAAAATTGAGCACATCTTTCCATGAGTTCATGCTGGATGTGGTCCAGTCTCCATAAATCCGGCGTACTGTTACCAGACCATATTTCCCTGCCTCCACTAATGTTTGCGGAAGCAAATTTGCCTGGGCATTATCGCCATCGATCAGGATTGCGATTTTATGTCTTGATAAAGAAGTTAGCTGTTCTTCGGGCATTTTATGTTCTTTCTTTATAAATTTTTGCAAAATGTTATGTTTACTTGTATCTATTATAAGCTCTTTCCAACCTTACTGCCATTTTCTCTTTCTTCTTGTTGGGAGAATCCTGGGAATACTAAATCTTTACATAATCTTTAACTGGATTTCATGTCGCCTTTAGCGTAGCCGGATAGACTGCTTGCAGTAAGATCAGAGGAGTTATATTAATGTGCTGAGAGCTAATGATTTTTCCAGATTGGTCCTATTTCACCCTAGGCATGGGTCTTTTATCGATGTGAGCGAAGGCTGGAAAATTCCTCTGCTTGGGAAGTTGGATGACCCATTTGGCTTTTTAAATTTTGTTACAATAAGGCCGAGGTAAATATGGCTAATGCAAAAATTCTTGTCGTTGACGACGAGCCGAGCATTGTTAACTTGGTTTCATCATATCTAAAAGCAGAAGGTTACGAAGTGTTTGTGGCTTCTGATGGCTTGGCGGGCATGAAAGCGGCCCGAGCGTATAAACCCGACATCATCGTTCTCGATATTATGCTTCCTGGTATGGATGGATTGGAACTGCTCTCACGTCTTCGGCGTGAATCGGATGCTTATGTGATCCTGCTGACAGCGAGAACGGAGGAGACGGACAAGATTGTCGGTTTGGCGGTTGGGGCAGATGATTATGTGACCAAGCCTTTCAGCCCTCGTGAATTGACGGCACGTGTCAAGGCAGCCCTGCGGCGGTTGCAAACAGGCGCAGGAGCAGGATCTGGGAAGGATCCGGTGCTGGTTTTTAAAAGACTTCGCATAGACAACGGGGCTCGTCAAGTTTCTTTGGATGATAAGCCAATAGAACTGACCGCCATCGAATTTGATTTGCTTAACGCATTGGCTGAAAATCGTGGGCGAGTTTTATCTCGCGAGCAATTACTTGAAAAGGTCTGGGGTTATGACTATTTCGGCGATACACGTGTGGTGGATGTACACCTGGGGCATATTCGTCAGAAGTTGGGAGATGAAAACCTGATTGCTACTGTTCGAGGGGTGGGGTATCGTTTTGAGGATGAAAAAACATGATAAATAAAATAAAAAGCACCCTGGGGATAAAGTTATTCTTGACGTATCTGGCGGTTATTCTGGTTGGCGGAATAGTGCTTTTCAGTACCACCCAGTTTGCCCTGCCTACTGCCTTCAATCGCCACATGGGTGGGATGATGGGCTTTCCACTTGGAGCAATGGGAATGGGAGGAAATGGTGCGGGCCAGGGGCAAGGTTATGGCATTGGTCAATCTCTTTATAATGATTTCCGGGCGGGTTTTAATGATGCACTGGTATGGGCGATTCTAACGGCCGGTGGACTGGCCCTGGTTGTGAGTATTTTATTCAGCCGCAGCGTGGTTGCGCCACTTAGAGCCATGATGCATGCCAGCCAGCGAATTGCCGCAGGACACTACGACGAACGCGTCCAGACCGACGCCAGGGACGAATTGGGTCAATTGGCTGTCCGGTTCAACCAAATGGCTGAAAATTTACAACAGGTGGAGACGATGAGACGCCAGCTTATTGGCGATGTTACACACGAATTGCGCACCCCATTAACCGCCATAAAAGGTTCGATGGAAGGGTTGATGGACGGCATTCTACCCCCTACTGGGGAAACCTTCGAACAGATACATCAGGAAGCAGACCGCCTTTCCCGTTTGGTGGACGATTTGCAAGAACTCAGCCGGGTAGAGTCACAGGCGTTAAAACTTAAATTGGCACCGGTGGAAGTAACCGACCTAATAAATACTTCAGTCAAGCGTTTAGCCCGCCAGTTCGAGGAAAAGGGTGTCGCATTGACCTCCAGCCAACCAAAGCCTCTCCCTCTCATCCAGGTTGATGCGGATCGAATTGGGCAGGTATTGATTAACTTGCTCGGAAATGCCCTGCAAAATACTCCTGAAGGCGGTAGCGCGAATATTTCAGCAGAGCAAATAAATGGCGAGATTAGTTTTTCCGTGAAAGATACCGGCATTGGTATCCCATCAGAGCATTTGCCGCATATTTTTGACCGTTTTTATCGCGTGGATAAATCCCGTTCCCGGCGTTCTGGCGGTGGTTCGGGGATAGGATTAACGATTGCCAAATCACTGGTTGAAGCGCATGGAGGGAATATTCGGGTTACAAGCGAAGGTGATGGAAAAGGAAGCACATTTATATTTACGATACCAATTAGGAATTCCGTTCTCTAAAAGTATTTATGGAATTATCATCCACCATTTAAAAGTTTCTGATCCCAACCCGGATTATTTGACATCTGGGATGATATTTTCCTCCTGTTTAATATAATATGCCACAGGAGACTATTTTCTAGTTTTCCTATGGCAGATAGCGCCCCCGGAGAGATTCGAACTCTCAACCACTGGATTCGAAGTCCATTACTCTGTCCATTGAGCTACGGGGGCTGGTCTGGAAATTATACCCGAATTCTAACCTTGTCCCATTTCTGGACGCATGTTATAATCTCGCCCCGCACCACAAAGGTAATCAACTTATTTGTTAAGGAAGATTTGCGATGATTGACTTGAATCAAAACTTTAATACCACCAAGAACCCGAATATTCCCGATCTAAAAGCCGGTGATCAGGTGAGTGTGCATGTTCGCATTAAAGAAGGAGATCGCGAGCGTATTCAGGAGTTTAAGGGCACGGTCATCCGTATGCGCAAGGGCGGGAACAATGCCAACTTTACAGTTCGTCGCACGGCATCCAACGGCATTGGAGTGGAACGCACATTTTTATTGCTCTCCCCGCGTATCGATAAAGTTGTGGTGGATCGACACACGCACGTCCGTCGAGCACAGTTGTATTTCCTCCGTGGATTAACAGGTAAAAAAGCTCACCTCAAGCAAAAGTTCGAATAATACAAAAATCGCTTACAATAAAAGGGTGCAGATGGGTTCTGCGCCCTTTTTTATTACGAGTGGAGCAAACGTGTCGCAACCAATCATTGGTGTAATGACTTATCAAGGCAAAGATGAAAGGAATTTACCTGCAGTGATTAATTTGGTTGACCATCCTTTTGGAATTGCCATCCAGGGACATCCTGAATGGTTGGCTGACCAACCTGTAACGCGGCGGCCGTCCAAGGGATTTGTGGAGGCGAGTGGATTTCATCGATGAATATCATTGGCGATGTTTGTCCAATCGGAGTTTTTGATTCTGGAGTGGGAGGGCTCTCGGTTTTACGAGCCATCCACCAGCTGTTGCCGAGCGAATCCCTGGTGTATTTTGCTGACCAGGAGCACGTACCTTATGGTTCTCGGGCAATGGATGAGGTGCGGGAATTTTCTGTATCGATAACCCGTTTTTTGCTGGAACAAGGAGCAAAGTTGGTTGTAGTGGCGTGTAATACAGCATCAGCAGCTGCGCTCCATTCCCTTCGTCAATTATTTCCCGATATTCCCTTTGTTGGGATGGAACCTGCCGTAAAACCAGCTGCAGAGCATACTCACACGGGTGTGGTCGGAGTATTGGCAACTCCGGCGACCTTCCAGGGAGCGTTGTATGCCTCGGTAGTCGAACGCTTTGCCGCAAATGTAACCTTGCTCCAAAACACCTGTCTGGGGTTGGTTACACAAATCGAGCAGGGAGCATTTGATGACAAAAAAACTCGCGCTATTCTAGAAACCGCTTTACGCCCCATGGTGGACCAGGGAATTGACACAATTGTTTTAGGGTGTACCCATTATCCTTTTGTAATTCCTTTAATTCAGGAAATTGTTGGCCCTGGAGTGCGGGTCATTGATCCGGCTCCATCGGTTGCTCGTCAGGTTTCACGGCTGTTAGGTTTTAATGGCGGGCAGGCGGTAAATACGGGGAAAGGGATTTTGAGCTTCTTTACCAGTGGAAATGCTAGAAAGTTTACGACTTTACTGCCTGGATTGATCGACGAAATTGGGAAGGTTCAGGAAGTTTTCTGGGACGGGAACGAAATCCGTATTAAGTAATTGACCAGCTTATTTGGCTTTTAGACGAGATTTAGGAATACAGTGGATGGTCCGCTCTGTTGATTCCTATCCCTTCATGTCGGATAATATCCAGGTGGGAAAATGGAAATTCAAAATTTTGTTCAGCAACGATTAAATCTGATTATTTTTTGGTTTCGCTTGCCGAAATTTCGAGGGTTAGCAGGATTTGTTTTTGCTGCACGCTTTCACCGCTTTTTATCCTTAGTCGAGCCACCTTCCCTGCAAAGGGAGCGCGCAGTTCGTTTTGCATCTTCATTGATTCTAAAATGACAAGGATTTGTCCCTTTTCCACTGGATCCCCTTCGTTGACCAAAACCGCGATTGCCAAACCCGGCATGGGGGCTTTGAGTATATACTCGCGGCCTGTGCTTACGAGACCGGACTGCGAGGTTCGTAGCCGCTTCTCTCGCTCGTCCTCAATACTGACTGAATAGGAACGCCCCAATAATAAGACTTGCCATTTCTCTTCATCGGGATATACGTACCCCTCAAAAGATTCACCGTTTACGATAAGGGAGTATAGTGGCTGACCCCTCACAGCAGCTAAGTCAATTTCAAGTATTTCCTCTCCAAACCGGATGTGGTGCTCATCCAGAATCTCGACAGAAAAATCCAGGCCGTCTACTTCAGCAATATATTTCATCGATGTGGCCTCATCCGACGAGATGACCATTTCCAGTTCGATATTTCCCCATGCTGTTGGTAGACTTGGGTATGGTGTTCCATATGTTCATGTGCCACAATGGTTGCCATTAGCGCAGCGATATCCAGGTACAGTTCACGTTTCTCAGCTGCATCTAGCATGGAGAATTGTTCTTCCACGAAACGCGTATCATATTTACCACTAATAAATGGATAGGTATCCATCATTGTCTGATGGAAGGGAATGTTCGTCCGTACTCCGACAATTTTATACTCCTCCAGGGCACGTCTCATGCGGACAATCGCCTGTGAGCGGGTTTCCCCCCACGCGATCATCTTCGAGATTAGTGGGTCATAGTAGGACGATACCTCAAACCCGGCATATACTCCCGTATCTATCCGAATTCCAGGACCAGTCGGAGGGCGGATGAGTGTTATGTGTCCTGAGGAGGGGAGAAAACCATTATAAGGGTCTTCGACATTGATGCGGCATTCAATGGCAGCGCCCCGCCACCGTATGTCCTCCTGTTGACGGCTCAACTTTAAACCAAAGGCGACTTTGATTTGCTCGGCAACGATATCCATGCCGGTGACGCTCTCTGAGACTGTATGCTCTACTTGCAGGCGGGTATTCATTTCCAGGAAATAAAAATTTCGTTCTTTATCCACCAGGAATTCAACCGTCCCGGCATTGGCATAATCTACTGTCCGGGCAGCCTGGACTGCCACTGAGCCCATACGTTGTCGCAGTGGTTCATCGTTGGCTAAAAATGGAGATGGGGATTCCTCGATGAGCTTTTGATGGCGTCGTTGGATGGAACACTCACGCTCACCCAAATGGATCGCATTTCCGAATTTGTCAGCCATGATTTGGAATTCAATGTGCCGGGCCCCCTCGACCAATTTTTCTAAATATACATCTCCATCACCAAATGAGGATTCTGCCTCGCGCCGTGCGGATCGGATCAGGTCAGGCATCTCTTCCAGGTTTCGGACATCTCGCATTCCTTTCCCACCGCCGCCTGAAACCGCCTTGATGATTAAAGGGAACCCAATTTTGGGTGCAAGGGCAAGCAGTTCCTCATCCCGAAGGGGACCTTCCTCATCAGTGCCCGGCACAACCGTGACCCCGGCCTTGGCTACTGTTGCTCGAGCAACAGCCTTGTCTCCCATCGCTGCGATGGCTGATGCTTTGGGCCCAATAAAAGTAAGTCCGGCATCTTCGCAGTCTGCAGCAAAGTCGGCGCGTTCAGCCAGAAATCCGTAACCGGGGTGGACAGCATCTGCTGAGCACTTACGGGCAATATCAATTATCTTGTCACCACGGAGGTAAGACTCGCGCGCTGGGGAAGGTCCCAGAAAATAAGCTTCATCTGCATATCGTACATGCAATGCCTGCCGGTCAGCTTCGGAATAGACTGCGACCGTCTTGATACCGAGTTCCCGGCAGGCGCGCAAAATGCGGACGGCGATCTCACCGCGGTTGGCAATTAGGATTTTTTTAAACATTCTATATTCGTGGCATCACGCTCAACTCATTTTCACCCACAAATTCGCTAAAGAATCGGATTTGAAGATTAAGTTGTTCACTAAACAATTGCTGACCGGTGGGGGTAAATAGCGGGTTTTCCTTGCGGTAATGCTCTAACCGGTGAATCCGTTCATTGAGTTTGGCGGCTAGCCTATCATAGTCCTCAATATCTGCAAAGCACCATTGCAGGATACGGTATGGTCCAAAACGATCCACATTATCTGCGTCGCTTAGGATTTTTGCTTCCAGGGTGTCAGGATGGTCCTCGTCGACGTGGGCTGCAACCGCGTAACAGATATTTTTGATCTGTTCTTGGTTGTAACCCAGGCTTTCCAAAAGGTGGTGAGCTTTCTCAGCTCCCAGGCGTCCATGTTCACGGCTGTTATTGGCATTGGTGTCGAACCAGGCAACATCATGGAGTAGGCAAGCAGCTAGGATTATTTCCACATCATCCGCAGCTTCGTTCTCGGCGATTACTTTTCCAAATTGAGCTACGCGCAAGGTGTGTTTCCAACGATACTCTGCGTTGGAAAGATAACGATCAAGGTTGACCCTATCTTCTTCCGAGCGATTCCCATAGCTCTTTTTCAAGTAGGTCTGGACAAACTCGGAAATCTTTTGTAAGCGGGAATTTAGTTCGTTATTCATATTATTCTCATCCAATGATGTTTTTGATGGTTGTCATTCTTGACGAAAATAAGACTGCATGTTTGGTTATTCACATCCTGCGTCAGAATGGATAACCATAGATTATATCCACTCCGGATGAAAATGTCACCGAGAAACATACCGACAAAGTCGCTGCTGATTGCCTCAAATTTATAAATATTTATATCAAGTGGTCGATTGACTATTTTGTCAATAACAGGTTCAATGACTAGGGGGTATATATGTTCAATCGCAATTTACAATCCAGGGTTCCAAAAACCATCACTAGCCAGTTCAATTCTTAGAGTTATAGGGGAATATTCCCATGTTTTTTCGATGGGTTGGTGTCGCGTTTGTTATGCAGCATTTCCAAGGCATTGATCAAACGCGGTCTGGTTTCACTGGGCTCAATAATATCATCCAGGTAGCCTCGCTCGGCTGCTATGAAGGGATTGGCGAATTTTTCTCGGTACTCGGTAATAAGGTCTGCCTTTTTCTTTTTCGGGTCGTCCGCTTTTTCCATTTCTTTGCGGAAGACGATACTGACGGCGCCATCGGGTCCCATTACAGCAATTTCAGCACTCGGCCAGGCTAGGTTGATATCACCGCGCAAGTGTTTGCTTGACATGACAATGTATGCTCCACCATATGCTTTGCGTAAAACGATGGTCACCTTTGGGACGGTAGCCTCACAGTAAGCATAGAGAAGCTTTGCACCCGAGCGGATGATACCGCCGTGCTCCTGGGTCGGGCCGGGCATAAAACCGGGAACGTCCACCAGGGTGACCAAAGGGATGTTGAAGGCGTCGCAGAATCGGATGAAGCGGGCTGCTTTCTCGCTTGCATCAATATCTAGTACTCCAGCCAGGTATTGTGGCTGGTTTGCCACTATCCCGACTGAGTTTCCTCCCAGGCGGCCAAATCCAATCACAATGTTTTGGGCGAAAGCCTCTTGGATTTCAAAAAATTGTCTGCTGTCGACCACGCGCAGGATGATATCTTTTACATCGTAAGGCTTTCCGGGATCATCCGGGATGATGGTATCGAGTGTTTCATCGGTACGTAAGGAGTCATCCCCATTTGATAAGAACGGAGGATCTTCCAGGTTGTTTTGAGGAAGGTAGGATAGCAGTTTGCGAATGAGGTACAAAGTATCCTCCTCGCTTTCAGCCACGACATGGCATACCCCCGATTTTTCTGCGTGGACTGCTGCTCCTCCCAATTCCTCGAATGTCACTTCCTCATGTGTGACAGCTTTGACTACATCCGGACCCGTCACGAACATATTTGATGTTCCACGTGCCATGAATACGAAATCAGTCAACGCAGGTGAATACACCGCTCCACCTGCACAAGGTCCGAGAATGGCAGAGATTTGTGGGATAACTCCTGATGCAAGAGTGTTGTGCAGGAAGATATCCGCATATCCGACGAGCGATACAACCCCTTCTTGGATGCGAGCTCCTCCAGAATCGTTTAAACCAATGATGGGTGCCCCATTTTTAATCGCTAAGTCCAGGATTTTGCATATTTTTTCGGAGTGCACTTCTCCCAGACTCCCGCCAAGAACAGTGAAATCCTGCGAATATACATATACTAATCGCCCTTCGATGGAGCCCCAGCCAGTTACCACACTATCACCGGCATATTTTTGTTTATCCAACCCAAAATCATGTGTCCTGTGAACAACAAACGCATCGACCTCATGGAACGACCCTTTGTCGAGAAGCATGTCTAGGCGTTCGCGGGCTGTTAATTTGCCTTTCTGATGTTGCGCTTTGATGCGTTCAGTCCCGCCGCCTGAACGTGACTTGGCTTTTCGTTCGTGCAGTTGTTTATACTTCGGTTGTTCGCTCATGGTTATCTCTTTGAAAAGTAAGATCTTGTGCGAGGCGATATTAGGATAAATAAAGTAACTGCAATAATCATGATGGTAATGCTTAAAGCAAATGGCCAATTGGCATGTGGTTTCTTTATTACCAACCTGTCAAACCAATACCAGCTTGCATAACCAGCCAGACCGCCTAAAGTCGCGTACCATGCCCAAATCTTTCCTCGCCACAGCCCCCAGGCAGTGGGAGCCCCTATTAGAAACCACACTCCGCCGCTGATGGTAACATATAGCGGGATCAGCTCATACTGGAACTCTGTCAAAACTGGCCAAAAAGATATTGCCTGTATCATTCTTAATCCATTCCACAAAGCGATAACCAATATGAATAATGCCAGTAAGGTAACACGGATCGGACGTCGATTGGTTTCTGAATCTGTCATATGGCTTTCTAAAGTAGGATGTAAGAGTAATAGCGCACATTAATATTATGATGACAGGCTTCTTCCCATATCCCATCTACCCGCAAAAAAATATTTCACTTTTCAGTCCAAGACCATGCTCTGCGACAGGAGAATGAAGGAACAGAATAATAATACTAATGTAGGTCTTGCAATTCTTCTTTGTGCTTCTATTCCAACAAAGCATTATCTGGCCACTTTGGTGGAGATTATAGCACGCCCGTTTTACCTTTTTTGATTATTGTGAACTTCTCACTTCTAGCAATATTGGATTAGTTACCACAGATTAGGGTACATGGAAGAAAATAACGGTTCATTGGATATTGATTTTCGGACTTGATTGTTGCATGTATTGCGTTTTCAGTCATTGAAATAAAATAAATGGACGGGAGTTTATTTGTGGTTTATTTTATTGTGTTAATCAATTCTGTAATGTAATTGCCAACTTGAGATTTTGGAGTAGAATGAATCGATGAGCTGGTGGAAATCGTCAAGGACTTTCCCCTTAAGGATTTTCCTGATTGCGTTGATTTTGCGCCTGGTTCCCGTTGTGGCCATGCGTAATATGGGCATCGGGCTTGATGATATGTATCAATACGATATGCTGGCCCGTTCGATCGCCTCTGGAAACGGCTACCGCTGGTATGCACAGGTGGATTTACCGACTGTTTTGCCTTACTTGAAGCTTGATCTTGCGTCAATAGATTATGACCCACGCGGCGTCTTGACCTCCTTTCGCCCGCCACTATATCCGGCATTCCTGGGACTGATATATTTGGTGTTTGGGGTGGGAGCAAAGCGCTTTTTTATTGCCCGGATAATACAGGCAATATTGGCCGCTTCAATGGCTCCGTTGACATTTGCTCTCGCCCGCCGCTTCTTTCCAAACCAGGATAGGTCTTCCCGTATATCAGCCTGGATCATTACCATTTACCCGATGTTGGTCATTTACCCCCTTTCACTGGCTACCGAGAATTTGTTCTTAGTTCTGGTGTTATGTTCGATATTGGCATTGCTCAAGGGCAAGGAAAGACTTGAGATTCAGAAAGTACAAAAGGAAAATACAGGATCTTTTGCGGGTAAATCTCGCTGGTTTATTTTAGCGGGCGTTATTCTCGGGTTGACCTGTCTGACCCGTTCAGTGGCGCAAATTTTTACTGTCTTCGCTGCGGCATGGGTTTGGTTCTTCCTGAAGGAA
>Ga0316628_100005012_pt1 | contig 10518 bp, 11 predicted proteins | sample OWC_Aug_M2_C1_D5_FD_207648 | JGI IMG/M metagenome (GOLD analysis project Ga0316628, IMG submission 207648) | Wetland soil microbial communities from Old Woman Creek delta, Ohio, United States - OWC_Aug_M2_C1_D5_C | ecosystem: Environmental > Terrestrial > Soil > Wetlands | place: USA: Ohio... | reverse complement strand
CCGCCGCTTTCGAGCGCGCTCAGCCCATCCTGAAGGCGCTCGGCCGCACGATCGCCCTCATGGGACCGAGCGGCGCCGGCCAGGCAACCAAGGCGACGAACCAGATTCTGTGCGCGGGGGTGATCCAGGCGGTCGCCGAAGCGATGGCCTTCGCCAAGGCGGAAGGCCTGCCGCTCGAGCAGCTCATCGATACGCTCGGCAAGGGCGCGGGCTCCAGCTGGTACTTCGTGCACCGCGCTCCCTACATGGCGCACGGCGAGTTTCCGGCGGGGTTTCGCGTGCGGCTGCACGCGAAGGACCTGCGCATCTGCCACAGCATGGCCGCGCGCCACGGCGCGGAGCTGCCGGTCGTCGAAGCGACGCTCGCCAACTACCGGGAGCTCGTCGAGCAGGGCCACGGCGACGAAGACATCTCGGTGCTTTTTCGCCTGAAGGAAGCGCTGTTCGGCGCGAAGTGAATGCCTGCGCCCACGCAATCGCGGGAAGAACCGGGTGCCGCCGCGTTCTACCTGCCGGATTTCTGCGCCACGCGCATCGTGTTCGTGGTGGTGCTGATCGCCGAGATCGTGGCACTCGTGCTGACGCTCGCCCACGGACCGGGTGACCTCGATTTCTGGACCGAGCTCGCGCGCACCGCGCCGTTTCTCCTGTGGATCGCCCTCGGTACGGCGTTCGTGCTGTGCGTCGTGCGCGCTCGTCTCGCACGCCTTCCGATCGCCCGGGCGTCGGCCATGGCGCTCGTCCTGATCGTGGGCGTCACGCTCGTCATTTCGGAGCTTGCGTACCGATTCGGTGAGAGCTTTGCGCTGCCGGGCACGGATCTCGGCCGGCTCTTTCCGAGCGATCACGCCGCCTTCCTCATCCGCGGCGGGCTCATCAGCTTCATCATCGGGGCGCTGGCGCTGCGCTATTTTTACGTCACGCACGAGTGGCGCCGCAACGTCGAGATGGAAGCACGCGCGCGCATCCACGCGCTGCAGGCACGCATCCGGCCGCATTTTCTCTTCAACAGCATGAACACCATCGCCGCGCTGACGCGCAGCGACCCGCGGCAGGCGGAGGAAGCGGTCGAGGATCTCGCCGATCTCTTTCGCGCAAACCTCAGCGAGGCGCGCGCCCAGATTCCCCTCAAGGAAGAGCTCGAAGTCGCGCGCATCTACCAGCGCATCGAGGAGCTGCGCCTCGGCGCGCGCCTCAAGGTGGAATGGCAGGTCAGGGACCTGCCGATGCGCGCGCTGGTGCCGAGCCTCCTGATTCAGCCGCTGCTCGAGAACGCGATCTACCACGGGATCGAGCGCCTGCCGGCCGGCGGCACGGTGACGGTTGCCGGCGAGCGCGACGGCAGTGTGCTGCGGCTGTCGGTCGCGAACCCCGTTCCGAGCGAGCCCGGCGCGCGTGAGCGCGAAGGCAATCGCATCGCGATCGCCAACATCACGCAGCGGCTCGAGCTCGCGTTTCCGGGACAGTCGGGCATCGAGACGGTGCAGACGACCGAGAGCTACAAAGTAACTCTCACGTTCCCTTGTGTCGAGCCGGCGCTGTGACGCCATCGCACCCATGACGAGCGGCCTCAGGATCCTGGTGGTCGATGACGAGCCGCCCGCGCGCGACCGGCTGAAGCGCCTCATCGACGAGCTCGGGGACTGCGAGTGCGTGGGCGAAGCAGGCACCGGGGAGGACGCGCTCAAGCTCGCCGACCAGCTGAAACCGGACGTGATTTTGCTCGACATCCGGATGCCGGGCATGGACGGTGTCGAAGCCGCGCGCCACCTGTCGGACTTCGACGAGCCGCCCGCCGTGATCTTCACGACGGCCTATGACCAGTACGCGCTCGACGCGTTTGAAACGCACGCCGTCGGTTACCTCCTCAAGCCCGTGCGGCGCGAGAAGCTCGAAGCGGCGCTCGAGGGCGCCATGCGACCCACGCGGGCGCAGCTCGCGCGCCTCGCCAAGGTGAGCCCGACGGCCGCGCGCCGCTCGCATATCGCGGTTCGCACGCGCGACGAGCTGAAGCTGCTCCCGGTCGAGGAGATCCGCGCCTTCATGGCCGACCAGAAGTACACGACCATCCGCCATCCCGAGGGCGAGTACCTGATCGAGGAATCGCTGCGCTCGCTCGAGGACGAATTCGGTACGGATTTCGTCCGTATTCACCGCAGCGCCCTGGTGGCGCTGCGTCACATCGAGGCCGTGGAGCGGGCCGCGGACGGCGGTTACGCGGTCCGCCTGCGCGGGACCGCCGAACCGCTCACAGTCAGCCGGCGCCTGGGCGGGGAGCTGGTGCGCCGGATCCGGTCCGGGGGCTGAAATGTGAGGCCGCTCATGGAAAAGGGGCGGTGGAAACGGTGGGATACGGAACCGTTGCCGGAACGCACGACGCGTCACCCATGACCCCCGCGGACCCTCTCCTCGATACCCTGCCGAACCCGGAAGCCTGCGCCAGGCACCACCCGGAGCTCTCGGCCGTCCGCTTCAGCCTGCTCGCCGTCATCGCGCGGGTGACGAAGCAATCGAACTCCCATGTCGATAAGGTCGCGGCTCTCGCCCGCAACCTCGAACGCGCCCTGACCGTGCTTTCCACTCCGAATCCTGTCGACTCGGCGCGCCGCTGGCTCACGGAATCGACGCGCGCCTGGGCGACGCTCGACGTGCTGTTCGCCGATGCAGCCTGCGGCGACGAGCGCGCGACGCGCTGCCGTTGGCGCGGCGTCACCGGGGAGCTCAAGCGGGAGCTCAAGCGCGTGCTGGAGCTCGAATATGCTCACCTGCTCTCCTCGGGCGACCAGCAGGCGGCCGAATGCCTGCGCCGCGACTGCGACGAGCTCTCGATCGACGTTGCCGCTGCGGATGCCCTGCGCCGCGCGCTCGGCGACGTCGACTCGGACGAGAGCGATGACTGGTTCGGCACCTTCCAGCAGCAGTGTTTCGCACTCGCGGAGTACATGCACCGCAACGTCCTGGGCCTGCAGCAGATCCTGAGCGACCACGAGGCGATGCGGTACGCCACGGCAATGAGCGGGGCCGTGCGCAGCCGCTAGACCAGGTTCAAGGGGACGTCCCGATTCCGCGCCTGTGAGTCCGGCGCGTAGTCGAACGAATCGAAGAAGAGCTCTGCAGCCGGCAATCCTGCCCGCGGAAATTCCCGCCGAATCGCATCGACCATGGCCGGAGGACCGCTCGCATACACGGTCGCATCGAGGAGGGATGGCTCCTCCGCCAGCGCGACCTCATGCACCCAGCCCTGGCGCCCGGACCAGCCGTCGCCCGCCCCGGCGTGCGAGAGCACCGGCCGATACACGAGGTTCGGATAGCGCCGCGTCCATTCCTCCACGAGCGCGTGCTGGTAGAGATCCGGCGGCCGGCGCGCGCCCCAATAGAAGCGAAACGCGCGCTGCGAGCCGAGCTCGAGCGCGTGGCGCAGCATCGCCTTCAGGGGCGCGAACCCGGTGCCGCCTGCGATCAGGACCGCGCGTCGCTCGATGTCTTCGCGGTAGATGAACTGGCCGATCGGCCCCTCGATGCGCAGGAGCGTCTTCGGCTTCATCGTCGTGAACACGCTCTCGGTGAATTCGCCGCCCGCGACGCGCCGCACGTGAATCTCGATGAGCGAGCTGTCGTGCGGCGGGCTCGCGATCGAAAAGCTGCGTCGCCGTCCGCCCGAAAGCATCACATCGAGGTACTGGCCGGGCCGGAAGACGAGCGGCTCGACCGCGGGCGTTCGCAGGCTGAGCGCCATGACGTCGGCGGCGAGCAGCTCCATGCGCTCGACACGGCATGGCAGGCTCTTGATCGGAGCCTCGCTCGCCCGGAAGATCGCCCGGATTTCAATCACTAGGTCCGTATCCGCGCGCGCCTGGCAGAGAAGGCCGAACCCCGCACGCTCTTCCTCTTCCATGAGTCCGAGCGGCCGGCCCGACGGATAGTGAATGCGGCCGCTCAGGATGCGCGCGCGGCAGGATGAGCAGTTGCCGCCCTTGCAGCTGTGCGGGAGATTGATTCCGGCACGCAGCGCCGCCTCGAGCACCGGCTCATCCGGCGCGGCGGCGAAGCTCCGTCCATCGCCAGCCAGGGTAACCTTCAACTGTGTCGACATGTGAGGGGTTTCGGCCGGAGAGGTATTTTCGGGACCGCCGTAAACCCATCCCTGGGGGCTGCGAGAAAAACGTCCTGTTTTTCACGCTCCCGAAAATACCTCTCCGGCCGAAACCTTGACCAGACTTGCGCTCAGGCCGCCTTGTTGGCCGCGACCGGCTGGCTGCGCCGGCTTCCGAGCCAGTCGATGATCGGCTTCCACTGCTTCCAGTCCGGCCACGCGAGGTATTCCGGAAGCTCGAAGACGCTCAGGCCCCGCGTGTAGGCGCGCACGTAGTTCTGCGCTTCGCGCAGGGCGGCGAGGTACGGCACCTTGAGCTCGTCGAGGAAATCGTCGAGCTCATCGAAGATCAGCGTATTTTCCTTGACGCGGTTCGCGATCACCGCGACGCGCGCCAGCTTGTTCTCGATCTTGGCGCGGCCGAGAAGCTCGCCGAGGAAGCGCTGCGTCGCCCGGATGTCGATTGTCGACGGCAACACCGGCACCAGGATCGTGTCCGAGCGGCGCAGGAGGTCGGACAGATCCGGTCCGTGGATGCGCGCCGGCGCATCGATCACGACGACGTCGCAATCGCGCGGCATGTGCCGCAGGCCTTCGCGAAATCCCTTGACCCCGATGATGGGCGCCGCGTCGGGCGGGCGGGCCGCGAGCCAATCGAGGCTCGACTGCTGCGGATCGAAGTCGGCGAGCGCGACCTTGTCGCCGTGGATGGCGCAGTAGGCTGCCATGTTGGTCGCCAGGGTGCTCTTGCCGCTGCCGCCCTTGGAATTGAGCACCATGATGTGACGCATGCGAACTCCCCTTCGCTACTGCAACGTAACTTAGCCGCGGACGGGCGCGAAGTAAATGAGCCGGGCGCGCTATCCGATGCCAAGTCCCTCCCACAGGCGATCGACGCGCGCGCGCACCTCGTCCGACATGGCGATCCGCCGGCCCCAGCGGCGGCTCGTTTCCGCCGGGCCCTTGTTGGTAGCGTCCCAGCCGATCTTGGAGCCGAGACCCGAGACCGGCGAAGCGAAGTCTAGGTAGTCGATCGGCGTATTCTCGACGATGACGGTGTCCCGCGCCGGATCCATGCGGGTGGTCACCGCCCAGATGACGTCCTTCCAGTCGCGCACGTTGATGTCGTCGTCGGTGACGATCACGAACTTGGTGTACATGAACTGCTTGAGGTACGACCAGACCCCGAACATCACGCGCTTGGCGTGGCCGGCGTACTTCTTCTTCATGCTGACGACCGCGATCCGGTAGGAGCAGCCCTCCGGCGGCAGGTAGAAATCGACGATCTCCGGGAATTGCTTCGTCAGGAGCGGCACGAACACCTCGTTGAGCGCGACGCCGAGGACCGACGGCTCGTCGGGCGGCCGGCCGGTATAGGTACTGTGGTAGATCGGACGCTGCCGGTGCGTCATGCGCTCGATCGTGAAGACCGGAAAGCGCTCGACCTCGTTGTAGTAACCCGTGTGATCGCCGAACGGCCCCTCGTCCGCCTCGTCGCCGGGCGTGATGAAGCCTTCGAGCACGATTTCCGCGGTCGCCGGGACTTTCAGGTCGTGGGTCAGGCAGCGGACGAGCTGCGTCCGCTCGCCCCGCAGCAGGCCGGCAAAGGCGTATTCGGACAGCGTGTCCGGAATCGGCGTGACCGCGGCGAGCGTCGTCGCCGGGTCCGCGCCGAGCGCGACGGCTACGGGAAAGCGCTCGCCAGGGTAACGGCGCTGCCAGTCATGGAAATCGAGCGCGCCCCCGCGATGCGCGAGCCAACGCATGATGACGCGGTTGGGTCCGATCACCTGTTGGCGGTAGATGCCCATGTTCTGCCGCGCACGTTCCGGGCCGCGCGTCGTGACCAGGCCCCAGGTGATGAGCGGTCCCGCATCCTCGGGCCAGCAGGTCTGCACGGGCAGGCGGGCGAGGTCGACCCGGGGGCCTTCGAGAACAACCTCGCGGCAGGGCCCATCGCGCACCTCCCTGGGCGCCATGTCGAGCACTTTCTTGAAAAGCGGCAGCTTCTGCCAGGCATCGCGCAGGCCCTTCGGAGGTTCCGGCTCCTTGAGCGCGGCCAGAAGCTCGCCGAGCGCGCGCAGATCGGCCGGCGATCGCTGCCCGAGCGCTGCGGCGACGCGGTCCACCGTGCCGAAGAGGTTGCCGAGCACCGGAATGTCGAAGCCGGCCGGGCGCTCGAACAGGAGCGCCGGTCCATTGCGCTTCAGCGTGCGGTCGCAGATCTCGGTCATCTCGAGCCGCGGGCTCACCTCCTGCCGGATGCGAAGCAGCTCGCGGCGGGTGGCGAGCTGCTCGAGGAAGTCGCGCAGATCCTTATAGGACATAGAAGAAAGGCACAGATCTATTCTCCCGCACCCGGCACTGGAATAATGCAGCGGAACGTCACTGGAAAATAGATCTGTCCCCGATTTCCTCACTTGACTGTCGCAAGCTCTCCCGCCGCGACTGGCCGGCCGTCGAAAGGCTGTTCGGGCCACGCGGCGCCTGCGGCGGCTGCTGGTGCATGCTCTGGCGGGCCGAAGGCGGGGGCAGCGCGTGGCGCAAGCAGCTCGGTGAAGCCAACAAGCGTGCCTTCAAGCGCCTCGTGCAAGCCGGGCGCGTGCACGGTTGCCTCGCGTTCGCCGGGCGCGAACCGGTGGGCTGGGTGAGCATCGGACCGAAACGCGAGTTTCCCTATTTCGAGCGCTCCCGGTCGATTCCCGCGAGCGCCGACGCGCGCGACTGGTGCGTGACCTGCTTCTACGTGCCCGCCGCCTGGCGCGGACGTGGCGTCGCCACCGCCCTCCTGCAAGCGGCCGTCAAGCTTGCGCACTCATCCGGAGCGCGATCCATCGAAGCCTACCCGCTGGTCCCGAAACGGGCGGGTGAGAAGGTACCGGCCGCCTTCGCCTGGACCGGCGTGCCTGCGCTCTATGCGAATTGCGCCTTCGCGCGCGCCCGCAATCCGCTCGCGTCCAGGGTCATCTACCGGCGCGACCTGAAACTGGGGCATTCCTGATTTCCTGAAAATCAGGAATGTCCCCATTTCAGGTATCCTCGCGCCCCATGCGCATCGAATTCGCGAAGATGCATGGTCTCGGCAACGACTTCATCATCTTCGATGCGCCCAAGGGTCCGCTTCCGGATGCCGAGCGCTGGCGCCGGCTCGCCGATCGGCACCAGGGCGTGGGCTTCGATCAGGCGCTCGTGCTCGAGCCGCCGCGGCGCAAGGACACCGTCGTCTATTACCGCATCTTCAATGCCGACGGCGGCGAGGTCGAGCAATGCGGTAACGGCGCCCGATGCGTCGCGACGCTCGTCAGCCGGCGGCTCGCCCGCGGCCCGGGCGACATCCTCATGGATAGCCCCGGCGGCCTGGTGCGCGCGCGGATCCTCGAGGACGGCTGGGTCTCGATCGACATGGGGACGCCCAATTTCGATCCCGCCTCCCTGCCCTTCGAAGCCTCGTCCGAGGCGTACGTCTATCCGCTGCAGGTCGCCGGCACCGAGGTCGAGATCGGCGCCGTATCGATCGGAAATCCCCACGCGGTGTTGAAAGTGGCCTCGGTCGCGAGCGCGCCGGTGGACCGCCTCGGCCCCGCCATCGAGCGTCACCCGCGCTTCCCCCGGCGCACCAACGTCGAATTCATGGAAGTGGTGGCGCCCGATCACATTCGCCTGCGAGTTTACGAGCGCGGCACAGGCGAGACGCTTGCCTGCGGCACCGGCGCCTGCGCGGCGGTCGCCGTCGGCCGGCGCCACGGTCTCCTCGGCGAAAAGGTCAACGTTGACCTGCCGGGCGGACGGCTCATCATCGAGTGGCCGGGACCCGGCGAGCACATCTGGCTGACCGGCCCGACCGAGACGGCGTTCGAAGGTTCGTTTGAAGTCTGAAGGGAGCCGAACAATGAGCAATCAAGCCCGCGGGCTGCGCGGCGAGATGCTGACTGACGACACAGTGTCCCAGTATCTCGTCAACCACCCCGACTTCTTCGAGCGCAACGCGGCGCTCCTCGAGAAACTGCGGCTGCCGCACGTCCGGGGCGGCGCGACCGTCTCGCTCGTCGAGCGCCAGGTGGACGTGCTGCGCGACCGCAACCGGGCGCTCGAGCGTCGCCTGCAGGAGCTCGTCGAAGTCGCACGCGCCAACGAACAGCTGAGCGACAAGGTGCATCGGCTGGCGCGGCGGCTCATCGCGGCGCGCGGGACCGACGCGGCGGTCGACGTGGTCGAAGCGGCGCTGCGCGAGGATTTCGGCGCGCGCAACGCGGTGCTCATCCTGTTCGCGAGGCCAACCCCGGACGCACGTGTCGAGCCCCACACGTTCTTGCGGACGGTCGAGCGCACCGCCGCCGAGCTGAAGATGTTCGACACGCTCCTCGAGTCGGGGAAGCCGCGCTGCGGCCAGATTCGCGATACGCAGCGCGACTACCTGTTCGGCAGGGAGACGATCGAGATCGGCTCCGCCGCCCTGCTTCCGCTCGGCCCGGGCGGAGCGGTCGGCCTGCTCGCGATCGGCAGCGCCGATGCCCAGCATTTCCATCCCGGCATGAACACCGAGATCCTCGTTCGCATCGGCGAGCTGATCGCGCAGGCGCTCGCCGGCTGATGGACGCCGCCGAGCTCGAGTGGATCGGGCGTTACCTCGGGCATCTGCGGTCCGAGCGGCGGCTGTCGGCGCACACGGCAGAAGGCTACGCGCGCGACCTCGCGGCGCTCGCGGCGTTCTGCAGGCGCAAGGGTATCGACGCCTGGCGCCGCATCGACAGCCAGCACGTGCGAGTGTTCGCCGCCGAGGAGCACCGCGACGGGCTCGCGCCGCGCAGCATCCAGCGGCGGCTCTCGGCGGTCCGCGGCTTCTTCGCCTACCTGATCCGCGAGCGGCGGCTCGACGCGAACCCGGCGAGCGAGATTCACGCGCCGAAGGCGCCCAAGCGCCTGCCGAAAACGCTCGACGCCGACCAGATGGCGCGCCTGCTCGATTTTCGCGGCGCAAGCACGCTCGATGCCCGCGACCGCGCGATCATGGAGCTTCTCTACTCGTCCGGGCTGCGGCTCGCGGAGCTCGCGGCCCTCGATCTCCTGGATCTCGATCTCGAGGACCAGACCGTGCGCGTGACGGGCAAGGGCAACAAGACCCGCATCGTTCCGGTCGGGCGTTACGCCGTGGTGGCGCTCAGAGCCTGGCTCCCTGAACGCAGCGGGATTGCCGGCGTGGATGCGCGCGCGCTATTCGTCGGCCAGGGCGGCGGACGCCTCGGGGCGCGCGCCATCCAGCTGCGGATCGATCTCTGGGCGCGCCGCCAGGGAATCGGCGTGAAGGTTCACCCGCACCTCTTCCGCCATTCGTTCGCCACGCATCTGCTTGAATCGAGTGGCAATTTGCGCGGCGTCCAGGAGCTCCTGGGGCACGCCGATATCGCCACGACGCAGATCTATACCCATCTTGATTTCCAGCACCTCGCGCGCATATACGATCGCGCCCATCCGCGCGCCAAAGCCCGCAATAAAGCGAACAAAACGGCGAAAGCCGCTGACTGAGCCTTGCGGCCGGCCCCATCGAAGGCGGCGCGCCGCTGCAATCGTTTCCCGACCTTGGTGGAGGACCGGAACCTATGACAGACACGGCTTTCAATCCTCACGGTACGACCATCCTCGCGGTGCGTCGTAACGGCACCGTGGCCATGGGCGGGGACGGCCAGGTCACCCTCGGTGCCACGGTCATGAAAGGCAACGCCAAGAAGGTCCGGCGTCTTTTCGAAGGGAAGGTGCTCGCGGGTTTCGCCGGCGGCACCGCCGACGCGTTCACCCTGTTCGAGCGCTTCGAGGGGAAGCTGCAGAAGTTCGGAAACCTGACGCGCGCGGCGATCGAGCTCGCCAAGGACTGGCGCACCGACCGCTATCTGCGCCGGCTCGAGGCGCTGCTCGCGGTCGCCGACACTTCGGCCTCCTTCCTCATCTCCGGCAACGGTGACGTGATCGAGCCGGAAAACGAGCTGGTCGCGATCGGCTCGGGCGGGAACTTCGCCCAGGCGGCGGCGATTGCCCTGTTGCAGAACACGAACCTCGGCGCGCGCGAGATCGTCGAGAAGGCGCTCGGCATCGCCGCCGATATCTGCATCTACACGAACCGGAATTTGCTGATCGAGGAGCTCAAATAGGTCAGAGTGAGCCATGACACCGAGACAAATCGTTCAGGAACTCGATAACCACATCGTCGGCCAGGGCGCCGCGAAACGCGCGGTCGCCATCGCGTTGCGTAACCGCTGGCGGCGCCAGCAGGTGCCCGAAGCGCTGCGCCAGGAAATCACGCCCAAGAACATCCTGATGATCGGCCCGACGGGCGTCGGCAAGACCGAGATCGCGCGCCGGCTCGCAAAGCTCGCGAACGCGCCCTTCATCAAGGTGGAAGCGACCAAGTTCACCGAGGTCGGCTACGTCGG
>Ga0316628_100005011_pt1 | contig 10520 bp, 9 predicted proteins | sample OWC_Aug_M2_C1_D5_FD_207648 | JGI IMG/M metagenome (GOLD analysis project Ga0316628, IMG submission 207648) | Wetland soil microbial communities from Old Woman Creek delta, Ohio, United States - OWC_Aug_M2_C1_D5_C | ecosystem: Environmental > Terrestrial > Soil > Wetlands | place: USA: Ohio... | reverse complement strand
GGTCCGGCTTTCGTGCGACGACGTGCGCGAGCGCCTCGCGGCCGTCGCGGGCTTCCTCGACGTCCATGCCTGCGTCGGTGAGCGTGAGGGCGACCAGCTCGCGAAGCTCGGGATCGTCTTCGGCGATCAGGACGAGCGGCGGGCTCACTCAGCCTCCTCGTCGATCGGAAGGCTCACCACGAACGTGCTCCCTACTCCTTCCTTGCTCTCGAAGGACATCGAGCCGCCGTGGCGGGCCACGATCTCTCGAGCGAGGAAGAGACCGATCCCGAGGCCGCCGACGTCGCTGGGCGTCCCGGCGTGCGCGCGGAAGAAGGGCTCGAAGATCCGGCCCTGCGCGATCTCGGGGATGCCGACGCCGTGATCGCGCACGAACACCTTCGCGGAGCCGTCGTCTTCGCGGAGCTCGACCTCGATCTCGGAGCCGGCGCTCGAGCAACGGGCCGCGTTCTCGACGAGCTCGCCGATGACCCTCCGAATTCGCATCGGATCGCCGAAGACCGGGACGGGCGTGCGGTAAGGGACGAAGCGCACGAGGTGCGTGCGCGCCCCTTGAGCGCCCTCCACCGCGCGCAGCGCGAGCTCGGTGAGATCGGCGTGCTCCATCGAGAGGATGATGCGCCCGAGCGTGATCGCCGAGAGGTCCACGAGGTCCTCGGCGAGCCGCGCGATCCGATCCGTCGCGCGTTCGATGGCGGAGAGCGCGCGCCACTCGTCCTGCGTCCGCCCGTGCGCTCTCTGGAGTCGCTGCGCGTACCCCTTGGCGATGGTCGCCGGCGTTCGCAGCTCGTGCGCGACGGCGGAGAGCATCTCCCGCTTCACGCGCTCGATGCGGATCTCCTCCGCCACGTCCTCGTAGATGACCACGGCGCCGTGAATGTTCCCGCCGATCCTCACCGGGGCGCTCGTCGCGCGCAGCCACCGACTCTGTCCGGTGACGCGGGAGTGGATCTCGACGATCTCGCCGCGCACGGTCTCGCCGCGCCTGGCGCGTTCGGTGGGCCACTGCGACTGCGGGATCGACTCTCCGGCGAGGTTGTGGAGCTCGAGGCTCTCGAAGCGCGCGGCGAGCGCGATCCCGCCGACCGCCGCCATCGTGCGTGTCGCCGCGGCGCTCGCCTCGATCACGGCGCCTTGGTCGTCCACGACGAGCACGTATTGCGGGATGGCCTCGAGGATGATCTTCGAGCGCTCCTCGGCGGCGCGTCGCGTCGAGGTCTCGAGCGAGCGCGCGACCAGATCGGCCATGCGCGCCGCGAGGCGCTCCTCGCGCTCCGTCCAGCGGCGCGGCCCGCCGACGTGCTCGCAGCAGAGGATCCCCCACATGCCGCCGGGGTGCCAGATCGGCGTGTCGAGCATCGCGCCGATGCCGAGCGGGCGGAGGTAGGAGTCTTCGAGCTCGCGGGTTCGCACGTCGGTGTGCGCGTCGCGTGCCCGAACGACCAGGCTCTGCGAGATGCTGGCGAAGTAGGTCGGGCAGCTCGACAGGAGGATCGCCTGTCCGGACGCGTGTCGTGCGTCGTCACGCAAGAACAGGTCGTCGCAGACGAGCTTGGGGCCGTCGAAGTGCCACACGCTCGCTCGGTCGACCCCGACGAGCACCGCCGCGGCCTCGGTGACGGCTCTGCAGGTCGCCAAGAAGTCCGTCGTATCGCGCTTGGCGAGCTCGAGCAGGGTGTGCTCGCGCAACTCGGCGCTCGCATGGTTGCGCCGGGGGCTCTTGCGTTCGTGGTGCGCGTCGATGGGCTGCAATTCCCCCCTGGAACGCAACCGGCGTTCCAGCGCGCGCGGAAGGGATCACTTCTTCGACACGGTGACGTCGTAGGTGCAGGTCGTGCTGACGTTGTTGCCGGTGACCGTCTCGGTCACCTTGCCCGTCGCGGTGCCGTCGCTCGCGTAGCTCAGCGATTCGTTCATCTGGATCGTGTAGCTGCCCGACGGCTGCGTGCAGGCGTAGGTCACGGTGCAGCCGGTGACGTCCACCGTGCACCCGCTCGAAACCACCCCCGCGTCGACGGCCGCCGAGAGCGTGGTCGTGGCGTTGAACGTGTAGGTCGTGTCCTGGAGCGCGGGGCACGAGGGAGACTCCGCCACGAAGTGCTCGAGGTACGTGCCGCCGGGGACGGTGCACCCGCCGCCGCCGCCGTCGGCCCCCTCGATCTGGCCGCCGCATCCCCCCGCCGCGACCAAGGTGACGACGAAACTCGCCGCCGTGACGCCAAGCACATTGCGCAACATAAGCACCACCCTTCCCGTCCCGCATTGTGGCGCGTGTCGGGGCCAGGGGCGAACGTTTTCGCCTGCCCGGGTGGCACTTCAGACGCGCATCAGGGGCTCGGGCTCCTCGGTGACGGCGGCCTTCAGGTACTCGCGGTTCGCCTTGGCGATGAAGGCGATCGAGATCCCCTTCGGGCACACGGCCTCGCACTCGCCGTGGTTGGAGCAAGCGCCGAAGCCCTCTTCGTCCATGCGCGCGACCATGCGGAGCGCGCGCTGCTTGGCCTCGGGCTGGCCCTGCGGCAACAGCGCGAGGTGCGAGATCTTCGCGGCCGTGAAGAGCGTCGCCGAGGCGTTCGGGCAGGCGGCGACGCACGCCCCGCAGCCGATGCAGGCCGCGGCGTCCATCGCCAGATCGGCGTCGGCCTTCGAGACGAGGATCGAGTTGGCCTCGGGGGCGGCGCCCGTGCGCGCCGAGATGAAGCCGCCCGCCTGCACGATCCGGTCGAGGGAGCTCTTGTCGACGACCAGGTCCTTCACGATGGGGAACGCCTTGGACCGGAAGGGCTCGCAGAAGATGGTGTCGCCGTCCTTGAAGTTGCGCATGAACAGCTGGCACGTCGTGGTCATCTTCATCGGGCCGTGGGCCACGCCGCCGATCATGAAGCCGCACGTGCCGCAGATGCCCTCGCGGCAGTCGGAGTCGAACGCGATCGGCCGCTCGCCCTCGAGGACGAGGCGCTGGTTGAGCAGGTCGAGCATCTCGAGGAAGGACATGTCCGGCTCGACGTCCTTCATCTCGTAGGCGACGAGGCGGCCCTCGTCCTTGGGGCCGTTCTGCCGCCAGATGTTCAGCGTGAGCTTCATTTGTAGCTCCTCTGCGCGAGGTGGACGTTCTCGAAGGTGAGCTCCTCTTTGTGGAGGGTCGGCTCCTTGCCGACGCCCTGGAACTCCCAGGCTGCCACGTAGCAGAACTTGTCGTCGTTGCGCTTGGCCTCGCCGTCGGGCGTCACGTGCTCCTCGCGGTAGTGACAGCCGCACGACTCGTCGCGCAAGAGGGCGTCGCGCACGAGCAGCTCGCCGAACTCGAGGAAGTCCGCGACGCGCCCGGCGTGCTCCAGCGACTGGTTGAAGCTCTCGCCCTCGTTGGACACCTTCACGTCCTTCCAGAACTCCTCGCGCAGCTCCGGGATCTTCGCGAGCGCCTCCTCCAGGCCCTTCGCGTTGCGCGCCATGCCGCACTTGTCCCAGAGCAAGAGCCCGAGCTCGCGGTGGAAGGAGTCGACGGTGCGCTTGCCGTCGACCGCCACGAGCTTGTCGAGCTTCTCCTTCACGTCCTTCTCCGCGGAGACGAAGGCCGGGTGGTCGGTGTCGAGCCTGTCCTTCGGCGAGACGCGGGCGAGGTAGTCGCCGACCGTGTACGGGATGATGAAGTAGCCGTCCGCCAGGCCCTGCATGAGCGCCGAGGCGCCGAGGCGGTTGGCGCCGTGATCGGAGAAGTTCGCCTCGCCGAGCACGTGCAGGCCCGGGACGTTGCTCATCAGGTTGTAGTCCACCCAGAGGCCGCCCATCGCGTAGTGGATGGCCGGGTAGATGCGCATCGGCTTCGAGTATGGGCTCTCGCCGGTGATGCTCGTGTACATGTCGAACAGGTTGCCGTAGCGCTGCCGGACGACGCCCTCGCCCAGGCGCTTGATGGCGTCGGCGAAGTCCAGGTACACGCCGCGGCCGCCGGGGCCCACGCCGCGCCCCTCGTCGCACGCCTGCTTGGCCGCGCGCGAGCCGACGTCGCGCGGCACGAGGTTGCCGAAGGCGGGGTAGCGCCGCTCGAGGTAGTAGTCGCGCTCGCTCTCGGGGATGTCCTTCGGCGCGCGCTTGTCGCCGATCTCCTTCGGGACCCAGATGCGCCCGTCGTTGCGCAGCGACTCGCTCATGAGCGTGCACTTGCTCTGGTGCTCGCTCGTGACGGGGATGCACGTGGGGTGGATCTGCGTGAAGCAGGGGTTGGCGAAGTACGCGCCGCGCCGGTGGGCCCGGTAGGAGGCGGTGACGTTGCAGCCGCGCGCGTTGGTCGAGAGGAAGAAGACGTTGCCGTAGCCGCCGGTGGCCAGCACGACCGCGTCGGCCGAGTGCCGGCTCATCTTCCCGGTGACCAGGTCGCGCACGATGATGCCGCGCGCCTTGCCCTCGTGGACGACGAGGTCGAGCATCTCCGTGCGCGCGTGCATGATGACCTGGCCGAGCGCGATCTCGCGGGAAAGCGCCGCGTAGGCGCCGAGCAACAGCTGCTGGCCCGTCTGCCCGCGCGCGTAGAACGTACGGGAGACCTGCGCGCCGCCGAAGGAGCGGTTGGCGAGGTAGCCGCTGTACTCGCGCGCGAAGGGCACGCCCAGCGCGACGCTCTGGTCGATGATGTTCGCCGAGAGCTGCGCCAGCCGGTAGACGTTCGCCTCGCGGGAGCGGAAGTCGCCGCCCTTGACGGTGTCGTAGAAGAGGCGCCAGACGCTGTCGCCGTCGTTCTGGTAGTTCTTCGAGGCGTTGATGCCGCCCTGCGCGGCGATCGAGTGGGCGCGGCGCGGCGAGTCCTGGTAGCAGAAGCAGTCGACCACGTAGCCCATCTGGGCGAGCGAGGCCGACGCCGAGGCGCCGGCGAGGCCCGAGCCGACCACGATCACCTTGTATTTGCGCCGGTTGGCCGGGTTGACCAGCTTCATCTCGAAGCGGTGGCGGTCCCACTTCTCCGCGACGGGGCCGGAGGGGATTCGAGAGTCGAGTGTCATCGCGCCCTCACTTGACCAGGCCCGCGAGGACCGCGAGCGGGATGGAAACGTAGCCGGCCGTGACGACGAGCGCGAAGGCCGGCGCGACCACGCGGCGCAGCGTCGGATGCTTCGCCCTCCCCCGGCCGAGCGTCTGCAGCATGCTCCAAACGCCGTGGTACAGGTGCGTGCCGAGCATCAGCATCGCCGCGATGTACACGCCCGCGATCCACGGCACCGAGAATGCGAGGACCACGTTCCGGTGCACGTCGGTCTCGCTGTAGCCCGGACCGGTCGTGAGGAACGTGAACATCATCAGGTGGTAGACGAGGTAGACGAGCAAGAGCGGCCCGGTGATGCGCATCGTCCGGGCGGCGTAGCTCGTGGCGATGTCCTTCTTCACCGCGTAGGCCACCGGCCTCGCCGCGCGCGACGCGACGGCGACCTGAATCGCGGCCACGACGTGCAGGATGAGCGAGACGAGCAGGCCCGCGCGCAGCGCCCAGGTCACCTCGATGATGGTGTGCTTGAGCAGGTGGGAGTAGCCGTTGAGCTTCTCCGGATCGGCGAAGACCAACAGGTCGCCGAGCATGTGCTCGATGATGAACAGGACGAGGACCACGCCCGTGACGGCCATGACGGCCTTCTTGCCGGCGAGAGTTCTCCAGACAGCCATGGGAGAAGCCATCGGTACTCCTTGGCGCATGTAGCTATCGCCAACTGGCCCGCGAGTCCATTGTCTTTCCGCCCCTCGCGCGGGATCTGCACAAAGAAGTGGACCGATCGCCTCGCTGCGCTCTTCGAGCTTGACCTCGATCACGCACCGCTACTGCGACACCGGCTCGCACGAGACGTTCGGGTAGAAGAAGGGCGCCGGCGAGTTGTAGGCCATGAACACGCTCACGGTCGTGTTGCCGGGCACGGTCGCTTCCCGAGGCTCGGGGGTCACGTTGGTGGAGACGACGCAGACGAACGTCGGCTGGCAGCGGCTGGTGAGAAAGACGAGGTGGTTGTAGCCGGTGATGCCCCAGACGCTGATGCCGCCCACCTCGATGCACGTCGGGTCGTAGTCACGGCGCTGCTGCTGCGGGGCGCCGATGACGACCGGTAGCCCAACCGCGAAGGCGACGGCAGCGACGGCTGCGAACGGTTTCATGGCACCTTGGCCTACGAGAAAGGTGTGGCCTGCACGCAAGGCGCGCCGCGTGGTCTGGCTGTTGCTACGATTCCCCCGGCCGCGTGGGAAGGACGACGGGCCAGGAAGGCTGAGCCGCGCGCGAAGTCGTCGGCGGGGCAGGGCAACCCGGTCCATTGTAAAGTCCGATGAAGAACGCCTGCTCGCGCCCCCTTGTGGGCACAGTCCGAGGAGCATGCGCGTGGCCGGCCGTTCGGGCGCGGGGATCGGGAGGCTCTGAACGTGGCCGCCGGGCCGAGCCACGTCGACCGGCGGCTGCTGGCGGTGCTCGAACGCGCGTTCGCTCGGCACGCCGGCTCCGACGCGCGCATCGATCTCCAGGATCTCCGCGCCGCGCTCGGGCTGCGAAGCGAGTATCTCGCGCGCCGCGTGCTCGCCGTCTTCGACAAGGACGGCGACGGGACGGTCGACAAGGCCGAGTTCCTCGAGGGCGTGCGGAGGCTCGTCTTCGGGTCGGATCGCGACAAGCTCCTCTTCGCCTTCCGGGTGCACGACCACGACGGCGACGGGCGCATCACCGAGCAAGAGCTGCTGCGCATGATCACCCTGAGCCTCGGCGAGAGCGAGGTCGCCCGCGCCACGCAGCCGCCCGAGCAGCTCACCCGCGCTGTCTTCCGGGCCGCCGACCGCAACAGGGACGGAGCCATCTCGTTCGACGAGCTCGAGGCGGTGGTGCGCAAGCATCCGGCGCTGCTCGAGAAGATGACGCGCAGCGAGGCCATCTGGATCGCGCCGAATGAAGACCTGCTGGCGTGGCTCGACGCTCGCGGAGGGAAACCCCAGCCGCGGACCGTCGGGCAAACCTCGGAGTACGGGTGGCTGCCGGCGTTGTTCCTCGCGCTCTGGGTCCTCGCGAACGGAGCGGTCTTCGTGCTCGCCATGCTGAAGGACGTGACGCTCGCGCCCGATCCCGCGGCGCAGCTCGGCCGGGCGCTCGGCCGCTGCGCCGACCTGAACGGGGCGCTGATCCTCGTGCCGATGATGCGTCGACTGCTGACGCGCGCGCGCGCGTCGCGGTTGGGCAAGGTGATTCCGATCGACGACTCGATCGATTTCCATCGCCTCGTCGGTCACACGCTCTTCGGCTTGTCGGTGGCTCACGCCGCGGCCTTCGTGGTCGCCTACGCGACCGGGCACGCCTCGTCGCCGGTCTGGGCGGTGGTCGCGACCGCGCGCGGAGGTACGGGGATCGCGCTGCTCGTCGTCTTCTTCGTGATGTGGGCGTTCTCGCTCTCGTTCATCCGCCGGAGCAGCCGCTTCGAGCTGTTCTACTTCACCCACCTCCTCTACGTAGCGTGGTTCGTCCTCGCGGTCGCCCACGCGCCGTCGTTCCTGCTCTGGGCCGGCGTGCCTCTGCTCGGCTTCGGCGTCGAGCAGGTCACGCGCCTGCTGCGGCGTGCGCCCGCCACGCCGGTCATCGCGGCCGAGGACCTCCGCTCCGGTGTGACGCGCCTCGAGCTGGAGAAGCCGCCGGGCTTCGACTTCGGGCCGGGCGACTACGTCTTTCTCCGCGTCCCGGCGATCGCGAGGCACGAGTGGCACCCCTTCACCGTGAGCAGCGCACCGGAGCGCGACACGCTGACCTTCCACGTGCGATCGCTCGGCAACTGGACGGCGGCCCTGCGTCAGCTCGCCGCGCGCGGAAGCACCGCGAATCTCGTCGCGTCGGTCGACGGGCCCTACGGCTCTCCCAGCGCCCACATCTTCGAGTCGAAGAACGCGGTGCTCATCGGCGCGGGCATCGGCGTCACGCCCTTCGCGAGCGTGCTCGAGAGCCTCGTGTTGCGACGCAACGGCGAGAGCAGGCGGCCGAGCGAGCTGCGCAAGGTCCACTTCTTCTGGCTCAATCGCGATCAGTACTCCTTCGAGTGGTTCCGCGACCTGCTCGCCGAGCTCGAGGCCCAAGACCGCGAGAACCTGCTCGACATCCACCTCTGCATGAACGGCCGCGGCGCGGGCGTGACCACGCTCGGCGTGGAGCTCGCGCGCGAGGTGATGCACGCCTCCGGTCGCAGCGACCTCATCACCGGCCTGCGAACGCACACCCACATCGGCTCGCCGGACTGGGAGGCGATGCTGGGCGACGTCGCCCGCTGGCACCCGAACGAGCGCGTCGACGTCTTCTTCTGCGGCCCGCCGGGTCTGGCGGCGAAGCTGCGGCCGATCTGCGCGCGCCTCGGCATGACCTTCCGCGAGGAGAGGTTCTGACGTGAGCCATCGCCTGCGCATCCTCGGCACCTCCGCCCTCGCGGCTGGCATCGCCGCCGCCGGGATCGCCGGCTTCGCCGCGCAGGCGCGCAGCCACCCCAGGGTCGAGACGAGCAAGGCCGCGGCGTGCGCCGGTTGCCACATGACCGACTACCGCGGCGCGCACGGCCATGCGGGCCAGAAGCCGACGACGTGCGGCGTGTGCCATTCGCAGGCCTCCTGGCACCCGACGCACCTCGATCACGACTGGCCGCTGACCGGCGCTCACGAGAAGACGAAGTGCTTCGCGTGCCACGAGGACGTGCCGCCCACGTTCCACGGAACGCCCAAGGCGTGCGTGGCGTGCCACGAGGAAGAGTACGTTCGCGCGCCGAACCACGCGCGCTTCCCGAAGACGTGCGAGGAGTGCCACACGACCAGCGCGTGGAAGCCGACGCTGCCGCATCATGAGAGGGAGAATCCGCACACCGTGGAGCCCGTGCCGAGCGCGAGCGCGGCTCCCGCGAGGGTGACGCCCCCGCCACGCCCGACGGCCACGACGCCGAGGCCGCGACCCACCGCCAGGGCGAGGCCCACCAGCACCGCGACGGCAACCGCGCCCCGACCGACGGCGACGCAGCCCGACACGGTGACCGGCGCGAGCCGGCGCCGCTGAGCTCAGCGACCGGGCTCGGCGGAGCCAGCCTGCAGCCCGCGGTACGACGCGAACATCGCCAGCCGCCACGGCAGGAGCATGCCGAACGCGAGGACGAAGAAGAGCGCGGCCGTCTGCGTCATCGAGACGTACTGCTCGACGTAGTGGCGCGCCAGGAGGCGAACCGCGAACAGGCCGAGGAGGATGACGAGGAACGCCCTCGACCGCTGCATCAGGATCAGCTCGCCCTGGCGCACCATCCGCGAGGTGTGGATGAGCGGGTACGCGAACAGCAGCGCGCCGGCCGCGAACGCGCACAACGCCCACGTCCACGGCACGCGCATCTGCGGCGCGAAGAACATGGAGAAGCCCGAGCTCATCGCCAGCGGCGGCAGCAGCAGCTTCTTCGCCGTCACCGGCGTCTGCGTCTCGCGCACGCGCCACGCCAGGATGACCACGCCACCGACGATGGAGCCGACGACGCCCACGAGGGATCCGACGATGGCGGGGACGTGCATGGCTCGCCGCGGAGCATAGCGCCTCCGCGGCGGCTTTCACCTCTGCCGCGGCGGCGGCTCGGGAAGGGCTAGCCGCAGCGCTGGAGCGTCACGGTGTAGCGCCCCGGATCGGCGCCGCGATGACCGCTCTCACGGGGCCGCCAGCTTGAAGACCGCCGAGCCCTCGCCCGGGAGCTGCACGTGGAGGGTCGTCCCGTCGATGGACGCCTGCCCGTTACCCCAGACGACGGGCCCCACCGCCGGCAGCGGCGCGGTGAGCTGTCCGCTGGCCTGCTGCGGATCCTCGGAGAGGCTCTCCACGACGAGGTACGCCTCCTGCGCGTTCCGTCGTACGAGCGCGAGGAGCGCGGTGTTGTCGAGCGGGAGGAGGGTCATGTCTCCGGTGCCCCACACCGCGTGCCCGCGACGGAACGTCAAGAGCTGCCGGTAGAACGTGAGCATCGAGCTCGGATCGGCGTCCTCGGTCTGGACGTTGGTCTGATCGGCGTCGGCCGAGAACGGGATCCACGGCGTCGCGCCGGGGACTGTGAACCCGTGCCCGGCGCCCGGCACCCACGGCATGGGCGTCCGCGCCGAGTCGCGCGAGTCGACCACGAACGTCGTGCCGTCGCGCACGCTGAGCTCGTCGCCGTAGTAGACGAAGGGCGTCGACCTCGTGAACATGGAGATCTCGACCGCGCGCTGCTGCCGCCACGCGAGCTCGGTCGCGTGCGTCCACGCGCGCGCCACGTCGTGCGAGCCGATGAGCGACGCGTCCTGCGCGCCGGGCGGGTACGTGCTCACGACCGGCTCCAGCGCGCTTTCGACCATCGTCGAGTTCTGGCCGAGGAACGCGATGCTCCACAGGTAGCCGTACTGGAAGTTGAAGGCCATGTGGAACATGTCCGAGCCCGAGCCGAAGTACGGCTGGGCGCCGAGCCCGATGTCGGTCTCCGCGACCATGGCGCGGTCCGGGAACTGATCGAGCAGCGCGCGCAGCTGCTTGATGT
>Ga0316628_100005010_pt1 | contig 10522 bp, 9 predicted proteins | sample OWC_Aug_M2_C1_D5_FD_207648 | JGI IMG/M metagenome (GOLD analysis project Ga0316628, IMG submission 207648) | Wetland soil microbial communities from Old Woman Creek delta, Ohio, United States - OWC_Aug_M2_C1_D5_C | ecosystem: Environmental > Terrestrial > Soil > Wetlands | place: USA: Ohio... | reverse complement strand
AAGGTCGCCGGGATGGCCGAGGCCGCGGCGGATTTGCTAAAATAAAATCAATGGATGCCCCGCACTTCAGTGCGGGGAGCATCGCGATTGTACAGCGTGGAGACCTCGCCGTTTGCGGCGGGGAGGGAGGCGGTTTTCAGCCGCCGCCTTGGCGGTCGTGGTGCCCGGGCCTTCGGCCCCTGCCGCGGTCGTCGCGACCGTGGCCCCGGTCGCCCCCGTGGCCTCCCCTGCCATCGCGGCGTCCCCCGCCGCCGCGCCAGGGTCCGCCCCGCCCGCCGCCCCGCCTGTCGCGGCTCGCCCTCCGGGCCGCCTCCCCGGCGTAGTGCTCCTGCGCCCTGGCCACTTCCTCGGCGGAGGGGGCCTTCCAGAAGTCGGCCGTCCCGTAGCTCTGGGCGATCTTGCGGGACTCGGAATGCTTGTCGGAGGAGCAGTACAGCTCGGTGCCCTTCAGCTGCATCGGCTGGCGGCACTTCGAGCACAGCGCCCTTATCACCCCGAAATCCGACCCTGCGGTGCTCAGCTGAATCGACGGCTGGGTCTGTATCACGCGTGCCCTGACGACATCGAGCAGCCTGAACTGCGATTCCGTGTCCGGGACATAGCTGTCCGATATGTGGGAAACATGAATCGAGCCCACGCCCTGGTCGGCTATGGCCCTGTCCTTGCCCGCCGCCTTGATGAGCTCCACCTGGACCATCGAGCTGCGTATCTCGTCCACAGTGCCTATGATGGCGTCCCCGACCTTGAGCTTCACCGGCGGGTTCATGGGCCGCACCCTGGTGGCCATCTCCTTGGTGTCAACGTCTAAAAGCCCCGTGACGGCGGCGTAGATCTTTCCCCCTTCCTCGTATGTCCCGGGACCCGGAAGGAACTCCTCCGTGGTGCCCAGCTCCTCGCCCGGCAGCACCAGCCTCTTTTCGTCCATCGGTTTCATCCTCCCCTGGTCATCCTCAAGAGGACGACCTCGATTTGCGCCTTCTCCTTTCTGTGGAAGTCGTAGAGATGCCTAATGGCGAATTCGTACTTATTCTTGTGGGTCACGGCAAATCCCGCCGCCGAGGCCTCCCGCTCCACGAACTGCTCGGTGGCGGCCATGTGGAAGGAGTGCACCGTTGAGGCGCACTCGAACGCCTTTTCCAGAAATGGCCTGTCGGCATGCCTCTTTTGCGCCCCGAAGGGCGGGTTCATGACCGCGGTGTCCAGCTCGCCGTGGAACTCGGCAATGTCGCCCACCTGCCAGTCGATGACTAGCCCCTCGTTTTCGGCAAACCTCCTTCCCGTGTCCACGGAGGCCCTGTCGATGTCGATGGCCACCACCCCGGAGGCTCCCAGGAGGCAAGCCCCCAGCGCCAGAATTCCGGTCCCGCAGCCCAGGTCCCCCACCCTTTTCCCGGTGATGTCCCCGCACTGGGCGGCGAAGAACAGGGCCGAGGCCGCCGCCGGCGCGGGCGTCATGTACTGCTCCAGCGAGGCCTCGGGGGCCGGGTGCGGCGGCACCTTCTGGAGGAACCGTTCAAGCTCGGATTTTTTCATGCGGACCTCAAAGACGAAAGGGAATAGGGTTTAGGGTTTAGGGTTTAGGGTTTTGGGGACCACGTTCCGACGCGGGGAACCCGGTCCTATCCCGTGCCCCTCAGAGGTGGTCTCCATTACCCTATGCCCTATACCCTAAACCCCTTCCCCATTTTACCTATTTCCCCTCCGTATTTTTTCCATGTGCTCCACTTTCCGGCGCAGGGCCTCGGGGCGGCCGATGTCGTGGCGGACGAAGTACTCGCCCTTCACGTGCGAGAGGGCGGATTCGCAGCTTCTCTCGGCCTGGGCGATGTCCTCCGCGATGCCCACGATGCCCAGGGCCCTGGAAGAGGTGGTGAGCACCCGGCCGTCCTCGGACTGGTTCACGGCCGCATAATACAGCCGGGCCCCGGCCTTCTCTATGGCCTCCTCGTCCACCGCAAGCGGGCTTCCCGCGCGGGATGAGACGCCGTAGCCCACCGGCACGACGTATTTGCACACCGTTGCCTTGCGATAGAACGACGCCTTGACGCCGTTGCCCCCGGAGGCCATCTGCTCGCAGGATTCGAGGAAGTTGCTCTTCAGGAGGCTGAGCACGTTCATGGCCTCGGGGTCTCCGAAACGGGCGTTGAACTCTATCACCCTGGGCCCGTCTTTGGTCAGCATGAACTGGCCGTAGATGGGGCCCTTGAAGGGGCACCCGTCCCTTTTGAGGATGTCCACCACCTTTTGCAGGATGTAGACGCTTTGGTCGTATTCCTCCTTTTTCAAAAAAGGCAGAAGATGGTCCTGCTGGGAATAGGATCCCATCCCGCCCGTGTTGGGCCCCAAATCGCCCTCGAATGCGCGCTTGTGGTCCTGGACCGCCGGCATCGGGGTCACGGTCGAGCCGTCGCAGAATGCCTGCAATGTGAACTCCTCGCCCTCCACCTTCTCCTCTATTACCACCCGCGCCGACCCGCCGATTCTTTTTTCAAGCACCTCGGATGCGTAGGCTATCACGTCGGCCTTGCCCTGAAGCTGGTCGCCCGATAGCTTGACACCCTTGCCGCCCGTGAGGCCCACGGGCTTGACCGCCACGGGCCCGTCGTAGCCGCCAAGAAACATCTTCACCTCGGAGATGTCCCGAAACACCCAGTGCTCTATCCTGCCAGGCAGGTGGTTGCGGGCCATCAGGGAGCGCATGAACTCCTTGGAGGTCTCCAGCCTTGCGGCGTTCTCCGACGGGGAGGCGCAGCGGATGCCAATGCCTTCCAGCGCATCGGTCAGCCCGGCCTCGAGGGGAGCCTCGGGGCCGACGACGGCCAGCTCCGCTCCCTTGGTCTTGGCGTATTTCGTGACCTTCTCGATGTCTGTCTCGGGGGCAAGAAGGCTGTCCGGGGCCAGCCTCAATATCCCGGGATTGCGATTCTTGAGCACGGCGTACAGCCGGGCCCCGCCCTCGACCAGGGCCCTGGCCATCGCATGCTCCCTCGCGCCTCCCCCGACTATCAGAACCTTCGTCGCCATCTTGATTCCCCCACATCCACGATTCAACGTTTGACGAGCTGGGAGCGCTTCACGAGCGCCACCAACTCGACATTCTGCGCCCTCAGTGCCTCGGCGGCCCCCTCCTCGCGGTCGACGACAACGATGGCACGCTTGACCACGGCGCCGGCGTCCCGCAGAAGCTTGATCGACAGAAGCATCGAGCCCCCGGTGGTGGCCACGTCCTCGACTATGGTGACCGTCTCGCCCTGCCTCACCTCGCCCTCTATCTGGCTGCCGGTGCCGTGCTCCCTGGGCTTCTTGCGCAGGATGCAGAACGGCAAACCGGTCTGAAGGGCCACGGCGGCCGCTATCGGCACCGCGCCCAGCTCCATCCCGGCGATTCGCGTGCCGTCGACGTGCCCGGCCATCTCCTCCGCTATCCTGCGGAGTATATTGGGCCTCGTGGAGGCGGCCTTTATGTCGATGTAGTAGTCGCTCTCCTTGCCGGAGGTCAGCACGAATTTCCCGAACTTTATCGCCCCGCAATCCTTCAACAGCTCCATCAGCTCCGCCATATTATTTCCCCCCTCTTTGCCACTGCCGACTACCCACGGCCTCTCGTCGTTCCTACCATGGCTCCGCCTTCTTCCCGAGCTTGTACCCTATGATATTGAATGTCCGGTGCAGGAGGGGAGTCATCACCAGCACGATGAGGAAGTTCAGTATCGAGAAGACGGATGTCATCCAGAACCAGAATATCGGCACCGTCAGGAGCCAGGCGCCCAGGACGAAATCGAGCTGGTCCACCAGGAAGGGCGACTTGCCGCCGCGCTCTATCCCCATCCTGCGCTTGAAGAAGCTCTTTATCAGGTCGCCAACCATGCCCCCGTAGGCAAGGCACATGATGACCGCGAAGGACCCGGCGGTCATCGCGGGCTGGAGGCCCGGGTCGAATGTCCCCCAGAAACGGACCCCGAACGCCTCGATGTCCCCACTGCCCGAGAATGTGCAGAACAGCTGCTGCATCGAGCCGGCAAAGACGCCCGTCAGCCCGCCCATGATGAAGCCCTCCCAGGTCTTGCCGTCGCCGAAGAGGCGCCTGCCCCGCCAGCTTTTCCCGAAGTCCATGGGGACCGTGCCCTTGAAAAGCACCGCCGCCGAGCCCGACACGTAGGCGGGGAACATGATGTAGAACGACTGGCCGACGAGGACCAGCCCTATGCCCACGGCCTGGACGATGTCCACGGTTCCTGATGGCCGGATGCCGATTTAAAACTAGGGCCTGTCCACCAGGCTGGCGCTAAGGCCGGACCTGCGCGCCAGCTCCACGATGTCCGCCAGCCGCGCCTCGTAGTCGTCCGAGCTCCCGAAAAGGACCTCTTCATAGGCGCCCGCAAGCCGCGGGTGCCTTTCCATCACCCCGGGCCGGAGCCTGTCCCAAACGCCAGCATGGACCCGGAGCCTGTCCACCATCACCCGCCCCACCTTGGCGGCCGCAAGCCTCCTGAAGAGCTCTCCCAGCCTGTTTTCGTCCTCGACCAGGCCGGGCAGCACCGGGCCGAAGAACAAGAAGGTCCGTATGCCCGCCGCGCCAAGCTTCCCGAGCGCCTCTATCCTTTCGTCCACCGAGGAAGCGCCGGGCTCGAAGCTTTTTCTCTCCGCGTCGTCATGGGCGGTGACGGTCATCCCCACCTCGAGATCCTTGAAAGAGCGCAGAAGGTCGATGTCTCCGACCACATTGCCCGACTTGGTCTGGACGCACACCGGCCACTGCTTGCGAAGAAGCTGTTCCAGGCAATGCCTCGTCAGCCTGTACTTCAGCTCTGCGGGCTGGTACGGATCGGTCACCGTTCCCACGCCCACGGTTCCCTTCGGAAGCCTCCGCAGTTCATGAGCAAGCACCACCGGAATATTGGTCCTGGCCTCGACGAAGCATCCCCAGGGCGCCTTTCCCTCGTAGTGCAGCACCGCCGGCGCGTAGCAGTAGAGGCAGCCGTGCTCGCAGCCCTTGTACGGGTTGAGCGAGTATTCCAGCCCCGAGAGCCCCGAGCGCGAGAGCGCGGAGCGGCACTTGACCTCCACGACCTTGCAACCTGCCGGGGCATGTGGCCTGCTTGGGCCGACGTCTGCCTCCTTCCGCCGGTCGTCATGGAGCATGAGGCCCAATGCGTCATCTTCCCATTTCTGGGAGCCGCCGGGCATCACTCCTCCTCGGGAAAGAGCCTGCGCTGCGTTCCCGTCTCGCACCGCGCGAGCTTTCCCAGATTCGAAAAATCGTCCTCCAGTCCCTTCAGGAGCTTGCGGTTGTAGAGGGTGGCCGCGGGATGGTAGAGCGGGAAAAAAACGAATTTGCCCCTTTCCACCGCCTTGCCGTGCATCTGGGTGATGTTGGCCTTCCTGTCGACAAGTGCCCTCGTGGCGGAATTGCCCATCGGGCAGACCACAGCCGGCCCCAAAAGCTCCAGCTGCCGCTCGAGATAGGGCCTGCAGGCCGCAAGCTCGTTGGGTTTCGGCGGCCTGTTGCGGGGGGGCCGGCACTTGACCACGTTGGTTATGAAGACCTCCTGCCTCAGGACGCCGTTTCTCTTCAGCAGGGCGTCGAGTATCTTTCCCGCCTGGCCCACGAACGGCCTGCCCTGGGCGTCCTCCTTGGCCCCGGGCGCCTCCCCGACAAGGACAATCCCGCGCCTGCCGCCTCCTTCGCCCGGCACGGCGTTCTTCCTGGTCGCAGAAAGCGGGCAGGCCGTGCAGGCCCTGACGGCCGCCGCTATCTGGTCGATGTCGTTGAATATCGAGGCGTCCACCTTCGCATGGTTGTCGGGTGGGTGCCGGGTATCTGGTATCGGGTTTCGGGTACGATTCCGTCCGTCGTTACCCGACACCCGACACCCGACACCCGACACCCGCCGTCGCATCAACCAACACCTTCAGCGGCCTTCGCGGCGGGGTCCACCGGAAGGAAGTCCTCTATCCTCCTTTGCATCTTGAGGTCGGAGAGAATGTGGCTTGTGCGCATCCACCTTTTCATCCTGATGTCCAGCCTGGTCTGGATGTGCTCGAGCGCCGAAGCCAGCGTGGAGAACTGGCTGTAAGCGCCGCGGTAGGCGTTGCGGACGTTCTCGCGCACGTTCCAAACCCCGACGGGCATGATGTATCCCGAGTGCGCCTCACGAAGAATCACGGCCCCGGCCTGCCTGCCCAGCCTCAGAAGGTGCTCGCAGGTGGCAAGCCGCGCCGCATAGTAGCAGCCGCCTATTTCGGCGTAGTCCTTCCTTCCCTCGTAGCCTTCATGGCTGGATATCAGCATTATCTCGCTGCCTGTCGGGTTCCAGACCGTGTCGGGGTACCAGGCCTCGACCAGCTCGTACCTCCAGCTTGTGGGCATGAGCATGACGATGAAGCGGTTGTCCAGCGTCCACGATTCGTATATGCGGTACTCGTTGAGCAGGGGCTGCCGCTTCACCCTCTCCCTCAGCGTTTTCCCGATTGTGTCGTCCACCGCCGTGATGCTCCAGCGGGTGGGGACGAACTTGCGCCTCTTGCCCAGCCCGAATGCGCCCACGCTGAAGGCCTTCTGGATGCGCGACAGCAGTACATCGTCCGAATAGAGCGACAGCACCGCATCCCGGGCCAAAAGGTCGGTGTCGTAGAAGTGCTTCTCCATCCTCTGGTCCATTTTGAGGTTTCCCACATCTAGGCTCTTGAGTGGCGCCGACGGACCGAACGGCGCCACTTCATCATCCAGCACCAGCCTTCCGGCGGGCTTCCTCTGGAACTGGGCTTCCGCCTCCGTGGACCTGGAGGCGAGGGCCATCTCCCGGACTATGTCCACCGTCCTTCCTCCGTTCTCCACGTTGTGGACCTCGACGGCGTGCATCCCCCTGACGAGCTGGGCCCTGAAATCCACTATCTCGTCGATGCTGCGGCCCAGCCACATCTCCGGGGTGTCCAGCACCTCGGTGTCCCCCGTCACGGGGGGAATGAGCGGCCCGACGAGCACCTTCGGGTATCCCCACTGGCCCACGAAGACGCCAGGGGGCGAGGAGCCCTCTATCTCCAGCGAATCGATGAGGCGCCTGGCCTTCATCTGGGCGAAATGCTTCACCAGGATGGGGCAGCGCTCCTTGCCGCACAGCATCTTGGAGCCCTTGCAGGCGACGCAGCGGTTGGCGGGGCTGCCCGAAAAAATGGCGGATTCGGTCATGGGCCCCTCCCGGTCCTTCTGCCGGCCTCGGGCGGTCGTCCATCATCCTTCCCCGGCCTGCGGGAGGCGATTCTTCTGTATCTGTCCCGCTCCATCCTCTCCCTTTCCTCGTGCCGGCGCAGGTCCCATACGATGAAGGCGAGCGCCGCCACCAGCGCCACCGTCCCCAATACCAGCACGAGTATGGCATTCGCCGGAGGGGTCGGGTTGGTGGCATTCCCGGCGCCTTCGGCCGTGACCGTGATGGAGAGGTTCTGCCCCACCCACTTGCCCCCGGGCTCGGAGATGAACCAGACGCTCAGGTTCCCTCCGGGCCTCTTTCCCTCCAGGGAAAGAACCACCGACGCGTTCGAGAACGGGGAGATGTTCAGGGAGGTGGAGTTCAGCGCCGACAGGCCGTAGTCCCCGGATAGGTTGAGAAAAACGCTCTCCGGGGCATTGCCCCTGTTGATGAGCTCTATGGTGATGTTGCGCTTCTCTCCCTGCTTCAAAGTGATTCTCGTGGCCGATGCCCGGAGGCTGAGGTCCTTCACCTGAAGGACGGTCAGCACGCAAGATTCGCTTGCCATGTATGTATCATTTTCATCGTTGGTCATGGCCTTGAATATCAACCGGCCCGTCGGGCCCGCGGGGGCGTCCGGCGGAATGGCGACAGCCACCGAGAAGTTGGCCGACTCTTGGGCCAAAAGATACAGCGGGAAAGGAAGCGCCAGGGACGGCAGGTCCCATTCGTTTACGGTGCTGGCCCCGAGGGAAAGGTTCTCCATGCCGTTGCCGGCATTGGTCACGGTAATGTTGACCGTGACAGTCGAATCCGGCCTGGATGCCCCCGGCGGCACCATGGAGATGTTCAGCCGGTGCTGTTTCTGCACAGTGATATTCAGGAAGGCGGCCGCCCGCCCGCCGCCGTCGCCCGCCGCCGCCACGCTGATGCCGCACACCTGGAAGGCCGGCGCATCGCCCGGCACCGTTACCGTCAGCGAGAACGAGGCGTTCTTTCCCCTCGAGACCGCCCTCATTTCGGGGACCATCGACATGTCCCAGGAAAGGTTAGAGGAGGCCGACAGCGAGACAGTCTCGTCCGAGTTCCCTTCATTGGACACCGATATGTTGACCGTCGCCTGGGTCCCCGGGAGAGCCTTGAATTGGGTCCTGTCGGCCCTGGCGGACAGCGCGTGCCTGGGAATGCACATGTCCATCAGCAGGATGGCAGGCGGCAGATTGTCGGAGCATATCTGCCCCACCTGGCCCTCAAGGGGACGGAAGGAGGTCGAGAGCTCGACGGTGAATGCCAGGACGCTGAGGTTGGCGTAGAGCCAGTCGTCGGTGTCCCCGGTGGCCGGGTAGACCTCCCGGGCCATCCTGGGGACCAGCCTCCTTTCGGCGGGCATCGCAAGGGACATGTTCTCGGCCAGGGAGGGAAGAGCTGGGTCGACATCCGCCTGGTCAATCGAATTGCCCCATGGATAGAGAATGGTGGCAAAGCCGCTGTGGTACGAGAGGGAGGCGGCCATCGGGTGGGCCCGGACGAGCCCGCTCACCGCCAAGGTCTCGTTCTCGGAGAACGGCCCGGGCCCGCAGAAGTCCTCGGCAGAGGGGTCGTGGGACGCCTCGGCCCCCCACATGTGGCCGAAGTTGCGGTTGAGGTCGACGCCGATTCCGCCGGTGTACGGGTGGCGGTTCTTGCGCCAGTCGCCGGTCTGCTCGACGTAGACGTGCCCGTCGGGGTTGAGCATCGGGACGAACCATATCTGGGCGCCGTCGACCAGCCTCTTGACGGAGTCGTTGCGGGAATAGCTGTCCACCAGCCACTCCAGGATGTAAATGGGCACCTCCACTCCTATGAGCTCCCGGGCGTGGATACCTCCCATCATCGTGATGTTGGGCTCCAATTCGTCCTGGGCGACATTGTCGGAGAGCTTGACGGCCCATATCGTCCTGTTCTCGTATGTCTTGCCTAGGGAGACGAGCTTCGTGATGTCCGGGTTGGCCGCGGTCAGGTTCTGGAGCTCCGAGACCATCTCGTCGTAGGTATGGTACAAGCCGAGGTCCGCCCTGGCGGCCCCGCCACCTTCGTCGGGGCCCATGGCAGGGACGGCCGGGGCCAAGGCTACCGCAACCAGCATGAGGCATATCGGCCATGCCCGCGCACGCATTGATTGTAGTTACGGTTCAATCAAATAATAAAGGTTTGCGGGGGATGGGCGCAATCGGGCGAGGCAAGCAGCCGTGGGATTCTCCGCCGGATCTATCGCGCGGGCCTCCGGTGCAGCGTCAGCAGGACGGCAACGCACAATGCGAACGCAATGACCGACATGCCCGGAATATTGTGGGGTGCGCTCCCGTGCTGCCCCGCCGCGGGGCGGACAATCGTGAACCGGGCGCTCGCCTCCTCCGAATAGTTCCCGTCGAACGCCCGGGCGCGCAGCGTATGAGGGCCGTTGGGGAGCCGCAATGTCCCGAGGTCGTAGGACCATTTCTCCCTTCCCGGGGCGACAAACCATTCGCCTGTGTCCACCCTGAGCTCAATCCTGGTCAGCGGGGCCATGCCCCTGGTCGCCTCGCCTTGCACCTGCAAGGTGCCATTGAATATCCATCCTCCGGCCTGCGTGGTGATGCTGCAATGCGGCATCCCGTCGTTGACCAGCACATTAAAGTCCTGCCGGGTCTCGCATCCCATGCCATCCGCCACCAGCACGGAGACGGCATGGTCCCCGAGCTGATTTTGGCCGGGGCGCCATTCTATCCTGCCAGTCCGATTGTCCACCGACATTCCCGGCGGTGCCGACACGAGCCGGTAATCGAGCGTGTCCCCCTCCTCGTCGAACACGAGCATGTCGTAGACATATTTCTGCCCGGCAAAGACTGTGGCCGGGGGCTCGCTGAGGATGACGGGCGGCGTGTTCTTCCATACATCGATCGTGAAAGACTGGGTGGCCCAAAACATTCCGTCCGTTATCCTGACGCATATTTGGAACTCTCCCCTGGCGAGCGGGAGCCAGCGTATCTCTCCCGTTTCGCCGTCGACGGTCATGGCGAACGGCGTGTCCAGCAGGTAATATCTCAAAACGTCCCCGTCGCCGTCGGCCGCTGCCAGTCTGTAGAGGTACATCCGGCCCGCGGTGGCGTTGGCAGGGGGCTTCGACAGTATCACGGGCGGGTCGGGAATATTCTTGACCGTCAGTTTGAATTCGTTGGAATCGCATTTCATGCCGTTTGGGTCCGTGCACGCCACCCTCACGAGAACCTCGCCGGCCCAGTTGTTTTTGGTGTCGCCGTTGAGGGCATCCACCAAAAGGTACCTGTTTTCGAATATCTCGACCCTGACAGGGC
>Ga0316628_100005009_pt1 | contig 10522 bp, 8 predicted proteins | sample OWC_Aug_M2_C1_D5_FD_207648 | JGI IMG/M metagenome (GOLD analysis project Ga0316628, IMG submission 207648) | Wetland soil microbial communities from Old Woman Creek delta, Ohio, United States - OWC_Aug_M2_C1_D5_C | ecosystem: Environmental > Terrestrial > Soil > Wetlands | place: USA: Ohio... | reverse complement strand
CGGAGCTTGTGTTTGGTTTCGGAATCGAAATGAATGGTTTCTCCCTGTTTCAAAAAGATCACCTTGGTTCCCAATGTGAGTTCCAATTCTCCCTGATAAACAAAAATAAACTCTTCTCCCGGATGCTTGTACTCCACCATCTTATGCTTCTCTTTTGGCTCAATGGTGACCATGAACGACCGGAGGTGTTTATCCGCAGCCCCGGGGGTCAGGGTTCGGTAAGAATAGTTCTGGGTGCGCTTCGCAAAACTTTCCTGCCTCTTTCCGTCAATTTGAATCTTTTCCTGATCGGTCAGAAAATTACTGGGGTCAATGTGAAGGGCATTGGACAGCTGCAATAAAAAGGAAACCGGAGGCGTCAGGCTGTCCGACTCGACTTGCTCGATAAACTCCGGCGGCTGGCCAGTTTTCTCCGCTAAATCTGCCATGCTCATTTTTTGGTCTTCCCGTAACTTCTTGATCCGCTGTCCAAAGGAGACTGTCCTCTGGTCTCTGCCGGTCTTGACCTGGATTCGATAAAGATCTGTAATCTCTCTAAAGAGTTGATTTTTTACCTCGCCGATAAAGGCAGGAAGAAAGGAGAGTGTATCGGCCACAATCCCGAAGTCCGCCAGCTTAAATATCGGCGCCCGTGGATCGCGGTTGACGGCCACAATCGTCCCCGATCCTCCAAGGGCAGCGGTATATTGGATGGCCCCGGAGGTGCCGCAAGTGATCAATAGTGCTGGTTTAATCGATTTCCCGGTTTGCCCGATCAACTGTTCGTGCGAGGTCCAGTGGGCATCGACGGCCGGCCGGGTTGCCCCCACCTCGCCTCCAAGGAGCAGGGCCAACTCCCGGATGTTCTCGAAACCCTGTGAATTCTTGATTCCACGACCCCCCACCACGACGGTCCTTGCATCCTCTAGCCTGGAGGTGTGGTGCGGTTCACGAACCGACGAGACGATTTTGACCCGGGAGGAGACGTGACTCAACCCCTTCTCCACCTTCACAATCTCTCCGCCAGCGGTCCCGTCATGCGGTCGTTCTGGAAAAGTTCCAGGGGTCAATGTGGCCATGTAGGGCCTGGAGGAGCTCCAGCCAATTCGCGCTAAAAAGTTGCCGCCGAAGGCCGGACTGAATCCAATCAGACTCTCCTTTTCTTCATCCCAGTCTAAAGAGACGCAATCTGCGCCGAGCCCGACTCCGATTCGCTTGGCGATTCGCGCGGCCAATTCCTTGCCAAATTCCGAAGCCCCGGTCAGAAAGATATCCGGTTTATGTTCCAGGATCAGATCGCTGATGATCGCTGTAAAAAGATCCGTATGATAAAGGGCTAACTGCGGATGATCTGCCAGCAGAATGCGCTGGGCGCCATAGGCAAGATATTCCCTGGAGACTTCTTCCACCTGACTCCCCAGGATCACGGCCGTTACCCTTCCGCGATTGCCAGAAAGGGCCCGAGCATGGCCCAATACCTGCAGGGTTAAACGATCCTTAGGGTGATGACGATGGTCTCCAAAGACCCAAATTTCAAAATCTCTTTTCATGGTCCTGTTTTAAGATAACCTACCGCCGGATTATGAATCGGTCCATAATTGAATAGACATCTGGATTAATCCCACCCCCACCCGTCCCCTCCCCCTGAAGGGGAGGGAAATCGTAATGTTCCTCCCCCTTCAAGGGGGAGGTTAGGAGGGGGATGGGGGGTGTGAGGGTAGTATCATTATGTCTTCTCAATTATGGATTCATTAGTAAGTCAGCAGGTGAGTGTGCTTCCAAAACTCTATAAAGCAGAACTTCCCACGCATTCACCTACCTCCAGCAACCCGATTGATGCAACGGTTAAGATAACAGGTTTTTCTCGATCAGTTTTGACAAAAGCATCCTGGCTTGCTGGCGCGTATCTCCTTCGATAAAAACACACGACTTTTTCTGGGCCGTCGGAGTCAACCCTTCCACCCATGTGCCGGATCCAGGACGACCCACCTTGTTCGGATCTGCATTCAAGTCTTCCAAATTCCAGCACTCAATGGAGTTTCGGGTAAACGTGTCCTGGATGTCTATTAGGCTTGGAAGGCGCACCGCTGTCTTTGAAGCGACCGTGAGTAATACGGGTGGCGATACCCCTATAATCTCCCTAAAACCGTCAGAGACTCTCTCTACGCGGAACGCGTCCTTTTCTCCCTCCAGTTTCTCGACGGCACTGATGTGGGGAAGACCGAGTTCCTCGGCCAGTTGGGGACCTACCTGGCCGGTATCACCGTCTGTTGTTCGCATCCCGCAGAGGATCAGGTCGAATTTTCCGATCTTTCGGATGCCCATGCCCAGCACATACGACGTGGCCAGGGTATCGCTTGCGGAAAACCGGGGGTCGGAGAGGAGCACGGCCCGATCAGCTCCCAGGGCCAAAGCCTCCCAGAGCACCTCTTCGCTGATCTTGGGTCCCATCGTTACAGCGGTGATCGAATCAGAATGCTCCTTTTTCAGTTGACCTGCCATTTCCAAGGCAAACAGATCGAAGGGATTGATATAGGAGAATTCTGCAGAGCGCACCAAACTGTATGTACCGGGATCGATCTTCACGCGATCTCCTGCCACGACCTGTTTAATACAAACAATGATGTGCATCAGTCCTCGCCTCGCTTTAATAGCTCCCGTGCAATGACGATCTGTTGAATCTCATTTGTCCCTTCATAAATCTCCGTGGCCCGGGCGTCGCGGAAATAGCGTTCGATGGGATAATCCTTGCTGTATCCATAACCTCCGTGGATCTGTACCCCCATCGAGGCAACCTTTGAAGCTGTGCGGCCGGCAAAGAGCTTGGCCATTGCAGAGGGGCCGGACAGATCGCCTCCCTGATCTTTCACATGGGCAGCGTTTAATGTCAGAAGCCGCGCTGCTTCTACCATTGTTCCCATATCGGCGAGCATCAGCTGGATGGCTTGATGCTGCGCCAGGGGGACACGGAATTGAATCCGTTCTTTGGCATACTTCAGGGAGACATCCAGGGCTCCTTGAGCAATTCCCACGGCTTGAGCCGCAATACCAATTCGGCCATTATCCAGCGCTGCCATGGCCACTTTGAATCCTTCGCCCTCCCGGCCTAAGAGGTTGGTCTTCGGCAATCGGCAATCGTTCAAGATGATCGAGCTAACGGGATTGGCACGCATGCCGCAATTATTCTCAAGAAGGCCCACCTCGAATCCAGGGGTGCCGCGTTCCACAAGAATGGCGCTGAACCCTTTCTTGACATTGCCCGGATCCACTGAAGTAAAAATAATCAAAATGTCAGCCACCCCGCCGTTGGTGACGAATATCTTATTGGCATTCACAATATAGGAGTCTCCGTTCCTGAGGGCTGTCGATTCAATCGCCATGGCGTCTGAGCCGGCATTGGGTTCGGTTAAGCAAAAAGCGCCGATCTTTTCGCCTGCAACCAGAGGGGAAAGGAATTTCGCCTTCTGTGCCTCATCTCCGAATTGGCTGATGGGATGAACCACAACGCCGTTATGCACGGCTAACAACAGCCCCATGGAGGCACACACGCGGGAAATCTCCTCAATGACAAGGCAATACGAGATGGAGTCCGTTTCAGCGCCGCCGAATTGTCTGGGAGCCTGGATGCCGAAAAGATTGAGGGGTCCCATCTTTTCGACCGCTTCCCACGGAAAACGGCCTTCTTCGTCGATCTCCTTCGCGATGGGAGCGAGCTCCGCCTTGGCGAATTGCCGCGCCACTCGCCGCAGTTGTTTCTGCTTTATCGAAAGTGTCAGGTCCAAATCCCTTGCCTCAGCCCACAAAGAAACATCGACGTTTCAACAGAAGGTGCAAATTATAACATGAATGTCCAGAGGAAGTAAAAAAGAAGAAGTTGGCTATGGGACGCTGCGCTTCCAAAAAGTTCGAAAAAAGTGTATGGTATGCTGGTTGAATCAATACCCCAGCGGAGCGGCACTTTTTCAAAATGACATAGAGCGGGAATGTGGGATGGCAGCGTATTTCTCAAAAGGAACCTTTCATATTTTTCAAAAAAGATATTTCCAAGGAGATGGACTTTATGGAAAACCCCGTTAGCATCGATCAACAAACATGCAGAGCTTGTGGGTTATGCGGCGAGGTCTGTCCGAACAAGATCCTGTCAAAGAACGCTCTGGGCAAAATCACCTTTCGCCAGGACAGGCTGTCGTTTTGTATGAAGTGCGGCCAATGCATGGCGATTTGCCCGACAAAATCCATCGGCATCGAGGGCTTGTCTTATTCCAAAGATTTCTTTGAGATTCCCGAAAAGTTTCCTATTGAAGCTCCTTTCTTCAATATGATCGCCAGCCGACGAGCCATACGAAATTTCAAAGATCAACCTGTGCCAAAGGAGTTATTGGAGAAAGTCGTTCAGGCGATCACCTTTGCCCCTCCTGGCTTTACCCCTATCAAAACGGAAATCGTATTTATTCAAGATACGGAAATCATCCGTAAAGCATTGCCTTATATGATAAAAGTCTATGACGATCTGGTAAAGGCGATGGGTAACCCCGTTGGACGCTTTTTCATCCGGCGCAAGGTAGGGAAAGAAAAGTTCAACACCATTAAGAATCATGTCGTTCCACTCATGAAGAACCGATTACCCGAATTGAAGAGAAGAGAAGAGGATACCCTGACGAGAAATGCGCCTGCGATGATTGTGTTTCATGCCCGCAAAACCGCAGAGAATTATGAGGCGGATGCCTACGTTGCCATGACCTATGGATTCCTGGCGGCTCATGCCCTGGGATTAGGCGGTTCGGCCATGGATATCATTCCTCCGGCGATACAGCACAGCCCGGAGCTGAGAAAAATGTTTTCGATTCCAGATGGCAATCAAGTGGTAGCCTCGATGATCTTAGGGTATCCTAAGCACCCCTATCAACGGGGAATAAGAAGAGCGCTAAAGAGCGTTACATGGATTGGATCGGCATAACAATCGAATAGGAGCATGCAGATGAAATATTTTTGGACCATCACGACGATGTTGGCGTTGGCTGGCACGCTTGTCTGGGCTCAAGCAAAAGGCTTCCGCGATGAGCCACTTTATGACTTCGTGTGCGGCTCTTATCAAGTGATCGGAAAGCTACCAGATTCGGATCAGCTTTATTCCGGGAAGGTCGAGTTTAAACGCTCAGGCAACCAACTGGAGGTTGTGCGTCTGATAGGAGGACATCAATTAAGGGGAATCGGTAGAATTGATATCGCAACGTCAGATAAGATAAAGGTATTGAGAGTTCATTTCCGTTCAAAGGACAAGGACTATGAAGCAACGTACCTGATTGGTTCCGATTTAGATAATTATGGCAGACTCACCGGTCATGTCTACCTCAAAGACGGCGAAACAAGAACACCGGGATTGGAAGCACTGTTCATCGAACCCAAAGGGGTTGAAGGAATACGCAGGAGATGATCATGGACAAGAGTTTCCCCATTGGGAGTGGACGGTGTTGCAAAGGCTGTCTCCCCTCGAACGGAAAGTTCTTGATCTTCTTCCTTCCATCGATCTGCTGTGATGTTCATATGACACTGAGAGTAGGTTTCTGTGATGGACACCATTTTGGTTAAAACCACCCTCCCCATTTTTCTTCTCATGGGCGCTGGCTTCTTATCCAGGAAAACTGGACTCCTGAAATCAGGGGATGAACGCGTGCTTAGCGCCTATGTTTATTACTTCGCTCTGCCCGCCCTTTCTCTTCTTAATTTAGCGGAAACAGAGTTTACAAGAGAGACGTTTAGATTCATGCTGGCCGGTATTCTCCCTGTTTTTGGGGTTCTTCTCCTTTATCTGTTTTCTTATTGGGTCTTCCGCCTTCCCAAAGATACCTTCTATCTCTGGATCCTCAGTTCTGTTTTCGGCAGCGTTGCCTTTTATGGTGTGCCGTTGATCTCTTTTACTTTTCCAACGGCCCAAGGTGAACGGCTCGCCCTTTTGGCGGTGGCCTCCATTGCTCCCGTCAGCGTGGCAACCTGCATTATGGTCCTTGAACTCTATAAACTCAGAACGGCCACGCTCGCGGAAGGATTAAAACCAGTCCTCCTCAATTTCTCCAGGAATCCGCTCATTCTGTCCATTCTGATCGGCTTCTTTCTCGGGTTAACGAGAACGAAGATTCCTTTTCCCCTCCTGTCTCCTATTCGTATGATCGGCAACACGACCTCAGCCACCGCGATCTTCATGTTAGGCGTTTTCCTTTATGGGAGGAAGTATACTTCCCTATTCCGAGCCTTCAAATTGGCCCTGATGAGAATCATCCTTTTCCCCTGTTTGGCTCTTCTTGTGACAAAACTATTCGGTCTGCCCAATCTGGAGAGCACCATCTTAATCCTCATGCATGGGACGCCTGTTGCTGTCTCCGTGATTGTTCTGAGCGAACGTTACGATTTTTTCAAAGACACCATTGCTTCTTTGATCTTGGTCTCCTCCCTTGGAGGAGGGATTTTCTCAACGTTATGGTTGTTCTTATTGGGCTATCAGTAGCTTGGGACGATCTTTGCCAGGGAGTACGGAATCCCTTGTGTGACAGGCATTCCAGCGGCCACTTCTCGGATTCAGACAGGAAATTAGACTATAGGAGATGGGTAGTTAAGGATCGTTATGATTGGATACCTCTTTTTTTGAAGGAGAAGTAACGATCTTATTATTCTTCAAGACGTGTCTGTTTCAAAAGCATTCCGACGAACTATTTTGAATAGGATCCACCGGTTTTTTTCTGCTTGTCCGATGTGGCTTTTGCTTTCTGAAGCCTGATCTTAAGCCAGTCCATCATCTCCTGGATGTTTTTGCTGAGGTACCAGCGTCCGTTGGCGAAAACTCCATAATCGGCTCCCGCCATGGCCGAGGCGAAGCGGGTGGAGTTGGCGTAGAAGAGCCACTGCTCGACCCATTTTTTCTCGATGGCCTCATTGAAGGGGCTGTCTTTTTGAGCCAGACCCTTAGCCAATCCATTTTCCCACGCCGAAAGAAGAATTTGGGTGGCAGTAAGCGTCATCTCGTTCGTGGTCTTGAGGGTGTTCTCGAAGCGGGCAAACTGACCCTTGACCCAGCCTTCACCGTGGCAGGTAAGGCAAATTTTCTGCATCTTATCGTTCCTTCTTTTTTGTTCCTTGGCGTCGATGAGATATTGGGATGCGGGTTCTCCGGTGAGCTCCGTCGGTAAGGGGAGACCCGCTTTGTTCTTAATGATCGAGGTGTCCGGTGAACTCGGATGGGCATGGGCGTAGATGAGGCCCATGATCCTCCAGGAGAGACGATCATTCATCTGGTGAGTTCTTTCTGCAATGACCCCGCTTCCCGGGCCAACAAGAAGGCTCACATGGCAGGCGGCGCAGGTCGGAGCCGTGAAATCCCTTCCAAGGGCCCAGGGGACGGCCTCGAAATTCCAATCCTTGCCGAGAGAGGAGTAGATATTGCCATGCTTGCTGACCTCATAAACAGCGTAAGCAGGGACGTCCGGACCTTTATGGCACTCGGAGCAGGTGTACGGTTTTCTTGCCATCTCCATGGCAAATTGGTGCCGGGTATGGCAGGCGGCGCAGGAACCCTTGCTTCCGTCCGGATTGATCCGACCAACCCCCTGGTTGGGCCATCCCGAGAGAACTGGAAATTCCATCTTACCCATGTCTGTTTCTTTTGATGTCTTTCCGGTGACTTTGACCTCGGTTCCATGGCAGTAAAAACAGGAATCCGCATTGGTCTCCGGGTCAGGGGTTTTCAGAATCGTTCTTTGACTCTCAAACGATTGAACGCCGTTCACCGAGTCTGCGAGGAGCTTGTAGACCGGATTATTGTTCAGATTGATGTGAGCATGAGACATGAGGTTTTTTCCATACTGGTCTGCCTCCGTGGGATGGCAGGTTGCGCAATCCTCCGGGGTCACCACGATGTGGACCTTGAATCCATTGTGTTCGAAGGCGTCCTGATGCCTTTCGGACCGGAGCGTGTGGCATTCAGCACAACCCACGGTTTTCTGACTGAGTTCCGAGGGAATCCTTTGGGCAGAGACCTTGAGAGACTTTGGATCTTTCTTGACCGCTTCGGTCGGAGTGGTTTTCGCATGCCAGCTTTTCTGCCAATCCGCAACGATCCCTGGAGAGACCGTTCTGTGGCATTCAAGACAGGCCTCCGTCTCTCCGCTATTTTCGGACGCGGCCTGGACAGAGGCGAGGGGGGCTGTCAAAAAGAAAACCAGGCTCATCACCATTATTTGTCCGGGTAATTTTTCATGTGATCATCCTCCCCAATGAGTGATTAACAAGGGCATGAAATCGTCCCCATTCTATCATTTCCAATCCGGAAAGGCACAGACAAATTCACTTTTCCTATCGTTATCAACCTGTTCATCGTCCTGTTTCGACAGAAGACGTTACTGTCAAAAAGGAAAAAAGTCTACTTACGGAAGGAGACGTCTCGATAGAGCCCGGAAGACGAACGAATCGACTCGGCCAGTCCCCCTTGCTATTGGCCAGCTCAATCCTTTCAGGCCCCTGGATCTATTTCGGATTACAAATCTCCTTTACGCGCCCCTATTTTTCCGGATCTTCCACTACTTTGCCATGAAGGGTTCGTTTCACAAGGAGGTAGCCAATGGATAGGGAAAGGATGATCGATGCAATCCCTATGAGAGAAAAGCTTGAGATCTTTTCCACATCAAGAATGATCACCTTACGGCCGACAGCAATCAAAGCGACGGCAAAGACAACTTCTACATGGACTTCATTCTGGGTGAGATAGGCCTTGAGGGTAGAGATCAGTTCGATCCCGAGTAAGACGAGCAGGAATAGACCAAAAATGTCCAGTAACTCATGGATCTCAAGCAATATGACAGGAGGGGTGATCACATCTTTGATGATTAACCAAGCTAATTCTATGGTAGCGAGAAGGATCGTTAATCCCATCATCACGGTCAAAGCGGTTACGATCCACCGTTCAAACCTCTCAATAAATGTCAGCATTGGCTTTCCCTCCCTGATCTCTTAGATTACTTCCCCTTCATGGCTCTTTGATGACTGGTTATATTCAGTATTATAGATTCAAATATCGATTTTTCAAAGATTCTTTTCTGAGGCAACAGGGGCGACAAGGTAGATCTTGGAAGTCTACCGGGCTAGACCAGATGCGGTTTCTGATGGGGGCTATGTAGAGAAAAAGGAAATGGTCTTGGATTCAGAGGTTAACTCACTCATCAAACCGAAAACGCCAAACGGCTATGACGAAGAAAAAAGAAGCGAACCCGAAAAGCACGAGCATTTCGGTCAAGACGTCTTTCACCCCCAGACCCCGGATGATCACGTCATGATATCCTGCCAGGGCCCAAGCATGGGGTGTGAAAAGAGACAGGGCCTTCATCAGATCGGGCATGATAAACGTGGGCACCATCATCCCTCCTAGGGCAGAAAGGGTGATGGCCAGGAGAACCGATAGGCCATTCACCTGCGCTTCGGTTTTACCCAATGCTGCCACCAAGAGTCCTAACCCGTTCGCGGCTGCCGCCAAGGCTAAGGAAACGATGATTAATGCCGGGAGATAACCGAGTTTCATTCCGAAGACCACGACGCCTATACAGAACATCAGTGCAATTTGAATCAGGTTCACAAGATAGTAAGGTAGGAGTTTCCCGATGAGAAGGGCGGTCTTGGATAATGGGGCCGCCAGGATTCTCTGGAATGTACCATCTTTCTTTTCCTGCAAGAAACTCGAGGCCAAGGTCAGAACGATGAAAAACACGCCAAAAATGGTATAAGCCGGGACATTTTGCTCGGTAGCGGTGGGGCGTCTTCCAAGGTTATAACCCTTTGGAAAGGTATGGATGAAATCAACGCCGGAGCTTTCGCGCTCACTGACACCTGTATTTCCCAGCATGTTGTCAAGCTTCCCCTCCATCCCCTCGATTGTCCCGAAGATCTCTTTGAGGTGTTGAGGCAAGCTTGCTATTAAAACCTGACGCTCGATCGCACCCTGGATCGCTCCTTTTACGGTGGCCAAGAGTTGAAGGTTCATCGCTGGATCACTGATCAAATAGACAGTCGCCTTCTCCTTCTGGGGAACCCTTGAGGTTTTTAGAACCTGCTCGGTATAGCCTTCTGGAAAAACAAGGGCTAAAGAATGAGCACCCTTGCCAACCAATTGTTCTGCTTTATCAGAGGTAAGGGGAATGCCTTCATGGGTTTCGATCAGAATCAAGGACTCCATGCGTCTGAGGTCGGCAATCGTCTGGGCAGCCAACCGCCCCCCGTTCTGGTGAACAGCCAAGATTTCAATGGGGCGACCTTTGCTCCCTGCTTGAAACACCCCTTCTAAAGCGAAGCTCATCACGAGAATAAAAAACATGGGCATGGCAAAAAGCAAAGCGAGGGCTTCACGATCCAGCCAAAGGACCTTCAGTTCCTTGAGAGTGATGGCAATGATCTGGTAAATCATTCTTCGAGGCGTATGGACATTCCTTTTTCTTCTAATCTCTGAGATTTCTGCCTGTTAAATGAATAAAAACGGTTTCCAAATTCGGCTCTGAAATGTCTAAGG
>Ga0316628_100005008_pt1 | contig 10523 bp, 7 predicted proteins | sample OWC_Aug_M2_C1_D5_FD_207648 | JGI IMG/M metagenome (GOLD analysis project Ga0316628, IMG submission 207648) | Wetland soil microbial communities from Old Woman Creek delta, Ohio, United States - OWC_Aug_M2_C1_D5_C | ecosystem: Environmental > Terrestrial > Soil > Wetlands | place: USA: Ohio... | reverse complement strand
GGCCGACTACGTGTTCACCTTCACCACGGCGGGGCCGCCGACGGTCGTCTCGACGACGCCCGCCAACGGTGCCAGCGGAGTAGCGGTGAGCTCGACCGTGACTGTCGACTTCAGCGAGTCGGTGAACGTGACCGGCACCGCGTTCGGGCTCGAGTGTCCGAGCGGCACGCCGGTCGCCTTCGGCGTCAGCCCGGCGTCGCCGGCGTCGAGCTTCACGCTCACCCCGAGCGCCAGCCTGCCGGTCGGCACCGCGTGCCAGGTGAAGGTGACGGCGGCGCAGGTCACCGGGACGGTGAGCGGGCTGCACCCGACCGCGGACTACACGGGGTCCTTCACCACCGATTCGCCGCCCAGCGTGACGACCACCCTGCCGGCGAACGGTGCGACCGGGGTGAACCCGACGGCGACGATCACGGTCGACTTCAGCGAGTCGGTCAACGTCACCGGCACGGCGTTCAAGCTCGAGTGCCCGAGCGGCACACCGACCGCGTTCACGGTGACGCCGGCTTCTCCGGCCACCAGCTTCGTGCTCCATCCGAGCGCCAGCCTGCCGCTCGGGGTGCTATGCACCGTGACAGTCGTCGCCACCGAGGTGCACGACGTCGACACCGGCCTCCAGCTCCCGGCCGACGACATCTTCTCGTTCACCGTCGATGTCGCCCCCATGGTCGCGAGCACCGTGCCCACGAACGGCGCAACCGGCGTCGCTCCGAGCTCGACCGTGACCATCAACTTCAGCGAGCCGGTGAACGTCACCGGCACCGCGTTCACGCTCGAGTGCCCGAGCGGCACGCCGATCTCCTTCACCGTGACCCCGGCCTCGCCGGCCGCGAGCTTCGTCCTTCACCCGGTCTCCCCGCTGCCGACCAGCGCACTGGCGCCGGCCGGCCTGCGGCGAATCGGCGCCGCCGCTTCGACCCGGCCGGTCGCCGGTCGGACGGCGGTCGGCGGCACGACCTGCGCGGTGACCGTTCATGCCAGCGAGGTGACCGACGTCGACAGCGGCTTGCACCTGGCGGCCGACTATCCGTTCAGCTTCACGACCGACGCGCCGCCCGCGGTGACCTCGACGACGCCGACCAACGGGGCGACGGCGGTGGCGACCAACGCCGCGATCACGATCGACTTCAGCGAGTCGGTCAACGTCACCGGCACGGCATTCAAGCTCGAGTGCCCGAGCGGTACGCCGCAGGCCTTCTCGGTCAGCCCCGCCTCGCCGGCCGCGAGCTTCACGCTGACGCCGAGCTCCGCTCTGCCAGCCGGCGTGGTCTGCACGGCGACCGTGGTGGCGGCGCAGGTGACCGACGTCGACGCGGGGCAGAACCTGCCGGCCGACACCGTCTTCAGCTTCACGGTCAACACCCTGCCGACGGTGACCTCGACGGTGCCGACCAACGGCGCCATCGGTGTCGACCCCGCGACCACGATCACGATCAACTTCAGCGAGTCGGTGAACGCGAGCACCAGCTCGTTCACGATCGAGTGCCCGACGGGCACGCCGATCGCGTTCACGCTGGCGCCGGCCTCGCCGGCCTCAAGCTTCGTCCTCACTCCGACCGCGCCACTGCCGGCGAGCGCGCTCGCGGGCGGCTTTCTTGTGCGCACCGCGCCTTCCTCGACGCGGCCCGTGCCGCGCCTGTTGCCGGCGGCAGGGACGGTCTGCACGGTGACCGTGGTGGCGGCGCAGGTGACCGACGCCGACGCCGGTGAGCACCTGGCGGCGGACGACGTCTTCTCCTTCACGCTCGATTCGCCGCCCGCGGTGACCGGGACGACGCCGACGAACGGCGCCACGGTGCTGCCGGACGCGACCGTGACCTTCACTTTCAGCGAGTCGGTGAACGTGAACGGAAGCTCGTTCAAGCTGGAGTGCCCGAGCGGCACCCCGGCGGCCTTCACGGTCTCCCCGGCCTCGCCCGCCGCGGCGTTCACGCTGACGCCGAGCGCGCCCCTGCCGGGCGGCGTGACCTGCACGGCGACCGCGGTCGCGGCGCAGATCACCGACACCGACGTCGGCCAGCACATGAGCGGCGACTACGCCTTCGGCTTCACGGTCGATGCGCCGCCTTCGGTCACGACGACCGTGCCGACGAACGGCGCCACGGGCGTGCCCGGCACCTCGGCGATCACCATCAACTTCAGCGAGTCGGTGAACGCGACGGCGTCGTCCTTCACCATCAACTGTGGAAGCGCGCAGGCCTTCTCGCTGTCCGCCTCGCCGGCCACGAGCTTCACCCTGACGCCGAGCGCGACGCTGCCCGGAAACGCCTCCTGCACGGTCACGGCGCTCGCCGCTCAGATCACCGACGTCGACTTCGGTCAGCACCCGACCGGCGATGCGTCGTTCTCGTTCACGGTCGCCAACAACCCGCCGGTGCCCGGTGCCGACACCTACGACACGGTCGGCAACACCCTCCTCCAGGTGGCGGGCAGCGACACGGCGAGCGGCGCGCACGTCTACGTCAACGGCAATGTGCTCACCAACGACTCCGACGCCGACGGACCGAGCCCGATCGTGATCACCGGCATCGTCGGTTGCGCCGACCTGACGGCGCCTTTCGACTGCGCGACCGTCGACCTCGGCACGGTGAGCCTCAACGCCGATGGCTCGTTCGTCTTCACCCCGAAGGCGGGCGACACCAATGCCAGCGACAGCTTCCAGTACGTGATCTCGGATGGCGCGACGACCGCCAACGGATTGGTGACGATCAACCTGAAGCAGCGCGTCTGGTACGTGAAGAACGACGCGACGGCGGGCGGCCTCGGACGCTCGAGCGATCCGTTCGACACCCTCGGCGAGGCGCAGACGGCGTCGCTGGCGGGCGACTACATCTTCGTCTACTACGGCGACGGCAGCTCGACCGGCCAGAATGCCGGCATCGTGCTCAAGGACGGCCAGCACCTGATCGGCGAGCACCACGGGCTGGCCATCCCGATCACCGCTGGCAGCTTCAACGGCGTGGCCGCGCCCACCAGCGTTCCTCTGGTGACCGCGGTGCCCGGCAACCGGCCGCTGATTGATGACACCAACGGACCGGCGGTGACCGCCTCGAGCTCGACGACGGCGGGGATCCCGGCGGAGATCGTCGGACTGAGCCTGGGCAACACCGGCACCGCTGCCGATGTCGTGAGCTTCGCTCCCAGCCCTTCCACCAACGGCACGGGAACCCTGGCAATCCAGGACAACCTGTTCCGGCAGGCCACCCGGGACGCCATCCGCCTCTACCCGTTGGGCAACCTCGGGAGCACACAGACCTTCACCGTGACCGGCAACACGTGGGACGCGGCGGGGACCTTCGTCGGCGACGGGATCGTGCTGCTGCCGCAGAGCAGCAACACCACGGTGGTCATCAATGCCAGCGGCAACACGAACATCCTGACGACGGGTGGTCCTGCGACCGCCGGCATGCGGCTCGATTGGGCGTACGGCAGCCCGGTCCGCTACACGATCACCGGCCTGGCCGACAATACGGTGAGCGGCAACAGCACCGGCACCGGAATCACCAGCCAGTCGGCCGTCTTCGACGCCACGCCCGGCGGCACGTTCCAGACCGTGTCGGGCGGCAACACGGTGATCGGCGCCTCCGGCAACGGCGTGGGCTCCTCGGGCATCGTGCTGAATGGCGTCCAGGGCGACCTCAACTTCACTGGCCTCGAGATCTACACCAGCAACGGCTGGGGCCTCTACGTGCATGGCACGGGCGCGTTCAACAACGGCGGCGGGACCGGCGCGGGCATGAGCGTCTCGGCGGGCCTGGGCGTGGGAACGATCGACGCCACCGGCGGGCCGGCGGTCGATCTCGCTACGACCAGCGCCAACCTCCAGCTCGCCAGCCTGAAGAGCACCAACAGCGCGGCGACCGGCGTGTCGCTGGTCAGCATGACCGACTACATCTCGCCGCCCTCGCCGGCGATCTTCACCGCCGGCCTGGGCAGCTCGATCACCAACGCCACCGGGACCGATTTCAACATCGACGGCGGCACCGCAACGGTGAGCTACGTCGGCACGATCACCGACACGACCGGCCGGCTGGTCTCGATCACCAACACGACCGGCGACACCAAGACCTTCACCGGCGCGATCAGCGACAGCGGCAGCGGCACCGGCCAGGGAATCTTCCTCAACGGCAATACCGGGGCGACGATCAGCTTCACGGGCAAGCTGACACTCTCGACCGGGTCGAACGACGCCTTCACCGCCACCGGCGGCGGCACCGTGACCGCGACCGACACGACGAGCACGCTGGCCACGACGACCGGTACGGCGCTCAACGTCGCGAACACCACCATCGGCGCGAGCGGGCTGAAATTCCAGAGCATCTCGGCGGGCACCGCGGCGAGCGGCCCGGCGAATGGCATCGTGCTCAACAACACGGGATCGTCGGGTGGGCTGAGCGTCCTCGGCACCGGCTCGGCGGGGTCGGGCGGCACGATCCGCAAGGGCGCGACCGGCATCAGCCTGACCAGCGCCAGCAAGGTGTCCCTGAACTGGATGCAGCTGAACGACTTCAGCGACTACGCGATCCGCGGCACCAGCGTGTCCGCGTTCACGATGGCGAGCTGCGTGGTGAACGGTGTGAACGGCAATGCGGCCGGCGAGGGCGGCGTGTACTTCACCAACCTCACCGGAACCTCATCGATCACCGGCAGCGACATCAGCGGCGGCGTGGCAGACAATGTGAACGTGACGACCTCGAGCGGCACGCTCGACCTCACCGTCTCGGGCTCGAACATTCACAACACCCAGGCAACCGCCATGAGCAACGACAACCTGTTCATCCAGGCCGATACGACCGCGACCGTCACCGCTCATGTGACGAACAACACCTTCGCCGCGACCGCCGGCGATCACACTCAGGTGAACACCTTGAACGGCGCCTCGATGACGATCGTGTTCACCGGCAACAACTGGTCGGGGGGTTTCGCGGGTGGCTTGCTGGAGGGCCTCACGATCTCGGGTGGAAACGCCGGCAGCACCGAGACGGTGAACTTCAACGTCTCCAACAATGGCAGCGTGGCGACGCCACTCACCGGGACGGTCCAGGGCGGCGCGATCAACGTCAACCAGGGATCGGGCGGGGGCACCTGGAAGGGCCGGGTCGAGAACAACGTGATCGGCAATCCCGCGGTGGCGAATTCCGGTGCCTCGCAGTCCTCCGGCATCCGGGTCGAGAATCACAGCGTCAGCGGGACGATGGTCGCATTGGTGAACGGCAACACGGTGCGGCAGTGGAACGGTGGGCCGGCGATCAACTTCCAGGTTGGCGACACCGGGAACGTGAACGCCGCCTTCGACGTGACGGTCACCAACAACACGGTGTCCAATCCGGGCAGCCTGTCGCAGCATGGCGTGGTCGGCAACTTCGGCGCCGACCCGTCCGGTACCAACGCGGTCTGCGCCGACTGGAAGTCGAACAACGTCGACCTCACCGCGACGCCGCCCAACAGCGGCAGCACCCTCCGCCTGCGGCAGCGCAACAGCTCGACGGTGAAGCTGCCGGGCTACGGCGGCGCGGCGACTGACACGACCGCGGTCAGCACGTTCGAGTCCGGCCAGAACACCCTGAACCCGACCGGGGACGTGACCGCGGCGGCGTCGGGCCTGGGCGGTGGGTTCGTGGGCGGCGCGGCGTGCCTGCAGCCGCCGGCCGGGCCCATCTGAGGGCGCAACGGGAGGAGATCCGATGGCTGAGCCTTTCTTGTCCGAGATCCGCATGATGAGCTTCGGCTTCCCGCCGAAGGGCTGGGCGCTGTGCGACGGACAGCTCCTGCCGATCAACCAGAATCAGGCGCTGTTCTCGCTCCTGGGGACGACGTACGGCGGGGACGGCCGCGTCAACTTCGGCCTGCCGAACCTGCAAGGCCGCGTGCCGATCCACGTGGGCTCCGGGCACACGCTCGGAGAGCGCGGGGGCGAGCAGGGTCATACCCTGTCGGTCGCCGAGATTCCCACCCATGTGCACACGCTGGTGGCCTCGACTTCGAGCGGCGACACCGCCTTCGCCAACCAGCACCTTCTGGCCGCGGCCGGGAATCTGTATGGCGGCGGCGGCAGCCTGGTGGCTTTGCCTCCGAGCTCGATCACCAACGTCGGCGGCAGCCAGGCGCACCTCAACATGCAGCCTTTCCTGGTGCTGAACTTCTCGATCGCCCTGCAGGGCATCTTCCCGTCTCAGACCTAGAGGACACCGCGATGGCTCAACCCTACGTCGGTGAGATCCGGATGTTCGCGGGCAACTTCGCCCCGGCGGGCTGGATGTTCTGCGAGGGCCAGTTGCTGCCGATCTCCGACTACGACACCCTGTTCAATCTGATCGGCACGACCTATGGCGGCGACGGGCAGAGCACGTTCGCTCTGCCCGACCTGCGGGGCAGGGTCCCGCTGCATTTCGGCAACGGCTTCACGCTGGCCGAGACCGGCGGCGTCGAGACGATCACGTTGACCGTCAGCCAGGTGCCCGCCCACACCCACCCCCTGCTGGCCTCGACCAGCCCCGGAACCAGCAACAACGGTACTGGCCTCGTGCCGGCCGCCTCGCCGTCGGTCGAGATCTACGAAGCCGACGTCGTGGACCACGGCATGGCTCCGGGCGCGCTGTCCCAGACCGGCGGCAGCCAGCCGCACAACAACTTCCAGCCCTACCTGTGCGTCGACTTCATCATCTCGCTGTTCGGGATCTTTCCCTCTCAGACGTAGGAGCGAGCCATGGATCCTTTCGTCGCCGAGATTCGTATTTTCCCGTTCAACTTCGCGCCCAAGGGATGGGCGTTTTGCGATGGCCAGATCCTGCCGCTGTCGCAGAACACGGCGCTCTTCTCGCTGCTCGGAACGACGTACGGTGGGGACGGCAAGTCGAACTTCGCGCTGCCCAACTTCCAGGGTAACGCGCCCATGCATCCCGGGCAGGGACCGGGCCTCTCCCTGCACGACCTGGGGGAGACCGGCGGCTCGGATACCGTCAGTCTTCTCGAGAGCGAGATCCCGTCGCACAGCCACACCGTCATGGCTCACGATCTGGATCCGGCGGACCATCAGATCCCGGGGTCCGGCACCGTGCTCGCCCAGTCCTCCGGGGGGTTCGCCTATCAATCGAACACCAGCGCCAACCTGGCCGCTCTCTCCGACCAGACGATCGCCCCGGCTGGCGGCGACCAGCCGCACAACAACCTGCAGCCCTACCTGACGCTGAACTTCTGCATCGCCTTGCAGGGCGTCTACCCGCCGCGCACCTGACGCCGGAGGTTCTCGATGAGCGACACGCGTTCGAAGGACGGATCCGCCGGATTCAACCGCCGCCAGGTGGTGGTCGGCGGGGCGGCGCTCACCCTGCTGCCGGTGCTCGAGCGCGCCGCCCGGGCGCAGAGCGTCGCTGACGCCGCGCTCGCCGCGGTGGCGACCGCGCCGGCGCGCCGCGGGGCGGCGGCCGCGATCTCCGGACCGATCTCGATCGGCTTCCTCGACGGCAGCGATCGGCTGCCGGACCTGCATGCGGTGCAGCCCGACCTGCGCCTCGCCGCCGACGCGCAGGGCGCCGGCCTCGGGGCCGGGTTCGCGGTGGTGCCGGCGAGCGAGCTCTCCTCGGGCGATCCGTCGTTCGCCGACCAGCCGCTGCGTATGCGCGTCCTCGGCCTCTATCCCGCGGTGCCGTACGCCGGCGGTCCGCGCAAGGTCGACCTCGAGATCGAGCAGCCGATCGAGGACCTGCCCGGACGCCAGGCGCCGTTCTACGCCTGGAGCTACCGCAGCAAGCCGCTGAACGTCTCGCCGCCGGTGCGGTTCACCGCCACGACGTCCTGGCAGACGCCGCTCTCGATGGTGCTGCGCATCGTCGGCGCCAAGGGCGGCGCACCGACCGTCCTGCGCTCGGAGTTCACGATGGGCGACGACTCCGGGCGGCCGCGCCTGCAGCGCGGGGTCTATCTGCTCGGCTTGGTCGGCCGGCCGTGGGACTCCGACGCCGACTTGCCGGCCGACCTCGCGGCGGCGAGCGGCAAGCAGTTCTCGCTGGTCCTTTCCGTCGACCCGATCGCCCGCTAGGCCGTGACCGGCGAGGCGGGCCCCGTCCGACTGCGCGCCGCGACGGCGGCCGACGAGGACCTGCTGTGCCGCATCTACGCCAGCACGCGCGAGGCGGAGCTGGCGCTGGTCGATTGGAGCCCCGAGCAGAAGCAGTCCTTCGTGCGCCAGCAGTTCCACGCTCAGGACGCCTACTACCGCCAGCACTATCCCGGCGCCGAGTTCTGGGTGATCGAGCGCGCCGGGGAGGCGCTCGGGCGCCTGTATCTCCATCATCGGCCACGCGAGATCCGTCTGATGGACATCGCGCTGCTCTCCGTGGCGCGGGGCAACAAGATCGGCGAAGGGCTGCTCCGCGGCCTGATGGAGCGCGCGGCGCGGGAGGGCAAGGCCCTCACGATCCACGTCGAGAAGATGAACCGCGCGCGGCACCTGTACGAGCGACTGGGCTTCGTCGTCGTCGCCGACCGTGGGATCTACGACTTCCTGGAGTGGCGCCCGCCGAACGCGCCGCCTGGCGCCGCGCCCGGCTAGCTGAAGATCGCCTGGTAGCGCATCCGCCCGTCGGCGGGCCCGATCGGCACGAGGAAGATCTCGAGCCGACCCAGAGCGGGATGGACGAGCACGTGGATCGCCTGCCGCAAGACCGGCTGCGGAGGCCCCGCGAAGACCAGCGAGAAGGGCTGCCGCGCGCCGGCGACGCCCTCGCCAGCGGGGCCGATCTCGCCGAGCACCAGATCGAGACCCTCGACACCCGGGGATTCGACGCGGAACGGCGCGCCGGCGTGGGGCGCGAAGTCCGCGCCGGTCAGCTTGTCGAGCGGCGGGCTCATCGGCGACCGGCCGCCAGGGTGACGGCGTCCGGCTGGTTGAGCTGCGGGTTCAGGAGGGACGGCTCGGAGGTCGCGATCCACAGCGGCTTGAGCGCCGTCTTGCCCGCCGCCAGCCCCTGGTAGTCGCCGAGGAAGTAGCCGTCGGCGACCGCGGCGTAGCGCACATCGAAGCTCTTGGTGCTCATCCGCCGCGCCTTCTGGAAGACGCCGCGGCGGTTGGTCACCGTCAGGTACTGATCGACCAGGAAGCGCCGGCTGGGGTCGTTGCGCAGCGACGAGTACGCGACGCCGACCTGGCCCTGGCCGGTGACCGCCACCGCCGGGGTGAACGCCGGCGCATCGTCGGGGCCGTCGGAGACCCGGCGCGGCGCGCTCCAGGTCGCCCCGCCGTCGCCCGAGGAAGCGAGCAGCACCTGATCGGTGCCGGGCGTGAAGCGGTCGTCGGTCCACACGACGTACAGTTTTCCCGTGTGCGGGTCGATCGCCGCCGCCGGCAGGCCGTCCCCGGTGCGCAGCCCGCGCACGCCGCGCGAGCGCTCGGTCGCGACGGTCGCCGGGGCGCTCCAGGTCTCGCCGCCGTCGGTCGAGCGCGCGACCAGGATCGCCCCCCGGCTCAGCCCGTAGCTCACCCAGACGAGGTACGCGACGCCCCGCGGCCCGACCAGGGGCAGGCAGCCGATGTTGGCGCCGGTCGCGTAGACGTCGCGCGCCGGGCTGAAGTTGACGCCGTCGTCGGAGTGCGCGACGCGCAGGATCTGCCGGTTGCCGTTCGTGACCGTGTCCCAGCCGACGTAGACGCGCCCGCGATAGGGGCTGTCGGCGGCGCCGTCCACGACCACCGCCTCCTTGTCGTCGAAGTCGCCGTTGGCGACCGCGTGCACGGTGGCCGGCGGGTCCCAGCTCTGACCGCCGTCGGCGGACACCGAGACCAGAACCGCGTTGCGCGGATCGCTCTCGAAGAAAGCGATCGACGCGTAGTACGCGGTGCCGTCCGGCCCGTAGGCGACCCAGGGGTCCGAGGCCCGCTCCCAGGGTCCGCCGCTCGCCTGGGTGAGCGCAGGGACGAGCTGCTCGCTCCAGGTCCGGCCGCCGTCCTGCGACCGGGCGGCGGTCAGGGCGCGAGCGCCGCCGTCGGCGAAGCGGTTCTCCTGATAGCCGGCGAGCTGGATCCGCTCGTTGGCAGGATGGAGCGCGAAGGAGGGCTCGGCCTCGGTTTCCGGCTCGGGCTGGTCGGCGTTGCCGTCGGCGGCCAGGATGTCCTGGCTGACCCGCACGTTGGGTGGCCCCGGTGGCAGGGGTGGCGCTGGGCGGGCGGGCGCGGCCTCGCCGAGCAGGCCCTCGAATCCAGCCTGGGTCGCCGGCAGCGCACCACCGTCGAAGCGAGCGCTCGCGGCGCGTTCGGCGATCCACCGGCTGCGCGAGAAGGCCGCCGCGCTGGGGCGCGTGCCGGCGGCGAGCGCGCTGGTCGCGACGAAGAGCGCCAGTCCGGCCAGGGTCGAGGTTCGCATCGGGCGCCTAGTGTACGAGCTTGCGGTACTTGATGCGATGCGGCTGGTCGGCGTCGTCGCCCAGGCGGCGATGGCGATCGGCCTCGTAGTCCTGGTAGTTGCCCTCGAACCACACCACCTGGCTGTCACCCTCGAAGGCCAGCATGTGGGTGGCGATGCGGTCCA
>Ga0316628_100005007_pt1 | contig 10524 bp, 11 predicted proteins | sample OWC_Aug_M2_C1_D5_FD_207648 | JGI IMG/M metagenome (GOLD analysis project Ga0316628, IMG submission 207648) | Wetland soil microbial communities from Old Woman Creek delta, Ohio, United States - OWC_Aug_M2_C1_D5_C | ecosystem: Environmental > Terrestrial > Soil > Wetlands | place: USA: Ohio... | reverse complement strand
ACCTTCAACGAGATGTGGCAGCGCGAACACGAACGCCGCGAACGCAGCCGCCAGCCCTACGCGGTGCTGATGATCGACATCAACCAACTGGACCGCGTCAACGACGACTACGGCCACGAGGCCGGCGACAGCGCGATTACGCTCGTCGCGCAATGCCTGCAGCGGAGCATCCGCCACAGCGACCAAGCCGCACGCTGCGGCGGCGACGAGTTCGCCGTGCTCCTGCCCGGCGCCACGCCCGACATCGCCGAGGCGATCGTCAAGCGCGTGCGCAACAACGTCTACAAGACGACGCTCGACCTGCGCTCGCGCATGATCCGCTGCTCAGTCGGCATCGGCGTCGCGAACTACCCGAAGGACGCGCGCGAGATTCGCGAGCTCCAGAGCATCGCCGAACATCAGATGTACCGCGACAAGGAGCTGCGCCGGGCGCCGGCTGCATCGGCAAATGCCTGAATAAAATCCGTGGATTAGGAAGAAAAGCTCTTGCGGTTCGCAAAACATTCTGTAAAGCTCCCCGATGATCGCCAGGGCGCGATCGGCGCCCGTACGGACTAGCGAGAACGCAATGGATCTCAAGCCTCGACTTCACAGACATGCGGTAACCGCAGCCGCAGGCATCGTTCTCGCGCTCCTGTCCGCGCAGGCGGTCAGCAAAGGAATCCACGAACGCCATCCGGCGCGCGATCCGAAGCTCAAGTCCAATTCCGCGCTCGTCGTCGACACGCAGAATTCGACCGTGCTGTACTCGAAGCGGCCCGACGCCGTGCAGCCGATCGCTTCGATCACGAAGCTGATGACGGCGCTCGTCGTCCTGGACGCGAAGCAGCCGATGGATCAACGGATCAAAATCACCTCGGCCGATCGCATTCACGGCAAGGGCTGGTATTCGCGCTTGCCCGTCGGCGCGACGCTGACGCGCCGCGACCTCATGCATCTCGCGCTGATGGCTTCGGAAAACAGAGCCGCGCGCACGCTTGCCGACAATTACCCCGGTGGACTGCCGGCCGCGATCCGCGCGATGAACGCGAAGGCCAAGGCGCTCGGCATGACGCGTACGCACTTCGCCGATCCGACCGGACTGTCGAGCGACAACGTCGCGAGTTCCGAGGATCTCGCGAAACTCGTGATCGCCGCCTCGAAGAATCCGACGATCCGCGAATTCTCCACCGACAAGCACTACGCCGTGCGCGTGCGCCGCCGGGTGATCGAGTTCCACACGACGGACAAGCTCGTCGCGAATCCGACATGGAAGATCATCGTGCAGAAAACCGGCTACATCACGGAAGCCGGCCGGTGCCTCGTCATGGAGACCGTGATCGAGGGCCGCTCGGTCGTGATCGTGCTGCTGGATTCGTTCGGCAAGTACACGCGCCTCGCCGACGCGGTGCGCATCAAGCGCTGGATGGAAGCCGGCGGTCTCGGCGAGCGCGACGCCCGCGTGTCGATGCGCTGACGGCGCCGCTGCCCTTAGAAACGCATGCCGACGTGCACGCCGAAGGTGCGCGGATCACCGAGCTGCGTATACAGCTTGTTCGGGAAATCCGGCGGTTCGTCGCCGAAGTAAAAGCCGCGGACCGTGTAGTTCTTGTCGAGCAGATTCCGCACCCAGACGTCGACGTCGAGGCGCCGATGCTCCCAGCCGAGCTTGACGTTCGCGAGGCCGTAAGGCCTCGAGCGCGTCGGATTCGGCGGCAGGTCGTAGTAAAAGCCCCCCATGCCGGTAACGTCGACACGTCCGTACATACCGCGCGGACCACGCCAATCGGCGCTGAGCGACGCCTGCCAGTCGGGCGCGTGCGCGAGCGGGCGATCGGGCAGCACGACGCCGTTCTGGGCGAAGCCGCGGTAGAGCGTCTGCAGCCAGGCCAGCGATCCGCCGAGGGTGAACGCGGGGGTCGCGCGCCAGCGCAGCGTGTTCTCGACGCCGTAGGCGTATCCCGATCGCGCGTTGCCGGTGTAGAACACAAAGGTGTTGGGATCATCGGGCACCAATTGCACGCCGGTTTTCAGCTGCGGCGCGCTGCGGCGCATGTAGAAGACCGACGTGTCGAGCGCGAGCCGGCCGCCGTCGGTCGCGAGCTTCTGGCCGATCTCGTAATTGACGAGCGACTCGGGGCCGAAGAGCCGCTCGGCGGGCGCGAGGCCCTGGCTCAGATTGAATCCGCCCGCCTTGTAGCCGCGTGAAATGAGCGCGTACAAATGCAGCGCGCGGTTCGCGCGGTAATCGACCGACAGGTGTCCGCCCCAGAGATTGTCGGCCGGGCTGAACGCGTCGGCCGTCGAGGAAGCGCCCAAGTTCGTCGTCAAATCGTCGTAATGCGCGGTATGGCGCTCGCCGCGCACGCCGGCCGACCAGCGCGCGCGCGCGCCGAGATCGCCGTCGAGTTCGCCGTACACGGCGCCGTTCTCGGAGCGGTAGCGGCTCGTGAGCACGGCGAGGCTCGCCGAACTGTAGCCGGCCGTCGGGTCGGCGTATACGCCGTAGCTCGCGTCGCCGAGCGCTTCGCGCAAATCGAAGGCGTAAACGCCGAACAGCCACGAAGTCCCCTGCTTCGCGTCGCTCGCGAGGCGCAGTTCGAGGCTGCGCGTCGTGCGGTTGCGGGTTTGGAATTCCGTGTAATCGTAGGTATAGGGCGCCCACAGCAGCGGGTTGCCCCAGTCGCCGTCGTAGCCGTAGGCGATGTGCGAATTCGCATAGGTCGCGATCTCCGTCAGCGTCGCCCCGGGCAGGCCCGTATACACGGCGCGCGCCGAGACGCCCGTCGAATGTTGCTGATCGACGTTCGGATGGTCGGACTGCGTCGTGCGTGAATTGTCGATCGACCAGGCGTCGTAGCCGTTGTCGATCCGCACCCGCAACACCGTCAAGTCGACCTGCAGGAGGTCGCTCGGAACGAAGCGCCAGCGCCCGCGTAGCGTCGTCTCGCGGCGGTTGTTCGTGTCCTTCCTGCCAAGATAGGCATTGCGGTAGAAGCCGTCGCTCGTATAGCGCTGCGCGGCGAGCCGGAATGCGGAGTGCAGCGCGTCGACGGGACCCGTGATCACCGCGCCCACGGAGCGCGTCCCGTAGTCGCCGGCGTCGAGCTCCACGCGGCCGCCGAAGGTTTGCGACGGGGCCGCGCTCCTGATGTAGATCAGTCCGGCGAGCGCGCTGGCGCCGTAGAGCGTCGCTTGCGGGCCGTGCAGGACCTCGATGCGATCCACGTCGAACAAGGTCGCGGCGCCGCCCAAGCCGCTGAAATCGACGTCGTCGATCAAGAATCCCACCGACGGGTTGGGCGCGCCTTGGTATTGCTCCAGCTCGCCGATGCCGCGTATCTGGAAATATCGCGGCCGCGAGGTGTCGCCGGCCCAATTCAGGTTGGGCACCAGCGGCAACACGTCCTCGAAGTGCTGTTGTCCGGCCGCTCGCAGCGTGTCCTTGCCGAGGACGGTGACGCTCGCCGGCAATTGCGCGTCGGGAACCTTGCGCAGGGTCGCCGTCACGATCACTTCCTGAAGTTCCGGTTCGGCGCCGGCATCGGCGGCAGAGGACTCACGGGGCATCGCGCAAAGCGCGAACAGCGGGCCGAAAACCATGACGCACGCGACGCGTGCGGTGACTCGAAGATTCAACGCGCTCCCTCCGCCGGCATTAACCGGATCAGGTTCAATGGGTTTGCCGTATCGCGCACAAGCGCCCCTGCGGCATCTCAGGCCCTATGAGGACCACCCCAGCCAAAAACGACCGACACTATAGGCGAAAACGATCCGCCGCGAAACGTCAAACGAGCGAGAGGATCGCTCCGATCAGGCCGCCGGCGATCAGCGCCGCGACGGCGAGGAAGGCAATGCCGAAGCCGCGACCCCGCTTCGCGGGGTCCTGCGCGTAGCTCATCGCGTACATTTCACGGCCGATGAGGTATACGACGCCGATCGCGGCGGCCAAAACCGGGTTGAAGTAGAAGCTGAACAAATAAAGGCCCGGCAGGAAGGCGGCCAGCTGTTCGAGGGTGTTTTGCTGCACGCGGAAGCGGCGTTCGAACATCTCATGGCCGGTGACCGCCGGCGCCTTGACCCCGTAGCGCATGCGCGCATTGCCGACCTTCAGCCCGTAGACCATGAATTGCAGAACTGCGAGCGCAGTCACGATATGGACATATGCCATGGATGTTCCTTTGCCGATGCGCGATTCTAGCATCCTCGAACAGCGGTCTCTTGCCATGAGTTCATCCCGAAATTCCGCCCGCTCCGGCACGCGCGGCTACGCGCATCTCGTCGAAATCGATGCGCCGCCCGCGCGCGTCTGGCGCGCCCTGACCGACGCCGCGCTGATCCGCATCTGGACGGGCGCGGAAGCACTGGTCGATGCCCGGCAGGGCGGGCTCTATCGCGTCGGACGAGCCGGCGGCCGCGTCGTCGACGCGCACATCGACATCTTCGACGTCAACCGCCGCTTGCGCCTCATCTACATGAGCGAGCCGCGCCTGCCGCCGTGCGACAGCGCGATCGTCGACGACTTCCTGCTCGACGTCCGCAAGGGCCCGAACACGACTTCCCTGCGGCTGTTGGGTTCGGGGATTCCGGAGAATGCCGCCTGGGATGCGCTCTACAAGAAAATGCGCCTCGGCTGGGAACGGAACATGGCCCGCATGAAGGTCGCGCTGGAGAACCCGCCGCGGCCGAAGCTTGCGCAGCCCGCGTTCGGCGATCGGCCCTTGCCGGGGCTCGATACTTGAGTATGCTTGGGAGAAAGGAGATCCCATGCTCGGCTTTCTCATTCGCGCGGCGATCGTCGCCCTCGGCCTTTGGCTTTCCACCGTGTGGGTTCACGGCGTCGTCATCGACGGCCCCGGGACGCTGATACTCGCGGGGGTCCTCCTCGGTGTCGTCAATGCGATCGTGCGGCCGATCGCGATCGTCCTGACCTTGCCGATGACGATCGTCACGCTCGGCCTGTTTCTGCTCGTCGTCAACGCGGCGATGGTCGCGCTCGTGGCGTGGATGCTGCCGGGGATGCACCTCGCGGGATTCTGGGCGGCGTTCTGGACCGCGGCGATCGTGAGCGTCGTCAGCTTCGTCGGCTCCTGGCTCATCGGGCCGAGCGGCCGGATTCAAGTGATGATCAAGCGCCGCTGATCACTGCGACTTCGGCTCCTCGAGAATTTTCCGGTCGAGCGCGGCGCCGCCCGGAAGCGTCAGGACGGCGACGCCGAGGATGATGATCAGCATGCCGGTGACCTGCAGCCGCGACAGCGATTCATGCAGGAATTCCCAGCCTAGAAACGCCGCGATCGCCGGGTTCACGTAGCTGTAGGTGCCGAGCAGCGCGGGCGCCGCGTTCAACGCGAGCCACGCATACGCCGAATACGCGAGGCAGGAGCTGAAGAACGTCAGGTACATGACCGAGATCAGTCCCGGCGCGTTGATCGTCCAGCGCCCCGTCTCGCCGGCCGCGACTCCGGCGCAGATGAACAACACGCCGCCGACGAGCATCTGCAGCGCGACGAACATCAGCGAGCTCAAGCCAGTGTCGACGCTGCGGTAGTAGAGGGTGCCGAGAGCCCAGGCGAAGCATGCGAGCAGCGCGCCGAACTTGGCGAGCATCAACGACGCGCTCATGCTGCCCTTCGGCACGAGCATGAACGCCGTCCCGAGGAAGCCGATGCCAAGCCCGGCGAGTGCGCGCCGCGTCAACGGATGGCCGCGGCGGCCGAAGACGCCGAGACCGGCGATCCAGAACGCCGCGGTGCCGTTCAGCAGCGCCGACTCGTGCGTCGACAGGTACTTGAGCGCCCAGACGTTCAATCCGTTGCTCGCGAACACCATGAAAAATCCGGTGATCGCGACGTGGCGCAGCTCGACCGCCTCGGTCGGCCAGGGATCGCCGTTCCAGTAGTGCGCGACGAGCGCCAGAACGATTCCCGCGGTCACGAACCGGAATCCCGAGAACAGCGCGATCGGCAGGTGGTCGACGGCGATCTTCGAGAAAAGGAAGCTCGATCCCCAGACGAGATAAATGGTCGCCAAGCTCAAGGCGAGCTTGGCGGAGCGGCGTGGATCGACGCGCATGCGGTCAGTCGGTGGGACTCTAGTCCTTCGCTTCTTTGGCTTCTTTCGCCCGCGCCGCGAGCTTGTCCTTGAGCAGCAGCTTCGCCATCACGATGCCGATTTCGTAGAGGATGTACATCGGAATCGCCATGAAACTCTGGGAGACCGCGTCCGGCGGGGTGAGGAACGCCGCGACGATGAACACGCCGAGCAGCACGAACCCGCGGTTCTTCGTCAGCCACTCGATCTTGACGAAGCCCGTCCACACGAGCAGCACGGTCGCGACCGGCACCTCGAACGCCGCGCCGAACGCGAGCAGCAGGATCATCACGAAATCGAGGTAATTCCCCATGTCCGTCATCATCAGGACGCCGGTCGGCGTCGTCGCGATGAAGAAGCTCAACATCGCCGGGAACACGAAGTAATAGGCGAACGCGGCGCCGAGGTAGAACAGGACGACGCTCGAGACCAACAGCGGTATCGCGAGCTTCTTTTCGTGGCGGTAGAGGCCGGGCGCGATGAACGACCAGGCCTGAAAGAGGATGTACGGCATCGCGAGCCCGACGGCCGCGACCAGCGCGAGCTTGAACGGCACCGTGAACGGCGCGACGACGCTCGTCGCGATCAGCTGCGATCCGGCCGGCAGCCGGTGAATCAGCGGCTTCGCGACGAACGTGAACAGCTGGTTCATGTACGTCGCGCAGGGAATGAAGCAGATGCCGACCGCCATCATCGCCTTGAGCAGGCGATCGCGCAGTTCCAGCAGATGTGAAACCAAAGTCCCTTCGGCGAGTTCTTCGGGCGGCGCGCCCGATTCATTCATTGGGCGGCTTGATCGAATTCGCGGCGTCCGCCGCAGGGGTGTCCGGCGGATGTTCGGCCGCCGGCGCGCCTTGCCGGGTCCGCTGCTTCATCAATTCGTCGGCGCTGACTTCACGGTCCAACTGTTCGCTCAACTGGCGCGCCATCGCGCGCGCGCGTCCCATCCAGTTGCCGACCTGCCGCGCCACTTTCGGCAGCCGCTCCGGCCCCAACACAATGAGCGCGATCGCCGAGGTCAGCAGGATCTCAGAAAACCCGATGTCCAGCATGGGGTCTACACACTCGTTTTCGGCGGCGACTTGACTTCGGCTTCGCGCTTCGCGGCGCTGTCGAAATCGGCGTCCTTTTCCTGCTTCAGCTGCTTCACCTGCTCCTCGGACTCGCCATCGTTCATCGCTTGCTTGAAGCCCTTGACCGCTGCACCGAGATCCGAGCCGATCGAACGCAGGCGCTTCGTTCCGAACACCACCAGCGCGATCGCCAGGATCACCAACAGCATCTTTGTATCGAACATTTCCATTCTCCGGTTCCGCCGGTAACCAACCAGGGCAGCAATGATACGCCAAAGCGTCTATTACGTATGACCGCCCGGGGCGCCTGAGCGTTCGGTCACAGGCGAAATAGAGGGTCGCGGGGTCAGCTTTCGAGCCAGATCGTCACGGGCCCGTCGTTCGTGAGCGACACCTGCATGTCGGCGCCGAATTCGCCGCAGGCGACGACCGGATGCTGCGCGCGCGCGAGTTCGACGATCAGGGCGAACTGCCGCCGTCCCTGTTCTGGCGGTGCGGCATGCGAGAAACCGGGTCGCAAGCCCTTTTTGGTGTCCGCAGCGAGCGTGAACTGCGGTACGAGCAGGAGGCCGCCATGCACCTCGCCGAGGCAGAGATTCATCTTTCCCGCCGCGTCGGCGAACACGCGGTAGTGCAGCAACCGATGCAGCAGTCGTCGGGCGTCCTGGTCGGTGTCCGCAGGCCGGACACCGACCAGGACCAAAAGACCGCGGCCGATCGCGGCGGTCAGTGTGCCGCCGATCCGCACCTGCGCTTCCGTAACGCGCTGCAGCAAGCCGATCATGGGGGAATGATAAATCGAATCTTACTAAGCGCGCCGGCGAAGGCGCTTGCCGGAGGCCGGCGGCCCCGCCTTGCGTCGCGCCATCCCTGGCGTGGACGCCGACGCTGCGCACAGCGCGCGGAATCCGGCTGCCACGTAGCGCGCGAGGCGCTGATGGACGCTGTCGAGGTCGGACGACCGGCATAAGCCGCCCGAGAGCTTGTCGATCCGGCCGGTCTCGGCGAACGTCAGGGTCAAGGCGCCGGTGAGGAATTGGTATCCCCAGTAGACCTCGCGCGCATCGCAAGAGGGCAGCGCCTCGCGCAGCACCGCGATGAACCGGCCGACGAGCGGATCGAAGTGCTCGGTCATCAGGATCGGCCCCCACTCGGGCGAGTTGTTGACCTGGGCGACGAGCGCGAAATAGCTCTTCCAACCCTCGCCGCCGCGCGCCGATCGTTCCAGCATCGGATAGGTGAACGCGTTGACGATGTCCTCGAGTGCTGGCACCCCGGGGAGTGCGCTGCGCCTGACCTCCTCGAGCATTTCGAGCCGCTCGGGATTCAGCATCTCGGCGCGCCGCCGGAACACGGCCGCGAACAGTTCGCGCTTGCCGCCGAAGTGGTAGCTCACCAGGGCGACGTCGACTCCCGCGGCCTCGGTGATGTCGCGTACCGACACCCCATAGAAGCCGTTGCGCGCGAACAGGCGCTCGGCGGCGTCGAGGATCCTCTCTTTCGCCGGCTTCGCCGATGGCTTGCGGCCTCCCGTTTTGCGTCGCACAACACCCATGCGGCCATTCTCCCGCGTCGGCGCGCACACCGCAACGCCGCAGCCCCCGGCCACCGCGCCTCCCGGCGACGCTTCAACGATCGTTGAAAAAAAGATATCAACACCCGTTGAAATTCCCTCAACAATCGTTGAATAATGGGCCGCGACAAAAAAATCGGCCTGCGTGCCGGCCGCCGCCGGCGCCGCAGCTGTCTGCAACTGCGGCGCCATTGCGCGGGCCGCCTGTCAATGGGGAGATAGCTCATGTCCACGATGTTTTCCGCGATGCGCCGGCGTCTGCCGGTGGCCGCGTTGCTCGCCGCCGCGGCACTGCCGCAGGCTTCGCAGCCCGCCCAGGCGGCCCCGTCGGCGGGCGCCACGGACACATCCTCGGGCGGCCTCGGCGAAATCGTCGTCACGGCGCGCCGCCGCAAGGAGAACCTGCAGGACGTGCCGCTTGCCGTGACCGCGATCGGCGCCGGCGAGCTGCGCCTGCGCGACGTCACCTCGCTCGGCGACCTGAATTCGTTCGTGCCGAACATCGCCATCTCCAGCGCGCGCGCGACAAGCAGCACGATCAACGTCTATATCCGCGGCGTCGGCCAAAGCGATCCTCTGTGGGGTTTCGAGCCCGGCGTCGGCGTATACATCGACGACGTCTACATGGCGCGGCCGCAGGCGGCGCTGCTGGACGTCTACGACGTCGACCGCATCGAAGTCCTGCGCGGTCCGCAGGGCACGCTCTACGGGAAGAACACCATCGCGGGGGCGATCAAGTACGTGACCCGCGACATCGTCGGACCGGCGAGCCTGACCGCATCGGCGGCCGGCGGCAACTACGGCGAGCGCAATCTGAAGCTCGCCGCGTCGACGCCGATCGTCGCCGATCACGTCTACGTCGGCTTCGCGGTCGCGGACCTCCACCATGACGGCTACGGGCACGTGCTCGCCGAGCCCGGCACCGCGCCGAGCCCATACAACCACCCGGGGCAGGACGTGTCCAACAGGGACGTGCTCGCCGGGCGCGCGAATCTCACGCTCCTTTGGGGCCGAAGCTCGAAGCTGAAAGTGGCCGCCGACACGACCCAGGATCGTTCGAACGCCGCCGGCGGACAGCGCCTCAACGCCGCGCTCGCGCCGGAGTTGAACAGCCGCTACGACACGCGCACCGACATGCCTGTCGACCAGGACCGCTATTACCGCAACGGCATCGCCGCGACCTACACGCAGGCCCTCGGCGACGCGCTCGGCATGAAGCTCGTCGGCGCCTATCGCGAGGGCCACGGGCGCCAGTTCATCGACTTCGAGGAGCTGAATGCGAACCTGTTCCAGGTCCCCGCGAAATACTCCGAGCGTCAGGCGTCGGGCGAAGGCCAGCTCACCTATACGAACGAGCGCGTGAAGGCGGTCGGCGGGCTCTTCTACATGAACAGCAACGCCTGCGGCGCCTACAACGCGTCGCTCGGCGTACTGGCGCCGGTGTTCGGCCTCTACCTCACCTCGATCGTCGACGGCTGCGTGGAGACCAAGAGCACCGCGGCGTACGCCGATACGACATGGAAGCTCACGGGCCAACTGAACTTCGACGCCGGCGTGCGCTGGAACCAGGATCGCAAGACGGCGCTCGTCTACCAAGCACAGTACGCGAGCGTCGCGCCGACGCAGCTGCTGCCCAACCAGACGTTCTTCGATGCGGCCAATCCACCCGCGGGGTTCTTCCTGTTTCCGACCGCCGCCGCCGGCGTCGTCACGAATTACGGCAACAGCCGCACGTTCTCGAACGTCTCACCGCGCATCGGCTTCGATTACCACCTGACACCGCAAGTGATGACCTATTTCACGTAC
>Ga0316628_100005006_pt1 | contig 10525 bp, 8 predicted proteins | sample OWC_Aug_M2_C1_D5_FD_207648 | JGI IMG/M metagenome (GOLD analysis project Ga0316628, IMG submission 207648) | Wetland soil microbial communities from Old Woman Creek delta, Ohio, United States - OWC_Aug_M2_C1_D5_C | ecosystem: Environmental > Terrestrial > Soil > Wetlands | place: USA: Ohio... | reverse complement strand
GCGTCACGCCGGGGGAGCAGCCCCAGGCCGCACTCCGCCGCGTCACGCCGGGGGAGCAGCCCCAGGCCGCACTCCGCCGCGTCACGCCGGGGGAGCAGCCCCAGGCCGCACTCCGCCGCGTCACGCCGGGGGAGCAGCCCCACGGCAGGCCGCACTCCGCCGCGTCACCGGGGGAGCAGCTCCAGATCCGCGAACGGGCCGTAGCAGAACACCCGAGCGGAGCTGGTTGTGGGCGCCACGCGGAATCGGGCGCGGCGTGAGACCATTCGCGTCGGAAGGTGCCGCGCGCGGCCGGATGCGCGGGGGCAGCCGCGCCTGCGCGCCGCGGAATCGACACCCACACCGGCGCCGGGGCGAGCTGTTGCGACACCGGCGCCGGGCGAGCTGTTGCGACACCGGCGCCGGGCGAGCTGTTGCGACACCGGACGCGCCGGCGCGGATGGGTGCACTTTGGGACGTCTCGTCGGCTCCCGACGCGCGAGCGTAGACTGGCTCTCCGAGGCTCATGAACACCCGGTTGCTCGTCGATTTCATCGTCCGCCAGACGACGGTGCTCGTGGCCCAGCTCTCGACCGCTGCCGGCATCCGGGCGCCGCTCGCGCACGTGGCCGACGAGGTGTTCCTGTCGCTCTCGCGGGAGATCGAGGCCCAGGGAGTGGGGCGGAAGGTGGCCGCCGACATGTTCGGGCTCGCGATCCGCGCCTACCAGAAGAAGGTCCAGCGGCTCTCCGGTAGCTCCACGGTGCACGAGCGGACGCTCTGGGAAGCCGTGCTCGACTTCGTCACCGAGCGGGGCAGCACGACGCGCGACGCCCTGCTCGAGCGCTTCGCGCGCGACGGCGAGCGCGAGGTGATCGCGGTGGTGAACGATCTCGTCGGCAGCGGGCTCGTCCACGTCACCGGCCGCGGCACGTCGGCGATCTACGGCCCCACCACGGACGCCGAGCGGCGAGCCATCGCCGAGAGCAACGACCTGGACTCCACCGCGGCGGTCGCCTGGGTCGCGCTCCGCGCCGAGCCGGGAATCACGACGGCGACGCTCGCCGCGTCGCTCCACCTCACGATCGAGGCGGCACGCGCCGCAGTGGATCGCCTCGCCGCGGACGGCCGCGCGCGCCGCGACGGCGAGGGCGACGAAGCGCCGCTGCACGCCGCGCCCCTGATCATCCCGGTGGGCTCGGAGATGGGGTGGGAGGCCGCCGTGCTCGATCACTTCCGCGCGGTCTGCAACGCCATCGCGTCCAAGCTCCGCACGAACCGGACGCGCTCCGCGGACGACGACTTCACCGGCGGCACCACGCTCTGCTTCGAGCTCACCCCCGAGCACCCGCTCCGCGATCGCGCCCTCGGCTCCCTCGCGCGGGCACGCGCCGACGCCATCGCCCTCTGGCGCGACATCGAGGCGTACAACGCGGAGCATCCCATTCCCGAAGCGCGCCTCGAGCGCGCGTGGTTTTACGTGGGGCAGTACCTCGATCTTCCTTCTTCCGACGAGAGCACACCATGAACTTGCTGCAGATCCACCGGTTCTTCCTTCGCACGCTGCTTCCCGTGCTCGGGGTGGCATGCCTGGCGGTCGCGTGCGCCTCGACCAACGACGTGGGCTCGAACACGAGCTGGACGAGCTGTCGCACGACGCAGGATTGCTCGAGATCGGAAGCGTGCGTCAGGGGGCGCTGTGTGCCGGCGGGTGCTGGGATCTCCATCCGCGATGGATCCGCGGAGACCTCCACCGTCGATCGAGACGCCGGGACGTGCACCGGCGCCTGCACGTCAGATGCGGCCGTCGAGGCCGGCCCGGCGTGCACCGTTCCGCCACAGGTCTCGGACAATGTCGTCGGCATCACGGTGATGCCGACGTTCCAGACGCCGAGCGCCTCGGTAACGGGCAAGGTCGTGGCCCTCGTGCCGCTGGGAGGAGCGTCATGTGCTGACGCCGGGGTGTACGACCCGGGCGGAGTCTGGTCCTTTTATCAGAGGCTGCTTGGCTGCGACCGATCAGCGTCCGGATTCGTGCTCGACAGCGGGGTTCGCGTGATCCTCATGACGCCCTTTGCAGGGCCCATCGTGCAGATCGGACAGACGGTGCAGGTCGTCGAGGAAGGGCCGTTGTCCTGTGGCTCGAGCTATCTCACGCTCCGCGACGATTCGAATCACTTGCTCGCGTGGGGGAGCCAATCGCCGTCGCCATGCGGTCTCTCTTCCTTCCCGGACGCTCCGAACGAGGTCTCGGTGCGAGCCGGAGCGCCCCGGTGCTGGGTCGACGACGGCTGCACCCTCCAGAATTTCACCGACCTGAGCGTGAGCATCGGCGGCAGCAGCTTCACGTTCACCGGCAGCGGTACCGAGCAGCTCGGCGAGTACGTCGTCACCTACAACGGCGGCCCATCCTCCGTGAGTGACGTGAAGACTTGCGGCTCGCCTTATTCGGCGCCCGCTGGTGTCATCGGCGTCGTCCACGGCGACCTCGCGACGCTCGAGTCGACGCCGACCTGCGGGGGCAAGCAGTGCGCGGCCACCGAGTACTGCGACATCCCGATCGCATCCGGGTGCTTCGCGTCGGACACCGCGGGCGCCTGCAAGCCGCGGCCGACGTCGTGCCCCACCGCGTGCGATCCCGTGGCCGCCTGCGACGGCAACTACTACTGCAACGACTGCGAGGCGCATCGAGCGGGGGTCTCGGCGACGGACGATGCGCTCTGCGGGTTCACCGGCCAGTGGAACTGGAGATCGACCGGTGGGGTTGCCTGTGGCCAGGCGTTTTACTGCAAGGGGACCACGCCCGCGGACGATGTGCCCAGCTACGAGGCGCGCTGCCCAGATACGGCTACCGAGGCTGGTGGGTGCGAATGCCTGCACAACGGCAAGGTGGTCGGCACCGCGGGCCGTTCCGTCTGCCGTATCGATGGATCCGGCGCGGTCGAAGGGTGCAACTTTCCAAAATGGCTCCTGCCTGCGCCCTAGGCCGGAACTGCAGGTCGCCGTCACCACATAGAACCTCCGTTGCTCCAGCGAGAACCCATGACCTCCCTGCTCACCCCTCGACGCTTCCTCCGCGTGCTGCTCGCAGCCCTCGCTGCGGCCTGGGTCGCCGCCGCGTGCGCCTCGCCGAAGAGCGACGTGGGCTCGAACACGAGCTGGAGCAGCTGTCGCACGACGAGCGACTGTTCGAGCGGGAAGGTGTGCGTCGGGGGGCGTTGCGTGCCCGGGGATGCCGGCGTGTCCGCGGAGGCAGCAGACACGGGCACGTCACTCGTCGTCCCGACGTGCACGGTAGGCTCGCCTCCTCCCATTCCGCCTTGTGCGGACACGATGTGCGCCGCCCCGGATTGGGCCACGGCCTGCACGAACCACAGCGGAGACTATCTGTACCAGTGCGGCGCGTACGATGCCGTGCTGCGGCCGGGTATCGATACCGCGAATTGGTTTTTCTACGACGCGTCGGGCAAGCTCGTCGGGCACGTCTTCTTCTCGATCTTCGGCCTCGAGCCCTGCAACGCCTACGATCCGTCGTTCTTGCCGCCGCGAGCCGACGTGAGCACGCACGGCTTTCCGGCGGATTGCGTCGCCTACACGGGTGGGTGTCCGTCACCCGTCGGCTCGGATGCCGGCCCGGCGTGCGCGGCGGCGCCGAAGATCTCCGATGGCGTCGTCCTCGCCCAGATCAAGCAACCGGTAGGGGCCTCGCTGACGGGCAAGGTCACGGCACTCGTGCCGCTGCGAGGTCCGCCTTGTACTGGGCAATATTACGGTGCATCCAGCCCTGGATACTCTGGGATTTCGTCTCGCTCCTCCGGGTCAGCGTTCGGATTCGTGCTCGACAGCGGGGTTCGCGTCGTCCTCGTGACGCCATTTCCGAAGCCGATGGTGCACATCGGACAGAGCGTGCAGGTCACGAAAGGCCAGGGTCTCGCGTGTGGGGAGACTGCGCTGTGGTCGGGTCCCTTCACGCTCCGCGACGATTCGAACCAGCTGATTGCGTGGCTGAGCTGGACGCCTTGGATCCAGCATGTCATGAGCACCAGCAGTACTGGGAGCATCAGCGTTAGCTCCTCGGCGTCGCCGAGCTATCTGGGGACTCCCCCGAGCGAGGTCTCGGTCGAGGCCGGAGCGCCCGGGTGCTGGTACGACGACGGCTGCGCCACCCAGAATTTCGACGACGTGAACGTCGGGATCGGCGCCAGCAGCTTCACGTTCACGGGCGGCGGCACCGCGCAGATCGGGAACTACGTCGTCACGTACAACGGAGGCCCGTCCTCGGTAACCGATGTGAGAGATTGCCCCGCGTATGTGGGGCCAGCCACCAGCATCGGCGTCGTTCGCGGTGACCTCGTGACCCTCGAGGCGACCCCGACGTGCGGCGGCAAGCAGTGTGCGAGCACGGAGTACTGCGATATCCAGATCGCTTCCGGGTGCTTCTCGTCGGACACCGCGGGCACCTGCAAGCCGCGTCCGACATCGTGTCCCACCGAGTGCGATCCGGTGGTCGCCTGCGATGGCGGTTTCTACTGCAACGAGTGCGAGGCGCAACTAGCTGGGTTCTCGGCGACGGACGAGATGCCCTGCGCGTTCACGGGCTCATGGTCACACAATGGGGACTCGCAGACCGGCTACTCCGACCGCTTCGACTGCAGCGATCTAACGCCCAGCGTGGCTCCGCCGCAGGCCCCGAGCTACGAGAGGCGCTGCTCGGTGGGGGCCGATGCGGGCGGCGGGTGCGAATGCCTGCACAACGGCACTGTGATCGGCACTGCTGGTACCGCAGGCCCATCTCTGGACGAGATCGTCGCGCAGTGCCATTTCCCGAGCTGGCTCTTGCTGGCTCAACACCCCGGGCAGCAATGACGCGCCCGCATGTGTGCGTGCCGTTCGACGGGTGGGGCACCCTCGGGAGCCGACGGGGTGCGAGCCGGCCCGGGTGCACGTTGACCGCGTCAGGAGGTAAGACTATTGAGTAAGAAGTAAGATGAAGGCCGGAATCAAGTCGTCCACGCACCTCTCGGCCAAGGGGCAGGTGGTGATCCCCAAGGCCATCCGCGACGCTGGCGGGTGGCGCACTGGCCTCGAGCTCGAGGTCGAGGCGACGGAGGACGGCGTGGTGCTGCGCCCCAAGTCGCTCGGACGTGCGCGAGCAGTGGAGAGTCTGCTGGGGTGCACGGGGTATCACGGCCCCACGCGGTCCCTGGCCGAGATGGACGCGGCCGTGAAGCGAGAGGCGAAGGCGCGCCGGTGATCGCCGTCGACACCGACGTGCTCGTGCGGTTGGTCACGAACGACGACCCCGTCCAGAGCCCCCGGGCGGCCCGGCTGTTCGTGGAGGAAGACGTGTTCGTGTCATGGACGGTCCTTCTCGAGGTCGAGTGGGTGCTCCGCGGCGCGTACGGGCTTCCCCCGCCCACGATCCAGAACGCCTTCCAGCGGTTGATGTCCGTGCCTTCCGTGACGATCGAGCGCGCGGCGGCGGTCGCGCGCGCGCTTTCGTGGTTCGGTGGGGGGATGGACTTCGCCGACGCGCTCCACCTGGCGAGCTCCGCCACTTCCGTCACCGGGTTCCACACCTTCGACAAGGCTTTCGCCCGGCGCGCCAGGAAGCTCCGTACCACGCCGGCGGTCGAGCTCGCGTAGTGACGGCGCTGTTGCTCCTCGACTCCACACGGGACGGGGGCCTTGCAGCTCGCCCACGCCTGGCCTGCGGAGCGTGAAAATGGCCCGAATTCGAGATCTTGCCGCGCATCTGTAACGTCCGGGAACCCTCGCGCGTGAGAGTTTTGAAAGCGAGGTTCTCATGGGTATCGAGACGGATCGGTCGGACGTGGTCGTGGTCGGGGGTGGGCTGGCCGGGCTCTCGGCCGCCGCGTACCTGTCGCGAGAAGGGTTCTCGGTGCGCCTGGTGGAGCGGGCGGCGGCGCTCGGCGGGCGCGCGGCGACGCTGCGGGAGCAGGGGTTCGCGCTCAACCGTGGCGCGCACGCGCTGTACCGCACCGGCGCGGGCCTGCCGATCCTGAAGGAGCTCGGCGTGTCCGCTCCCGGCGGGGTCGTTTCAGGGCGCGGCAAGGCGCTCCGGGGAGGCGCGCTGTACCAGCTCCCGGCGGACACGTTCACGCTCCTCACGACCGGGTTGCTCGGCCTCGGAGCGAAGGCCGCCGCGGCGAGCTGGCTCGCGCGGCTGCCGCACATGAAGCCGTCCGAGGTCGCGACCGAGAGCGTCTCCGGGTGGCTCGCGCGCTGCTCGCTGACCGGAGAGGCGCGCGCCCTCGCCGAGGCCGTCGTGCGCGTGTCGTGCTACGCGAACGCCCCCGACGAGTTCAGCGCGGGCACGGCGCTCGCGCAGATCCAGCGCGCCCTCCACGGCGTGATCTACGTCGACGGCGGCTGGCAGACGCTCGTCGACGGCCTCCGGGCCTCTGCCACGGCGGCGGGCGCGGTCGTGACCAGCGGGCTGCGCGCCGAGTCGCTCGCCCGGGACGAGACCGGGCACTACGCCGTGACCCTCGCCGATGGGCGCACGCTCGGCGCGCGCGCCGTCGTCCTCGCCGTCGCGCCGCAGGATGCGGCCGCCCTGATTGCCAGATCCGGGGCGCCCGTTCCGGACGGGTTCGAGACCTCGAAGGTCCGCGCCGCGACCCTCGACGTGGCGCTGTCTCGATTGCCGGAGAAGCACGAGCCGTTCATCCTCGGCATCGACCGGCCCGTGTACCTGTCGCTCCACTCGCGGGTCGCGAAGCTCGCGCCGGAGGGCGGCGCGCTCGTGCAGGCCATGAAGTACCTCGACGCCACCCACCAGGATCCGGAGGCCGATCGCGCGGAGCTCGAGGCGCTCATGGATCTCGGGATGCCGGGCTGGCGGGCGCACGCCGTCCACGTCCAGTATCTCCCGCGGATGATCGCGGTCGAGCGGCTCGACCTCGCCGCGGAGGGCGGCGCCGCCGGACGACCCGGGCCCGAGGTGCCGGGCCTGCCCGGCGTCACGCTCGCGGGCGACTGGGTCCAGGGAAACGCCTGGCTCGCCGATGCGGCCCTCGAGAGCGGCAGGACCGCGGCCCGCATCCTCGCCGAGCGTCTCTCGCCGCGACGAGCCGTCGCATGACGGCGCCTGTATCCAGCCCGGCTGCCGCACCGCTCGAGGGGCGGGGTAGAGTCGACCGCGTGGCGCCGCCCGAGACACTCCGCTCCGTGCTCGAGCCGGAGCGGAGATTTCTCTGGGGCATCTGCTACCGCATGACGGGCAGCGCGTCGGATGCGGACGATCTCGTGCAGGAAACGTTCGTCCGCGCGCTCACGCGCCCTCCGAAGGACACCGCCACCGACGTCCGCCCCTGGCTGGTCCGCGTCGCGATGAACCTCGCGCGCGACGAGCTCCGCCGTCGCAAGCGGCGCTCGTATCCGGGGATGTGGCTGCCGACGCCGGTCGAGACGGATGGCCCGGATTCGCCGCTCGAGCTCGAGAGCACGGACGCCTCTCCGGAGGCCCGCTATGGCCTGCGCGAGAGCGCGTCCTTCGCCTTCCTGGTCGCGGTGGAGGCGCTCTCGGCGACGCAGCGTGCGGTGCTCCTGCTCCGGGACGTCTTCGACTACTCCTCGCGCGAGACCGCGGACCTGCTCGGGGTCTCCGAAGAGAACGTCCGCATCATCCTGCATCGCGCGCGGAAGACCATGTCGAGCTACGACGGCGAGAGCCACGCCTTCGACGCCCCGGCGCGGGCGCTGGTCGAGGCCGCGCTCCACCAGATCGCCGCGTGCCTCGCGACGCAAAACCTCGACCTCGCCCGCCATCTCTTCACGAGCGACACGCAGAGCGTCGGCGACGGCGGCGGGGTGATCCACGCCGCGCCCGCGCCGGTCCGCGGCGGCGAGAAGGTGCTCAGGATGTACGCCAAGCTCGCGTCGCGCGCCTCGCCCGACGTGAAGGTCGCCGTGCGCGAGGTCAACGGCCTGCCGGCCGTCGTGATCGAGGACCCCGCCCCGAAGCGTCCGAACGGCCCCCGCGGCGTCATCCTCCTGGAGCTCGGCCGCGATGGCAGGGTCAAGACGCTCTACAGCGTCACCGCGCCACAGAAGCTGGGCAGCGTGCGCTTCAGCCTGTAGTAGGGTGCCGGCGCGCTCCGGGGCTGGCCGCGCGGCGCGAAGCTCGGCTGACGCCCCTGGCGCAGAAAAACCCTCTCCATGACCCGACTCCAACACGCTGCGTGCCTTCTCGTCGCGTCCTTGCTCCCTGCCTGCAACACCGGCCCGTCCTCGGATGGTGCGGACGGGGGCGTCGGCGGCCGTGGCACGGCCGAGTGTCAGACCTGGAAGACCGCGCTCTGCGACTACGAGGACCGGTGCAGCCCCAGCACGAGCACCTGTCGGAGTACCGCGCCGGCCGTCGCCTGCAAGTCCGACCAGCTCGCTTCCGACTGCGCGATCAAGCTCCGGACGGCGTCCTGCAGCACCCCGCCCTCCGGCTGCGCCCTCCTGGACCTCGCCGATCCGGCGCCGGCCATCACCGGCTGCAACCGGTACGCCCCGGCTCTGTGCAGCTCCGACTACACCTGTGGCGTGACCGCCGCCCAGTGCGAGGCGCAGATCGCGGCGCAGCTCGACTGCAGCAAGGCGATCGGCCTGGAGCCGCTCTTCGAGCAGTGCCTCACGGACGTGAAGGTGTTGACCTGCGGCACCCAGGCCCAGCCGGACTCCTGCAACGGGGCCGTGCTGCTGTCGTCGCCGTCGGCGAGCTGCGGGAGCCTCTGCTCCTCGGCGTCGTGAGCGCAGCCGAAGTCGCCGCCGGATCAGCGAGCACGATCCGGCTCACCTCGTCCCCGGTGCCCCGCGCGGGCCCTGCGGGGCCACGGGCGCGGGCGCCGTTCCTGGCGGCGGGGCGACGGGGACCGGCGCCTGGGGCAACATGACCGGCGGCGCGCCGTACGCGGCCGCGAATCGATTCGGATCGCGCTCCGGCGCGGGCTGCCCGGGAGAAGAAGCCGGCGCGGGCGCCGTGCGCTCCGGTGCCGGTGCGGGAGAAGGGGCCGGCGCGCGAGTCGTGCGCTCCGGCGCGGGCTGTCCGGGCGGAGGGGCTGGCGCGCGCGCCGTGCTCTCGGTCGCAGCGTGCGGGGAGGGAGCCGCCGTCACGCTCGGCGCCTGCTCGGCGCGCGGCAAGCCGCCGCATCCCGTGAGCCCGGCGCCGAGCAGCGCCATCGCGACGCTCGCGAGATGCGGCGCGCGGCGCGCCGCGAGCATCTTCGACGCCCCGCAGAATGGGCAGCTCGCGTCCTCCTCGCGCACGTGTCTCGAGCAACCATCACAGGGCAAGAGCGCCATGGCGCGACGTTACAGGAAGAAGGCTCAGCTCGACAGCCCGCTCCACTCGAGGTTGCGCTCCAGGATCGTCCGCCCCCGGGTGTTGGGCGGGCCGATGACGGTGAAGCCCTCGTTCGCGAACGGCTTGTACTTCGGCAGCGAGACGGCGACGACCTCCGCCATGCGCTCCGGGGTCGGGGGCCCGACGCGCGCGTCGATGGCCTTCACGAACCGCGTGAGCAGCGCGACGAGGCGCTCCACCGTCCTCGGCCAGTCATCCTTCATCGTGGAGAGCGCGTCGCGGGTGAACGACGGGCCCTCGGCGGCGGCCGGCGTGCGGTAGGCGAACGAGAAACGCTCCGTCTGACAGAAGCCGGGGTGGCGCTCGTCGCGCCGCGACACGGTGACGTCGAACGGCAGGGACGACAGCTGCGACTGATCTCCCTCGTTCACGCGCCCCACGATGACCGGGATCTGGATGCGGAACGTGTCGTCCCCGAGCTCGTGGGTCAGGTGCAGGCGAGCGTCGGGCGTGTGCCCGATGCTCCGCGCCGTGTCGGTGTAGATCTTCACGATCTCCGCCTTCTGGTCGTGCCCGAGGATCGAGTACAGGTACATCAAGAGGTACAGGTCGATGTTCCCGCCGACGCAGCGTGACTGCCCCTTCGCGGCGGAGATGGTGCTGTAGAACCTCCGCGTCGAGGCGATGATCTGCTGCTTCTTCTCCGGCCACCTGAGCCCGTCGCTCTCCCACCTTCCGTCGGCGATCTCGTTGAACGCCTGGTTCTCGAGCAGCGTGCCCGGATCGCTGATGCGCTCGATGCCGAACTTCTCGGGCGTCCTGCCCCAGGGCGAGCTCTCGATGAGATAGAAGGACGAGACCGAGTAGAAGTCGACGGCGGGCGCCGTGCGCTCGAGAAACTCCATCATCCGGTCCTGCTTCGCGCGGGTCTCGTGCGGCATGCCGGCGATGAGGAGCACGTGGTTCCAGATGCCGAGCGCGTGGCTCGCGCGGAGCAGGCGCTCCACCTTCTCGGTCTTGATGCCCTTGTGGATGTACCGGAGCATCGAGTCTTCCGGCGCCTCGACGCCGAACACCAGGCGCATCGCCCCCGCGCGGCGCAGCTTCTCGAGGAGCCGCTCGTCGAGCGCGCGCATGTTCGCGCAGTCCGACCAGAGGATGTCGAGCCCGGACGCGATCACCTGGTCGCAGAACTCCTCGCAGTAGCGGTAGACGGAGTTGATCTGC